>JACCDV010241934.1_pt1 | contig 18251 bp, 17 predicted proteins | sample 7446131 | NCBI WGS metagenome assembly JACCDV01 (sample SAMN15323448, study PRJNA562643) | freshwater metagenome | isolation source: river surface water | place: USA:Blue River Watershed | collected 2017-08-17 | reverse complement strand
TGCCAATACCTGCTGGCAGCCATCTTGAACACCACCAGCTTGCGTGGGTAGCCTGGCACAGGTGTGATGCTCTCTGGGATGGGCACCGTTCGTTCGCGAGGCGCTGCGCCAAACATGGCTTGGTTCGCAGCAGCATTGGCAAAACGGTCTAGCACGCCCAAAGCTTACTGTCGCACACCGCAATCAGCGACCGCGCACAGGGACGCTGGTGCAGGTTTACAGGCGCAGTCCTTCCGCGTCCATGCCGTGTATGCTCATGCCACGCCACGATGAAAAAAGGTGCCAAAACTGCTGAGGCAGTTGCAGACCTGCTGGTCTACAACTCTATGCATTCGCAGGCTGGAAGAACTCTGGAGCGCCCTCGAGAACCTTTCGGAAATCCGAAATAAAAAGTGTTATTTTGTTGCTCTGGCTGCCCTGGCTGCCACCGCTTCTTTCGCTCAGTCCACCGTGACCCTGTCGGGTCTGCTGGATGTGTCTTATGGTTCTGTCAGTGGCTCTGCCACCAACAAGCTGACCGAAGTTAACCCCGTCGGCACCTCGCTGGGCTCGGCTACCAGCAACATCACCTTCAACGCAGTGGAAGACCTGGGTGGTGGCATGCGCGCGCAAGCCTTCTATTCGATCGACCCGCGTGGTTTCGTGAACAGCAACAGCGCGCTGACTCGCCATGAGAGCTATGTTGGCCTCAGCGGTGGTTTCGGTCAGATTCGTCTGGGCTCCATCAACACCGCTTCCCTCCAAGTTAACGGCGCAAGCGCACCCCTGGGTACCGCAACAGGCTCTGGTTTCACCAACATTCAGACAGCAGCTGGTGGTGCAGTTCGTTTCGATAGCTCCGTTCGTTACGACACCCCCAACTTCAACGGTTTTGCTGCCAGCGTGACCTACGCAACTGGCAACAAAGACGCAAACGCTGGCGGTGCTAACCAAGGTGCAACTGACATTGGCCTGAGCTACGCCAAAGGTCCTCTGGCCATCAACTTCTCCAGCCTGAAGCGCACTGCTTCTGATGCACAAGCTGCAGTTGCCGCAACCTGCACAGCTCTCAACACTCCCGTTGGTTGCAACACTGGCACCGCCGCTGTTGCCGCTCGCGTTGCCAGCACCTTCAACAGCATTGGCGCAAACTACACCATGGGTGCAACCCGTGTTTTCGCTGGTTACGGCAAGGGCGATGATTCTTCCGCCAGCGTGACTGCCGCTACTGCCGCCACAAGCACGGCTACTGCGACTACCATCGGTCAAGACACCAAGCTGACCCGTTTTGGTGCAAGCCACACCATGGGCGCTGTCACCCTGCTGGGCCAGTATTCGACGGTGGAAATCGGCACTGGCGCCAACAACAAGCGCACTGCCACTGGCTTCCGTGCTGACTACGCTCTGAGCAAGCGTACCGTCGCTTACGCCGCTTACGAAGCCTATGACAACGGCGCTACCACTGCCAACAAGGTCAATTCTGCAGCCGTTGGCGTTCGCCACTCCTTCTAATCCCACGCTGTCGTAAGACAGCTTGAGATCTAGAAATCAAAACCCACCGTGGCAACACGGTGGGTTTTTTATTGCCCTATCCGATCACTGCTGCGCAATCCCGGCCCGCTGGATCACTTCGGTCCAGCGCACGATGTCGCGGTCAAGCAGCTGGGCCAGCTGCGCGGGCGTGCTGGCCCTGGCCTGCACATTGAAGCTGGCCAGGCGCTGCACCATCTCGGGCTGGGCCAGGACCTTGGCCACTTCGGCACTCAGGCGGTCGACGATGGGTTTGGGGGTCTTGCCGGGGGCGGCCAGCGCGTTCCATGACGACACATTGAAGTTGCTCAGGCCCGGCAGTTCGCGCAGGGTGGGCACTTCGGGCATGTCCTTGGGGCGCCGCTCGCCCATCACACCGAGCAGGCGCACCGCCTTGGCCGTGATCTGAGGCTTGAGCGGCCCCAGGATTTCCACCGCCATGTCGATCTGCCCGCCGCGCAGGGCGTTGATCACGGCCGGTGTGCCGTTGTAGGGGATCAACTGGGCGATCAGGTTGGCCTGGGTGCGCAGCAGTTCGGCCGCCAGGTTCTGGGTGCTGCCAATGTTGATGCTGCCGATGTTGAGCTTGCCGGGGTTGGCGCGGCCAAAGGCGATGAGGTCCGCCAGGGTCTTGTGCGGCGAGTTTTCAGGCACCACCACGGCCATGTCGAACTGCCCCAGAAGAGACACAGGCGCAAAGTCGATGCGGGTGTTGAAAGGCAGCGAGCGGAACAGACCGGCACTCACGGCGGTGCCGTTGGACATCAGCAGCAGGGTGTGGCCATCGGGTTCGGCCTTGGCCACCAGTTCACCGGCCACCACGCCGCCGGCCCCCGGACGGTTGTCGATCACCACCGGCTGACCCAGGTTCTCCGACAGCTTCTGGCCGACTGCACGCACCGTCAGGTCGGCCACCCCCCCTGCACCAAAAGGCACGACGATGCGGATCGGCTTGCTCGGAAAGTTCTGGGCCAGCACGTGCGGCGTGCTGGCGGCCAGCGCAGCAGCGCCCAGTGCTTGAAGGATCTGACGACGTTGGAACATGGGGGGGTCTCCTGAGTGAATAAATCAATGATGGAATCCGGCAACTTCAGCGGCGGCTCGCACCGCGTTCCAGACGGATTTCGCCGTAGGCCGCCTGGGTGCGACCGCGTGTGTTGTCGGTGTCGGTCATGATGCCGATGGACTGCAGCATGCCGGGCGCTTCGCCAAAGGCCTGTTCGAAATCGGCGCGCACATCGCGCTGGTAAGGCAGCCACTGACGCAGCCGCCCAGGCCCTGACTCGACCACGATCTTGCGAATGCGGTCGGTGCGCGGGTTGGTGATGATGGTACCCACCGGCAGTTCATTGCTCCAGACATACATCAGCACCGCATAGGGCATGGGCTCACCTGTCATGGTGCGGCTGAGTTCGCTGAGCATGGCGTTGCGGGGTGAAAAAAGACTGCGGTCACCGTAGAAAGCCAGCACCACCCGTACAGCGGAGTCTTCGGACTCGCGCTGGGTCATGTCGGCACCTTCGATCAGGTTGTCCACCCGCCACTCGAAGTGCAATGCGCCCAGCTGCGCCGGATCAATGCGCAGCTTTTGGCGCAGCATGCTGATGGAAGCCGCAGACTCGGTGGTGACCGCCGGACGCTGGTCGGTCTGGGCAAGGCGGAACGCCGTGCGCAGCTTGCCCGGCAGCTGCATGGTCTGCCAGCGCAGGATGTCCCTGGCGCTGTAGTGCAGCGGCAGCTGCTCGGGAGCCGACAGCTCAGGCTGGGTTGGCATGAGCGAACAGGCAGCCAATCCGGCCGCCAGCAATCCCAATACAACGCAAGTGGAAAAACGCATGAACAAGTCAGTCCGATGGGGCGCAGACTATCATGCCTGCCAAGCCGCCCGGCCCGTAGGGTCTTGCGGTCATCTCCAAAGAGGAACGCCCGCATGCAAAGACGAACCCTGCTGGGGCTGGCGGCCTTGCCACTGGCAGGCTGCAGCATACAGCCCTTGAAGCCGCTGCCACGCCTGACCTTGGGTCCGCAAGCGCGGCTGCCGGCCTGGCGTGATCCGGTGGTCGGCCAGTCCTGGACTTACCAGGTCTTGAACATGTACAACGGCGAGCGGGTCGACACCGTGCAGGAAACTGTGGCCGCCGTCTCACCCCAGCCTGTGCTGCACCGGCGCTCGGCACGGCACGGCGATCTGCCCGAGGAAGTGCAGAGCCGCTGGGGACAGATCCTGCAAGACCCGGCCTGGGACAGGGTGCAGCGCTACCGGCAGGCGCTGCCGCTGTGGCCCGAAGGTTTCCAAACTGGCAGCCACACGTCGGTGCACACGCGTTACCAGCCGGCCGGTGCCAGCTACGACCTGTGGATCGCGGTCCAGGCCCGGGTGGTGGGCCTCGAGCGCATCGAAGTGGCGGGGGTGTCGCATGACACGGTACGCATCCAGCGGCTCATCCGCCTGGAGCACGAAGACAGCGGTCGCCTGAACTACACCCGCAGCGACACCTTGTGGGTGTCACCACGAACAGGACGTTGGGTGGTTCGGGAGACCAACGGCGAGTACTGGCGGGCCGCACAAAGACCTTTCCAGATCCGCGAAGACCATCACCGTTGGGTTTTGGAAGGCTGAAACCACCGGCCTGGCCCAGCGTGCGCAAAGCTTAGCCGGCGAACCGCTGCCCCTGGGCCAGCAGCTCCGGGGTGCCGATCAGGCGATTGAGGCCGTCGAAATCCAGCATCTGCTGCTGCCAGGGCGCCGTCGTCTGGTGCTGGTGCAGGCTTGCGTAGTAGCCCTGCAGCGTGTGCGCGACCGCCCGCGCCGTGCCCCCAGGAAAAATCACGATCTTAAACCCCCGCTCGCCCAGTTCGCGGGCGCTTTGGACCGGTGTCTTGCCGCCTTCGACCATGTTGGCCAGCAGGGGCACACGGCCCGCGAACTGTGCACAAGCGCGCTGCATCTGCTCGTCCGAACGCAAGGCTTCGATGAAAAGCGCATCCACACCGCATGCCAGGTAGCGCTCGGCGCGTTCAAGCGCTGCGTCCAGACCCTCGACCGCCAGCGCATCGGTGCGCGCCAGGATGAGGGTGTGCGCACTGTGGCGAGCGTCCAGCGCCGCACGCAGCTTGCCTTCCATCTCGCTCACAGGCACCACGCCCTTGCCTTCCAGGTGGCCGCAACGTTTGGGAAAGGTCTGGTCCTCGATCTGGACCATGGCCGCGCCCGCACGCTCGAAGTCGCGCACCGTGCGCTGGGTGTTGAGGGCATTGCCAAAACCGGTGTCGGCATCGACGATCAGCGGAACCTGCACCCGGTCGGTGATGTGCGCAACCGTCTGCGCCACCTCGCTGGCCGTGGTCAGCCCGATGTCGGAGCGTCCCAGTCGGGTGTAGGCGATGGACGCGCCCGAGAGGTACAAGGCCTCGAACCCTGCCTGTTCTGCCACCAGGGCCGTGAGCGCGTCGTAAACGCCCGGCGCCAGCAAGGCCTGCGGCTGTTGCAGCCGTTCACGCAATGTCTGTGTCATGTCATCTCCATTCGTGCAGCCAGCAGACGGGCCGCCGTCTGCGCCGCGATGTGCCCCCCCGCCACCGCGCTGAGCAGGCCGTTGCCCGACAGGTAACCCCAGACGGCCTGCCCTGAAACGCCTCGTGCGGCACCACCGGCTGCGAGCAGGTTGGGCAAAGCTGTACCGTTCTCGCGCAACACGCGAGTGTTGGCATCGATGTCGAGTCCGCCCTGGGTGTGGAACAGCGCACCCGTCACGCGCACCGCATGGAAAGGGGCCTGCAGGGCACGCGCGAACGTACGTCCGGTGTTCGGATCCACACCCGGTTGCACGGCATCGAGCGTGGCTTGCAGCGTGGCGGCCTCGCAGCCGATCAGTGCCGCCAGTGCAGGCACATCGGCCGCGTGCTGCACTGCACCGGCCTCTTGCGCCTGCACAAAATCCGGAAAGTCCTGCGCCATGCGCAACAAGGCGTCGTCGAACACGTTCCAGGCGATGCCGCCGGGCTGGGCGAGCACCTGCACCGCCGCTTCGGAGTAGCCCTGGGTCTCGTCATGGAAGCGCTGGCCACGCGCATTGATCTGCACGCCGCCTTCCATCATCAGTGCCCAGGAGATCAGCGCACCCTGCGGCATGGCCCAGGAGCCGTGACCCTGGTAGGCCCCCAGGTCGGCCAGCCGTGCACCGAGCGCGCGGCCCCAGAGGATGGCGCTGCCGTCGTTGCCCACATGCCCCGCATAGAGCGCATCGGCCATCTCGGGCAGCAACTGACGCACCAGATCGGGCGCACCGCCAAAGCCGTTGCAGGCCAGCAGCAGCACATGGCAGCGCAGGGCCTCGGTCTGGCCATCGGGGCGCTGGTACGCCAGGCCGTGGATCAGACCCTGGGCATCGGCAAAGAGTTGCGTCACCCGGGCTTCGGTGAGGACCGGCACGCCTGCCGCATCGGCCGCGGCCAGCAGGCGGCTCATCAGGCCGGCGCCGGTTTTTTCGGGCACGGCGTGCATGCGGTGGCGGCTGTGGCCGGGGTACAGGAAACCGGTCAGCACCTGCCAGGGCAGGCCATGGTGCTCGGCCAGCGCGTCCAGTGCCGGGCCGATGGCCTGGGCATAGGCCCGGGCCAGGTGCGGCGCGGCCAGCCCATGGGCCTTGGACTGGATGTCGGCTTCGAACTGTGCCGGGCTGTCGTCGATGCCCAGCGCGCGCTGCGCCTGCGTGCATGGCGCAGGAATGAAACCCGACGACAAGGCGGTCGATCCGGCCGCAAAGGCATCGCGTTCGAGCACCACCGCATCGATGCCCACCCGATGCAGGGCCAGCGCCGCCGTCAGGCCACAGGCCCCGGCACCAACGATGGCCACCGGCATTTCACTTTCTGCCTGCAAGGCATCGGCGCTCAGCACCTGCACAGGGCTGGACATGCTCATGCCTGTGGATCGCGCTGCAGTTCGTGCAGCAAGCTGGCACTGTCGGTCACTTCGGCCACCGTGGCCATGTCGGCGAGCGCCGCCTGATGCGCCTGCGCGCTGAAGGCCGCGCAACCGTCCGAGAGCACGATGACGTGGTAGTCGCGCACATGCGCATCGCGCACCGTGCTGGCGACGCCGCCGTTGGTGACAATGCCGCACACCACCAGGGTGTCCACGCCCGCCTTCTTGAGCACCCAGTCGAGCTGGGTATTGAAGAAGGCCGAATACGCCACCTTGCAGACCGAGACATCGACCAGCGGCGCCAGCAGGTCCACATTCGCCTGTCCTCGGCTGCCGGGCGCAAAGTCACCCTTGCGCAAAAACGGACGGCGTTCCTTGAGGTGCTCGGAAATCATGGGCTCGCCCTGCGCGTTGGGCCAGAGGGTGAACAGGCTCGCCGTCACCAGACCGCCGCGCGCCCGGATGGCGCGGGCCACCGGTGCCATGCGTGAAGGCAGCTGCTGCGCCTCGGCACTCGCCGTGTTGCCACGGGCATAGGCACCGTCGGGTGCAAGGAAATCGTTTTGCAGGTCAACGATGACCATGCCCAGGCGTGCATTCTTCAGGTTCATTGATCGCGCTCCACCAGCAGGTTGCCCAGGGTGTCGACCCTGGCCATGAAACCGGGTTCGAGCCAGACGGTCGTGTCAGCCTGTTCCAGGATGGCCGGACCCTGCACCTGCGCACCCACCGGCAGGTCCAGGCGGGCGTAACGCTGCGCGTCCCACCAGCGGCCCTGGTGGTAGACGCGCTGCACGCCCACCGGCCGGGTCGAACCCTCGCCTTGCGGGGCCAGCACCGCCAGGTCAAAGCGCGGACGGCGCCCGATGCGGGCATAGCGCAGGTTCATGACGCGGATCACCGGGCCTTGCAGCACCCGGCCGAAGGCATGGCGGTAGGCGGCCTCAAAGGCCGCCTGCACGCCAGCGGCATTCAATTGTTCGCGCACAAGCACCACCTGCAGGGTGTGGGTCTGGCCCATGTAGAGCATGTCCAGGCTGATGGTGTCGTGCACGCCCTCGAAGCGCACACCGGCCGAGTCGAGCCGGGCCTGGCAGGCCTGCGCCAGCGATTCGACCCGGCCGCTGAGGGCCGACCAGTCCACTTCGCTCAGCGAGAGGTTCAGCGTCTGCACCGCGTCGTGCCGCATGTCGGCCATTACGCAACCCAGCGCCGAGGTCACGCCGGGGTAACGCGGCACGATGCCGGTGCGCACGCCCACCTCCCGCATCATGGCGCACACGTGCAGGCCGCCACCGCCCCCAAAAGGCATGTAAGCGAATTCGCGCGGGTCGTGCCCGCGCTCGATCGAGACCACACGGATGGCACCGGCCATGCGGGCATTGGCCACCGTGAGGATGGCTTCGGCCGCGGCCAGTACCTCCAGGCTCAAGGGCTCGGCCACATGGGTGCGGATGGCGTCTTCGGCCTTTTTAGCGTCCAGGGCCTGCAGCAGGCCACCACCCAGCGGGCGGTCGGCTGCGATGCGGCCCAGCAGCACATTGGCATCGGTCACTGTGGGGCGGGTGTTGCCGCGCCCATAGCATGCCGGACCCGGCACGCTGCCCGCCGACTCCGGGCCGACCTGCAGCATGCCGCCCGCGTCGACCGAAGCAATCGAGCCACCACCGGCACCGATTGTCTCGATCTGGATCATGGGCGAGCGCACCACCAGACCGAATTCGATCGCGGTCTGCGCCGCCAGCGCGGCCTGCCCCTCGGCGATCAGCGACACATCGAAGGACGTGCCGCCCATGTCGCCGGTGATCACATTGGGAAAGCCCGCAGCACGTGCGATTTCGGCGCAGGCCATCACGCCCGCTGCCGGGCCCGACAGGGCGGTGCGCACCGGCACATCGCAGGCGGTCTGGCGCGACATCACGCCGCCGTTGCTCTGCACGATCAGCAACTCGCCACCGAAGCCTTGGACACGCAGATCGCCTTCGAGCCGCTCGAGATAACTTCCCACCACAGGCTGCAAGGCCGCGTTCAACGTGGCCGTGGAGCAGCGCTCGAACTCGCGGATTTCGGGCAGCACCTCGCTGGCCACCGTCACATGCGGGTTGGGCCAGAGTGCTCGCACCACCTCGGCAGCGGCGCGCTCGTTGGCCGGGTTGGCATAGCCGTGGATGAAGAAGATGCAGACCGCCTCGCAACCGGCGTCCAGCAAGGCCTGGGCCTGGGCCTTGACCTGATCCAGATCGACCGGGGTGTGCAGGGTGCCGTCGGCCAGCACACGCTCATCGATTTCGAGCCGCAGCGCACGCGGCACCACCGGGGTGTAGCTGCCACGCAGGCCCCAGGTCTGGGGGCGGTCACGGCGGCGCATTTCCAGCACGTCACGGAAACCGCGCGTGGTCAGGATGCCGGTCTTGGCGACCTTGCGTTCCAGCAGGGCATTGGTGCCCACGGTGGTGCCGTGCACGATGGTGGCGATCGCCCGTGCAGCCTCCGGCCCATCGGGCGGGTTGGCGCCGGTCACCTTGGCAATGCCGTTCATGAAGCCGCGTGCTTCTTCGCCACGCGTCGACGGCACCTTGACGATGCGTGCCTGGCCACTGGCCTCGTCGAGCACAAACAGGTCGGTGAAAGTGCCACCGACATCGACCCCCACCACCAGAGACGGTGTCCCGGAAACTGCAGACATCAAGACTTCCCCTGTGTGTAACCGAGTTCGGCATCGCGGGCACGGTCGGCCGCGCTGCGCGCAGCCGGCTCGCCCCAGCCGCCGCCACCCGGTGTGGACAGACGCACCCGTTCGCCTTTTTTCAGGCGGATGCCCAGCATCTTGGAGACCATGGGCGGACGCTGCCACTGGCCCTGGTTTTCGTATTCAAAGACGTTGGGCAGTGCAGGCTGGCCGCCGTGGATGCCCTGTGGTGGTGCCTTGCCGCGCTCGCCGAAAATGAAGGCCTCGGCGCTTTCTTCCAGCAGCTCGATCTCGTAGACTGCACCCAGCCCGCCACGGTGCTGCCCGTCGCCGCCCGAACCCTCACGCAGGGCCCATTGGGTAAAGCGCACCGGGTAGGCGGCTTCGAGAATCTCCAGCGGCGGGATGGTGGCGGTCGAAATCGGCGCGTTGCCATGCGACAGGCCATCGCCCCCGCTGTGGCCCCCGTGGCCACCCCCAAAGAAGCTGAACATCACCCAGCGCTGGCCCTTTCGTTTGGCGTCGCTGCGGTGCCCGGCGATCGACAGCGCATTGATGGTGCCGTAGGCATGGGCCACGGCCCGCTGCGGGTCGGCCTGGGCGGTGGCGCTGAAGATCACGTCGATCATGCGCAAAATCGTCTCGGTGTAACCGCCCACCGGCCGGGGCCGTGCTGCGCTGATCACCAGACCATCGGGAATGATGAACTCCACCGCGTCGAGCACGCCCGCATTGGCGGGCACGTCCGGAAACACGTGCTTGAGCGCCACATAGCAGGCGGCCACCGCGGTCGCACGCGAGATGTTGACCGGTCCCGCGCACTGCGGCGAGGTGCGCGAAAAATCGAGCGTGAGCCGATCGCCCTGCACCGTCATGTCCAGTGCGATGCGCAGCGTCTCGTCGCGCACGCCATCGTTGTCGAGCACGTCATCGAAGCTGTAGCGGCCATCGGGCAGGCTGGCGATGTGGCTGCGCATGAGCTTGACCGCACGTTCGCGCAGGGCCTGCAGGGCGGCTGCCACCCTGGCGTCACCGTATTCATCGAGCAAGCCATCGAGTCGCCCGGCACCCAGTTCCAGGGCGGCCAGCTGGCCATTGAGGTCACCCCAAAGGCTGTCGGGCAGGCGCGTGTTGGCGCGCAGGATGGCGAGCACGTCCTCGTCGATCTGACCACCCCGCACGATGCGCACCGGCGGGATCTGCACCGCCTCCTGCCAGCATTCGGTGGCGGCCGGGTTGTAGTTGCCCGGCACCGCGCCGCCGACGTCGTGCCAGTGTGCGGCCGAAGCCAGAAAGCAGTACAGCTGTCCGTTGCGGAAACAGGGGCGCACCAGCTTGAAGTCGTTGGCGTGGGTGCCGCCTTCATAGGGGTCGTTGAACAGCCAGACATCGCCGTTGTGCATGCCGCCGCGTCCTTCGGCCACTTTCATGGCCGCACGCACGGCAAAGGCCATGGCGCCGACAAAGACCGGCAGCCCCGACTTGCCCTGGATCAGGGTGTCGCCCGTCCGGGCGTCGTACAGGCCGTGGCAGGCGTCATGCGCCTCGGCGATGATGGGGTTGAAGGCACTGCGGTACAGCGTGGCGTCCATCTCGTCAGCGATCTGTTCGAGCCGACCGCGCAACACGGCCAGGGTGACGGGATCGAGTGGTGTGTCAGTGACCATGGGCCACACTCCTGCGTTGTTGTTTGAGCAAGGGCAGCAGGCCGCCAGCCTGCACCATGTCCATCAGAAAGCCGGGGATCGGGGTGCAGGACAAACGCTCACCGCTGGCACGAACGACCACCGGCGTGTCCGACCCGGGCTCGAAACGCACATCGATGCGTTCGCCTTCGCCGATTTTTTCGGCCTGAGGGCAGGTCAGCAGCAGCAGCCCCAGGTTGAAGGCATTGCGGAAGTACAGGCCGCTGAAAGCAGGCGCGATCACGGCGGCCACGCCCAGATGGCGCAGCACTCCCGCGGCCTGCTCGCGCGAGGACCCAATGCCGAAGTTGGGTCCGGCCACGATCACGTCACCGGCTTTGACACCCGAGGCGAAGTCCTGGCGCACCGCTTCGAGGCAATGCCAGCCGATGACCTCGAGCCCGTGCTTCATCCAGGCGCCGGGGGCCAGCACATCGGTGTCGATGTCGGCGCCCAGGCGCCAGACGCGGGCCTGTTCAATGGCCGGGTTCATGCCAGCACCTCCCTGGGATCGGCAATGCGGCCACGCAGGGCCGAGGCGGCCACAGTCCAGGGCGAAGCCAGGTAAACCTGCACACTGGCCGGGCCCATGCGGCCTCTGAAATTGCGTGCGGTGCTCGAAATCACGGTGGCACCCTCCTCGAAGGTGGCGCCATAACCTGCGCAGGCGCCGCAGCTGTTGCCCAGCACGCTGGCCCCTGCGTCGCGCAGCACCTGCATCACCCCCTCGCGCTCGGCCTGGGCCTGCTCACGGGCGCTGGCAGGGGCCACCAGCAGCTGCACCCCCGGGGCCACACGCTGTCCGCGCAGCACGCTGGCTGCGGCGCGCAGGTCTTCGAGTTTGGCGCCTGTGCAGGCACCGATGTAGGCAATGGTGGGTTTGACCTCGGCCAAGGCGTCCACCACATGGACATTGGCCGGGCTGTGCGGGGCAGCCACCTGCGGCGCCAGGGCACTGGCATCAAAGTCAAAGCGCTCCTGCTCGGCGCCGGCATCGCCACGCCACTGCAGCGCATCGTGCAGCCGATCCTCCGACACGCCGCACTGCCGAAGGTGCGCCACGGTGGTCTCGTCGGCGGCGATCAGCCCGGCTTGCGCGCCCATCTCGGCACTCATGTTCGAGAGCGTCATGCGCTCGGGCATGGACAGCGCCGTCACCGCCTCGCCCGCGAACTCGACCGCCTGGTACTGGCCGCCGTTCATACCGAAGCGGCCGATCATGTGCAGCATCATGTCCTTGGCACCGACCCCAGGCAAGAGCTGGCCCGACCAGTGCATGCACAGCGTGCGTGGCACCTGCACCCAGATCTGACCGGTGACACAGACGCCCAGCATCTCGGTGGCGCCGATGCCGAACATGTAGGTGCCAAAGGCCCCACCGGTGGGCGAATGCGAATCGCCGCCCACGCAGAACATGCCGGGCGCGAGGTGGCCGCGTTCGGGCAGCACCACGTGGCAGATGCCTTCGCTGTCGATCACATGTGGCAGCTTCCACTGGCGGGCCGTGTCGCGGGTGATCTGCACGATCTGCTGCGCGTCGGCATCGCGGGCTGGCACGTAGTGGTCGAGCACCAGCACCACCTTGTTGCGGTCCCAGATGTCCGCACCCAGCTCTTCCAGCATGGGCTTGAGCCGCCGGGGCCCGGAGGAGTCGTGGAACATGGCCAGGTCGACCGCGCAGGTCACCACCTCGCCCACCGCCACCTGGGGTCGTCCGGCCGCGCGGGCGATCAGTTTCTGGGCCAGGGTCTGGGGCCGTATCGCAGAGGCGCTCATTCGGGCTTGGCTCCTGCGTAGCGGACCACCGTGCCCCAGCGCTGGATCTCACTCTCTACGAACCGGGCAAAAGCCTCCGGACTGTTGCCCACCGGCGTAGCCCCTTCGTGCTCGATGCGTCTGCGCACGTCGGGCGATTGCACCGCCGTGCGCGCCGCGTCGGACAGGCGCTGGGTCAGCTCGGCAGGCATGCGGCCCGGGCCGAACAGACCGAACCAGGCCGAGGATTCGTAGCCCGGCAAGGTCTCGGCAATGGCCGGGACTTCGGGCAAGGCCGGCAGGCGGCTGGTGCTGGTCACACCCAGGGCCTTGAGCTTGCCAGCCCGGATGTGCTGCTGCACATTGCCGACGGCTGCAAACATCAGGTCCACTTGACCCGCCAGCAGGTCCTGCACCGCCGGTGCAGTGCCACGGTAAGGGATGTTGACGATGAAAACCCCTGCCTTCATCTTGAAGGCGTCGCCCGCCAGGTGAAGCGAGGAACCCACCGCGCCGATGGCGAAGTTGAGCTGGCCAGGCCGGGCTTTGGCCAGCGCGATCAGCTCCTTGACCGAGTTGGCCGGGATGCGCGGATGCGCCACCAGCACCGACGGCGAGGTGGACACCATGGTCAGCGGCGTGAAGTCCTTGACCGGGTCGAAGGGGAGCTTGGGGTAGAGGGTGGCGTTGATGGCATGGCTGGTGAAGCTCATCAGCAAGGTGTTGCCGTCGGGCGTGGCCTTGGCCACCGCATCGGCAGCAATGTTGCCCCCGGCGCCCGGGCGGTTTTCGACCACCACCACACGCCCGAGCTGGCTGCCCAGGGCCTGGGCCAGGGTGCGCGCCATGGTGTCGGTGGTGCCGCCGGCCGGTGCGCCCACCAGGATGCGGATGGGCGGCTGTGCACCCGTCTGGGCCAGGGCCCAACCTGAAACGCCCGCCAGGCCAAGACCCAGCAGGTTGCGGCGCGTGGGCCATCCTTTTTCATGGAACATGGTGCCTCTCCAATCACATGCCCAGATAGGCTTGTCGCAAGGTGTCGCTGGCCAGCAGGTCGGCAGGCAGGCCGCTGAAACGGATCTCGCCGTTTTCGAGCACATAGGCGCGGTCGGCGATTTCCAGGGACTGGCCCACGTTCTGTTCGACCAGCAGCACCGCCAGGCCGGCGGCCTTGAGGCGGCCGATCAGGCTGAACATTTCTTCGACCAGCAGTGGCGAGAGTCCGAGCGAGGGTTCGTCGAGGATCAGCAGGCGTGGCTCGGCCATCAGGCCACGGCCAATCGCCAGCATCTGCTGCTCGCCCCCGCTGAGCGTGCCGGCGAGTTGGGTCACGCGCTCGCGCAGCCGCGGGAAGATGCCGTACACCTTGTCCAGGTTCTCGGCGCGCCGGGCCCGACCGCGGGTAAACGCGCCCAGCTCCAGGTTTTCATGCACGCTGAGGTTGGGGAACACCTTGCGGCCTTCGGGCACATGGATCAGGCCCTGGCCGACCACACGCCGGTAGTGCCAGCCGGTGATGTCCTGGCCGTCAAAGCGCACCTGTCCGCCTCGTGTGGGCACCAGCCCGCTGAGGGTCAGGTTAAGCGTCGTCTTGCCCGCCCCGTTGCTGCCCAGCAGCGCCACGGTCTCGCCGGGATGGACTTCCAGGCCCACGCCGCGCAGCACCTCGACGGCGCCATAGCCGGACCTCAGGGCCGAGACCTGCAAAAGTGCTGTGCTCATGCGGACGCTCCTGCCGGGCCGGGCCCGTTCTTCTGGCGCAGACGCTCGGCGGTGCCGTGCCCGAGGTAGGCCTCGACCACGGCGGGGTGGCTGGTGACCTCGGCCGGGCTGCCGCTGGCGATCAGCTGTCCCTGGGCCAGCACCCACACCTGCTCGGCCAGGCTCATGACGGCCTGCATCACGTGCTCGATCATCAGCACCGTCACGCCACTGCGGGCGATGCCCCGGACCACCGGGATCATCTCTGCGATTTCCTGCGGGTTGAGCCCGGCCAGCACCTCGTCGAGCAGCAGCAGCTTGGGCTGTGTGGCCAGGGCCCGGGCCAGTTCGAGCCGTTTTCGGCCCGCCACCGTGAGGTCGCTGGCGAGCTTGTCGAGCTGGGGCGCCAGGCCGACCTCGGCCGCCACCGCCTCGGCACGGGCCAGGGCCTCGCGCCGTCCGGCCAGGTGCAGGTGTGCCCCCACGGCGATGTTCTCGCGCACGGTCTGGGCTGCAAACGGCTGCACGATCTGGAAGGTGCGCGTCATGCCCAGCCGTGCATTGCGCTCGGGGGTTTGCCCGGTGATGTCCTGTCCGGCAAAACGCACCGCACCGCTGTCGGGGCGGATGAAGCCGGACATCAACGCAAACAAGGTGGTCTTGCCCGCGCCGTTGGGGCCGATCAGGGCCGTCAGGCTGCCTTGTGGCACCTGCAGGCTCACGTCCTGAACCGCCTTGAGGCCACCAAACGATTTGCTCAGATGGGCAATGTCGAGCAGGATGGAAGACTCGCTCATGGGCGCTCCCCTTGCGACGGCTTGCGCAGCCACTGCTGCGGCGTGAAGGTGCCCAGGCCCGCGATGCCGCGCGGCAGGAACATCACGATCAGCACCAGCACCGCACCGTAGATCACCATGTTGATGCCGGGCAGCTGGCCAAACAGGTTGCGCGTGAGGTCGGCCAGGATGTGCAGCCCCACCGCGCCCAGCACCGGCCCCCAGAGCGTGCCCATGCCGCCCACGATGGCCCCCACAAGGGCCTCCACCGAGGTGTGCGGTCCGTAGGCGATGGCCGGGTCGATGTACTGGAAGACCTGAACATAGAAGGCCCCGGCAGCGCCCATCAGGGCGGCCGACAGCACGGTGGCTGCCAGCTTGACCTGAAAGGGGTCCACGCCCACCGCGCGGGCCGCGTCTTCGTTGTCGCGCACCGCCTGCAGGCAGGCGCCAAAGCGCGAATGCCGCAGCCAGGCGGTGAGCAGCAGGGCCAGCGTGACCAGGCCGAGCATCAGCCAGACAAAACCCGCGCGGCTGCCGAACTGCATGTTGGCCGCAGATTCGCGCAGGGGCAGCATCAGGCCCACGCCTGCGCCGGTGAAGGGCACCGATGTGGCCACGATGCGGAACACCTCGGCAAAGGCCAGGGTGACGAGCGCAAAGTAGGAGCCCTTGAGCCCATAACGGAAGGACACGGCACCGACAAAAGCACCGACTGCCGCTGCGATCGCCATGCCCAGCGGCAGGGCCACCCAGGGGCTCAGGCCCCATTGCATCTGGGCGATGGCCTGCACATAGGCACCCGTGCCAAAAAAGAGCGCATGGCCAAAGGAAAACTGCCCGCCAAAGCCACCGAGCACATTCCAGGCTTGTGCCAGCAGGCAGGCGTACAAGGCCGTCATGACAAAGTTGAGCCAGACGCCCGAGCTGGTCAGCAACGGGATGCTGGCCACCACCAGCACGAAGATCAGGATGTTGCGCAGGTCTTTCATGCCTTGGCTCCGAACAGGCCTTGCGGCCGCAGCAGCAACACCAGGATGAAGATCAGGAAGATGCCCACCTGGCCCAGCGACTCACCGAGGTACAGGCCACCGAGCGACTCGACCACGCCGATCAGCAGGCCGCCGAGCAGCGCACCAGCAAAGCTGCCCATGCCGCCCAGCACCACGATGGTGAAGGCCACCAGCACAAAGCCGTTACCCACCTGGGGGTTGACGTAATAGGCCGGCATCAGGAAACAGGCCGCCGCGCCCAGGCAGGCGAGCCCGAGGCCAAAGCACATGGCGTAGACATGGTCGACGTCGATGCCCATCAGCCGCGCACCCTGCTTTTCCTTGGCCACGGCCCGGATGGCCCGACCCAGATCGGTTTTCTGCACGACCAGCAGCAGCACCGCCGCCGTCACCAGCGCGCCGGCAAAGGCCACCAGCTTGGGCAGGGCGATGAAGGCCGGTCCGATCTCCACCGTGGTCAGGGTGTAGGCGGTGTCGATGGTGCGCGTGTCGGACTTGAAGAACAGGAGGGCGAGGTTTTCGAGCACGATGGACAGGCCTAGCGTGACCAGCAGGATGTTTTCGTCCTTGCCATGGCTGGCCCGGTTGATGACCAGGCGCTGCAGGCCATAGCCCAGCGCGAACATGGCCGGCACCATGACCACCAGCGCCACATAAGGGTCCACCCCCCAGCGCTGCTTGAGCATGTAGACGCCATAGAGAGCCACCATCAAAGAGGCCCCGTGCGCGAAGTTGATGATGTGCAGCACGCCGTAGATGAGCGTCAGGCCCAGCGCAATGAGCGCATAGACCGCACCGGTGGTGATGCCGTTGAGCACCGACGGAAACAGGATGGACAGTTCAGACATGCTGGACCCTTGGAGAGGGCGTCACGCAAACAGACAGGCTGCACCCGCACAGGCGGGTGCAGCGTACGGGGGCCTGGACTTCAGGCCTTGAGCGGGAAGATCGGCTCGGCCTGACGGTAGTCGCGCGGCACGATGACCTTGATGTCGCCTTTCTGGACCTGCGTCATGAGCGGCTGGGCACCCATGTTCTGGCCATTGACGAACTGCGTGGGGCCGTAGGGCATGATGTGGTTCTCGAACTTGCTCGAGGCCAGCGCGTCGATGATGGCGGCGCGGTCGGTGGACTTGGCCCGCTCGATCGCATCGGCCAGCAGCATCATGGCGGTGTAGGTCATGAAGACCTCGTAGCTGAAGAACTGGCCCTGCGCCTCGACCCGCTTGCGCAGCTCAGCCGAACGCTTGTCGCGCGGATTGAACCAGTGGTTGCAGTCGATGATGCCGTTGGCCGCGTCCGGGAACTCCTTGACGAACTTGTAGCTCGACGCAGCACCGCCCAGCACCGAATAGATGGCCTTGGGCGTGATTTTTTGCTGCTGCAGCGTGCGCACCAGCAGGGCGTATTCGTTGTAGTAGTTGGCCGGGATCAGGATGTCCGGATTGACCTGCTTGATGCGCAGCGCAATGTTGTTGAAGTCGCGCGTCGGGTTGGCGTGCTTGATGATCTCCTTGACCTCGTAGCCGTAGCCCGGCAGCTCGCGGGCCAGCAGGTTGGCGGTGCCGGTGCCAAAGAGCGACTCCTCGTGCACGATCATCACGCTGCGCGCGGGCTTGCCTGCGGCGGTGTTGAGCGCGTGCAGGCTGGCCACCGAGACTTCGGCGCACTTGCGGTAGCCGGGGCCGAAGCGGAAGGTGTTCTTGAGCCCGCGCTCGACGATCTGGTCGGCCACACCCACATCGACCACATGCGGCAGGTTGTATTTGGCCGCCGTCTGGGTGGTGGCCAGGCAGATGGCCGAGGCAAACGCACCCACCACCGCGCTCACACCGGCTTCGTTCATCTTTTCGATTTCGGCCGAGCCGGCTTGCGGATTGGACTGCGCATCGCCCAACAGGGCTTCGATCTTGGCACCCCCCAGCGACTTGATGCCACCGGCCTTGTTGATGTCTTCGATGGCCATCATGGCGCCCATGCGGCACTGCTGACCCGAATAGGCCAGCGCGCCGGTGACGGGGTGCAGCACCCCGACCTTGATGGCTTTGGGCTGGGCTCCGGCGACCAGCGGGAAGGCCAGTGCCGAAGCGGCGGCGGCCGACTGGCCGATGAAATGGCGACGCGTACTCATGGGATCTTCCTTTCTTGGGAGGTCAATGGAAATTGGCGGACAGCTCTTTGCTGACCCAAACCTTG
>JACCDV011074149.1_pt1 | contig 18273 bp, 14 predicted proteins | sample 7446131 | NCBI WGS metagenome assembly JACCDV01 (sample SAMN15323448, study PRJNA562643) | freshwater metagenome | isolation source: river surface water | place: USA:Blue River Watershed | collected 2017-08-17 | reverse complement strand
GATTTTTGAGCAAGGTCGGCGCCTAGCCATGCGCACGGTCCATCAATCGATTTGGGGATACTACCCACGGCATTAACTGCTTGACTTGTTCTCATCGTACGCCCCCGTTCGGATCTTTGCTTGGTAACCACTTCCTGATGAACTGAAATTAGTCTATTACAAAAATAGCCCAAATTTAAGCAAAAATAGAGCAAATCAGATCAATTAGTTTGGATGTGAATACTCTTTATATCTAAATTGAGTAGATGACTCTACATGACTTCGGGCTAATACTAATTTAGCGCTTGGGGTCGTCTTGTTTGGATTTGCGCAAAATTGACTGCAATAGAGGTGCAGGTTTGGCGTTTGATTTTGACTTTGTTTGCTTGTTTTGCAAATCAGCCTTGCTGGCATTTTTCAGGCGCAGCGCGATCTGAAGACCTTGGCGTTTTGCTAAATCGGTTTTCTTGAGGGTCATGATGAAAAAACCCGCCTAGTTCACACTAGACGGGTCTTCAATACGATATAAATTACTTCTTGGGAGCAGTTACTTCAATCGCAATGATTTCGGTAACAGTTGCTTCAACTTGTGTACCCACTTTAACGCCCTTGAGTACTTTTGGATCCTTCACTTTTAGATCCAATGTACGGGTAGCACCACGCAGAGTGATAGTACCTTTCTTTTCATCTACAGCGGTTACGTCAGCAACTACAGTGACTTGACGCTCGATCGCAGCAGCAGGCTTATCACCCAACTTTGCACGTGCTGCTTTTTCGGTTTCAACGCGCTCACGGATTTCAACTTTGCTTGGCTTTTTAAGATCGGCTACCAAAACCTCAACATGGGTTAGAGTGACGATATCGCCTACTTTGATTTGATTAAAGTTTCTGACCTCATCACCCAACACGGTTTTGTACTCATTACCATTTGGGCCAACAATCACCACTTCACGGGTTTTTGGATCAACGGATTTGAATTTGCCTTGGAACTGAACACCTTCAGCTACTTTTAAGACGCCTGGAGCAGTTTCAACAGCAACGACTGCCTGTGGTTTATTTTGGGCCATGACTGCGGATGTGCCCATGATTAATACAGCTGCGCTTACAAGTGCGATTTTCTTCATGAAATTCCTCTATGGTTAATTAACAAAAATACCTCAAACGAGAATATTGTTGTAATGATAGTGGTTTTCATGACCAGGAAATGAAAAAACCACCCGAAGGTGGCTTTTGGAAATTGGCGGAGCGGACGGGACTCGAACCCGCGACCCTCGGCGTGACAGGCCGATATTCTAACCAACTGAACTACCGCTCCAGATACTGCATCATGCGCGTCACTGCATGACTGGCGTCCCCAGGGGGATTCGAACCCCCGTACTCACCGTGAAAGGGTGATGTCCTAGGCCTCTAGCCGATGGGGACCTTGGACTACTTGTTTTGTTGGTGGAGATAAGCGGGATCGAACCGCTGACCTCTTGCATGCCATGCAAGCGCTCTCCCAGCTGAGCTATACCCCCTTATATTGGTGCACTTTCAAAACAATCCAAGATTTTAGCCTATTTTTGAGAGACGCTCGACAACTTCGTCCTTACCCATCACCGCAATCACCGCATCAAGCGCTGGCGTTTGGGTGGTGGCAAATAGCGCATACCGGATTGGCATTGCCAAGGCGGGCATCTTGAGTTGAAACTGGGTGAGCGTCGCTTTAAGCTGAGTAGCGATCTCTTCCTTAGTTTTGGGATTTGATGCTAACAGTCGCTCTCTAAAATCAGTAATGGCTGGGATCACAGCATTTGGAATATTTTGTGAGATTTGCTCATTATTGAGATTGGGTCGGCCCTGATAGAAGAGCTTGGCGCCTTCGACGATCTCTAACAAGGTGTTCGCGCGGTCTTTAAGTAGGTTAACTACGGACTCAAAATCAGGGCCCTGTGAGAGATCAATCCCCTGCTGATGAATAAACGGCATGCACAGCTGGGCGAGGCGCTTTGCATCACCCTGCTGTATATAGTGGTGATTGAGCCAGAGTAGTTTCTCGGGATTATGCTGTGCGGGTGAGCGACCCAAGTGCTCCAAATCAAACCATTTCACAAACTGCTCTTGGGTAAAGATTTCAGCGTCGCCGTGCGACCAGCCTAAGCGCGCGAGATAGTTCAAGACAGCCTCGGGGAGATAACCCATTTTTTGATAGTCGCGCACGCTCAGAGCGCCATTGCGCTTACTCATCTTCTCGCCACTCTCATCCAAGACCGTTGGTAGGTGCGCGTAGACCGGCGGCGTACCACCAAGTGCCTTCATGATATTGATTTGACGTGGCGTATTGTTAACGTGATCATCACCCCGAATCACATGGGTAATCTGCATATCGAGATCATCAACCACCACACAGAAGTTGTAGGTCGGTGTGCCGTCGGGGCGAGCGATGATGAGATCATCTAACTCATCGTTACTGATTTCAATCATCCCCTTAACGGCATCTTTCCAAATGACTGAACCGCCAATTGGGTTTTTAAAGCGAATCACGGGTAAAGCGTCTTTGGGGGGTTCTGGCAATGTCTTCCCAGGTTCGGGACGCCAAAAGCCGTTATAGCGAGGCTTCTCTTTATTAGCCATTTGCTGGTCACGCAAACGATTGAGCTCATCTTCGCTCATATAACAGAAGTAATCCGAGCCATCCGCTAGCATTTGCTTGAGAACTTCACGATAGCGGTCCATGCGTTGCATTTGATAAATCGGGCCTTCATCGGGATCTAAGCCCAGCCAATGCATTCCCTCTAAGATCACCTCAACGGCCTCGAGGGAGGAGCGCTCTTGATCAGTATCTTCAATCCGCAAGATGAAGTCCCCACCCTTACTTCTCGCAAAGGCCCAGGGGTACAAGGCACTACGCAGATTACCTAAATGAATAAAGCCGGTTGGGCTTGGGGCAAAACGAGTTCGAATACGCATGGGCAGTATTATCTCAGGTCAGAACTGCTTAGGATATTTTTCGGATGAATCAGCTTTTGGTCTTTGTGTGTGACGGCGCCCCCGTGCGGGGTGAGTTTGTCTCGATTGGTAGTGCGTGGCAGAACATCTTGGCCCTGCGCAATGACCCACCGGCGGTGCAAAAGGTGATGGGCGAGTTTATTGCAGCAGCCACGCTCTTAACAGCTAGCATCAAGCTCGATGGCACTTTAATTATTCAAGCCCAGAGTAAGGGGCCAATTCAGCTCTTGGTAGTTGAATGCACATCCCAACTTGAAATCCGAGCGAGTGTTACCCTTAATCCGGATTTTGATCAAATTCCTGACAATGCCACTCTCGCTGAATTACTTGATGCAGAGGGCTCAGGGCGCTTAGCCATCACCCTCGATCCGATCGATCGCAAGCCATCCCAAACACCCTATCAAGGAATCGTGGCATTAAAACGACCATCCTCCACCCACCCCGGTTTGGACGAGCCGATTGAAACGGTCGCAGAGGCCATCATGCAATATATGCAACGCTCCGAACAAATTGATACCCGTATCTGGCTCGCCTCAAGTTCAAAATCCTTGGGCGGTTTTTTATTGCAACGCATGCCCGATGCCGGTGGCGCCTCTCAATATGACCCCAAGATGATGTCCGAGGGTTGGGAGCGCATTCAGATGCTAGGAAGCACCATTACCAATGAAGAGCTCTTAGAAGTTGCGCCTGAGACCTTATTGCGTCGCTTATTTCTTGAAGAATCTGAGCGCTTTGGTGTGCGCAGCTTTCCAATACGCCTCGTTCGGTTTGCCTGCCGTTGCTCGCGTGAGCGAGTCGCAGATGTCATTCGAATGTTGGGTCAAGAAGAGGTCGATAGTATATTGGCCGAACTCGGTGCCGTAGAGACTCGCTGCGACTTTTGTGGAATGCAATATCGTTTTGATGCCGTTGATTGCAAACAAGCTTTTGCAAGCACGACGCTCAGCGATGCTGTGCGACCGCCATCCAAGGGGCATTAATTATTGCTTGGGTGCGGGCACCTGGGTAGTATTTGGGCTCTGAGGCGCGCCGTCTTTTGGTACGATCTGCACAAAATATTCGCCCTCTTTGAGCATCCCATGCTCTGATCGGGCCCGTTCTTCAATTGCACGTGTGCCCTCTTTTAAATCTTTTACATCGCCAGCCAGTTTATTGTTCCGAATTTCTAAGGCTTTATTTTTCTGGATTTGCGCATCGAGCTGACGCTCTAGCTCATAGGCCTTGAGCCATCCGCCCTGACCAAACCAGAGCGGATACTGAATCACGATCAGCAACCCCAACATCGAGTAGATAATCAGGCGCATTACGCAAGCAGGCTTACTTTAGATTGTGCAGGTTGTAGAACGCAGCCTTACCGGGATAGCTCGCCACATCACCCAGATCCTCTTCAATACGCAGGAGCTGGTTGTACTTCGCGATCCGATCGGAGCGAGACAGGGAACCGGTTTTAATTTGACCAGCATTGGTACCCACTGCAATATCGGCAATCGTACTGTCTTCGGTCTCACCAGAGCGATGTGAGATCACCGCGGTGTAATTAGCGCGTTTAGCCATCTCGATCGCCGCAAAGGTCTCAGTGAGCGTGCCAATTTGGTTGATCTTGATCAGAATCGAGTTCGCAATCCCTTTGTCGATCCCCTCTTTGAGAATGCGAGTGTTGGTGACAAATAGATCGTCCCCAACCAACTGGATAGTTTGACCAAGCTTTTGAGTTAAGGTCGCCCAGCCATCCCAATCACTCTCATGCATCCCGTCTTCAATTGATACGATCGGGAACTGATTGGCTAAATTGCCGAGGTAATCCGCAAACTCGGTGGAACTCAGTTGCAAACCCTCGCCTAATAAATGGTACTTGCCATCTTTATAGAACTCACTCGCCGCACAATCTAAGGCCAGCAACACATCATCACCGGCGTGATAGCCCGCTTTCTCAATCGCACTCAGAATGGTTTCTAGGCACTCTTGATTGCTCTTGAAGTTGGGCGCAAAGCCACCTTCATCACCCACCGAGGTTGGCATATTTTTATCGTGCAATATTTTTTTGAGGGCATGAAAGACCTCGGCACCACAGCGCAACGCCTCCCGAAAACTATCCACACCCACTGGCATGATCATGAACTCTTGAATATCCAAGCTATTGTTAGCGTGGGCACCGCCATTGACGATGTTCATCATCGGTACTGGCAATTGCATGGCGCCCGAGCCACCAAAATAGCGATAGAGTGGCAAGCCGGCCTCTTCTGCAGCGGCGCGTGCTACGGCCATCGATACCGCTAAGGTAGCGTTTGCGCCAAGACCGGCTTTATTGTGGGTGCCGTCAAGATCATTCAAGGTGCGATCCAGAAATGCTTGCTCACTCGCATCTAGACCTAATACCGTTTCAGCAATTTTGGTATTGATGTTCTCAACGGCTTTTAGTACGCCTTTGCCAAGATAACGAGAGGCATCACCATCACGCAACTCGATCGCCTCGCGCGAGCCAGTCGATGCACCCGATGGAACCGCAGCGCGGGCCATGACACCCGATTCCAACAGAACGTCGCACTCGACGGTGGGATTACCACGCGAGTCCAGGATCTCACGACCAATAATGTCAACAATTGCGCTCATGCTCTCTCCTAAATATCTGTTCGGTGATGAAGGTCGATGATTGACTAAGGGTCAACCCACAAATCGGTCTTCTAAATACATATTGGCTTGTTTCACAACACGATCCAACTGTTGCAGCGTTGCTAATAGCTCTTTTAAGTGATTGAGCGGCACTGCATTGGGGCCATCCGATAAAGCCTTAGCTGGATCCGGATGGGTTTCCATGAAGAGACCGCTGATGCCGACTGCTACCGCTGCGCGCGCTAGCACCGGCACAAACTCACGCTGCCCACCACTACTGCTGCCTTGACCACCGGGCAATTGCACAGAATGGGTTGCATCAAACACAACGGGGGCTTGCGTCGCGCGCATGATGGCGAGGCTACGCATATCCGAGACTAAGTTGTTATAGCCAAAGCTGGCACCACGTTCGCACACCATAAACTGATCGGGTAGGTTTTTCTCACGCGCAGCAGCCCGCGCTTTATCGACTACATTACCCATCTCATACGGGGATAAGAATTGCCCCTTCTTAATATTGACTGGTTTGCCACTTTGAGCAACGGCAGCAATGAAGTCTGTCTGCCGACAAAGAAACGCAGGGGTTTGCAAGACATCAACCACGGAGGCTACCGCTGCCACATCGCTGATTTCATGAACGTCGGTGAGGACTGGTACGCCAATTTGTTTCTTGACCTTTTCTAAGATTGCCAAGCCCTTTTCCATTCCCAGTCCCCGAAACGATGATCCTGAGGAACGATTGGCTTTATCAAAGGAGGACTTGTAAATCAAGGGGATGTTGAGATCGGCACAAATTGCTTTGATCTGACCAGCCGTGTCAATGGAAAACTGTTCCGACTCAATCACGCATGGGCCCGCAATCAAGAAGAACGGTTTGTTTAAACCAATCTCGAAGCCACACAAATGATTAAACATAAAGATCCAATTACGCAGCGACTGCTGTTTTAGCAGTTTGACGCGCGAGCGCAGCGCGGATGTACGCCAAGAACAAGGGGTGCCCGGCTCTTGGGGTTGAGGTGAACTCGGGATGGAACTGCACACCGAAGAACCATGGATGCATCGATTTAGGCAACTCCATCATCTCCGGCAGATCTTCATTGGGGGTACGCGCAGAAATAATCATGCCGGCCTTCTCAAGCTTTGGAGCGTAGATATTATTCACCTCATAGCGATGGCGGTGACGCTCATTTACTTCAGCACCATAAATGCTATGAGCAAGTGTATTGGGCTTCACTGGGCATTTTTGTGAACCCAAGCGCATTGTTCCGCCCATATCGGAGTCGGCTGCACGTTTTTCAATCTTGCCCTCACGGTCGAGCCACTCAGTAATGAGTGCCACAACTGGATTGGGGGTCTCTGGATCAAACTCGGTGCTGTTAGCCGCCTCAATCTTAGCAACATGCCTAGCAAACTCGATCACAGCAAGTTGCATTCCCAAACAGATACCTAAATATGGCACGTCGTTCTCACGCGCATACTGAATGGCTTTGATTTTTCCTTCAGTGCCGCGCTTACCAAATCCACCGGGTACCAAAATGGCATCGAGATCATAGAGGCACTCGAGATTGCCCTGCTCAAGGCGCTCGGAGTCAATGTAGCGAATATTAATTTTGGTGTGATTGTGAATGCCAGCATGGCGTAGTGCTTCAATCAATGATTTATACGATTCGGTGAGGTCCACATATTTACCCACCATACCAATCGTGACCTCATATTGAGGATGTTCAAGCTCGTACACCAAGGAATCCCACATCGAGAGATCGGCAGGTTTGGCTTGAATATTGAGCTCCTTGCATAAGAGCTCATCCATCCCCTGCTCATGCAGCATCTTCGGAATCTTATAAATCGTATCGACATCCCACACTGAGATCACTGCTTCTTCACGCACATTTGAGAACAAAGAGATCTTGGCGCGCTCGTCATCGGGGATCTCGCGATCGGCACGGCACAATAAGACCGTTGGCAAAATCCCGATCTCGCGCAGTTTTTGCACCGAGTGTTGGGTGGGTTTGGTCTTCAACTCACCCGCACTCTGAATCCAGGGCACCAAGGTGAGATGCACAAATGCACAATCACCTTTAGGAAGTCGCAAGCTCATTTGGCGGGCTGCTTCCAAGAACGGGAGTGATTCAATATCGCCGACGGTACCGCCAATCTCGCAAATGGCAATATCGGCATGGCCATCATGACTGGCTTTAGCACCCTTCTCCACAAAGGCCTGAATCTCATTGGTAATGTGGGGAATCACTTGAACTGTCTTGCCGAGATACTCACCACGGCGCTCTTTGCGAATCACCGACTCATAAATTTGGCCGGTGGTGAAATTATTGCTCTTGCGCATCTTGGCGCTCACAAAGCGTTCGTAATGACCCAAATCGAGATCGGTCTCAGCCCCGTCTTCGGTCACGAATACTTCTCCGTGCTGAAACGGACTCATCGTTCCAGGGTCAACGTTGATGTAGGGGTCTAATTTTAGGAGGGTGACTTTCAGGCCGCGTGATTCAAGAATCGCGGCAAGCGAGGCGGCTGCAATTCCTTTTCCGAGAGAAGAAACTACACCACCAGTGACAAAAACGTATTTGGTCATCGCTTAACGTCTATTGGTAATACGCAATTATAACGATAGCTGGAGCGGATTGAAAAAAAGAGACTTCGGACTTGCCCTAAGTAAAATTAGGAATGCGTTTATTGTTCGCCATCCTCATCACCCTTCTATCCCTGTTTTACTTCCTGCCCGTAGCGATTGCGTTTTACCGCAAACGCGCCAATACCGGGGCTATTTTTGCCCTGAACCTCTTTTTAGGTTGGTCCTTAATTGGCTGGGTGATTGCCCTGGTTTGGGCTCTGAAGGACGAAGAGATCCTGTAAATATCAGGCGGATTAGGGGTATTTTCACTAGATCCGCTGTCAGTAAAGTTTTACAATATAGCCTGTTCTTTTGGCCCACTTCTGATCAGGAATCTTATGTTAGACGCATACCAATCCCATGTAGCCGAACGTGCTGCGCAAGGCATCCCCGCCCTCCCATTAACCAAGGATCAAACCGCTGAATTGGTCAAAATGCTGCAAAACCCTCCCAAGGGTTTAGAGGCACAACTCCTTGATTTAATTACCTATCGTGTGCCTGCTGGGGTGGATGAAGCCGCTAAGGTGAAAGCTGAGTTTTTGGATGCGGTTGCTAAAGGTAAGCTGCAGTCCCCCGTGATTTCTCGTGTCAAAGCGACTGAACTCTTGGGCACCATGCTTGGAGGCTACAACATCAAGCCATTAGTTGAATTGCTTGAGGATAAGGAGTGCGGGGCTGCCGCGACCGAAGCCCTCAAGAAAACCTTACTCATGTTTGATTACTTTAATGACGTCAATGACTTAGCAGAGAAAGGTAATGCAAATGCTAAGGCTGTTATTCAGAGCTGGGCGAATGCCGAGTGGTTTACCAGCCGCCCCGCCGTCCCTGAGTCCATGACCCTCACGGTTTTCAAGGTAACTGGTGAGACCAATACTGATGACCTCTCCCCGGCCCCCGATGCTTGGAGCCGTCCAGATATTCCGCTCCATGCGACCGTCATGCTCAAGAACCCCCGTCCGGGTATTGAGCCTGATGAGGCTGGAGTGCGTGGCCCCATGAAACAAATTGAGGCTCTTAAACAAAAGGGTCATCAAATTGCCTATGTGGGCGATGTCGTAGGTACCGGATCGTCTCGTAAATCCGCTACCAACTCTGTGCTTTGGTGGACTGGCCAAGACATTCCCTTCGTTCCCAATAAGCGCTATGGAGGCGTTTGCTTAGGTGGCAAGATTGCACCGATCTTCTTTAACACCATGGAAGATGCAGGTGCCCTGCCAATTGAGCTCGATGTCAATCAAATGAATATGGGCGATGTCATAGAGCTTCGCCCCTATGAAGGCAAAGTGCTCAAAGATGGCAAAGTGATTGCGGAGTTCACCCTGAAGTCACCGGTGATTCTCGATGAGGTCCGCGCCGGTGGTCGCATCCCTCTCATCATTGGTCGCGGCTTAACTGCCAAGGCGCGTGCCTCACTGGGCTTACCTGCATCGACCGAGTTCCGAGTACCGATTAGCCCACCTGATAACAAGAAGGGCTTTAGCTTGGCGCAGAAGATGGTCGGTCGTGCCTGTGGCTTGCCAGAAGGTCAAGGCGTTCGTCCCGGTACCTACTGCGAGCCCCATATGACCACCGTTGGTTCGCAAGATACAACCGGCCCCATGACCCGCGATGAACTCAAAGATCTCGCCTGCCTTGGATTCTCAGCGGACCTAGTGATGCAGTCGTTCTGCCACACCTCGGCCTATCCAAAGCCAGTGGATATTCGTACCCATCATGAACTGCCATCATTTATGACCAATCGCGGTGGCGTCTCACTGCGCCCAGGCGATGGCGTGATCCACAGTTGGTTAAACCGTTTGTTACTGCCCGATACCTGTGGCACGGGTGGTGATAGCCATACTCGTTTCCCGATTGGCATCTCCTTCCCCGCTGGCTCGGGTCTGGTCGCATTCGCGGCTGCCACCGGTGTCATGCCTCTGGATATGCCCGAGTCTGTCTTGGTTCGCTTTAAAGGTCAAATGCAACCTGGCATTACATTGCGCGACTTAGTGAATGCCATTCCCCTCTTTGCGATTAAGCGTGGCTTACTCACCGTTGAGAAAAAAGGCAAGAAGAATGTGTTCTCGGGTCGCATCCTCGAGATTGAGGGCCTGCCTGATCTCAAGGTTGAGCAAGCCTTTGAACTTTCCGATGCATCGGCCGAGCGCTCAGCCGGTGGTTGCACTGTGCATCTCAACAAAGAGCCCATCATTGAGTACATGCGCTCCAACATTACGCTCATGAAGTGGATGATCGCGAATGGCTATGAAGATAAACGTACGCTCGCGCGTCGCATTAAGGCGATGGAGAACTGGATTGCAAATCCACAATTGCTCAAGGCCGATGAGAATGCAGATTACGCTGAGATTATTGAGATCGATATGAACGAGATCAAGGAACCCATCTTGGCCTGCCCCAACGATCCCGATGATGTCAAATATCTCTCGGAGGTTCAAGGTGACAAGATCGATGAGGTATTTATTGGTTCGTGCATGACCAATATCGGTCACTTCCGTGCGGCTGGCAAGATCCTCGAAGGTAAAACTGATATTCCAACGCGCTTATGGATCGCGCCACCCACCAAGATGGATGCCATGATCCTTACCGAGGAAGGTTATTACGGCATTTTGGGTCGCACGGGTGCACGCATGGAGTCGCCAGGTTGTTCGTTGTGCATGGGCAATCAAGCGCAGATGCGCAAGGGTGCCTCAGCGGTTTCTACATCGACACGTAACTTCCCTAATCGCTTAGGAATTGATACGCGGGTGTATTTAGCCTCTGCGGAGTTGGCTGCAGTCGCCGCCCTCTTGGGTCGCATACCCACCATGGCGGAGTACTTGGAACAGTTCCAAGCGGTCAATGCCAAAGCCAATGATGTGTATCGCTATATGAATTTTGACAAGATCAAAGACTTTAGTGAAGTTGCGGATACCGTCAGCGTTTAAGTCTTCCCTTAAACGATTAAGCCCAAGGTTTTAGCCTTGGGCTTTTTTGTTTCAGTTTTCACTCTTCGGTGATGATTTAAATCTCAATGTAAGGCGACTGGCTTCGCTTGTTTTCTGCGTTTATGCATGATCCAAGCGCTGTGGACTCTGGTAACGACCATGATTGGCCAGAGTAATGCGCATAGCAGGACCCAAAAGGTGCGGGTCTCAAATGGGCTGTCATCCGAGCCCTTTGCCTTATGAGGACCCTCACTAAATAAGTGACGTTGTTCATAGGTGATAAACCCAAAACACGCGCCAAAGAGGATGAAAAGGCTAATAAAAGTAGTGTCGGTCATCGCCAATACCCCACAAAGGTTGTGTAAAGCTAATATTACACCTAAACATGTAAAAGAAAAGTGTTATTTAAATAACCAGTCGCTCTTCTTGGTGGGCATTCACAGCCCGTAAGCCATTTGCCCAAGACTTGGTTGGCAATCCCGTCGTTTTCTCAATAATTTTTGCGCGCTGCACAATACGCTCCCAATCAGTTTTGATCATTGGTCCTTTGAAAGCGATCGCGACGGCATTGCAATCGTGCGATTCCGGGAATATCAGCACCCTACCCTGAAAGGCTTTACACATATGATTGAGATTAATGTCAAAGCTTTTGTGTTGTGAGAACAGATTAACGGTCATCACCCCAACTGTCTTTAAGGTTCGGTAACAGGCTTGATAAAACTCGAGCGAACTTAAGACGGGACCTTTGGCATCCGCATCATATAAATCCACTTGCAAGACGTCGAACTGCTGCTGATGCCGTTTGTTATTCACAAAGGCTAAGGCATCCTCCTGTAGAACTCGTAGCTTCGTATGGTCGTCGGGTAAAGCAAACATCGTTCTCGCCGCCAGGATGACTGCGGGGTTTAGCTCGACAACCGTATTCACAACATCGGGACAATGCTCTAAGGTGAACTTCGCGAGTGAGCCAGTACCCAAGCCCAATTGCGCGACCTGCATCTTGGGCTTACTCTGCAAAAAGAGTAACCATGCCATCATTTGCTGCGAGTACTCGAGATAGATCTCATTTGGATCGCGAATGCGCATCGCGCCTTGGATCCATGGAGTACCAAGATGGAGATAACGAATTCCGCCTGACTCCGAGAATGTCACAGGGGGAAATTTAGTTTTATTACTGGCCACCTAGTTCACCCAAACACGGGCATTACGGAACATGCGTAACCAAGGGCTTGCGCCATCGGCGTTTTGGTTCCATTGCTTGGGATACCAACTCATTTGCACATTTCTGAAGACGCGCTCGGGGTGCGGCATCATCACGGTAAAGCGGCCATCAGCAGTCGTTACGCTGGTGAGTCCATGGGGTGAGCCATTGGGATTAAAGGGATAGCATTCAGTTGGATTACCGTAGTGATCAATAAAACGCATGGCTGCTAAGTGATTGGATTCAATCTGCTGATAATTACCTTGGTGTTTAAAGTTGGCATACCCTTCACCATGCGCTACTGCGATGGGTAAATGACTGCCTTCCATCCCTTGAAAGAATAATGATGGTGAATCCAATACTTCCACCATCACCAAACGCGCTTCGTATTGCTCCGATTGATTACGCGTGAACTTCGGCCACGCATCCGCCCCCGGAATGAGTTTCGATAAATTACTCATCATCTGACAGCCATTGCAAACACCCAAGGCAAAGCTGTCCGAGCGATTGAAAAATGCCTTGAACTGATCACTGAGCATCTGGTTAAACAAAATGGTCTTTGCCCAACCCTCACCCGCTCCCAATACATCGCCGTAGCTAAATCCACCGCAGGCTACTAAGCCTTGAAAGTCCTTCAGATGGGCTCTGCCAGCCAGTAAATCGCTCATATGTACATCATGCGTGGCGAAGCCGGCAAGATCCATCGCATACGCCATCTCCAGATGCGAGTTCACGCCTTGCTCGCGCAAGATTGCGATCTTTGGACGACTTACTTGTTGGAGATATGGCGCACTGATATTTTTACTGGGATCAAACGTGAGTTTCGGGCTCATACCCGGGTCCTTGGCGTCATCTAAGGCATTGAACTCACTATCGACGCATTCGGGGTTATCGCGCAGGCGAGCAATTTGATAGCTGGTGTTTTGCCAAAGTTTTTGCAAGGTGATGCGGCTCTCTGTATAGATACATTTGGCATCGCGCCAGATCTCTAGGGTGTCGTTTTGATTGGCTTTGCCAATCACATGGCTATAGGCACTGATGCACTGCTCTCGTAAGATAGCAAATACCTGATCACGCTGGGACCGTTCAATCTGAATGACCACTCCAAGCTCTTCATTAAAGAGTGCCCGTATGGTTTGCTCGTGGCGTCGACCACTCACTTGGCTAGCCCAGTTCTTCGCATCACCATAATCTTGTTCGGTCCGCGCATCAATGCAAAGTAGATCAACATTGATCGAAATACCGCGGTGAGTAGCAAAGGCCATCTCGGCAATACAGGCGAGGAGTCCTCCGTCCGAACGGTCGTGATAGGCCAAGACCATTTGTTTGGAACGCAGTTGTGTAATCGCGTTGGCAAATCCTTTGAGGACCTCAGGTCTGTCAACGGAGGGTGCCTCAGAATCGGTTTGATCAAACACTTGGGTAAGAATGCTACCTGCCATGCGATTTTGATTGCACCCTAGATCAATCAGAATCAGCTCGGTATCTGCGATCTCGGTGTTGAGCTGCGGTGTGAGTGTTTTACGAACATCTTGCACTGGGGCAAACGCTGAGATGATTAGTGAGACCGGTGCAATCACTTGTTTGGTTTGATTCTGATCCTGCCAGGTCGTGGCCATTGATAAAGAATCTTTCCCCACTGGGATCGAGATTCCTAAGGCCGGACAAAGTTCCATGCCGACCGCCTCGACTGAGGCAAAGAGTTTGGCATCCTCGCCCGCTTGACCACAGGCGGCCATCCAGTTCGCTGAGAGCTTAAGGTCTTCAATCCCTCGGACATCTGCTGCCAGAATATTCGTGATGGCTTCACCCACCGCCATCTTGGCTGCTGCTGGCGCATTAAAGAGAGCCACGGGGGTGCGCTCACCCATACTCATCGCTTCTCCACGATAGCCCTGATAGTCCATGGTGGTGACCGCGCAATTAGCCACCGGTACTTGCCATGGACCCACAAATGGGTCCCGCGAGTTCAAGCCACCCACGGTGCGATCCCCGATCGTGATTAAGAATGATTTACTGGCTACCGTTGGTTGTTGTAATACCGCCTCAATCGCCACTTTGAGATCAATCTCATTGCAATTGATGGGTGCAAACTGCTCATGCGTACTTTCTACATCACGGTGCATTTTGGGAGGCTTACCTAAGAGCACCTCCATGGGCATATCAATTGGATACTGTTGATCTGGGTTAGCGCTTTGCTGCTGATCGTGCAATTGCAGTTGACGCTCTTGCGTGGTGTGACCCACGACGGCATAGGGGCAACGCTCCCGCTCGCAAAGAGCGGCAAAGCGCTCAAGGTCTTTAGCGTGGATCGCAATCACATAGCGCTCTTGCGATTCATTACACCAGATCTCGGCAGGACTCATACCACTCTCTTCCAGCGGAATCTTGCGTAGCTCAAATTGCGCACCAAGCTTGGCGCTATCGGCGAGCTCAGGAAATGCATTCGATAAACCACCTGCTCCGACATCATGGATTGACACAATGGGGTTGTTCTCCCCTAATGCTCGGCATTGATTAATCACCTCTTGCGCACGACGCTCAATCTCGGGGTTGCCACGCTGTACGGAGTCAAAATCAAGATCGGCGGTGTTGGTTCCGGTTGCCATGGAGCTTGCTGTGCCACCACCCATACCAATGCGCATCCCTGGGCCACCCAACTGAATCAGCAGATCGCCATCTAGAATGGTTTTCTTATGGGTGTGAATGTCTTCAATCGCACCAATCCCGCCCGCGATCATGATGGGCTTGTGATAACCGCGGCGCTTGCCTGCAATCGTTTGCTCAAAGACCCTGAAATACCCTCCCAGATTAGGGCGACCAAACTCGTTATTAAAGGCGGCGCCACCCAATGGGCCATCGATCATGATTTGTAAGGGGGTCGCGATTCGCTCTGGTTTGCCGTAGGGCTTTTGCTCCCATGGCAAGTTCGTTCCAGGAATATATAAGTTCGATACCGAAAACCCAGTAAGACCTGCTTTGGGTTTGCCACCAATACCGGTTGCGCCCTCATCACGGATCTCTCCACCCGATCCTGTAGCCGCCCCCTGGAACGGAGCAATCGCAGTGGGATGGTTGTGGGTCTCAACCTTCATTAAGGTGTGTACTAAGGCTCGCTTCGTGTGGTATTGCCCTGCGGGGCCCGAGGAGCTCCATACATCCGCTTCGCACCCTTCCATAATGGCCGAGTTATCCGAGTAAGCCACTACTGTCCCTTTGGGTTGCAAGCGGTGCGTGTTCCGAATCATGGCAAAGAGTGAGTGTTCTTGCGCCTTTCCATCGATTGTCCAACTCGCATTAAAGATTTTGTGGCGGCAGTGTTCACTATTTGCCTGGGCAAACATGATCAACTCAACATCGCTAGGATTGCGACCTAAGCGCTTGAAGTTCTCTTCGAGATAAGCGATCTCATCGGTAGAGAGTGCTAAGCCGAGCGATTGGTTTGCATCATCCAGTGCCTTTTGACCCAAACCAATGACATCAATACGGGTGAATGGGCGATCGGGTAAGGTTTGATAGAGGGCGTTCGCCTCATCTGGGGAAGCAATGATGACCTCGGTCATGCGATCAAACAGGCTGGCGTGGAGAATACGTTCTTGTTCTGGGCTGAGCGTGCGTTTTGCGCTCCATTGGTAACGAATACCGCGCTCGATTCGCAGGACCTTTAATCCGCACTGATGGGCGATATCCGTCGCCTTACTTGCCCACGGAGAAACCGTGCCAAAACGTGGAATCACGATCGCACGATTAGGCGCTGCTTTTGCTTCAAATGGTTCACCATACTGCAGTAGTGCCTCGAGGGTCGCGAGCTCATCGCTTGTTAACTCATTGGTGGACCAAACAAAGTGGAGATACTGAGCCTGAATCGACTGAAGTTCAATCCCTTCCTGATGGAGGTGACTCAGAAGCCGTTGTTGACGGAATACAGAGAGGGCATCGGCCCCGGGCAGACAACGGAAAAAGGACATCATGTAATTATAAGATCCCAGTGACCCCAGTCCTTGTTTTAGACCAGACGACCACCTTGCAGGGTTAACTGACGGCTGCAGCGCCTTGCGAGTTGAGGGTCATGGGTTACTAGGATTAAGGTGGAGCCGTTCTCACGGTTGAGCTCAAAAAGGAGTTCAATGACTTTGGAACCGCTAGTCTCATCCAAACTACCAGTGGGCTCATCGGCAAACAGAATGGATGGCTGGCTCACAAATGCACGGGCTAAGGCCACGCGTTGTTGTTCACCACCGGATAAGGTTTTTGGGTAATGCATCAAGCGTTGCGATAAACCGACGCGTGCGAGGCAATCGGCTGCGAGCTCACGTGCTTGAGAGAGGGGCGTACCGCGGATCTCCAAAGGTAGCATGACGTTTTCGAGGGCATTGAGATGCGGTACTAGCTGAAAGGACTGAAACACAAAGCCCACGAACTGACCCCTGAGCTTTGCTCGACCGTCTTCATCTAATCGACCAAGATCCTGTTGCATAAGCTCAATCGAGCCGCTCGTGGGTAGATCTAGGCCAGCCATCAATCCCAACAGTGTGCTCTTACCAGATCCCGATGCTCCCACGATGGCAACCGACTCTCCTGATCGAATCGTGAAATTAATGTCTTGCAAAATAGCAAGCAGCCCATCACTGGTCTGAACCGTTTTACCCACACCTTTGGCCTGCAAGACTGGGGCAGATTCATGCACAATAGTCAATGTGAATCCCTTTTTTAAACAATTTGTTGTTGGATTGGCCTCCATCTTACTCGTCAGTGCCGCACCCGTGCAGGCACAAACTGCTAAGACCCCAAGCGCGACTCCACAACTCCTCGTTCTGGGCGATAGCCTTTCTGCAGAGTACGGACTGCCACGCGGCACCGGTTGGGTGGGATTACTCCAAAATCAATTACGTAAGGATGGCAGTATTTGGCAAGTTGCCAATGCCAGCATTAGCGGTGAGACCACTGCAGGTGGCTTAAGTCGTCTGCCAGATCTCTTAAAACGTATCAAACCTCGTTTAGTGATTATTGAGCTTGGCGCCAACGATGCCTTGCGAGGACTCTCGCTCGCGGCTACCCAGAAAAACCTCAAAGAGATGATCGTGATGAGTAAGAAAAGTGGTGCTGAGGTCTTGCTCGTAGGGATGCAAATCCCTCCCAACTATGGCCAGGAATACACCAAACAGTTTGCGCGGCTGTTTGTGACCTTATCTCAGTCGGAGCAAGTTCCCCTGCTGCCTTTTTTTCTGGAGGGTGTCGCTACCCGGCCTGAGTTATTTCAGGCGGATCGGATTCATCCAAATGAACAGGCACAACCAATCCTGTTTAACAACGTTTGGAAGGCTCTCGAACCGTATCGAGAGCTTCTTAAAACCAATTGATTATTACTTCAGAGGATTGATAACCTTCACATCCGCCAAGATGCGCATGTGATTGAGGAAGGCTGCAAACTCAGCTTGGGCTGCAAGAGCTTCCATTTGCTGTGCTTGTGCAGCTCTCATTTTAGGGTCTGCAGCTGGTGGTTGGCGCACTTGATCAATGCGATACAAAGTGATTCCGCCATCTGAGCCTTGAGCAGATACCACGACAGGTAGTTTGGCTGGATCAACCGCCATGACCGCATCGAGTTGTGGGCCAATCAGATCGATTGGCTTATTACGCGAGACCCATACTGGCTTACCAAAACCATTGGTGTCATTCGGGTTCTTTTGTAGGGCCTCAAAGCGCGTGCCCGCTGCTTCGGCTGCTAGTTTTTGGGCAGCCTTCAGACTGTATTGGCGGCGCACTTCAGCGCTCACCTCTTTGTAGGGTAAAACTTTAGAGGGGTTGAACGTTACTACGCGCGCCGATACAAAGGTGCCAGGGGCAATTTGTACTGCTTCGATATTACGTTTGTTCTTGAGTGCTTCATCATTAAATAGCGCTTGCACCACGCGTCGGTCATTCATGGGATGATCTTTGGAAAG
>JACCDV011121771.1_pt1 | contig 18274 bp, 17 predicted proteins | sample 7446131 | NCBI WGS metagenome assembly JACCDV01 (sample SAMN15323448, study PRJNA562643) | freshwater metagenome | isolation source: river surface water | place: USA:Blue River Watershed | collected 2017-08-17 | reverse complement strand
GAGTTGAAGCTGTAAAAACTTTATCTTTCAAAGGAAAAGTTTTAGAACCTGCAACTGATAAAAAAGAAGAAATTAAATCATAACAATATTATTAATTCAACTTTTACATCTTATTAAACCACCTTTTAAAGGTGGTTTTTTTATATTTACAATATGAATGTTATAATTAAAACTCCCATCGGATTAACTGAAATTCAAGGAGATATATACGGAATCTCTAAAATTCAAGTTTTAGACGAAGAAACAGAGGTTTCAATTAAAATACCAGTTGAATTAAATGATGCTGTTAAACAATTACAAGAATACTTTGAAGGAAATAGAAATCAATTTTCATTAAAATTAAATCCTAAAGGAACAGATTTTCAAAGAAAAGTTTGGCAAGAATTACAACAAATTCCTTTTGGGAAAACCTGTTCCTATTTAGAATTATCAAAGAAACTTGGTGATGTTAAAGCAATTCGTGCTGTAGCTTCAGCTAATGGAAAAAATCCACTTTGGATAGTAATTCCATGTCATCGGGTTATTGGGACTGATGGTTCACTTACTGGCTATGCTGGTGGTTTATGGCGAAAAAAATGGTTGTTAGAACATGAAAATCCAATTAAACAAGAAAGTTTATTTTAGTTTCTTTAAAATCATTCTAACTTTTTTCTACTTTTATAACACTATTTTATAAAATCAGAAAATGAAATTTGTTTTAAAATTCTTCAAATGGCTTACCATTATTTTTATTAGCCTCATTATTTTAATGTACCTTTTTGATGTAGATTATCTTCTAAGAGCCGTTAGAACGATTTATTTTAAAGGTTATACAACAGCATTTTTAGAAGATTATAAAGAATTCCCAAACAGAGAAATTAAAAAAGGAATTGCACAACCTTGGGCTATAGCTAGTGATTACAATTCTGTTCCTGCAACTGAAACACTTCAAAAAACACATAAAGAACTACAAACCATTGCCTATTTAATCATTAAAAATGATAGTATTTGGCACGAAAGTTATTTTGATGGATTTGATAAAAATTCTAAAACCAACTCCTTTTCCATGGCAAAAAGTATCGTTACAATGGCAATGGGAAAAGCTATCATGGAAGGAAAAATGAAAAGTTTAGACCAAAAAGTGACTGACTTTTTTCCTGAACTAAAAGGAGATTATGCAAAAGACGTTACTATTGGCGATTTATCTTCAATGGCATCAGGATTAAGTTGGGATGAAAAATATTATAGCCCGTTCTCGATTGTAACTAGAGCCTACTTTGATAACAATTTAAAAGAAATCATTTTAGGTTTAAAAATCAACGAAAAACCTGGGCAATCTTTTAAATACTTAAGTGGTGCTACTCAATTATTAGCAATGTGCATTGAAAAAGCCACTGGAGAACATTTATCAGATTATGTTTCTAAACATTTTTGGCAACCAATGGGAGCCGAAAACGAAGCACTCTGGCAATTAGACGAAGCGCCGGACGGAATTGAAAAAGCGTATTGTTGTATTGCAAGTAATGCAAGAGATTTTAGTCGTTTTGGTAAATTATATTTAAACAACGGAAAGTGGAACGGGCAACAACTATTAGATAGTGCCTTTGTAAAAAAATGTATCACACCTCGTTTCGAAAAAAGCCCAGAATATGGTTATGGATGGTGGATGCATAACTTTTTAGGTAAAGATTTATATTACATGCGTGGTCATTTAGGTCAATTTGTAATTGTAATTCCTCAGGATAAATTAATTATTGTGCGATTAGGTCATTTAAAAGGAGTTCAAACCTCTTATGATCCTCATAGTGAAGATTTATACGTTTATGTAGAAGAGGCTTACAATATGCTTGCAAAAAAGAAATAATAAAATGAGTGGCCATTTTTTTGCATTTAAAAACAGAGAAAAAACAAGTGAATCGAAAAAAAATTCACTCAGGGAAAATATTTCTTCTAGAAAATTAAGCTTAATAAATAAAAATTCAGTTTCAAACGAACACCTTATATCTATTAATAATCAAATTTCAGTAGAAGAATTAAAAAACATCAGATACAAAATTAAACTAAGACAAAAAAAAGAAGCCTTGATATATGGTTTAAGCTTCATTATTATAATAACTGTATTGATTTTACTTGGATTGAAATATAATGTATTCTAACAAACAACTACTTTTATGATTGAAAAAATTAATTTAAACAACATTTTATTTTTAGATATAGAAACAGTTCCTGAGTATCATAACTATAGAGGATTAGATAGAGAAACCCAACAACTTTGGGAACAAAAAACACAATACCAACGCAAAGATGAAGTTTCTGGTGAAGACTTTTATGAACGTGCTGGAATTTGGGCCGAATTTGGAAAAATCATCACTATTTCAGTTGGATATTTTGTTAACAAAGGTGATATTCGAAACTTTCGCGTAACTAGTTTTTGGGGGGAAGAAAAGAAAATATTAAACGATTTTTCCAATTTATTGAACACCCATTTCAACGGAGCACAACATCTTTTATGCGGTCATAATGCTAAAGAATTTGACATTCCCTTTATTGCTAGGAGAATGATAATTAATGGTATTGCGCTTCCTAACAAACTAAATTTATTTGGTAAAAAGCCATGGGAAGTTCCACATTTAGATACTCTAGAATTATGGAAATTTGGTGATTACAAACATTTCACTTCATTAAAACTATTAACTAAAGTTTTAGGAATTCCTTCTCCAAAAGACGATATCGATGGTAGCGAAGTAGCTCATGTTTATTACGTTGAATATGATATCGACCGAATCATTACGTATTGTGAAAAAGATGTTATTGCCGTAGCACAAATTTTCTTAAGATTAAGACGAGAAGATTTGTTAGTGGAAGATGAAATTACTCATGTATAAATAAAAAGGGAGCAAATTGCTCCCTTTTTATTATATATCTAAAAAAGATTAATTATTAATAACCACTTTTTTAGTTGTTTTAGCACTTCCATTTTGAATGCTTAACATATAAATTCCGTCAGATAAATTTTCAACGTTTAATGTCTCAATATTATTTGAAGAAACTTTAGTAACCACTTTTCTTCCTTGAACATCAAACAATTCAAAAGTTGTATCTCCTGTTACAGCTCCTGCTAAATCGATATTTACAGTCCCTTTTGCTGGATTAGGATAAATTTTCAAAGATCCTAAAACATCATCGTTAGAACTCAAAGATGCCGTTAAAGCACATATTTCGATTGAGAAACTAGTAACAGATCCTCCATCTCCATTGTAAGGATCATCAATTAAAAGTGTCCAAGTACCATCAGCAACTAAACCATTAAGATTGCTTAAAGGATCATTTGACATAATATCTCCTGAGATAGCAGGAACTCCAGAACAGGCAGGTGCAAATCCTGTATCAATAAACCTACAATTAATATTATCATTATCTCCACAAGGCTCCTCTAGTAAAGTAATAATCGGACTACCTAACGAAACTGGTCCTTGTAAAGTTATTGTCATGTCCTGAACATAAGTATGTGTCATTCCTAACGAAACTCTCATTTCACCAATAGTTAATCCTCCCGTTACATTTACAGGAATACTAGCACTTGAGTTTGCTGTTGTAGCTATAGTTGCATTAGAAAAATCTGTTGCTGTAAAGATGTTTCCACAAGACAAAATACCTGTTCTAAAAGAATTAATTGTTGCTGCATTTGCAACTGCAGTACCACATCTATTTGAAGGTACAATTCTCCAATAGTACATGGTGTCTTGATTCAAATTGGATATAATATAATTTGAATTAGTAGTTAACTCATTTAATACTAGTGTAGTGAAAGATGAAGTTGTAGAAACTTGTACTCTATAATTTTCAACATTAGGATTTGATTGCCAGTCTAAATTAACTATTGTTGAAGTTCCATTAAAACCATTTGATGGTGAAGTTAAAATTACAGGTTCAAAAGTTGAACTATAAATTTTTAAAATTCTTGTTCTAGTTTCTGTTTCAATACCATTACTTCCAACGATTCCAATATTATATTCACCTGGAATTACAGCAGCTAAATTAGAAATTGTCATTGTTACATTTCCATTAGCACTTAAACTTGATGGAGAAAAGCTAACGTTAGCACCTGCTGGTATACCAGTTGCAGAAAAATTAGTTGTTCCAGATCCTGACTGTTTATATGCGAATGTATAAGTTGCGGTTTGATTACTACACAATTCAACATTATCAGAGGTAGGTATAACTGAAAAACCTGAAGCTATTCCTGTTACTACTAATGAATAATTTTGACTACCTGTAACTAAATTTCCTTTGTGTGTAATTGTAATCACATAATCTCCTGCTAAAGGATTATCAATTGTAATTAATTCAACATTATCTAAATTATTATCCCCTGTTCTTGTAGCTGGCATAGTAGGGTCGATACTATTCAATTTCCAAGGATAAAATGTAGTTCCATTTCTTGTTATTCTAATATCTAAATCATTAACCAAAGCCCTAAAAGGATCATTAGGAGTTAATCTTTGTCCGTTATTAGCCTCACCAGGAACATCCGTCCAAGTTATTGATGCTATTAATGGATTATTTGTACCTCCATTAGATTTTACAGTCATTGTAAATGTCTGACCTTGATTCAATCTTTCCTCAGATATCCAAGATGATAATCCATTATTATTAATGGTTTCAGCAGCTTTTTTAGCGTTTAATAAACCCCACCCAAAAACAGGATCAGGACCAATCTCACCACCATCATCAGCTGTATGACATGCTAAACCTTTAAGTGTAGCAGCTCTCATATAGCTATTTGTAACATTTTTGTGATGTTGTTGTAATAAAAGTAAAGTACCTGTTACATTTGGAGAGGCCATAGATGTTCCTGAATAATTGTCAGTAGCAGTATTACTTGTACTAATAGGAGATACTAAACCTGTCCCGTTTCCAGTAATATCTGGTTTTATCCTCCTATCGTCTGTAGGGCCTTGACTACTTGATGAATTAATAGTTACACTTGTTAATGAACCATCAGCAGCTATAGTTGGGTCTTGTGCATTAGCTACAGTTAAGACATTTTTAGCAACCTTATTTCCTACTAATTTATCAAAACCAAACATAATTGGGTCTGCATTATCATTATTATCTCCGTCATTACCTGCCGAATAAACTGGTAGATAAAATGGGGAATTATATGCGATCTCATCCCAAGCTCTTGAATCTTCAACATAAGAACCAATATACCATGCTGGTAGTGGACCAGTGCTTCCTGTTACAGGAACTCCATAAGAATGATTGGAAAGTAACATCCCTAAACTTACCTCACTAAGAGCTTCACTTTCATCATCTGTCCAATCGAAAGTTCTTCCAGTTGCTTGTGATGCCATTCCTTTAACTTGAGCCGAAGTTGTATTCCATGGAAGAGCTAATATTGTTCCTGTTACATGAGTTCCGTGACTACTATTTGATGATGCCGTTGAAAAATTCACATCCACATTTGTTATTCTACTCGCAAAATTAGTGCTAGAAGTATAGAAAGCATTGTGAGTACTTCTTACTGGACCACCATCACAAACTCTGGCAACCATATTTTGACCATCTAGAGACAAACCTAATCCTCCGCCAGAATTCAAAAAGTTAGCTCTAGTTGCTCTAGCCGCTGTTACATTGCTTTCTGTACTATAATAAATCGGATAACCATCTGGAGTTAATTTCATTAATTCCTGAAATGTTCCATCTTCATTTTTGATGGTTATTGGCCATCCATTAATTTTTGCAGCTTCATAAGCTGCTTTTTTTTCGGCTTCTTCTTTCTTTTTATAAGAAGCTTCTAATTCTTTGATTTTTTCTAAATCGTAATTTTTGATGATTTTCTCAACATCTTCTTTAGTTTGTGAGAAAACTAATCCAGAAAAAATAAATGAAAAAAACAGTAATAATGTTTTCATTTTCATAACAATTTGTAGGTTTAGTTAATGATTAATTTACAAATATAAAATTATTTATCTTAAATTCTAAAAATTAATATCGATTTAATATTTGTTGATTTAATATTACATTTACAAAAAATATTCATTATGATTTTAAGCAGATTTTGGTTAGTGATATTTATATCGTCTATCTTTTTTATTGTTTTCGGATTGTTTTCTTCGCAATACTATTCTATTGATTATGTGTTGAATGGCAAACAAGGCGAACCTCTTTTAATAGGTGAGAAATATTTGAAAGAAGTGCCTCAATTTGTTCAAGACAGTATTCAAAAAGCTGAAGACAAAACGTTAGTTATTAATAAAAATGAAAAGGATGCTGACACTACTTATGTGTACAACAACCAAACTGTAAAAATCTACAGCGGAAAACAAAAAGCAGATGGTTTACTTCCTATGACCAAAAGCAGTTTGTTCGACTTAATTCTGCCCTTAATTGCTTACTTAGCTTTCTTTTGTGGAATCATGGAATTGCTTATCATTTCAGGTGCTTCGGAAAGATTGGCCAAGAAATTAAGCCCGTTGTTTGCAAAAGTTTTTCCTTCGATTCCTAAAAACCATGAATCGATTTCTTATATGACATTGAATTTTTCTGCCAACTTCTTAGGATTAGACTCAGCAGCAACTCCGTTTGGATTAAAAGCCATGCAAAGTTTACAAGAACTCAACGAAGATAAAGATAGAGCCAGTGATGCTCAAATTATGTTCATGTGCTTACATGCCGCGGGATTAACATTAATTCCAACATCAATTATCGGTTATCGAGCTGCTGAACACGCTGCAAATCCTGCCGATGTAATGCTGCCTTGCATTATAACTTCTTTTGTTGGAACTATTGCTGCTTTCATTTTAGTTGGAATTAAACAACGTGTTAATTTTAAAAGTGCTTCTTTATTAGCCGCTTTAATGGGAGTTATAGGTGCGATTGTTGGATTATTATTTTATGTAAACAGTTTGGATTTAATCGGAAAAAACTATTTTACTTCTAACCTTTCGGGATTATTATTAATCTTAATCATTGGAGGAACTTTGATATTTTCTTTCGTTCAAGAGAGAAAATTCGTGGAACAAAAAACAACAATTTTCGACACTTTTGTAACTGGTGCTAATAACGGATTAAAAACCGGAGTAACCATTTTCCCTTATGTTATGGGAATGTTGGTGGCAATTTCCTTATTCAGAAACAGTGGCTTGTTTGAAATTATTGCCAACGGAATTTCCTTTTTATTTGCACATCTTGGCGTAGCCAAAGAAATCACGGATTCGCTTCCTGTAGCCATGTTGCGCCCTTTTAGTTCTGGTGGTTCGCGAGGTTTTATGATTGATGCGATGAAGCAATTTGGTCCTGATTCCTTAACCGGAAGATTAAGCTGTATTTTCCAATGCAGTGCCGAAACAACATTCTATGTTATTGCAGTTTATTTTGGAAGTATCAATGTGAAAAACACACGTTATACACTAGGAATGATGCTTTTAGTGGATTTAATCTGTGTGATTACAGCGATTTTTGTGGCGAGTTGGTTTTTTTAAAATGTGCTAGATGAGAATATTAATTTTAATCCTTTTTATTTTTATTTCATGTAAAAATGAAGACGTTGTTTCTGCAAAAAAAATTATCGCTAAAGAAAACAATAAAATAAACGAGACTAACAAAGAAATTATAGATACTATTTTCTTTGATTTTGAAACTAACAAAAGTGATTTCGTTGTTGTCAATCTTTTAGAAAAGAAGTTTAATGAAGATAGTATTTGCAATGTTCAACTGAAATTAGATTTTTGGAATAATAAATCCAAAATTGGTTCGGAAACAGTTCAAATAAATGGTTTTGATGAAAATTCAGAATTTTTTGGAACTTACTTAGACAGTTTAAATCATTCTTTAAAAACAATTCATATTGGCTATCCTGCTTGTGCGTATCAACAGAATGGATTTCTATTTTATACTGATATTGATAAAGTTCAATTGTTATATCAATATACGGAATTTAGTGATAGTGGCTGGGGTTCCTATGTTGAATTCTTTCCAACAAATAAAAACCTAGTAACTTCAAGAAGAACCAACTTCTCACCTGATGAAAATGACTCAAGTAAAGAAGAAATAGGTATTGTAGAGTATTCAGATTCTTTAACTTTTTCACTAAAAAATAACACTTGGAAACTAAATCAAATCACTCCAAAAGAAAAGATATATCGAAGCAAAAAAAAGAGTTTTGAAGAATTTCACAAACAATGATAAAAATAGATGAGTTTTTTTGAAGATATAATTATCAATTTAGGACAAGAAGGCATGTACTTCTTTTTTAAAAGATTGGGCATGCTGATTAAATGGATTTTTTATTTAGGGAAAAAACCATTCTCTGTAATTAAGAATGAAAATTGGAATACTAGGATAGGCTTCGTTTTGTTTTTAATTATAGTTGGGATAATCATTTATATTGTAAATTAATTCCTCAAAGATTTAAAAACCTTGCAGGTTAGAAAAACAAAAATCCGTAACTTTACCTTTCAAAACATACACACAATGGACTTTTTATATCAAGACCCGTATCCCATTTTAAAAGACGATACACAATACAAAAAATTAACTTCTGATTACGTAAAAGTAGAGCAACTTGGCGATAGAGAAATCTTAGTGGTGGACCCAAAAGGATTAGAATTATTAGCACAAGAAGCTATGGACGACGTTTCGTTTATGTTGCGTTCGGCACATTTACAAAAACTAAGAAACATTATTGAAGATCCAGAAGCAACAGACAACGACCGTTTTGTGGCTTATAACTTATTGCAAAATGCCGCAGTAGCGGTAGAAGGTCAATTGCCTTCTTGCCAAGATACTGGAACTGCAATTGTAGTGGCCAAAAAAGGTGAAAACGTCTACACCGGTGTTGATGATGGCGAATGGTTGTCAAAAGGAATTTACAATACGTACCAAAATAAAAATCTTCGTTACTCGCAAATTGTGCCGATTTCGATGTTTGAAGAAAAAAATTCAGGTTCAAATCTTCCTGCTCAAATAGATATTTATGCGAAAAAAGGAAATTCGTATGAGTTCTTATTTTTAACAAAAGGTGGTGGTTCGGCAAACAAAACGTTTTTATATCAAAAGACAAAATCGTTGTTGAATGAAAAATCGTTAGACGAATTTGTTCGTGAGCGTATTATGGATTTAGGAACAGCAGCTTGTCCTCCGTATCACTTAGCTATTGTTATCGGTGGAACTTCTGCGGAAGCAAATTTAGCAGCCGTGAAAAAAGCATCCGCTGGTTATTATGACAATCTTCCAACTTCTGGAAACATGGCAGGTCAGGCGTTTCGCGATTTAGAATGGGAAAAAAGAGTACAAATTATTTGTCAAGAAAGTCAAATTGGAGCACAATTTGGTGGGAAATATTTAACTCATGACGTTCGTATGATTCGTTTACCTCGTCACGCTGCTTCTTGTCCGGTGGGAATGGGAGTTTCTTGTTCGGCAGATAGAAATATTAAGGGAAAAATTACGAAAGACGGTATTTTCTTGGAACAATTAGAAACCAATCCGGCGCAGTTTTTACCTGAAACAGCACCTCATTTAGAGCCGGCGGTAGAAATTGATTTGAACAAACCAATGGCTGAAATTTTAGCTGAGTTATCAAAATACCCAATCAAAACACGTTTGAAATTAAATGGAACGTTGATTGTGGCTCGTGATATTGCACATGCCAAAATCAAAGAATTGTTAGACGCTGGAAAACCAATGCCAGAGTATTTCAAAAATCACCCAGTATATTACGCTGGTCCGGCTAAAACTCCAGACGGAATGCCTTCAGGAAGTTTTGGACCCACAACTGCAGGAAGAATGGATGTTTATGTAGACGAATTCCAAGCCGCTGGTGGAAGCATGATTATGTTAGCCAAAGGAAACCGAAGCAAAGACGTCATGAACGCTTGTAAAAAACACGGTGGATTCTATTTAGGTTCGATTGGTGGTCCTGCTGCAATTTTAGCAAAAGAAAACATCTTATCGGTTGAAGTTGTAGATTTCCCAGAATTAGGAATGGAAGCTGTAAGAAAAATTGAAGTAAAAGATTTCCCTGCATTTATTATTACCGATGATAAAGGGAATGATTTTTTTATGAATCTTTAGTTGAAGAAAAAAGAGAATAGAAGTTAGAAAATAGACAAACCTGTAAGAGATAAGACTTACAGGTTTTTTTATTTAAAATAAGATTCTAATAACGCTATTGATTTTTTGACTTTACTATCAAATGTGAATTTTAAAACAAGGAAAAAAATGAGTAGAAAAGGAAAAAACAATAAAACTTGTAAATCTTCGAATTTATTATAAATAAAAACTACAAATACAAATTCCATAGCAATTATAAGTAAAAACAATCGCTTTAAAAAAGTGCTAATTGTAAATTCTAAATCTATGGATGAACCATGAATCTTTCCTAATATTTCAGGTCGAAATTGTTCCCTTGGACCAAAATCAAAAGTGGGTTTAATACAAAAATCACCATTTGGATTTATTTGTCCCTCAAAATCAAATTTAGAATTATCGCGATGAAAATTTTCAACCTTAGTTTGAAGAATTGCAATGATTTCTTCTTTAGAAAGTGAGGTTTTTATGATGTGTGATTTTTTGAACATTATTCAATAATTTTTACTTCAATTATACTGTCTTCTAATTTCTTATTTTTCAAATCATAATCAAGCTCATATGGACTTTTAATCTTTTCTTCATTGTTTTTATCAATGACTTTAAGTTCAATTTGATTTGTATCAATATTTTCTTCTATAGGCATATTAGTTTGTTCCAACACATAAATTGAAACAAACAAAACGATAAAAATAAGTGGAAAACAATTTATCAGATAAAAAAAATTAAATACCACTTCTTTAAAGCTTTTAGATTTTAACTCAACATATCTGCTGATTCCTATCACTATTGAAAAAAGATAAAAAATATAAATGAAAATTATAGCTTCAAATACTTCCAAAAATAGGAAATACAAGATAATTAATTGAAAAATTAAACTTAATAATGCTACAAATTTTATACTTGTTGAAAGCTTATATTTTATTTTATCTAATATATCCATAGTCAGGACCTTTGATTTTTTTTATGTCCCATTTACTACAACATCAAAACATTCTTTTGTAGATAAATTAATTTTTAATCTAAAAAAACAAGGTCCACCATCATGAACTGTTCCAATAAAATATTTGAATGAATCTTTAGCTACTCCTGAACATGCGCAATTAACCCAAACTTCTATTTCACCATTCTTGTTTTTTGTTGCTATACACTGTTTCGAATAGTTGTCTGTTTTCTTCACCCCTTTGAAATAACTTGTTTTATTCATGCAAATTGGCAAAATAGAATCTATTGAAAGTAAATCATTTTCTGTTAATTCGTAAGGAATAGCTGTTTCGTTAAAATGATTATTTTGTTTTGATTGACTAAATGTAAAAGTTGTATAAGTTGGAAATTTTTGAAAATCAATATTAGCATTTGAAATTATTTTCGAATTTAAGATTTCATATTTTTCATATTCATCGTTAGATTCAATAAAATTATTTTTTAAAACCCCATTAAAATTAAAATCACCATAACAAATAAGTGTGTCATCTACTAATTTATATTTTCCTTTAAGAGTTTCATTTTTTTTAGAATCAAATTCATATATACTTTTAAAAATGTAAGTGCTATCAGAATATAGTCTAAAGTCAATCTTCATATTAAAAGACTTCATTTCAGCTTGTACTATTTCTGTTTTCTGTTTGCAACTAAACAAAAAAAGAGTAAAAAGTAAGAAGCTAAAAAATCTTATCATAATTTAAAAAAACTTTATGAGATTCCTTCGGAATGACAAACTATGCGTGAAATACTGAACACTTCAAACTGAACACTGAACACTTTCAAGTCTACTCTACAAACAACACCAATCCTTTTAAATAATGACCTTCTGGGTGGTAAATGTTGGTTGGATGATCTGGTCCTTGTTCTAATTTGTGTAATACTCTGATGTTTCTTCCTGTTTCAATGGCTGCTGCGGCAACCGTGTTATAAAATAAAACATCGTCAATTACTTGCGAACAAGAAAAGGTGAATAAAATTCCGTTTGGAGCTAAAGCTTTTAAACCTGCAATGTTTAAACGTTTGTAAGCTTGTGTTGCCGTATGTTTGCTTTTGATGCTTTTCGCGAAAGCGGGCGGATCTAATACAATCACATCATAAATCTGATGGTTTTCTTTCATGAAATTGAACACATCATCAGCAACTGCTTTGTGGTTGGCGTTTGGAAAATTTAATTCCATATTACTAGCTGCTAAGTCCACCGCTTTTTGAGAAATATCTACCGAAGTTACCAATTCTGCGCCAGCACTCATCGCGTAAATTGAAAATCCGCCTGTGTAGCAAAAGGTGTTTAGTACTTTTTTGCCTTTTGAGAATTCTCTTAATAGTTTTCGGTTTTCGCGTTGGTCTAAAAAGAAACCTGTTTTTTGTCCTTCTACCCAATTTACTGAAAACAAAATGTTGTTCTCCTTTGCAACTGCTTCTGCTTTATTTCCGAATAAAAAATAATCGGTTCCTCTATTCGGTAAAGTTCCTGAACTTTTACAATAAATGGTTTCGCAAAAATCAGAGAAATTGGTCTGAATCGCTTTTGCAATTTCCTCCATTTGAAGAAAAATTCCAGTAGAATGTGCCTGAATTACCCAGTTCTTATCGTAATAATCAATTATTAATCCTGGTATTCCATCGCCTTCTCCATGAATTACACGAAAAGCATTCGTAACTTCAAAATCCAATATTTGGGTACGTAAATACCAAGCCGATTGTAGTTTGTCCTTCCAAAAGTTCTCAGAAAAAGTTTCATCACCAAACGTCAAAATACGAACCACAATACTTCCTTTATCACTAAAATATCCCGTTCCTAAATGATTGTTTTTCGAATCGACTACATCAACCATTTCGCCATCGTTTATTTCACGACTCACACCATAAACCGCACCACTGAAAATCCAAGGATGACGACGTTGAATAGATTTTTCTTTACCTGATTTTAGAATTACTTTTGGTAAGCTCATTTATTTGAAAATATTACCGCGGATTCGCAGATTATTATTTATTTTTAGGAGGTTTCTTTATTGAAAAAGCAGATTCACAGATGTTTAAAATTGTAATCTTTGAATCTGCGGTGAAATTAAAATTTAATATTAATCGATTTTCATTTCAGGAATATCTCCATCAATGATTAAATCAGCTTCAGTTGCTTTGATGATATCTTCTACTGAAACACCTGGAGCTCGTTCTAATAATTTAAACCCTTTTGGCGTAATTTCTAAAACTGCTAATTCTGTAACGACTTTTTTCACACAACCAACACCAGTTAAAGGAAGCGTACATTTTTTCAATATTTTCGATTCTCCTGCTTTATTTACGTGCATCATGGCTACGATAATATTTTCTGCCGAAGCTACTAAATCCATGGCGCCACCCATTCCTTTTACCATTTTTCCTGGAATTTTCCAGTTGGCAATGTCACCGTTTTCAGAAACTTCCATCGCACCTAAAATAGTTAAATCTACTTTTTGTGCACGAATCATTCCGAAACTAAAAGCCGAATCAAAGAAACTCGCTCCTGGTAAAGTGGTAATCGTTTGTTTTCCTGCGTTAATGATATCCGCATCTTCTTCTCCTTCGAAAGGAAATGGTCCCATTCCTAAAACTCCATTTTCCGATTGAAATTCTACTGAAATATCGGTACGAACGTAATTGGCAACTAAAGTGGGTATTCCGATTCCTAAGTTTACATAGTAACCGTCTTTCACTTCTTGTGCTATTCTTTTTGCGATTTGATTTTTATCTAATGCCATGATTAACTTCTTTGTCTAACAGTTCTTTGTTCAATTCTTTTCTCAAATTTCTCACCTTGGAAAATACGGTTTACCATAATTCCTGGAATGTGAATTTCGTTAGGATCTAATGTTCCAGCTGGCACTAATTCCTCTACCTCAGCGATAGTGATTTTAGCAGCTCCAGCCATTGGTGCATTGAAGTTACGAGCGGTTCCTTTGAAAATTAAGTTACCTGCTTCATCGCCTTTCCAAGCTTTTACGATTGAGAAATCGGCTTTATAGGCATGTTCTAAAACATGCATTTTTCCGTTGAATTCACGAACCTCTTTTCCTTCTGCTACTTCAGTTCCGTAACCTGCTGGAGTAAAGAATGCTGGAATTCCGGCTTGAGCAGCACGGCATTTTTCTGCTAAAGTTCCTTGTGGAGTTAATTCTACTTCCAATTCTCCTGATAGCATTTGGCGTTCGAATTCTGCATTTTCTCCCACATAAGAAGAAATCATTTTTTTGATTTGACGTTTTTGTAATAATAAGCCCAATCCGAAATCATCTACACCTGCATTGTTTGAAATACAAGTTAAATTGGTTACATTTTTACGAACTAATTCAGCAATACTGTTTTCAGGAATTCCGCAAAGACCAAAACCACCTAACATGATGGTTTGTCCGTCTTGGATTCCTTCTAAAGCTTCTTGAACGTTATTTACTTTTCTAGAAATCATATTTTGGTTTGTTGTTGTTTATAATCCGAATTCGTCCATACTAGGTTCATCTGTTGGAACTGCTGTCGTATCTACTACTTTTTTAGGCGTCCAACAATCTACTTTGATTTTCAAATCTTCTGGTTTTTCAAATGGTTCTCTTGATACATCTAAATCAGTATCAGCATAACATTTCTTCATAAAAATTCCCCAAATAGGTAATGCCATAGTAGCTCCTTGTCCATAATGAGTAGATTTAAAGTGAGCAGCTCTATCCTCATTCCCTACCCAAACTCCGGCTGCTAAATTAGGTACCATTCCGATAAACCAACCATCTGAGTTGTTTTGAGATGTTCCAGTTTTTCCTGCAATTGGATTTCCAAAACTATATTCATAATTTCGGAATCCTGCTCCTCCCCATTTTAATCGAGCTCCAGTTCCTGATTGCGTAACACCTTCCATTAATTTTACAACGGCATAGGCAACATCTTTATTTACAACGTCTTTTGTTACAGGTGTAGGTTGGTCAATTACAACTCCGTTTTTATCCTCAATTTTAATGATGAAATTAGGCTTTACATAAACGCCTTGATTAGCAAAAGTACTCATTGCACCAACCATCTCTTCAACCGTAATATCTACAGCTCCTAATGCAATGGATGGCTGAACAGGAATTTGTGAAGTAATTCCCAATTCTTTAGCCATATCAACTACGGCTTGTGGCCCCACTTTATCAATTAATTTTGCTGATACTGTGTTAACCGAATTCGCTAGTGCTTTTTGTAATGTGATGGTACCTCTATAATTTCCATCAGAATTTTTTGGAGACCAATCGGCATCAATTCCCCATTTTCCTTTCGGCATTGTAAAATAACTGTCAATGATAGAATCACATGGCGACATTTGTAATTGTTCTATAACCGTTGCATAAACAAATGGTTTAAATGTTGAACCTACTTGTCTAGCTCCTTGTCCAACGTGATCGTATTGGAAATATTTATAGTTAACACCTCCAACCCAAGCTTTTATGTGACCCGTACGTGGCTCCATCGCCATCATTCCAGTTTGCAAGAAGTGTTTGTAATAAATGATAGAATCTTTTGGCGTCATGATAGTATCTTTCTCACCATCATAAGTAAAAATTTTCATTTTAGCAGGTACACTAAACGATTTAACAATTTCATCTTCCGTTTTTCCATTCAAATCCATTTTTCTCCAACGCTCTGAATTTTTCATGGCTTGGTTCATGATTTGTTGGGTTTGTTCTGGAGTAATATCAACAAAAGGCGCATTTTCTTGATCTTTCTTCCCTTTAAAAAACTCTTTTTGAAGATTTTTAAGATGTTCAAAAACCGCTTCCTCCGCATATTGCTGCATTTTTGAATCGATTGTAGTATAAATTTTTAACCCATCACGATACAAATCATATTCTGTTCCATCGGGTTTTAAATGGTCTTTCACCCATTTTTTCATGTAATCTCTAAGATACTCTCTGAAATAAGTAGCGCTTCCTTCCGAATGGCTTTCAGGTCTAAAATCTAATTTGATTGGAAGTTTTCTTAGCTCTTCTTTTTTAGCTTCAGAAATTACACCGTTTTTCACCATTTGACCTAAAACAGTGTTTCTTCGGTCTAAAACTAGTTTAGCTCTTTTTTTACGATTTGGATTGTAAAGCGATGGATTTTTAAGCATTCCCACAAACAAAGCCGATTCTTCAATAGTTAAATCTTTTGGCTCTTTGTTCATGTAAATTTTAGCTGCTGAACGAATTCCAACTGCACCATTTACAAAATCTACTTGATTTAAATAAAGTGCAATGATTTCTTGTTTTGTATACTGACGTTCCAAACGAATAGCAATAATCCATTCTTTTACTTTTTGAATTACCCTAAACAAAATGAATTTTGAACCTTCACCATGGAATAGGTTTTTAGCTAACTGTTGGGTTAACGTACTTGCTCCTCCATCTCTACCCAATCGAACAACTGCACGTAAAGTTCCTTTGGCATCAATTCCTGAATGTTCGTAAAAACGTTCATCTTCAGTAGCCACTAACGCTTTTACCAAATGTTGTGGAAGTTCGTGGTATTTTACCGGCGTTCTATTTTCTTTAAAGAACTTTCCAATAACAACTCCATCTGAAGAAATAATTTCTGTTGCTACGTTTGAATCTGGATTTTCTAAATCATCAAACGAAGGCATCTTACCAAAAAATCCCCAAGACGCAAAAAGGAATAATAAAATTACTCCTAAAAATCCGTAGGCAAATAATTGCCAAAATTTTCTTTTATACTCTGAAAAATCTTCTGTATTTGCTTTTTTAGTAGCCATACTATTTTATTTTTTCGATTCTTAAACCTAATTCTGTTATCCCTTTAAGTTCAGATACTCCAACAACTTTACCCGTTTCTCTCACCGCTTGTACCACCTCAACATTATATTTTCCCGGTTTCTTGAACTTGAAATTTTCTAAATACCACAATTTGCTCTCCTTAACATCAGAAAAACCTTCCCCTAACAAAGTCCCATCTGGATTAGCCATTTGATATTCTAAAGTGTCCACTTTAATCGTTGGTTTTACTCCAGGCTCTTTCATAGTAACAATCAAATACATATTGTTAAAGGGATAATCATTATTGTTTCTCACATTTAAAAACAAATGATAAGGATTCACTGTATCTTTTTGTTCAAATGTAAAACGTAACGTGTCTGATTTTTTCCAAGAACCATCTAACTCTTTATATTCACTAAAGAATTGCTTTTCATCACATGAGAAAAAAAGCATCGATAGCATTAGTAATCCTATAAATTTACTCTTTTTTAGGTGCATTTTTAAAATTTGAAGGTTTACGTTTTTTGTTTTTGTTATTTTTTCTTTTCTTAGGTTGATCAAAACGTGTTAAACTGTCTTGTCCTACGACATTTTCGAATTTTTTCTCAACTTCTTGAGTGCTTTCAACAACATAATCTTCTAACGCTGGAATACGCTCTTTCTTCTTATTAATTGCAACAATTTCTTTTACTTTTTCAACTGGTAAAACCAACCATTGTGCCGGTGCATTCGCATATGCAAACCACATAATTTCTTTAAAAATATCTACTTTTTGGCAATATGCATCTCCTTTTTCGGTGTACAGTTTAGTATCCATATCTGGAAAATCTTTTAAAGCATCCAAATAGGTGTCTAATTCATAATTCAAACAACATTTTAATTTACCACATTGACCCGCTAATTTTTGTGGATTTAAAGACAATTGTTGATAACGTGCCGCCGAAGTATTAACACTTCTAAAATCCGTTAACCATGTAGAACAACATAATTCTCTTCCACAAGAACCAATTCCACCTAAACGAGCGGCTTCTTGACGGAAACCTACTTGCTTCATTTCGATTCTAATCTTGAATTCTTGTGCAAATTCTTTGATTAATTGACGAAAGTCTACACGATCATTTGCGGTATAATAAAACGTTGCTTTAGAACCATCACCTTGAAATTCTACATCCGAAATTTTCATTTCTAATTTCAAGTTGATAGCAATTTCACGAGCACGCATACGAACTGCTTCTTCTTTATTTCGAGCTTCTGTCCAAATATCAATATCGCGTTGTGATGCTTTTCTGTAGATTTTAGCTAATTCCTTATCGGGATTTTCGCCTTTCTTTTTCATTTGAATTTTTACCAATTCGCCTGTCAAAGTCACAATTCCGATATCGTGCCCTGGTGAAGCTTCAGTAGCCACAATATCTCCTATAGATAATGTTAGCTTTTCAGTATTTCTGAAAAATTCTTTT
>JACCDV010127844.1_pt1 | contig 18274 bp, 14 predicted proteins | sample 7446131 | NCBI WGS metagenome assembly JACCDV01 (sample SAMN15323448, study PRJNA562643) | freshwater metagenome | isolation source: river surface water | place: USA:Blue River Watershed | collected 2017-08-17 | reverse complement strand
TGGGATAAGTTATATGACATTTTAGTGAAGGGCCAATACTTGGTATCTCAAGCGGCGATTGCCGTGATGCGCAAGCAAGGTTTGGGTGGCGATATCGTGAATATCGTGTCGAAAAATGCTTTCGTGGCTGGACCGAATAACGTGGGTTATGGTTCCGCAAAAGCTGCGCAAGCTCACATGACCCGATTATTAGCGGCGGAATTAGGGCCTGATCACATTCGCGTGAATACAGTTAATCCAGATGCGGTAATCGCAGATTCCAATATTTGGGCAGGTGGCTGGGCCGAGGGTCGCGCCAAAGCCTATGGAATTACCGTAGAGGAATTGCCAGCTTATTACGCGAAACGTACTCTTTTGAATGAATCGATTTTACCGGATGATATTGCCAATGCATGTTTCGCATTTGTGGGGGGCTTATTAAGTAAGTCGACCGGAAATGCATTAAACGTTGATGGTGGTGTAGCCGCCGGATTTTTAAGATAAGACCATGAATATTTCGAACCATAACGATGCTTTATTGGCGCAGCATACTCGCCGACTCGATTTCTTGAAATCTGAGGTGAATTTGCCGGCCGGAATTTTACAGAAATTAAAGGATTTTCAAATTGCGATTCCTTCTTGGGCCTTGGGCACAGGGGGTACGCGTTTCGGCCGTTTTTCGGGCGGAGGCGAGCCGCGTAATTTGGAGGAGAAGATTGCCGATGTAGGTTTGCTACATCAATTGAATCAATCCTCCGGTGCAATTTCTTTACATATTCCGTGGGATATCCCAACGGACCCGGCGGCCATTCGTTCGTTGGCGGCCCAACATGGTTTAGCCTTCGATGCAGTGAATTCGAATACTTTTCAGGATCAGGCTGATCAGGCACATTCGTATAAGTTTGGATCCTTGCAACATGTTTCCGCGGCGACTCGGAAGCAGGCGATTGATCATAACATCGAGGTGATTAAGCATGGGGTTGAACTGGGTTCCAAAGCCTTGACCGTATGGTTGTCGGACGGTTCTTGCTTTCCCGGCCAATTGAATTTCCGTAAGGCCTATGAGCGGACGGTGGATAGTTTGAAGGAGATTTATGCGGCTTTACCGGCCGACTGGTCTCTGTATTTGGAATACAAGGCCTATGAGCCGAATTTCTATTCCACGACGGTGGGCGATTGGGGAGCCTCCTATTCCATGGTGAATAAATTGGGACCTCAGGCGAAAACTTTGGTGGATTTAGGACATCATTTACCGAATGCCAATATTGAACAGATCGTTTCCATCCTCTTGATGGAGGGTAAATTGGGTGGTTTCCACTTCAATGATTCGAAATATGGGGATGATGATTTAACTGCGGGATCGATTAAGCCGTATCAATTGTTCTTGATTTTCAATGAATTGGTGGAAGGGATGGATGCCAAAGGTATGAACCATGCGAAGGATTTGGGTTGGATGATTGATGCCTCGCACAATGTAAAGGATCCATTGGAAGATTTATTGCAATCCGTGGAAGCGATTCAAATCGCTTATGCGCAGGCATTATTGGTGGATCGTGTGGCATTGGAAGCGGCACGTGAGGCGAATGATGTGGTTCGTTGTCAAGAGATTTTACAAGCCGTTTTCCGTACGGACGTTCGTGCTCTTGTGGCGCAGGCACGTCTCGAATTGGGTGGAGCTCTCGATCCAATTGCCTTGTTCCGTCAAGAGAAAATGCGAGAACAATTAATCAAGTCGAGAGGTGCCAAAACAGTAGCGACGGGATTGTAAGATGGGTTTGAGAACACCAGTCATCGCGGTATTTGACATTGGAAAGACGAATAAGAAGGTCTTTCTTTGGGATACTTCGTTCGAGATTGTGTTTGAAAAGCAGCAGACTTTCCCGGAGATTGAGGATGAAGATGGATTTGCTTGCGAGGATTTAGGAGCACTCCAGCAATGGATTGTGACGAGTTTTACGGAGATCTGCCAAATGTCGGAATTCGAATTAATCGGCTTGAATTTTTCAGCTTATGGAGCCTCCTTTGTTTACGTGAATCGCGCCGGGGATCCGGTTGCTCCCTTGTATAATTACTTAAAACCGGTTTCGGAACCTTTCCCATACACGGAGTTTGGTGGCGAAGCGGAATTTGCGCGCAGAACGGCATCGCCGATTTTGGGGAATTTAAATTCGGGTTTACAGGTTTATGAGAGCATGCAGCGGTCTTTCTGGCCGGAGGTATTTAAGGCCCTGCATTTTCCGAATTACTTGGCGTCTTTGTTTACGGGCCAACTCATTTCTGAAATAACATCGATCGGATGTCATACGGCTTTATGGGATTTTGATTTGGCTCAGTATCATCCTTGGGTTTCTAAGATACAGGATAAGCTCGCGCCGATGGGTACATCTTCTTTTATCGAAATAGATGGGATTAATTATGGCCTTGGTCTTCACGATTCTTCGGCGGCCTTGGTTCCCTATTTGCGGTCGGTTGAGGAGGATTTTGTTTTGTTGTCGACAGGTACTTGGTGCATCGCAATGCATCCCTTTAATGAGTCGCCTTTGACGGCAGATGAATTAGCGAATGATGTCTTGTGCTATTTGCAACCGAATGGTAAAACAGTCAAGGCATCTCGTTTGTTTGGAGGGCATTTTCATGAGGAGCAGGTAGCGAGAATGGAAGCGCATTTTGGTGGCTCCTTTCGGGATTGTCGGTTCAGTGAGCGCGTCTTTGAATTGAAGCCCTTGGCTTCGAGTGTCTATGAATGTGCCTTTGCGGATAGAAATTTAGCTGATTTCCCAGATTTAGCTTCGGCGTATGATCAATTCATGGTAGATTTGGTGGGCCAACAGCTTTACAGTTTAAACTTGTTGCTAAAGGATGCCCCTGTCAAACAATTGCTGGTTGACGGAGGTTTTAGCAAGAACGAGTGGTACATGCGCTTGTTGGCAAATGCCTTACCCGAGGTGGCCGTTTATGCCGCGGAGGTAGCGCAGGCCAGTGCCTTGGGAGCCGCCTTGATGGTTTATTCCGGGGAATTACCCAAGGATTTAATACAATTGAAACGATATTAAGATGCGTGTTGCGCTGTTTGTTCCATGTTACATTGACCAATTCTATCCGCAGGTAGCGGTAGCGAGTCTGGAATTGTTGGAGAAACTAGGCTGCGAGGTGATCGTTCCGAGGGATCAAACATGTTGCGGCCAACCGATGGCTAATTCGGGTTTTGCGTCTGAAACGACGGGTTGCGATACGAATTTTACGAATAATTTTGAGGGATTTGATTACATCGTGGGGCCGTCGGGTTCCTGTGTCTTGCATCTAAAGGAGCATCATCCTTCGGCGAAAATCCGCGAATCCGTTTATGAGATTTGTGAGTTTTTGATGGATGTGTTGAAGGTCAAATCGTTAGAGGCAAAATTCCCCTACCGGGTGGGATTGCATCAGAGTTGCCATGGGCAGCGTGGATTGCGCTTAAGCTCGATGTCGGAGCGCAATGAAAAACCCTTCTCGAAATTACAGGATTTACTTTCTTTGGTTGAGGGTGTGGAGGTATTGATGCCGGCACGGGAGGATGAGTGCTGTGGATTTGGAGGAACTTTTTGTGTCTCGGAGGAAGCGGTTTCTGTCAAGATGGGGCAGGATCGAATCCGGGAACACGATGCGAATGCGGTGGAATACATTGTGGGAGCGGATACTTCTTGTTTGATGCATATGGAGGGGATTTTGAGACGTCAGGGATCTAAAGTACAGGTGAAACACATTGTTGAAATTTTGAATCATGCTTAATCACGCGGAGGCTTCGGAGAAATTTATTGCAGATGTGGAACGGACGGATTGGCATGATGAGACCTTATGGTTTGTTCGTGCGAAACGGGATAAGGCTTCGAAGGTATTGCCAGAATGGGAAGCCTTGCGCGAGTATGCTTCGCAGATAAAAGATCATACACTTGCGAATTTAGGGGACTACTTAGTCGCCTTTGAAGCGAATGCGCAGGCGAATGGTATTAAAGTCCATTGGGCAGCGGATGCGGCGGAGCATAATTCGATTGTACATGGAATTATTGCGGCGCAAGGATCGAAGGTACTCGTGAAGAGTAAATCGATGTTGACCGAGGAATGTCACCTGAACGATTACCTGGCAAAAAAGGGAATCGAGGTCGTGGATACGGATTTGGGGGAGCGCATCGTGCAGTTTCGGGAGGAGGCGCCGAGTCACATCGTGTTACCGGCGATACACCTGAAAAAAGAAGATGTGGGGGAGACTTTTCACCAACATTTGGGAACCCCTAAGGGAAATAAGGATCCTCAGTTTTTGACCGAAGCGGCGCGTCAGCACCTTCGCGGGCACTTTTTGGCTTCTGAGGTAGCCATTACGGGCGTGAATTTTGCGGTCGCAGAGACGGGTGAGTTTGTGGTCTGTACGAATGAGGGGAATGCGGATATGGGGGCACATTTGGCAAAAGTCCATATCGCCTGCATGGGTATCGAGAAGATTATCCCTCAGCGCAAGGACCTTGCTGTATTTTTGCGCTTGCTGGCACGAAGTGCGACGGGGCAATTGATCACGACGTATTCATCCCATTTTCATCAGCCGCAGGAAGGTCAGGAGATGCACATCGTGTTGTTGGATAACGGTCGGACACGTCAGTTAGCCGATCCGAAATACAAGAATTCCTTGAAGTGCATTCGTTGTGCGGCTTGTTTTAATACTTGTCCTGTGTATCGAAGGAGTGGGGGGCATAGTTATCACCAACCGGTGGCAGGCCCTATTGGATCAATTTTGGCACCGAATATTGATAAGAAAGCGAATGTGGATTTACCCTATGCGAGTACTTTGTGCGGTTCTTGTTCAAATGTGTGTCCGGTAAAAATCAATATCCATGAGCAATTGTGGTTTTGGCGTCAGGATTTGATGGCAGAAGGGTTAGCGCCGGCTTCAAAATCGATTGGAATGAAATTGATGGCCTTTGTATTGGCTCGCCCTGCCATATATCGATTGGGTGGTTCGTTGCTTAGACGATTCGCTGGATTGTTGAATACGCGGTTAAATCCTTGGTATAAGCAACGGGAGATGCCGGAGGCACCGAAGCAAAGTTTTCAAGAATGGTATCAGAAACGATGAGTGTACGCAATGACATATTGAATAAGATTAAGCCCTTGGCGAAGGTGGAGCATCCTGGCGTTTTTCAGGGGGCTTCGACTGAATTTGATTTTCGCGCCTCGTTGGAAGTGGTGGGTGCGCGGGTCGTGACGCAGAATGAACTGGAGGACTTGTTCCCAGGGCAAAGACGTTATGATAAGACCTTGGATGGATTGAGTTTGGAGGAAGTTGAGGTGTTGGAGATTGATGGGGAATTTGGTGTGGCGGAGAATGGGGCGATTTGGTTGAAAGAAGAGGCCTTGCCGCATCGAGTCGCGCCGTTTATCTGTCAACATTTGGTGATACATGTTAAAAAAATAGTTCCCCACATGCATGCGGCATACGAGGAATTAGGTCATGTGGATGCCGGATTTGGTTTATTTTTAGCGGGTCCTTCGAAGACCGCTGATATTGAGCAATCGCTCGTGATTGGTGCACATGGTGCGCGCAGTTTAACCGTTGTACTGCAGGAGACACTCTAGCAAAAGCTAATAAATTCGTCGGGAAAGAATGAGTTTTTGACTAACTTGTCTTCCTTTTGGTTGAAAATCCTAGCAGATTTTTATACCAAAAGCTTAAATACCTTCGTTTTAAAGGAGTTTATAAAGTGGAGACGCATTTAGTTCTTCGTGAACTCGTTATTACGATCATTGGAAATCAGCTTAATGAAGTTTTTTAGTGTATTTATATTTTTGATTTTGTATCACATAGGATTCATTGCCCCGGCGCAAGAGGTTCTTTCGGTGACACATTTGTCGGATACGTACAACTTTTTGTTACATAAGCCGGCGAATCAGGATAATCAAATCAAACCGGTCATTTTGTTTTTGCATGGTCGTAGCCTATCCGGAAATAATCTGAATAAGGTTAAGCAATATGGGATTATCGACGATATCTTACATCGTGGTCGAAATGTAGATGCGTATGTGATTGCTCCGCAGGTTCCTCATGGACAATCCTGGTCTCCTCCCAAATTGAAGGCCATTATGGATTATGTTCATTCAAATTATCCGACCGATAAATGTCGTGTTTATGTGGTTGGCATGAGTTTAGGTGGGTACGGTACCATGGACTACGTAGGGACTTATCCCGAGGAAGTCACAGCGGCTATGGCCATGTGTGGGGGAGGAAATGTGAATATGGCAGAATCATTGGCGAAAGTTCCCCTTTGGATTATGCATGGAAAGAAGGATGCTGCTGTGCCGCACGCTGAGTCGGAGAAAGTATATAATGCCATTCAAAGTTGCTGTGAGATGAACTTGACGCGTTTTTCAAGTTTTCCCAATTATGGACATGGTGAATTCGCGCGCGTATTCTATGCGAAACAGATGTATGATTGGCTTTATCAATTCGAGAAAGATCAGGTTTCTGCAGACAAATTGATGGATATCGAGATATTTGATTCGAATTTGAAGCGTGTATATGTCGACAGCAAGCCTAAATCTATCCAGGCAAGCAGAAAGAATGATACCCTCGCGGTAGCGAAAGTTGTGAAAATGGATTCTGTATTGTTGATGCCAAGTAAGAAAAAACAAGCTACCGAAGAAATTGTGCTTGTTGAGGAAAAGGAATCAACGCCTACCAAAGAAATCGCTGTTAAGACAGCATCAACTGAAAAAAAGCTAGTTTCTCAAAATAAAAGTGAGACAGTTAACAAGCCGACGGAAATTAAAGTAGGCAAAGGGGAGACCTATTACAGCCTCGCCAAAAAGTATAACATTAAAATCAAGGATTTGCTTAGGTATAATAAATTAACGGAAAAGGATCTGTTAAAGGAAGGTGACAAGATTAAAATTCCTAAACCTTAATCATTATTTGATGAAGAAAATATTCTATGTTTTATGTTTGTTGATTTCGTTTACTGTGATGGCGGAGCCACCGGGAAATGTAGCGAAATACCGTAAATTTGTAGATTCAGTTGCGTTACATTATCAAATTCCGGCGGATTTAATTTTGGGCGTTGGCGTCTGTGAATCCGGATTTGGCGTATCCAAACATGCCAAAAAACTGAATAACTATTTTGGTATTCGTGGTAAATATTCGAAGCGACGAAAAACGAGCTATGTTAAGTATGCCAAGCCAGAGGATAGTATCGTCGCATTTTGTGAATTAGTCACGAGAAAAAAGTTTTATGCTAAACTAAAAGGAAATAATGATCCCATGGTTTGGGTTAAGGCGCTTGCCAAATCAAATTATGCGGGAAATCGAAAGGTTTGGATTAAATTAGTCAAGCGAGGTATCGCGTCAATCAAGTAGTGAATGAAATCAAATAGGGGATATTTAGTTTGGGCTGGACTGTGTTTTATGGCTGTTGTGTCCTTGTTATATGTTTACAGTTATTCTTCTTATACTTTTTCTATCTGTGGTTTTGAATTAAAAAAGATAGGGGGAGGCGATAGCTTTGTAGAACCCTCCATGGATACAACCTTGATCGATACAACATTTCTTTCTGAAGAAAAAACAGTTCAAATCGACACAAGTAAGCAAGAAATAAGTACGGTTCCAGACACAAATGCGGTTGAAGAGCTTGCTTCTATACCACCTCCCGCCATCCTATCTGATTCGTTAGCTAGTGATTCGACCCACCATCGCATTTTACTTTTAGGTGACTCCGAGGCTGGAGGAATTAAGAATGTGTTAAATGATTATTGTCGGAGCAATGGCCACAAACTCGTGGCTACGGTGGAATGGTATTCCGCGACATCTGTAAATTTTGCTCGGGGAGATACGATTTCGAAAATCATCGCAAAATATAAGCCAACGTATATTTTTGTATTATTTGGTTTAAATGAAGTATTAGCTAGGGATGCGGCAAACCGTCGGGCCTTAGCGAGAATATTTCAAAAAAGGATACGGAAGGTACCTTATGCGTGGATAGGGCCGACCAACTGGGGGCAAGATTTTGTCGTGACGGATGCCTTTCGGGCTGCGGCTGACTCGGCAGCCTTCTTTTCTTCTAAAGCTTTGGTGCTACCCAAATCTCAGGATGGGCGCCATCCCTCTTTAGCTGGCTACCGAATTTGGATGGCCAACATTGCGAACTGGTTACAAACAACGGCTCGTTGGAAAATCAAAATGATTCCACCCCCCCGTTCGGGTTATCCTAAAAAATATAGAACAATTATACTGAATGCTGCCGAATATCGAGGTTATTGAGCTATTGAAAGGTATTCCTTTCGAGCAGATTTTACGGGACCTGTTTTTGTATTCCACCAAGGAGCCTTGGTTTTTTACGGAATATTCATTTCTGTTGGTGTTTGGTGTTTTTATCTTTTTTTATGCCCTGCTTTTCGACTGGAATATTGTTCGTAAGCTCTATTTAGTCGCATTTAGTTTGTTTTTTTATTATAAATCCAGTGGGCCTTTTCTGCTACTTTTCCTCACACAGGTCACCTGTGATTACGTTTTTGCCCAATGGATTCAAAAATCGGAAGGCGTCTCTAAAAAACTGCTCACAACCATTTCGATTCTGTTCAGTCTTTCGTTTCTGCTTTATTTCAAATACGCCAATTTCTTCATCGAGAATACGAATACACTTTTGTTGACCCATTTTGATTTCGTCGATTTGTTTCTTCCCATTGGTATTTCGTTTTACACATTTCAATCCATCTCTTACTTGGTGGATGTTTACCGGGGTCAAATTAGTGCTTCCTCGAATTTTCTTGACTATGCATTTTACATGACCTTTTTTCCGCATTTGGTAGCGGGGCCGATCGTTCGAGCCAGTGATTTCTTAGGTCAGGTCAATCACCCCACGCGTCCAAATGCATTCGTGTTCAAGGAAAGCTTTGTCCGTATCCTATTAGGCTTGATTAAGAAATTATTCATCGCCGACTACTTGGCTAAGTACGTCGACATGGTTTTCGAGAATCCCGAATTCTATTCGGGGGCAGAAAACTTGCTCGCAGTATTCGCTTATACTTTTCAAATTTACTTTGACTTCTCGGGTTATTCAGACATTGCCATTGGATTAGCCTTGTTAGTGGGTTACCGATTGAAAGAGAACTTTGTTAATCCCTATAATTCAACCAATATCACGGTTTTCTGGAGGAAGTGGCACATATCTCTATCTTCTTGGCTTCGGGATTATGTCTATATCCCCTTAGGTGGGAATCGCAAAGGGGAGTTCAATACCTATTTGTTTTTGTTGATGACCATGTTGATCGGAGGATTTTGGCATGGTGCGAGTTGGAAATTCGTTTTCTGGGGAGCTGCTCATGGATTAGCCTTAGGTTTTCATAAGTTGATCAAAGATAAAATTCCGGATCATTGGCTACTAAGTGCTTTGGGTTGGTTGGCAACTTTCCTTTTTGTTTCCTTTTGTTGGATCTTTTTCCGGGCGGCCGACTTCCCCGCTGCGCTCGAAATTATCCAACGAATTTCCTCTCATACCCTCTGGCAAGATTTCGTCGGCTTTGGGTATTCCCGATTTGAAATTTCAATTTTATTGCTTGCCGTTTTCGTGATTGTATTGATTCCCGTTGCGATAAAAAAATGGTGTATTGAGCGATTGTATTATGTGCCGTCGTTCTTTTGGATTTTCTTTCTTTTAATTGCCTTACAAGTAATCATTCAGTTTAAAGACGAGGTCGTTCAACCCTTTATCTATTTTCAATTTTGAAAAAGCTGCTATTTTTTCTGCTGGGTTTTTATGCGGCTGTGGGACAGGCGGACACGACTGTTATTTGCATGCCGTGTAATCAAATCACAGAGGATCTAGCACTCGTCAGATTGAAAAATTCGATTGGCAAGGAACCCTTTCGAATCGTCCACATAGGAGATTCGCATATTCAAATTGGTCATTTCGCTAAACAGATTCGGGATGTTTTCGCTGCGCATGTAACATTGACGGGAACTGGAATTAGTTTTCCCTATTCCATGGCGAAAAGTGTCGATGGTCCCTGGTTTAAATCCAAAGCCAGCGGAACCTGGGTTGGGGATAAGATTCTTTCAGCCAACCCCAAAATAGACCTTGGTCTAACGGGTTATTCGGTTATGACACAGGATTCCGCGGCATCGATTTCTTTCCAACTGCGCGACTCGAAGGCTAATTATGCAGGCGTGAAGATTTGGTTTAATTCCGATAGTTTATCTTTTTTTCCAGATTTGGGGGATAATTTCAACCTATTGAATTTTACTCAAATGGATCATAAAATGGGTGTTGCTCATTTTGTTGCGAAAAATCGATTTGATCAATTTGAATTAAAGCTTCTTAAAAAAGACAGCCTGGACCAAAGCTTTCAATTGCATGGCATCGAATTACTCAATTCCCAAGGTAGCTTGGATTATCATGCACTGGGAGTTGCAGGGGCACAATTTTCACACTTGATTTATCGAAGTAAAAGTTGGAGAGAGCAGTTGAAATTATTGAATCCCAATTTGTTAATCTTTTCCTATGGAACCAATGAGGCATATAACACGAATTTTGATTCCGCTGTATTTGTCAATCAGGTATCTCGTTTTATCGATGAAATCCGACAAATATTACCTTCTGTAGCTATACTGCTCACTAGCCCACCGGATACACGGAGCCAAAACCGAATTCCGCCTAAGCAAGTCGAGGTGATTCAAGGACTTTCGAACGTAAAAAGCGCTTTCTATGACATGAATAAGGTCATGGGTGGATTTGGTTCTTATCAGCCCTGGATTGAACACAACTATTTCTTAAAAGATAAATTGCATTTGAACAAGGCGGGGTATGAGTTACAGGCCGACTTATTTATGTTGGCCCTGCTGAGACAATTGCAGCCCAATTGGGATCTAAGCATTCTCAAAACGCGGGTGGAGGCACAGGCCAATACATTGGTTCGTAAAATAGTTGTAGATAGCCTCAGCAAGGATACATTAGTTTCTATACCCCCAGTTGAAATATTGTATCATCGAGTGAAGAAAGGAGAAAGCTTTTTTAGTATTGCGAAGCGATATAAACTGAATGTTGACGCTTTAGTTCGAAGAAATAGTCGGCACAAATCAAAAGCCTTACAGGTAGGAGACCGGATTAGGATTAACTAAATATTTCTTATATTTATTTTCAAACCTATTCAATTATGTCAGTCTCCAGAAGAAAATTCCTTGGACAATCCGTCCTGTCCCTCGCGGCATTTAGTATTGTGCCGCGTCATGTACTCGGAAAAGGCTTTGTTGCGCCGTCAGACCAACTTACCAAAGCGATCATCGGAACCGGTGGCATGGGCCGTGGGCACATTCCTTATGCCGGTACGCGTGTAGTAGCCTTGTGTGATGTCGACAAAAAAAATCTCCAACTTGGTTTAGATAAAGTAGAGAAAGGGGTTAAAGCCTTCTCGGATTATCGCGAAATGATTCAATTGCCCGAGGTGGATATCGTTCACGTAGCTACTCCGCCGCATTGGCATGGAATTATGGCGGCTGACGCTGCTCGTGCCGGGAAAGACGTGTGGTGCGAAAAACCGATGACACGGACGATTGGGGAAGGACAGAAGCTAAAAGAAGCGATCCAGCAACATGGACGGATTTTCCGTTTGAACACTTGGTTCCGTTTTGAAGGGAATTTTTATGGGTTGAATTGCCCGGTAAAACCGATGAAGAAATTGGTTGATTCCGGATTATTGGGTTGGCCTTTGAAATTTACGGTCAGCAAGCATACCGGATTTGATTGGAAGTTTTACTGGGTAGGGAAGACGGATTTGACGCCCCAACCCGTTCCGCCTGAATTGGATTACGATGCTTGGTTAGGGCCTGCTCCTTACAAACCCTACAACGTCCACCGTACCCATCAAACCTTCCGCGGTTACTGGGATTACGATGGGGGTGCTTTGGGGGATATGGGCCAGCATTACATGGATCCCATTCAATACATGCTGGGCAAAGACAATGAAAGCCCCGTGTATGTTGAAGTGGATGCACCCGTGCAAGACAAAGATGCGGTGGGCATTTTCAATCGAATTACCTACACCTATGCGGATGGTTGCCAGATCGTGTTAGACGGCGAAGCCAAAGATGAGAAGGTTGCTTATATCGAAGGACCGAAAGGAAAACTATACCGAAATTTTAAATCAGATATACCTGATTTGGAACGTAAACTTGCTGAGTTTCCTGAACCGCCGGCCCAACAAATTGATTTCGTGGATTCAGTGAAAAATCGGACGCAATTTGCCTTGAATGAAGAGAATGGACATCGTTCTTGTACACTTATCAACATGGGATTGATCGCGATGCGTTTGCACCGCAATTTGAAGTTTGATCCCGTAAAGCAAGAATTTATTGGCGATCCCGAGGCGAATAGCCTGATTAATCAACCGATGCGTGCACCTTATATTCTCTAAACGATATGAAATATGTAGTCCTTTTATTAGTTAGTTGGCAAGCTCTCGCTCAATCTTCCCGCGAGCAGCAACTCCAATTCCGCACCCAAGGAGCCACGCCAGCCCTCAAAGCGGCGGCAATTGCGAGCAAAGGAGTGTATGAGCCAACCCAAGCCACGGAGGCATTTATCTTGGCTAATTCGAAAAATGTTGCGGAACTACGTGCCTTCTTACGGGCAGATTTGCCCGAGGCGACACAGATTCAAATCATTGGATTTATTGCCAAACAAGATGAGCGAATCCTGTTGGAACAATATGCCAAGTCTAAACCGCAGGTTAGGGAATTTATCTTAAAGCATTTTATGGCGAAACCGCGTGTTGGGATCTCGTTGAAAGGCTGGGATGCAGCGCACCAACAAGCATTTGTCAAGGCGGTGGGCACCTACAAGGCAACTTGGGCCTTGCCTTTGATTCAGAACTCCAGCTTCAAAACGGAACAGATTATTTCCCAATTACAGATTCAGGGAGCGAAAGGTTTACCCGCGGTTTGGGATATGTTAGATAGCAAAGTAGACGCTCAGAAAATTGCGGATTTGAGCGTGAGTCTTTCGGCGAATAATTTTTTGAAGTCCAAAATTGCGGGTTTTGATAAGTCGACGCTCGCGCAAAAAACCGTTTTATTGACTTATGGAAGTGGTCGGCAATGGCCTGAGGTAAAGACCCTCGTTTGGCGATCGGTGCAGTCCAACTATCCAGAAAGAGCGGCAGGATTTGAAAATCTTTCCAAATGGGTGGAGCTAAAAGACTTTGATTTAATCGCAGAAAAGCTATCCGTCGCAAGTGCTGCTTCGGAGGTTAAAGCCTTACAAACTTGCTTAACCCAATTGATTAAATTGGATGGAACGCGGAATTCAACGATTACCACATTTGCTTTGGCGGCTAAACAAAAGGCCAATTGGATCCCTTTCGTGCAGGAAGTGGCGAATTTAGATTGGTTGTATGCGTTGGCTAAAAATAACAAAGACGAAGATGCGTTACGGGCTTTTGTTCGGGTAAATGGGAGGGCGTTTGCGAATGTGGACCAACAAGTTTTGCGGTATCGCAATGCCTTGGATTTAACGCAGAATTTAGATACTCGGGAGCAAATTTACCGCGGTTTGGCGAAGTGTAATTCTTTGTCGGCGATGCGTACGCTCTACCTGGGGTTGAAAGAACCCAACGTTAAGCAAATCGCAGTGGATGCTTTGGCAGCGCTTTATGTGGCGAATCCTGATTTTCAAGGTGTTATGACGAAGGAGTGGGCCTTGGAAAATCAGTGGCTGATCAGTGATGCGGCGATTCGGGATCAGGTGATGAAAAGCAATCCGGGTCGTGGGTTTTATACGATGTACAATGGAATCGATTTGCGTGGATGGAAGGGCTTGGTGGATAATCCGGTGAAGCGTCGGAAGATGTCGGCGGATACCTTAGCCATGAAACAAGTCAAGGCGGATTCAATCATGCATAAGGGATGGATCGCTCAGGGAGAGGAATTGCATTTCACGGGGCATGGTGATAATTTATGTTCAGCCAAGGATTATCAAGATTTTGAGATGTATATCGATTGGAAAATCGAAAAGGAAGGAGATGCTGGAATTTATTTGCGCGGTTCTCCGCAAGTTCAAATTTGGGATATCGCATTAACACGCGTGGGTGCCCAAGTAGGTTCAGGTGGTTTGTACAACAATCAAATCAATCCCAAAAACCCCATAAAGGTGGCGGATAATCCGGTTGGGGAGTGGAATACCTTCCGCATTACGATGCGCGGCGAGCGTGTTTCCGTTTATCTAAATGGGGAGCAGGTTGTAGATAACGTGATTTTGGAGAATTATTGGGATCGTAAACTTCCGATTTTCATCAAGGATGCCATCGAGTTGCAGGCGCATGGAAATCACATTGTTTACCGAAATATTTACGTGAAGGAATTAACTCCACAGGCAGCCTATAAGCCCGAGGAAGTTGGCTTTGAGCCCATGTTTGATGGTTCATCTTTATTTGAATGGACGGGAAATACGACGGATTATTATCCGTTAAATGGAGAGTTGGTCGTGGATCCGAAAAGGGGAGGAAAGGGTAATTTGTATACCAAAAAAGAATACGGTGATTTCCACATGAAGTTTGAGTTTCAGTTGACCCCAGGGGCCAACAACGGTCTGGGCATTCGTACGCCTTTGGAGGGAGATGCAGCTTATGTGGGAATGGAATTACAGATTTTGGATAATACCTCTCCGATGTATGCTAAATTACAACCTTATCAATACCATGGTTCGGTTTATGGAATTATCCCGGCGAAACAAGGTTTCTTGAAGCCGGTGGGCGAATGGAATGAGGAAGAGGTGATCGCGGAGGGAAATCACATTAAGGTGATTTTGAATGGGGAGGTTATTACGGATGGCGATCTTGTTCAGGCGACGAAAAACGGAACGCCGGATCATAAAGAACATCCAGGTTTGTTAAACAAATCGGGACATATTGGGTTTTTAGGACATGGTTCGCCTTTAAAGTTTAGGAACTTACGTATCAAGGAAATTATCAAAAAGAAAAAATAGGCCATGGCAATCACATTGACGATTAATCGAAAAAAAGTCAGCTTGGATATCGATCCGAACACGCCACTCTTGTGGGCACTTCGGGATCATGTCGGATTATTGGGTACCAAATACGGTTGTGGTATCGCGCAATGCGGTGCCTGTACCGTTTGGGTAAATGGCGAGGCGACACGTTCTTGTGTTTTGCCCATTTCAGCGGTTGCCAATGCGCAGATTACGACGATCGAGGGTTTGGATCCGGCAGGAAATCATCCGGTCCAACAAGCTTGGGATGAATTGGATGTGCCTCAATGTGGCTACTGTCAGGCGGGTCAAATCATGACTGCCGCAGCTTTATTGAAGAAAAATCCGAAGCCAACGAAACAAGATGTTGTCGATGGCATGGCCGGAAATATTTGTCGGTGCGGCACCTACCACCGCATTCAAGAAGCCGTTTTATTAGCCTCTAAAAAGACCAAGAAATGAAAACGACACGGAGAAATTTCTTACAACAGACAGCGCTATTTACGAGCGTATTTACGCTAGGATTTGATTGGTTTGAATCGAAGGGGTCTACGATGGCTATTGCCAGCGAACCGGGTCGTTTCAATGCCTTTTTGAGCATTGATTCCTTGGGAAAAATTCGTTTGTATTCGCCGAATCCAGAGATTGGTCAAGGAATTAAAACGGCATTCCCAGTCGTAGTGGCCGAGGAATTGGATGTGGATTGGAGTCAGGTGGAAGTGCTGCAGGCTAATTTAGATACGCAGAATTTCGAGCGTCAATTGACGGGTGGTTCAGGAGCATTGAAACATTCTTGGGAGCGTTTGCGCAAGGCAGGAGCGAGTGTGCGTCAGATGATGATGCAGGCGGCGGCCAAGCAATGGAATGTGGATGTGGCAACTTGCAAGACCTCCAAAGGATTTGTTCTTGGGCCTGCTGGGCAAAAGGCATCTTATGGCTCTTTGGCTGAAGAAGCAGCGAAATTGCCGGTTCCAGCGAATGTGACTTTTAAGGATCGCAAGGATTATAAGATCATTGGAACACGGGTTCGTGGTGTGGATAATCGGTCCATAGTAACAGGTAGACCTGTATTTGGATTGGATATTCGGAAGCCGGGAATGGTGTTCGCTCAGATTGTCCGTCCACCATTTGGGGCGACGTTGAAGTCCTTTTCGGCCGATGATGTGAAGAAAATGCCGGGAATCATTGATGTGGTTTCCTTTAAAAATAAGGTGGCGATTGTGGGTACGAGTACGTATGAAATTCTACAAGCGCGTCAAAATTTAACTTGTTCCTATACGTCGGAGTCTGCCTTAGAGAGTAACGATACGCATCAAGAATGGTTTGAGGCAGGTATGAAATCCGACAAGGCAATTGTTCAGCGCAAAGATGGTGATTATGCCAAGGCAATTTCGGAAGCTGCCAAGGTGATTGAGGCGACCTATGAATGTCCATTCATCTCGCACAGCCCGATGGAGCCGATGAACTTTTTTGCGGATGTGAAGCCGGGATCTGTGGTATTGGCGGGACCGACGCAGGTGCCCCAACCGGCGCAAAAGGCGGTGGCGACTTTATTAGGCGTTCCTGAGAATACGGTTCAGGTGGAATTGACAAAGATGGGGGGTGGCTTTGGCCGTCGCTTGAATAATGATTTTGCCTTGGAGGCAGCAGAATTGTCGAGCCTCATTAAGAAACCGGTCTTGGTCATGTGGACGCGTGAAGATGATATGGGAGGTGGTGTTTACCGTCCGGCAGTTCGTTATCATTTTAAAGCGGGTATCGATGCCAAGGGAAATATAACAGCATTTTATTTGCGAGGAGTTGGCTTGAATGCAGGGAATTCCACGCGTCAGGATAACTTCCCAGTGGGAGCAATTGAGAATGTCTTGGTGGAATCTTTCGACCAAAAGTCGGCCGTTACCACAGGTCCATGGCGTGCGCCCATCACTAATTTCTTGGGATTTGCGGAGCAAGCCTTTTTGGATGAGGTCGCTGAGGCGGCAGGGAAGGATCCGATTCAAATGCGTTTGGATTTATTGGCCCGTGTGAAAACAAATCCGGTGGGAAAAATAACCTACGAACCCGATCGTTTCGCCGAGGTAATCAAACAGGCTGCCGAAAAGTCGCAATGGAAGAAGAAACCAGGCGTACATCAAGGCTTTAGCGTGTATTATTCGCACTTCTCCTATGTGGCGCAAGTGGCCGATGTGCAGATGAAAAATGGTAAGCCTCAAATTACTCAAATTACCGCTGTGACCGATTGTGGCGAGGTGATTAACTTAAGTGGCGCAGAAAACCAGGTCAAAGGTGCGATCATTGACGGGATGGGCCATGCGATGTTTGCCAAATTGAATTTACAGGCTGGGGTTACGAGTCCGACGAATTTTAATGCCTATCGAATGATTCGTGGCAATGAAATTCCAAAAATAGATGCGTATTTTGTGAATAATGGAATCAGCCCAACGGGCTTAGGGGAGCCAGCTTTACCACCGACCGGGGGTTCGATTGCGAATGCGATCTATGCGGCAACCAAAAAACGCTTCTATAAACAACCCTTTTATTGATGGCCACCTCCAAAGTTCAATACCTTGATAATCTTCGTGTGACGGCAACCATTGCGGTATTGTTGATTCACTCGGCCGCGAATGTCTTATTGAGCTTTGGGAAAATCCCGGATTCAGCCTGGTGGTTTGCGAATCTCTATAATGGAGGTTTTCGCTATGCTGTGCCCATTTTTGTTATGTTGTCTGGGGCCTTGCTTTTACCCCGCGAAGAGGAATATGCGACGTTCTTTAAAAAGAGTTTCCAACGAATCATCGTTCCCTTTTTATTCTATAATGGAATATTCGCGCTGTTTAATTGGCAGGTCCGACTCCGCGGCAGGTCTGTAGCTATTGAATGGATTTTCAAACAATATTTCGATGGGGCATCCTATCATTTTTGGTATATCTACATGATTGTGGGGGTATATCTGTTTATTCCGATCATCGGTACTTGGGTTCGTCAAGCCAAAGAATCACAGCTACAGTTCTTTTTAGGCATGTGGCTTTTGACGATTCTCTTCGATAATCCGCATTTCCCGGGTTACAGTTTACCGGTTAAGTTGCCCTATTTTACGGGTTATTTGGGATATTTAGTTTTGGGCTATTATGTTGCCACTCGCCCTGTTTCCAAGATGCTTGCTTGGGTTCTGTTTTTAATGGGAACCGCCTGGACGATGGAAGGGACCTATCTTCAGTCGATCGAGGATAAAAAGTTCTTTGGTTTACTCTATGCCAATTTCTCGCCGAGTGTGGTGATGTCGACAGCGGGTTTATTTA
>JACCDV010080358.1_pt1 | contig 18284 bp, 8 predicted proteins | sample 7446131 | NCBI WGS metagenome assembly JACCDV01 (sample SAMN15323448, study PRJNA562643) | freshwater metagenome | isolation source: river surface water | place: USA:Blue River Watershed | collected 2017-08-17 | reverse complement strand
CCCCAACCCCAACCCCAACCCCTTGCTGGCATAAAGATAGATATATAGTAAGCAATGAAATGAATTAAAAATCATAGTTCACCTTATGCAGATAGATTAAGTATTCAAAGTAGATTTGTCTTTCACTTACTTCTATTTCTTAGGGAAAATGTTCCAAAAACGAAGAGTTTCATCTCCTGCTCCTGTTACGATCGTTGTTCCATCAGGGTTCATGGCAAGGTACAATACTCTGTAGGTGTGTCCTGTTAAGGTTTAAAGTTTCTACATCTTCGGCATTTTCCATATGTTGATCTAGTTCAGCGAGTATCCATGAGTGCTAACGAGTTCATTAACTGTCTTCGCGAACATTAAATTGCAAACTTGAGATCCAACATTCAAACATTTTGTCTCTTCTCCCGTGATGGAGTTCCAAAAGCGTATGGTTCTATCAGCTGTTCCTCCTCCTGACACAAGGAGTCCATGCTGGTGAGGAGACCAGGCCAATGCTTTGACTGCTGCGGTGTGCTTGAGTAAATTAAATGTTGGAGTGCTGGAATGGAGGCTCCAGATGTTGAGTCGATTATCGTTTCCTCCAGAAGCGAGCTGTTGTTGGTCAAAAGACCATTTTAGACCACAAACTTCTTGCTTATGTCCCACCATCTTGTTAATAAAATCGTCCTTAACTCTGATATCGCGCACTAATATATTCTTGTCCCTTGATCCACTTGCAAAGATATTGTTCGAGTTCCAAGAAATGGCTCCAACTCGAGCTGTATGACCTTTGCAGGTTAAAATCTTCCTATGCTTTACGCAATCCCAAAGTTGAACCTCTCCAGTATGAGTGCCGACTCCAAGTACGTTTGAAGATGGGCTTGAACAAGTACTTGTCACCAAATCATTGGATGGCAACTATACTAATCTAATAACTTTAGAGTTGCCTGCATTCCATAAGTATACACTATTACTTAGGCCGACAGCAAGGAGGTTGGTAGAGGACCAATCAACAAGATTGAGATAAAAGTCGTCATATAAAGCTGGTGCATCTAATACCTTTGTTGGTATTTTGCTGATTTTGCGCTATTTTTGTTTCTTAGTAGTGAGATGATCTTCTGGGAACTGAAGGAGTCCGTTGGAGAAAAGATACTTGGGATCATTTTCGGATCGATTTTAGTCTTTGTAGCTAAAATAGTGACATTTTGTACCTATATCTGAGGAAATTTTCATTAGAAAATGTTTCAATGTCGTTATCTTTAAAGAGGTTACCGTCTCCCAAAACTTACATTTTATACACATCTTTTACAGTCATCCCTCTCTTTTATGATTTTTTATTGCTCTAAGACTCATTTTCCTAATCTTACATCCACTCAACACGATCATTAAAAAGATCCTTGGCCGAGCAAGGCATCTTCCTGACAGGGAAGAAGCGATCTCCAATATATTTCATTGATTTGTCCTTCTTATCCTCAAGGTGGGATGATGATTCATGGTGAGAATAAATATTTTTATTGGAAAGGGTATGGTTTGGGTTTTAATCAATACTGCATGTAGATTTGGGAAGGCAGTCCTATTCGATCTACATACGACTGTCTAATTTATGCCTAATGCTCATTGCTGTGCGAAATGGAAGAATCACTATTAATATTATGTACAAATTAAATTGGTCATTTAAACAGCAAATTAGCTTCAACTCAGCCAATCCAATATTTCATCCACCAAAATATGCCAACACTCCAATCCCCCCTATTGGAGGCAATATGAATAGATTTTTGGTTCGGTATATCCTCAAATTTGCTTAATTTGAATAAACGGCACATGCTTACAGTGTAGGAGTATAGGATGTTTCTGTGGATGGTAGATTAGTTCGAGAAGGAAACAAGTAAGAATATTGAAAGGATTCTAGAAGTACGATACGATGATTAAGTTTATCATAGATCAAACTGGTTGATAGCCTTGGCCTTGCTTATCGAGCATCTTCTTGAGGAGGTAGAGCTGTCCAACAGCAACAACAACAATAGCCAATAGTTTAATCACTGCGAAATTCTTAACTTTATTCTCATGCTCAGTAATAATTTAAGCGTGGATCTTTTGCCTCTGCTCCTCAAAGTGTTCATTCTTTGAAATCTACTTTAGTCCCTCCCCCACATCAATCAATTTTGTGTGCAGTTCATAGATCTCACTCTTTTTTGCCAATTCCAAGAGGTGGGCCTTATCGTGGGTATAGAAATCAACTGAGACTGATTTATATCCTCCATCAGTGGAGACAAAGCAGACATTGAGTGATGAATCTCCGCTCTGTTCTGTCTTGTTGCTGGCACCCTTGAGGCTGATTACGTTATTTTGGTTAGCACTGACAATATGAACTTGTGTTTCTTCTGGTTTTTCGCCAGTGACCTCGTAAAAGAACTTGATGGTCTTGCCTGGTTCCTCTTCAATATCAAAGCAGAAGGGCTTGCCTGTGATTCCAAAGTAGAGGGCATTGGTTGAGTACAGGGCAAGCATAGCTATGATGACAAACGTTTTTATCATGATTTCTATATGTTAATATTAATTATTATTTAAATACGTATTCATCAATGGCTACCTTTATTCTTATATCGCCTTGCTATTTTAAGTAATTATTGCTTCATATGCATTAACTCCATTATCTGCAGCCATTAAATTATATTTGGATATCTTGAATGAATCGTAGCTCAGTCTCACAACCCAAATCTAAGGGAAAATCATTAACCAAAGGCCCCTCGCCTGCTCTTACTGAATTCCTCAACAAGAACTATGGAGGCAAAATTCCAGTTGCCGCCATTACAGCTTCAACTAAATATTTTGGGAAGGGCCGCCCTCTCAGGAAATAAGATAGAACTATCAAGAGGTTATCTTCCAATTCAAATGAAATCCCTACAGGGAAGCTTGAGGAGTTTTTGAGCACTGAGAGACATGAGAAGGGAAAACCTTTATCCTAAGATGCAGTATATCGACTTTTCTAATCCTTCGCTAATGAGGGCAAGCTGTCCTTCGAGTACATTCTTAAGTTGGCTGAAAATACAGGCGTAACTATTACTGAGAAGATGGCTAAGCTAATCGTGCGCAAATATGGCAAGCGAAAAGATCATTTGACAGCTTAAGATTGTGTATAGACAGTAGCCAGAAAAGGGTCAGCAGGCAAAAGTGCATCTAAATCCCCTAAAAAATGAGTTATATAGTTTATATTCACCAATAAGTCTAATAAAAGTATTGATCAAACCTTGTTTATTAGTGGGTCTTCTAAGGTAAGGAATTCATTTTCCTCGAATTTTAAGATTTCCTTTAGTTTAAGCATCTTTTCTAAGAATGGCCGAACATCTTCTTTTGAGCTTGCTTAGATCAAAAGTTTTTGAATGCCAAGAAATTAGTTATCTTAGTCATTATTAATAAATTAAAGTATAGGGACTCCATTGTTGATTTGGAGGCCAAAAGAATGGACGAGGTTATCAACCATGACAATGTCCTTGAGCTATCGATTAGAAATAATCCTCAAATCTTTAATAAAGAAGCCATTTTGAGTTTACATGCAATTTTTACGATGAAGCAATCCTTGGATAGTCTTCTTCTTTTGATTTAAGTATGCCACAATGGGCTCAGCATAGTCCTGAGTCCCAGCTGTAAACACGTAGATGGTGTAGTACTGGTTCATTGCTGATAAGAAATCAAGACAATGAGGACGGACATTGAACTTGAACTAATCTCCCTTATAGGTAAAGCGAACATCTGTTTTTTCATCAGTGAAAACAGAATGTATGAGTGTTTCATCAAGGTCTAATATTAAAAATTTTTTCTTTGAGTCTGAGTTAACATTGTTTGTACCTAAAGGCTCAGTCAACTTGACCTTCTTTTTATTGATGTATTCTTGTGAGGGCCCACTTAAGTTGTTAACGGCATAGTATAATCCTTTGTAGAGAAGGGTGGAGAACTTTTTATATTAGATAAGGGAAGGGATAGTACTCCTAATATATTGATAGGCAGGATGTTTGCTAAACATAGGCTTAGCAAGTGAAAGCTTATTTTCCTTATCTGCTTCTTTACCTTTGTTCGGAACAATGCTGGCTTTTTTGCTCAGGGACGAAACTGTATTGGATCTTTGAATACTTCTCAACTCCATAAATTCTTCTATAATAAGAATAAACTGGGAATAAAGGACAATCGAGACTATCGGTAATTGTAAATCCAAAACCATAATGGTTTTTGGGGAACGTTCTTTTGATTTAATTAAGTATTTATATTATTCTTTTTGTAAGTCTTTTAAGCCTGAATACCTTAGTGATGAAGTTTTAATTTTTCATTTTGTTTGTGCTCATATGAGCATTTTATATTATTAAAATTTATTCTTAAGATGAGAGCATGAACATTATTGCCAAATATGTTCTTTCCATGATCTGGGTCCAATTTTAAAGTATTATCAATAGTAAATGTTTTTGAAAGGCGTTAGGCCAGCTATGAAGTCCATATAGTATTTCTTATAATTATTTATTTCAAAGCTTGGATAGATGAAATAAAAAGAACAAAGCTAAGATCTAGTAGAAAGGATAGGGATAGCAATATTAGGTGATAGTAGCTTTGTATATTTTTATTTAAAGCATTAATAAGCAACTCTTTAATTGAGAATGTATAATTATTTACTTAAGGAATACAATCAACAATTATGAATATAATACACTGCTAAGAGGGATTTACTTACTATCACAATAACTTACAAATACTCTCACTATTTGTGCCCTCCTGGCAGCAAAACATTCAATTTGCAGATCAATTCCTCAATTTTAATATTCCGCAACAAAAATCAAATTATTTCAGCATTTCGCGTTAAGAAGTCGACTCTCCAAGCTTTTCCTCCAGGATAGAGAGTAGCATCATCCTCCAGTCAGCTCCAAAAACGACCTTAGTACCAGCAAACATAAGCAAAAAAGCAAAAAAGTTTGTCAAAAAAAATTCAGTTCAAAAACACAACAGAAATGTGATTTCTAATCTTCTAAGGATTCTATTGAGGAATATAATGTAAGCAAATTATTACGATTTTCTCATAGAAAAGATCATAGCGAAATACTCCTTTTCCTGCAGTTCTAAAGACTTTTATCAATGGATTCAATCTTTTGGCATAAACTACAGGAATTATATACGTTTTACTGAAGTAAAAAGGTTGTTTGACTAATCTTAAAACAAAGAAATGAGTAGAATATTAAGAATATTAGTTCGGTAATATTGCAAGGATGTTGGAGCTCGACACTGCTTGACATCCAGGCGAATTGAGCGCAGTTCCATTAATATGCATTTGGGAGGCTTGAGATAGTTATTTCGTCAAATAAATGAAAAATGATCTTTTTATACTATATCGTATAACTTATAAGTTATTTAATAAAAAGTTAAAGATCACTTTTTTGCTCCCTTTTTCACATCCTTGCCTGCAGCCCCACCAACTCCTGCTTTCTTCTACATGCGCTAAAAGAAGGTCTATGGATCATTCCAGTTTGGGTTGCCCTACTTTAATATTGTTTTTTCCCACTAATCAACAGAATCAAGTACTTTCACATCTTCCTGCTTTTATTCCATCTTCAGTTTCTCGGTCCACATCGGCTTGGTAAAGATAGACTTTAATTTGGCTGGATCGAGGTTGTTATTCTATCCTGCTCGCAGCTTAAAACCAGTTGCTCCAGTTATCAGACCTCCGTCTTTAAAGAAATTAGTTGCATACTATGGATACTTATAACTCTTATCTCCTAAAGAGTGGACTGTTAGATGATTTCTTTGTTGTTAAAGACCCAAAACTCGAGCTTTTGCTTGCATCTTAGATTACACTTTATACTCCATTTATCGGGTTTGATTGGCTTAATCGAAAGTTCTTATTCCTATATTGCATTATTCATACCTTTCCATTCAAGTTATTTGCTAGTTTACTTGCCTCCTTCAACATGACCTTTTTATTTTCTAAACCTCTAAGCTTGTTCCCCAAGGAAAGTTATCTTCTTACCACGCGGGTCGATCTATTTTTGCCCTGAATCGTACTTATCTGGATAAATACGCACGATTGGCTTGAAATTTTGCTCAGGAGTTTATCCCACTTTGAATGTTTTTAAGCCCAAAGGCTGCGGTTCCGAGTTGGAAACTAAGTGGCGATTGAGTTAGTCTTCAGGGCGCATGTGCAGTCTTCCGCCTGAGAATCTTTGTGGGAAGCTTCCTTTCCATTATGGAGGTTACATTAAATATAGTTATTAATAAGCAAAAGGCAGCTTGTTGACTGATTCAATATAAGCTTTAAAAATATTCATCAAAGCGATCAAGGAAGCTCATAGCCTTCTATGCTATGTTGTATAAGTGGTCGGCTATACTGAAGTTCCGAATGGCGCATTCTGAGATACGGAGCCTCCCTTAACAGCGTAACGATGGTGATCCATCAAGTACCCTTTTTTGGTTGGATCGAATAGCTTGCGTGATCCTGCATACTTATCTGTGATATTGTCTGAACTCTACAGTCTCCAAAAATGAGAAAGAATGGTTTCGAATAGTTTATCGTCAATAATGGAAAGGTTGAGATGCTCAACATATTCTTCAAACTCTTATTTGGTTATTGTATCTTTCCTTGTTGTGCCGTTTAACTATTGAATGGTCAGGATAGTTTCTTGAACTTCCTTCCAAATATCCTCCTCATATCTTCTGCCATTCTGTACGTCAGGGTGGTTTCTAAAGTTGAGGCGTTTTTTTAGAAGAGAAAAGCTACTTGACCCATCTCTGCATACTTGCTCACATAGTTTCTCCACTAATGGCCTTCGACTCTAAGGAATGTTTCCTCTTAAGGCGAACATTATCTACGAATAGTTAATGAGCTATGCACCTTGCTCATCGAATACCTTAAAGATATGGTCACACTCGGTTGGAGTAATATCAATGCGTTGCTCCTTTATTACCCCTCGGAATTAATCAAAAGTTAATAACCCGTCCCTGTCAGCATCGGCACCTTTCATTGACTTCTAGAAAAACAAAAATCCTTTAGTACCTTTTGATGCCAGTCTCTTTTTCATCCTCATTATAATTGACTCAACCTATTTCATTTGGTTTGCTGGCACTTCTTTGGCCTATGAGCGTTTGGAAACTGATTTTTTATCAAAGTTATGCTTTTCTTCAGGGAATTAGTTGAAATTTTACTCTTGATTGAACACCTTTTCTTCAAGCGGTTATTCTTTGTTTTTCTTAAAATTTTTCTGTTAGACTTGGCTTGACCTAAAATCTCTGGACCTGTTTGATTGCTGAGACATCATTGAAACTGTATCTTACTGCATGAAAGGTTTTATCAAAAGGCGATAGAATAGGTCATCAGAGGGGCAGTCCACTGAGAGAAATCCAAAGCAATCCAAAAAGTCATCTTGGGTAAACACTCCATCATCAATACCTTGAAAACTGCAGTAAAGATTGATGGCCTTTGAGAAATTGGGTGCTTCCCGTTTGCTCAAATAGCGGCTCAAGAGGTAATTTATTGGGAACTCTCCCTCTCTTCTTTAATCCAAGAGCTAGAAAGTATTTTCAATTTGTCTGATTCTCGATTACTATGGTTCTCCTTTGAGATCATAAACCAGAATGGAGTAGTCTATTTATTTACCGTTTTAAGATAGCTATCCAAAGATAAGATTGACATGGTCAGGTTGAAGGAAAGGAGCAAGAGATGAAATGGTATTTTTATTAAGGAGATGCTTGCGTTGTGAATCAGCTGCTTTGAGTTTGACGGCCAAGCCAAGGATACTTCCAAGTCCCTCTCCACCAAGACTTTTCTTTATGTATCCCAGAACTTCAGCGTAGGTCTCACATTTGTAGAGCTTATCAATTCTAGATTACTCAAGTGGCCTTTATTTTTCTTAAGTATTTCTTTTGCTTTGTTCAAGCTTTCTCTCGGGTTCAGGTTGGTTATTGACTCGGCTTTAGCTGGGAGGAGTTGGTTCTTTGAAGAGGAAGTTTTATATGAACTACTTATAGTATACATTTCCGTCCTCAGATGCATATGCATTGTAAACTGTATTGACGTCCTTAATTCTGATAGATGTACATGTGTTTCAACGACCACTCCGCACTTGGCAATGGCCCTGAAGAAGTCTGCTTTTGAGAGATAGCCCTGGGAGTGAAGATCATAGAACTTGAAATTCTTAAAGAGATAGGCATCAAGGCTAACATTCGAGAAAGTTTTGAACTGTATCTTCTGCATGAGTTCTGCTTAGAATCTACATAAGGGAGATGCTTACAAGGCAACTGTGTTCTGCATTCAAATTAACGTTTATAATATAATGGTTACAACGACCACTTGTTAAATAAGATTTGGTTATTCGATCAATCAGAAGTCAACTTACTGATTATTTACGATGCCTCGCCTCTCGTCAGCTTGAAGCACTTCTCAAACAGGCTCACCAGTGTAGATTCACAGTACTTTCGCTCAGTGAACTGCTTCGATTTTCGCAGCTGACAGAGTACAAGAATGGCGATTTCCCACAAAGGGTAGAGCTATAAGATTTGAGAGAATTATTTGGTGAGTCTGGTTCGGTATTCGATGCTTTCTTATCTGACTGCCCTCCACAAGTATAATATAGCCGTTTTGAACATTTTCTTCCTGAAAAATTATTCCTTGTATTTGAGATAGGTATCAAAGCTACTTACTGATGGATCGCCGTTGAGAAGGAGAAGTGACTTTTGAGGCTATTCGTATATCTTATTGAAAAGGTCAGCTGAGAGAGGCTCATCTGGTTCGATGTCTCTGAGTGCGAAGTAAAAGAAGGCACCATTGAGGCTTAAGAGGGTGCAGTTGGGCGATTAATAGTTCTTCACAAAGAAGACATAGTCTGGACAGACTTCGATGCTGATCTAATCCATATAGATCGACTGGAAGCAATGGATGTAGTTGTTAACTTCCACGACGACAGCGTCCATATAATCCTCCCCTTTCTTGTGGATTATCTATTTTATTAAAGGAGAAGTTATTATCTTCTCGAAGAAATTAGAGTCCAAATCAACTAGATCCTTCAGCTTACTTAGAAACCTAGGCATTAGCTCATTGTCTTAAGTATTTACTTCAGCGATGTAGAGTGCATTCTTCTGCACCGCCACTAGCTCATACTGCTTTATCAGAGAAGTTGCATAGAATTTCATGGGCTAATTCGAATAATTACTTTTGAGGACAACCTTAGTGTTGAGATACTATCCAAAGGTGGTTGAACGACGCATGAATATTTGGAACCAATTGTAGAGTCCAGTTTGATTGGCCAGGTGGCGTGTGTATCTCTAGTGAGCAGAAGTAAATTACTCCTTAGAGCAGAAGCGGTTCATTATTGCGAGAATGGGTGGAATTTCGATAAACTATTTGAGCTACAATAACGAACAAAGCTTACGGTAATAAGATTTTATAAAGGTTTTATCAATGGCGATTGCTGCATTGGCATACTATAGACTGTTTTAGTTGAGGCTGAGATCAAGAAAGGATTGGGATGCGTTTGAATAAAGGATAGCTCTATCTCTGCTCCTTGAGAAATCCCAAAGCATCCCTAAGGCAGCCTCATAAAGAATTAAGGCCTCTTTATACTTCTTCTCTCGAAACTTAATATTGGCGAGTTGCTTGGAATCATTCCAGTTTGCATCGTGAAAATTGTATGACTGCTACACTACTAAGGAATCGAATCTTGCCACGATCAGTATATTCTGATAGTAGGAGGCGAAGTTAAGGTAGGGGTCATACACCCATATTGCTGAGAGGTACTAGCATTTGCTGCACCAACTTTATGCTTTTTTTGCATCTGGAAATATTATTATTAGTGGAAAAAAACGATTTTGTGATTATTGAAATTTGTCTCTCACCAAACACATTGCCGTTGCTCCAATATTTATTATCCGAATCAGCTGCACTTTAATTTTTATGTTAGAGTTTAACCCGCCGACGAGAAGCAGGATGGGCCGAATTTAAAAGACGCTGTTGCGATCGAAAACAGGTAATTTTGAAAGACTGTATTCCTCGTAGTGAGCGTGGGCGTGAGTGTATGATTAAAACAAAGCGGCTGCTTTGATAAACTTGGGGGAGAGGTAAGAGTTTACGCTTAAAATGATTATATCGGATCGAGTGCTCTTGCCTCCTAAAAAGATTTTATTCTAATAAATCATAGGTTTATAATCCCAAAGCCCCCTTCATAATACCTCAACTCACTCATTTATAAAAATCAAATATAAAGGTTCAGTCCCGTTTCGCGCAGCATATTTATCTTTGAACGAGTGTACCCTTTTAAACAGTTTATACTATTACGAGATATATACACATTTCTAAGAGTTGTGTTTATCCTTGTGAAGTTCAAAAAGGCATCCAGTGCTTTCTAGCTCAGACTATTGCCTGACAGCACCAGCGTTGAAATATTTGTATTTACACTAAAATTGAGCAGTTAGTTGAGCTGCTGATCGGAAAGGCTCGTCCTTACTAGCTTTACCACATCCAGCTTGGCCCAGTTGAACTTTTAGAAGAATAAAGCAATCTCCACATCCTGAAGAGAGTAATTGATAAGCTAAATACTATTTGGGGTCATTATTGTATTCTTGTATGCCTACTACACTCGTAACAGACTCATTCTTTTGACATAGTTGTTGCTTTACTTTTCCCAGTTGAAGGCCTATTTCTTTTTGATTTCAATACTTTAGGTGGAGTAAGAGTTTCCAACTTAGCATTATTGCATGAAATTATAGTTCCCTAAACTCCACTTCTTTTCTTATTTCTCAGTGAGAAGTAATTCATCGTACTATACAATAGGGGAGTGTAATCGGTTGAGCGAAATATCTGGAGAGTACACAAATAGGTTCTTGCTATTATTGCTAGAGACATCCTTGGATGCACAATTCATTTGCAACTCTTGCAATACTTCTTACTTGAGCTAAACCTAGGGTTCTTTCCGGTGAGTCACTGCATTATGGAGTAATAAAGTACTCTTCTATTTGCCTTCTTTGAAGAAACAAGTTGTTTTTCCATTCAGCCCTTGATCTTCATTATTATTGCCGGCCAGCGATCTGCTAAGTTAATGAACTGGCTATGAACTGAACCTTTTTGGAATTGTGTTTTACTTTATTATGATCTAGTTTATCTTTTTCAGAGAATTAGTTGACAAATTTAAAGATGGCCTTTCCTCCACTAATTTTATATCTCTCAGGCCTTCCTATTTGTTTTCACGTTTTTTCGATTTCATCTATCTTTATTTGCTCCATTCCTTTAAACTAAAGCCTGACTTCAGGCAAGCAGTGGAACATAGTATTAGAGAATTGGCCATTTACTCGTAATCCATATTTTGAAAATTATTCAATTATTGCTTTATTCTACGGCCCTGTTAAATATAGTAGGCAAGCTCAGAATGTATTTCTGCTGATTGCAATACTCTTGAAGAAGATTTAAGACCTTCAAGGTAGCTTTTTAGATTCTCCTTCCACTCCTTAACGACTTTAAACGGCGTATCTAATTCTTGATGAATTCGTTATTGTTGTGCCAATAGTCTTTGCATTTCGTTCTTAAAAATCTGATCAATGAACTGAAGGAAGTCTTTTCTTTGATTAACTTGCTGTTATAACGCAGTTTAGAAATGCTTGGACAAAGATTGAATGCAAAGTAATTGATTATTTTGATTATAATTTTTGTGTTAGCGCACCAAACGCTCAAGGGCACGACGAGAAGAAGTATCTGTCCTAATTTCAGACAAAGAATTAGACTATAAATCTTCGGGGCAAATGATGTGTGTTTCATGGTGAGAGATGGAAGACTGAAGGCACTTGGTGCAGATGGAGTGAGTGCAAGGAAGTAGGTAAGGTAAGGCATAAGGGGGGAGGAACGATTATTTGCAAAGAATGCATTTGAAATCTTCGATATCGTGCATCACAACGAATTTATAATAAGCTTTACTTTGATTAATACTTTAATAGTATATTTCAAAAATTATTTGATTGAAAGGACAATCTTTAAAACAAAATCACTATCTCGATGATCCGCTTACTAACTCAGAAGGCTGGATGCTGAACAATGTCTGTTATATATCGTAGGCATGGAGGTGTCTCTGCCTTTGGAACGTTGTAAATATCCTTGAAAAGACGTAAGAAGGAAGAATATCGACTCCCACTGTGATAGAGAGAAGAATGATTCCATGATAGGGAGAAGTATCATGGCAGTCATTGCTGAAGCTGCGAACCTCATCAAAAGATACATCATTCATTCCTAAAATAGATAGGGTTATCCTTGCGAGGGAGCTGAAGATGATGAGAAAATTATATATTTTCTAACGAAGAATTACCTTTTTGCCCAGCCTGATCGAGCGGAAGATACTTGTATAGTAAGACATTCTGCAGAATAGGAATATGATAAGGGAAATTCCTGTGCTTATTAGTATTAACAAATTTGATATCATTTGATTGTTATCTGCCTATAGGAAAACGAGGATGGTTCCAGCAATAAGAGCGCAAAAGCAATACGCAATAGATATAAATATAAGGTACCTAGAGGCGTTTTTAAATGGTATTGGGGCTTATATCTATTTGGTGTTGTAGAAAAAGTAAAGACCTTTCCAATAAAGCCATCCGACTGTCAGCAAGAGCACGTTGAGAAGCTAAATACAAAGTACTTCAGTGAACTTATACCATTTTTATAGTTTTTTGGCAATGAATTAGGTTGAGCTTAGTTCATTCAACATCTGAAACAGGACCATGGATAATATGATTTATATCATAAATACGAGCAAAAAGATGATATTGAGAAGGTTTACTCTGATTTTGCGACGAAGGCTGTGCTGGTATTAGTTGTCATTGGATTGATTTTTTTATCGTTTTAATTATCTATAGTTTGCTAATGACCAGTAAAGTACTATTCCCGTCAACATAACGCCTACGATTTAAGCAGCAAGGTCATAGTAGCCTCGGCAATCAAGAAAAGCTATCCTGCATTTTGCTTAGATTGAATACATTATAAAAGATCCTTTTATGAATCAAATCCATCTAATTAATATTGATGACCATAAAAATGTTAATATCAATCCTTGTCTTCCCTCGAAAAGCATTTTATTCTTAAAAATTAAGGAGGTTATTATTTAATCCACTGCGATTCCTTATTTTTAACCCAGAAAATTTTACGGGTTGTTGTCCGAAAACTTTCCCCTCCTTCCTCCCTTCCCTTCCCAATATCTGAAGAAAATAAGCGATAAGACTACTTTGAATTTTGCTGTCTTCTTTATTGAACTGTGCTTTTATCTCTTTCTTTGAGAGATCTGCAAAACTATTCATAACGGTTTTCGACATGGCGCTCCTCGAACATAGCCTACCTCATTTTCTTAATGTTGATGCCGTCTGCAAGATGCCTTTTTATTTTAGAGGTTGTACTAACGAATAAGATTCTTTCTCTCGACTCTTTGAGGGCTTGAGAGTTAGGCGATAAAGTCAATAGATTGATAGTTTTATGCATTTGTGGTCTTCTTTTAATGGGCGTCCTCTAGCTCCTCGGATCTCTCGTAATTGTTAATCTTGGTTGCGTAAAAACTGGTAAGGTTTAATTAGCTATGAATGAATCTTTTGGGTTTAGAATGCCTTGTTTGAATTGTTGGTATGAAATAATTTTATTGTGGTGGACATGACGTAATATGGGTACAAGTTGCTCATCAAGTTTTTTGGTCGATAAGGACTGAGCCATTATTATTTTATTTAATCCAAAGACTAAACATAATAGGAAGCAATATGTCTGAAGGTGAACAAGAAAATTATATTTATCAATAATCAAAACAAATTATGCTCTTTGGTCTATTTATACCATGAAGGTATTAGCTTAGGTACTAGATGTTCTTGCCCTTTTAGCTCCTCAGGAAGAAAAGAAAATAAGGACAGTCCGAATTGCTTATTTATCTGCCTGTAAACTGCCTCCTCTCTCAGCTAGTCATAGAATTCGTGGGCAAGAGCTTCGGCAGCATTTAGTCTTTGCTTGGGAGAATAGATCATGACTTGGCTGATTAGGTCCAAGAGGAGTGGATCAGCTTTGGGAAAAATCTATATAACTCAATTAATTACCTTGTTCCATTCTCTCTTCTTCACCTTTGGGAACTTATAGTCGTTGAGGTCATAGTTGGGGTTCATATCGATAACCTGAGTTTTGGTTGGGGTTCCCAGCACTTTTATAATTTAAATTAAATGGTCAACGCTGCTCTCTCCAATGAACAAAGGGCTTCCTTGGATCATCTCCAATAAAATGCATCCTATTGACCAAATATCAATCATGGTTGAGTAGTGAGTGGCTCCGAAAATAAGCTCAGGGGCTCGATAGCAACGTGAACAGATATAAGGAAGGTTTGGTTCATTTGTGAGTATTTTGGCTGAGCCAAAGTCACAGATAGCAATTTTCTTACCTTTGTACAGGACATTATGAGGCTTAATATCTCTGTGGGCAATACGAAGCTGATGTGTGAACAAAATTCCACGAAAGATTTGATAGCTGATTATCTTGATGTCCATGGTTGATAATCCTTTTCTTCCTGACTGCTTTATTAATCCATATAGGTCCCCATCATAAAAGGCCATGACAATATTCAAGAACTGTCCTCCTTCTTCGAAGGTAGTAAAGCTTCCTAGAACTTTCATTAAGAAATCTCCTCTTAGCATTCCCACTATTTCAATTTCTCTGTTTTTATACTTGGGATCTTGGAATACCTTCTTAACAGCCACAATTTATCCAGTTTTTCTAATCCTCCCTTTAAAAACCTTACCGAAAGTTCCTTGTCCAATGATTTAAGTGAGCTCCACATCATTACCGTTGGAATATGAAGTGGGGGTGGTATCAACAGTTCCCTCTGTGTTCATGCGTGCCTTAACGTAAAGATTTCCACTTTTGCTTTCTACGAGTTTTTTAACTGGAATATTTTCTTTTTTACTTTCCCAGTTGTTATCTTTCTTGTACTCAAGTTACTTCTTATATTAGTAGGGGTCCCAGTTTTTTTATTTCTATACCGGCTTTTGCTATGTGTTAAGCACCCGTTGGATCACTGGCCCTGTTTCCGTCACTGCTTTCTAGTTCCCAACCTTTTTCACCCGCTTGATCTTTCCTGCGTTGTTGAAGCAAAGCTTGTTGGCTGGACTGGTGGATTAGACAACAAGATTTTTTTTTAATCCTGGCGAGCCTGTCTTGAGTGGAAATTTCATCCCCTTAACACCACGTTTCCCATCATTGTCAACGATTTCAGACTCATTTGCCTATGTTATCACCTTTCTGTAGGTCTTTTACTGCATAATTTGTTGTTTACTTTTTGAGGTAAATTCGGGTTATTGATGGTCCTGCGAGCTGCCTCATTCGGGAGAGTAGAGACATAATGTGAGGCTAGTTCTGAGCCAGTTTTTGGTTTCGCTTTGAAGGAGGAAGAGTAGGTAAGCATTTGAAAGCTATAGAAATTAGATTATTATTAATAAAAGCAATAAGAAAAAAACAGAGTTTTACAAATGTATATAAAAAAATATAAAGCTGGGCAGTTTTTTTGCAAGGCCAAAATGCATTAGTATCTCTTTTCAATCCTATTCTATTAACAATTATTCCTTTCCCTCGCTCAAATCTTATAAATCCTTAAGATATTAAACATTGTCTAGGCTCAAATTCGATGTCCGGCAAAATCCAATAATCATTTAAAATCTAAACCTAGTTCTTAATAAATAAACTGAAATCAAATGTTTTATTTTGATCTTATATTGCTTAGTATCGCCATAGCAATCAAATATGATTTATTGGGTAACTTGAGATGGTATTTAAATTGACTTGATCATTTGTTGCGCATTAATTCTACAAATTCTTAAAAGCTAATGTTTCCGTCTCCGTCCAAATCAGCAGCATCCATCAGTTCCTGCGCGTCCTCTTCGCTCATCTTTTATCCCAGTCTGTTTAGGCATTCAATCATCTCCTATTTACTAATTAGACCATTTCCATCTTTATCGAACATTCTGAAAGCGTGCTTCAATTCTTACTGTTCATTCCTGGGCATGGCGGCTTGACTATAATATGATGAAGATATACTTGCCAACAAAATTGAGAAACTATTCAAGTTCAACCGTTCCATTACTATCTTTATCGATATTCTTTATCATGTTCATAATATCTTCTTCAGTTACATTGTATCCGAACTGCTTCATGATCGCCTTGAGTTCCTAAGGAGATGCAGGAGTACATTAGGGGAGATCTTGCCGTCGCCATTTACATCAAATACCTTAAATGCTTGCTTGAATTCTTATATTTGTTGCGGGGTCAAGTTTGAGCTCATTCTAGTAGCTAAATAATTAATATCTAAACATATCTCATCACAATACGACATTTGCCTTATAAGCAACAACAATAAATACATATTGAGAAGAATGATCGACTGAAACAATTGAGAAGAATAAATATCAATATGCAAAAAGTCAATTATGAAAATGAGCTGCCTTTCCTTTGCTAAAACCAGTCTTTTTCATATCCTTCTTCTCATCTTCTTCAATTAGAAACTACAAAGCTTTAGTATTGGTAATGGTTATATTCTTGGATTTGCTGTCGCTATTATAGAAGCGAGAGTTCAGACTTGATTATATGGATTTCTATGTTTATCTAGTATTGATGTTTTGGTGGGTCATGCACGATTCTTACATTACACTTGCCAATTTTTTATAACTTGCTAACTCTTCAAATTTCATCCGAACTGGACTGTCAGATTGCTTGAAGAGGTTTATTTTGCGCTTGCGAAGAATGTTGGGGTTTTGATAGCCTAATATTTTGCGGCATTATCCTTTAGATTATTTAACTTCAACTCCATTGGACCAATGAATGGAATTAAAATCTTTGAGAAAATGGCTTTAAGCAATCTTTATCTACTCCTTCCCCATTTTTTATTGTTTGAGCTATTGTCTTCCCTTAGTTGCTTTCTTCTTTGGATCTCTAATCTATTCTTTGTCCAATACTTGAACTTCTAGGTCTAAATAATGCAGGGGTAATTTTATTCCCTCTTGCCTTGGCCCGCCTTGAATAATCCCTCCATCAAAATCGTAAGCTACAATGCTGTGAGCCTTTCCCTCATTTTTCCCAACCCCATGTCTCTTCTTCTTTACTCCCTGTTTAACATTCTATTCATAGCGAGTTCTAAAATAATGCTGGTGTATTTTTCTTTACCTCAACCGAGATTCCAGATCCTCGCTTTAATCTTCGGAGTGGATCGAATCTTCGAAAGTTTCGAGGGGTGTTAGTTTAGCATTATTAAAAGAGGAGATATTTTGACTATTTTCCTCCTTTGTTTTCATATAGTTGGATCGCCTACTTGCTGTGCTAAATTTGGATTATTTGCGAGGTTGTCCAACCCTAATACTTTTTTTATTATTAAACATTCCGATCTAATCCTCGCTGAGTCTAGTCCTTGGTTGATCCGGACAATAATCTTTGTACAGAAAAATGTTATCAGCCAAAGAGGTGGACTTAAAGAGACTGTAGGTTGCAATTGTTTATTAATTGGGAGGAATGTTAGTATGAACCTTTTCCATGAGATACTAATTGATGAAGCTTTCGCAAATGGAGAGGGAATATTTTTATTCTTCCATCTTTGGAAAATCACCTATTATAAGTCTAATTATACAAAATGGCTCATTATCAAAGTCAATCATTGATCCAGCATTGCCCGAAGCTGGTTTATTAGGATTTGTTGCACTTCAATCACCTCCTCTTTTGAAAGTTCACGGTACTGTTAGGATTCATGAGAGTGGCCTCCTAAGATCACTTGGGGATTTATGCTATTTTATCTAAGTCCCTCCTTTAATTCTTAAACAAATACAGTCTATTTTTCGTTCAAGTGTTCGAAGTCGTTTTCATAGCGCTAACTAACTTTACATTTACCAAAAGCTAATAATCCTTACGCAGCTTATCAATTTAAATATCATTCTAATAAAGCCTATTTTAAATGTGTTGCCTTTCTTCCTTAATCGAGTACAAAATTTATTTTATTTTCTCTTTGATGTTTTGTGCACTATCCTGAGAAGCTTTCCCCTTTGCAGAGGAGGAAGCGTAGGAACGTACAGACTTGGACATTAAGTATTATAACTGAAAGTGGATCGAACGATTTAGGTTATAGTGTTAATTCAATATTATTGATTAATGTAAAAAAGAAGAAAATCATCATCCTAAAGTCATATGGCATATACCTCAGCTAAAGCCATATTCAGCTATTATGATAAAGACAATAATGGCTATTTATAGCCTCATTAGATACTCAAATTTATTGAAGAGGTCATTCCCAACCTTGCAGAGGATAAGCAGAAAT
>JACCDV010251571.1_pt1 | contig 18293 bp, 20 predicted proteins | sample 7446131 | NCBI WGS metagenome assembly JACCDV01 (sample SAMN15323448, study PRJNA562643) | freshwater metagenome | isolation source: river surface water | place: USA:Blue River Watershed | collected 2017-08-17 | reverse complement strand
GAACATCATCAACGGTGGCGAGCATGCGGATAACACGGTCGACATCCAGGAATTCATGATCGAGCCCGTGGGCTTCACGTCTTTTGCCGAAGCCCTGCGTTGCGGCGCTGAAATTTTCCACGCACTGAAGAAGCTGCTGGACAAGAACGGTCATTCGACGGCCGTGGGTGACGAAGGTGGTTTTGCCCCGAACCTGGGTAGCCATTCGGAAGCCCTGGAAGTGATCATGCAGGCGATTCAGAATGCCGGTTACGTGCCGGGCAAAGATGTGCTGCTGGCTCTGGACTGCGCCGCTTCGGAGTTCTACAAAGACGGCAAGTACCAGCTGTCGGGCGAAAACCTGCAACTGAGCTCGGCTCAGTTTGTGGACTATCTGGCAACCTTGGTCGACAAGTTCCCGATCGTGTCGATCGAAGACGGCATGGCCGAAGGTGACTGGGACGGCTGGAAGCACATCACCGAGCGCCTGGGCAGCAAGGTCCAGCTGGTGGGTGACGACCTGTTTGTGACCAACACCAAGATCCTGAAAGAAGGCATCGACAAGGCCATAGCCAACTCGATCCTGATCAAGATCAACCAGATCGGCACCCTGACCGAGACCTTCGAAGCCATCGAGATGGCCAAGCGCGCCGGCTACACCGCCGTCATCAGCCACCGCTCGGGCGAAACCGAAGACAGCACCATCGCCGACATCGCCGTCGGTCTGAACGCAGGACAGATCAAGACCGGTTCGCTCTCGCGCTCGGACCGCATGGCCAAGTACAACCAGCTGCTGCGCATCGAGGAAGACCTGGGCGACGTGGCCGTCTACCCCGGGCGGGCGGCCTTCTACAACCTCAAGTGAAATGCCCCCCACGCTCGCCCACTGCGTGGGGCTCGCTGCCTCCTAAAATGGCCGCAATGGGTAATCGCATCGTTCCGGTTGTTCTGGTGGTCCTGCTGCTGGTGCTGCAGGGCCAGCTCTGGCTTGGGCGCGGCAGCCTGCCCCATGTTGCCGAGCTGGAGCACAAGGTGCAGGAACAAAAAATGGCCAATGACGAAGCCCGCCGCACCAACGAGCAGCTCAGCGCCGAGGTCAAAGACCTCAAGGAAGGGCTGAACATGATCGAGGAGCGGGCTCGCCACGAATTGGGCATGGTCAAGCCCAACGAAATTTTCGTGCAGATCGCCAAGTGAAGACGGTGCCCCGCCAGATCGTGGTGCTGGGCGCACCGGGTACGGGCGCAGAGGCAATGCGCACGCAACTGCACCTGGCTCTGGCCGCTCACCCCGCACTGAAGCTCTCGGATGCGCCTAGCCCGTCCAACAGCCACAGTTTTGCCTTGCTGATGGGTCTGGACCCATCCCCCCGGAGTCCGGCCGAGCGGGCGGCGCAGTCGCGCGGCGACGCCCAGCTGCGCCAGGAACTGCAGGCGCTGGGCTTGCCCTTTCAGGTGGTCTACGGGGATGGTGACGCGCGCCTGAGCCACGCGCTATTGGCGCTGGGCTTGCCGACCACCGACGAGGCGGCCCGGCAAAGCCGGGAAACTGCCCAGTTTGATCTGAACCGTGGCCGCACGCCCTGGTCCTGCGAAAAATGCAGCGATCCCGAATGCGAACACAAACTGTTCACCGGGCTGCTGGGGCAAGACAAGGCACCATCGCGGTCGGAGGCCGCGATAACGGAACGGGAAAGGTTCAGTGCAGCGAGCCGTCGGCCTCGGGGGCGTTCACCGCGGCGGTGAACAAACCGGCCGCATCCACGGGATCGAAACGGTACTGCGCGCCGCAGAAATCGCAGCCAACCTCGATCTGACCCTGCTCGGCGATGATGCTCTCGGCCTCGGCCGTGCCCAGGCTGCGGATCATCTGGCTGACACGCTCGCGGCTGCAGGAACAGGCAAAACGGGGGCCGGCCTCGCCCAGCAGGGGCTCAAATCGTGCCAGCGGCTCTTCCCAGAAGAGGCGGTGCAGGACGGTTTCGGCATCCAGCGTGAGCAACTCCTCGCGCTGCAGGCTCCTGGCCAAAATGGCAATGCGGCTGAAGTCCTCGCTCTGCCCAAGCTCGGCTTCTCGGGCCACCGAATCGGTCTGCCCGGCCAGGTTGCCCTCACCCTCGACCGGCAGCCGCTGGATCAGCAGGCCCGCCGCCACCTTGTCGTCAGCAGCCAGCACCAGCACCGTGTCGAGCTGTTCGGACTGCAGCATGTAGTGCTCGAGCACCGCGCTGATGTGCTCGAGCTTTTCGCCCTGGTCGCCAAACAATGGCACCACACCCTGGTAGGGCTGCTGGCCGGGCAGCCGGTCCTTGGGGTCGAGCGTGATGGCGCATCGCCCCTGGTTGTGCAGGTTGACCATCTGGCTGAGGGTGGCATCGCTGGCCACCTCGCCGACCTGGGAGCAGGTGGCGCGCAGGCTGAAGTCGGGCTGGACTTCGACCACGCCGACCTTGACCGGCCCGTCCCCGAAAATCTGCAGGACCAGTGCACCATTGAATTTGATGTTGCCCTGCATCAGCACGCCGGCCGCCGCCATCTCTCCGAGCAGCTGCTGTACCGGCACCGGATACGCGCCTGTGTGGGTGTTGGCGGCACGGCGCGCCAGGATGTCCTGCCATGCGTCGGTCAGGCGGACCAGCATGCCACGCACCGGCATGCCCTCGAAAATGAATTTATGCAGTTCAGACACAGTGCGGTTCACCCGGATCGGGGGCCTTTCTCTTTCAGGCCATTTTCTTCAGGCCGGACTTGAAGCGTTGGGCGTTATCGATGTAGTGCGCGGCGCTCTGGCGCAGACCGTCCATCTGTTCGGGAGTCAGCTGTCGCACCACCTTGGCCGGGGTGCCCATGATCATGGATCCGTCCGGGAATTCCTTGCCTTCGGTGACCAGCGAACCGGCACCCACCAGGCAGTTGCGCCCGATTTTCGCACCGTTGAGCACCACCGCCCCGATGCCGATCAGCGATTCGTCACCGATGGTGCAACCGTGCAGCATGACCATGTGTCCCACCGTCACGTTCTTGCCGACGGTCAAAGGCTGACCGTGGTCGGCATGCAGCACACTGCCGTCCTGGATGTTGCTGCCTTCGCCAATGTGGATGTGCTCGGTGTCGCCACGAAGGGTGGCCCCGAACCAGACACTGGACCTGGCCGCCAGGCGCACGCCACCCATCACCTGGGCACTGTCGGCCACCCAGGCAGAAGGGTCGATTTCGGGAATGTGGTCATCGAGCTGGTAAATGGCCATGGCGGTCTCCGGACAGTGGGATGGTGAATCCCTACAATTTTAGGGATGGAATTGAGAACGCTCGCCCTGCACGCTTTGCAGCTGCCCGAGCCGCAGGCCAAGTGCCTGGCGGTACAGGCCCTGTGGACAGAACGACAGGCCTGGACTTTCGGGCCGGCACAACCGTGCGGCAGCGCCTCGGCCAGGCCCCTGCCCGGCCGCCCGACCCTGCCCCGGCTGATCGCGCCAGGCCAGGTACCAGCCCGCAGTCCCTACACGGCCGAAGGCCGCGCGGCACTGGTACATGCCATCTGCCACATCGAGTTCAATGCGATCAACCTGGCGCTCGATGCCGTCTGGCGCTTTGACGGCATGCCTGAAGACTTCTACCGCGACTGGATGCAGGTGGCCCACGAGGAAGCGCAGCATTTCGGCCTGCTGCACCGGCAACTGCAGGCCATGGGCCACCGCTACGGCGACTTCGAAGCGCACGACGGCCTGTGGGAAATGTGCGAGAAAACCGCAGACGACATCACCGCCCGGATGGCGCTGGTGCCACGCACCCTCGAAGCACGGGGTCTGGATGCCACGCCCCTGATCCAGGCGCGGCTGCGCAAGGTCGGCACCCCCGACGCGCTGGCCATCTGCACAGACCTGGACCTGATCCTGCGCGAGGAAATCGGCCATGTGGCCATTGGCAACCGCTGGTACCGCTGGCTGTGCGCGCGCCAGGGGCTGGCGCCGGTGGCCCATTACAAGCTGCTGGTGCAGCGCCACCGCGCGCCGCGGCTGAGGCCGCCCTTCAACACGGCGGCCAGACAGGCTGCAGGGTTCAGCACCGAGGAAATCGCCTTTCTGGCGGGCGATGGGGTGTCCGCCTGAGCGTTCAGCCGCGTGGGTGGTGCTGGGCATGCAGCGTCTTGAGCCGTTCGCGCGCCACATGGGTGTAGATGGTGGTGGTGGATATATCGGCATGGCCGAGCAGCATCTGCACCGCCCGCAGGTCGGCCCCGTGGTTGAGCAGGTGGGTGGCAAAAGCGTGGCGCAGGGTATGTGGTGACAACGGCGCGCTGATGCCAGCCTGCACCGCATAGCGCTTGACCAGGTTCCAGAACATCACCCGCGACATGCCGGTGCCCGCCTTTGGACCTGCACTGGTGACGAACAAGGCCTCACTCTGGCGGCCCTGCAGCAGTGGCGGACGGCCTTCGCGCAGGTATCGTCCGAGCCATTCGCCGGCCACCTGGCCGTAGGGCACCAGCCGCTCCTTGCTGCCTTTGCCCAGCACACGCAGGACCGATTCATTGAGTGAAACATGCAGGGTCTTGAGTTCAACCAGTTCGCTCACGCGCAGACCGCTGGCGTACATGAGCTCCAGCATGGCCCGGTCGCGCAGGCCAAGCGCGTCGTTTGCATCGGGCGCGGTGAGCAAGGCCTCGACCTGGGCTTCGCTGAGCGTCTTGGGCACCCGCAGCGGCTGTCTGGCGGCCAGCAGCCGCAGTGTCGGGTCGACCCGGACCAGGCTCTCGCGCAGGGCCCAATGAAAAAACCGCCTGAACACGGTCAGGCGGCGGTTGGCCGAAGTGGCCCTGGTCACAGCATGTCGCTCGGCAAACCATTGCTGCAGGTGCTGCTCCTCGACCTGCAGCAGGTCCAGGCGGTGGCTGGAGGCCAGCCAGCTGGCCAGCAGGGTCAGGTCGCGGCGGTAAGCGGCCAGGGTATTGGTGGCCAGGCCATCCTCCAGCCAGAGGGCATCGGCAAATCGGTCGATGACCTCCTGGCTTTCAGGGCGCATCAATCCAGCTTGAGTTTCTGCTGGTCCACCACCTTCTTGTAGACCTCGAACTCGGCCTTCATTTGGGCAGCGAACTGCTCAGGGGTATTGGCAACAATCAGCGAGCCGGTGTCCTCGATGCGCTTGCGCACCGCCGGGTCCTCAAGCGCCTTGCGCACGCCGGCATTGACCTTGTCCACGACGTCCTTGGGCAGACCCTTGGGGCCATAGATGCCGTAGTAAGCCATGCGGTTGACGGGTTCCAGACCGATTTCCTTGAAGGTCGGAACGTTGGGCAGCACCGCCAGGCGCTGCGGCGCCGCCACCACGATGGCGTGCAGCTTGCCCGACTGGATGAAGGGCAGCGCAGAAGGCAGGTTGTCAAAGATGATGGGCACCTGACCCGCCACCGTGTCGTTGAGGGCCGGGCCGGCACCGCGGTAGGGGATGTGGGTGATGAAGACACCCGCCAGGCTTTTCCACAACTCGGTCTGCAGGTGGCCGATGCCGCCGGTGCCCGAAGAGGAGTAGGAGTACTTGCCCGGGTTCTTCTTGATCTCTTCGACAAATCCCTTGTAGTCGCGGGCCGGGAAGCTCGGGTGCACGGCGATCACGTTCGGGGTGGCGGCCACGTTGATGATCGGCGTGAAGTCGGTCTGGACGTTGTAGGGGATTTTGGGGTTGATGGCCGGGTTGGCGGCGGTGGTCGAGACCGTGGCCATGCCCAGGTTGTAGCCATCGGGCGCCGCCTTGGCCGTTTCATTGGCACCCACCACACCGCCACCGCCAGCCTTGTTTTCCACCACGACCGACTGCCCCAGGGCCTTGCCCAGGGGCTCGGAAATGACGCGCGCCACGATGTCGGTGGTGCCACCAGGTGCAAAGGGCACCTGCAGCTTGACTGGGCGGTTGGGGTACGGCTGTGCCAGGACCGAACCGGCAGCCAGTGCGGCAGACAAAGCCACCAATGCACGACGTTTCATCATCAAACTCCTGTGAAAACAACAAAAATCATCATAAGCAAAAAACACTGCAGCGCGTCTCGGTGATTGCCCTCAAGCGACAGGTCCGGTCCGGCAAAAGGGCTATGCTAGCCACGTGAATTTCGCGCAACTCCTGATCCCCGACTTTTCCTTGATCCTGTGTGGACATTTGGTCTGCCGCTTCACGGCCCTCAATCGGGCCGTCTGGCAGCAGGTGGACAGCCTGGTCTATTACTTCCTGTTCCCGGTTCTGCTGTTCCACTCGATCGTGCGCAGCCCGCTGGACCCGGCCGCCGCTTCCAGCCTGATCGCTGCCGGCCTGTCGCTCGCTGTGAGCGCGATTGCCCTGTCCTACAGCCTGCCCTACTGGCCGCTGCTGGGCCGCCACATCGACCGGCGCGAGCATGCGGCCAGCGCGCAGGTGGGCTTTCGCTTCAATTCATTCATCGCCCTGGCCCTGGCCGAGCGCATCGCCGGGCCACAGGGTCTGCTGATGATTTCGGTGCTGATCGGCTTTTGCGTACCCACCTTCAACATCGGCGCAGTCTGGCCCATGGCGCGGCATGGCAACACCCGCTTCCTGCACGAACTGGTGCGCAACCCGCTGATCATCGCGACCGCTTCGGGCCTGATCGCCAATTTGCTGGGCTTTCGCATGCCCGACTGGCTTGAACAGACGGTACAGCGCATCGGCGGCGCCTCACTGGCGCTGGGGCTGCTGGCCGCCGGCGCGGGCATGCAGTTGGGCTCCCTGCGCCACGGCAAGCTGCTGGGCGCCAGCGTGCTGCTGTGCAAGCACCTGGCGCTGCCCCTGATGGCCTGGGTCTGGAGCCGGGTGTGGGCGCTCGACGCCACACAGACCACCGTGCTGCTGGCGTTTTCGGCACTGCCGACCGCCTCCACCTGCTACGTGCTGGCGTCCCGCATGGGCTACAACGGCCCCTATGTGGCCGCGCTGGTGACGCTCTCGACCCTGGCGGGCATGCTCAGCCTGCCGTTTGCCCTGGGCGTGCTGCGCTGAGGCCAGCGCGCTGCAGCGACCAGGCCACCTGCTCGCGCACCACCTCGTCTTCATGCCCGGCATGGGCCTGCAGGGCCTCGCACAAGGCCTGTCCCTCCTCGCCCTGCAGCTGCCCCGATGCCAGCGCATTGCCTGCAGCCAGCGCCAGATTGCGCAGCCAGCGGGCATGGCCGATGCGGCGGATCGCACTGCCCTCGGTGCGGCGCAGAAAGGTGGGCTCGTCCCACCCCAGCAAGGCGGCAATGGCACTGCCCGTCAGGCCCTCGCGCGGCTGCCAGTCGGGCAAGTGGTGCACCTGGGCGAACTTGTTCCAGGGGCAGACCAGCTGGCAATCGTCACAGCCATAGACGCGGTTACCGACCAGGGGGCGCAATTCGGTCGGGATCGGTCCGGCGTGCTCGATGGTCAGGTAAGAAATGCAGCGCCGGGCGTCGAGCCGGTAAGGTGCCACGATGGCCTGCGTCGGGCAGGCCTGCAGACAGGCACTGCACTGGCCGCAATGCGCGCCCACGGGCGCAGTGACCGGCAGCTGCAGATCCACGAACAGCTCGCCCAGAAAGAACATTGAGCCCGCCTCCCGCGAGAGCACCAGGGTGTGCTTGCCGCGCCAGCCCTGGCCGCTGCGTGTGGCCAGTTCGGCCTCGAGCACCGGCGCCGAATCGGTGAAAACACGGTGACCGAATGGCCCGATGTCGGCGGCGATGTGTCCGGCCAGCTGCTGCAGCCGGCCGCGCAGCACCTTGTGGTAGTCGCGACCCCGGGCATAGACCGACACCACCGCCTCCCCGGGGCGCTGCAGCCGGGCGAGTTCCTGCCCGGGCCAGTCGGCAGGAGTGCCTTGCGGCAGGTAGTCCATGCGCGCGGTGATCACGCTGACGGTGCCCGGAACCAGTTCAGCCGGCCGCGCGCGCTTGCTGCCATGGCTGGCCATGTAGGCCATGCTGCCGTGGAAGCCGGCAGCCAGCCAGGCCTGCAATCCCGGCTCGGCCGTGTGCAAATCGATCCCGCTCACGCCTATTTGCGACAATCCAAGGCCATGTGCCCAGTCCTGGATGCGGGACCAGAGGGCCGAAGGATCGATGAGCTGATGGTTGAGCGACACGCACCGATTGTAGAAAGCACGCCGTTGACGCTGGTCTGGCCGGACGAGCAGGCCACGCAGGCCTGGGCGACTGCGCTGGCTGCGCACCTGCCGGTCTGGCCTGGCGCACGCGATGCGTGCATCGCGTTGCGCGGCGACCTGGGGGCGGGCAAGACCACCTTCGTGCGCCACCTGCTGCGCGCATGTGGCGTGCAGGGGCGCATCAAGAGCCCCACCTACGCGGTGGTTGAACCGCACCAGGGCAGCCTGGGCGGTCAACCCTGGCCCGTCTGGCATTTCGACTTCTACCGTTTCAATGACCCGCGCGAATGGGAAGACGCGGGCTTTCGCGACATCTTCGCCGGACCCGGGCTCAAGCTGATGGAATGGCCCGATCGGGTGGCCGGCCAGCTGCCGCCACCCGACTGGGCGCTGGCCATCGCGGCACTGGACGAATCGGTGCGGCAGGTTCAACTGCAGGCGGGCACGGCGCGCGGCGCGCAGTGGCTGGAGGCGCTGCGTGCAGCCTGAGCGACGCCGACTGCTGCAGTGGGGGAGCCTGGCGCTCTCGCTGGGCCTGCATGAGCTGGTGCGGGGAGCCGCCCTGCTGGCGGTGCGGGTCTGGCCGGCTGCCGACTACACCCGCGTGACACTCGAATCGGACGTGCCGCTCAAGGCCCGCCAGACCTTCGTGCCCTCCCCGCCGCGGCTGGCCGTCGACATCGAGGGGCTCGACCTCAACCCTGCCCTGCGCGAACTGGTGGGCAAGGTGCGTGGCGACGACCCCAACATCGCCGGTGTGCGGGTGGGCCAGTACAGTGCCGGCGTGGTGCGCCTGGTGTTTGACCTCAAGCAACCGATCGCACCGCAGGTTTTTGCCTTGCCGCCGGTGGCCGCTTACCGGCACCGGCTGGTCTTCGACCTCTACCCCAGCAGCCCGCCCGACCCGATGGAGCAGCTCATCCAGGAACGCCTGGGCATGCCCGCCGCCAGCCCAGCGTCCGTCACGCCAGCAGCGCCGGACCCGCTGGGCGAGCTGATCGCGCGCCGGACGCAGTCCGGCGCAGGCATGCCTGCCAGCGGCCCGGCGCCATCCCCTGCCCCTTCGACCCGGCGATTGGACACGCTGCCGCCCGGCAGCCCGGCGCTGGACTCGCCCGATCACCCTGCGCGTGCGCAAGCCGCTACCGACCGTCTGATCGTGGTGGCCCTCGACCCCGGCCATGGCGGCGAGGACCCCGGCGCCATCGGTCCTGGCGGCACGCGAGAGAAGGACGTGGTGCTGCGCATCGCGCACAAGCTGCGCGATCGCATCAACGCCAGCAGTGCGGGCAGCAGCCCGATGCGCGCTATGCTGACCCGCGATGGCGACTTCTTCGTGCCCCTGCATGTGCGGGTGCAGAAGGCCCGGCGGGTGCAGGCCGACCTGTTCGTGAGCATCCATGCCGACGCTTTCTTCACCCCCGATGCCCGTGGCGCCAGCGTTTTCGCGCTCAGCCAGGGCGCTGCTTCGAGCAGCGCGGCACGCTGGATCGCGCAGAAGGAAAACAAGGCCGACCTGATCGGTGGCATCAACCTCGGCAGCCAGGACGCCCAGGTGCAACAAGCCCTGCTGGACATGAGCACCTCGGCACAGATCAAGGACAGCCTGCAGCTGGGCCATGCGATGCTGCGCGAGATCGGCAGTGTGGGGCGGCTGCACAAGCCGCGCGTCGAGCAGGCCGGCTTTGCCGTGCTCAAGGCCCCGGACATCCCCAGCGTGCTGGTGGAAACCGCCTTCATCAGCAACCCCGAGGAAGAAGAAAAATTGCGCAGCGAGCGCTACCAGGATCAGCTGGTCGATGCCCTGATGCGCGGCATCGTGCAGTATTTCTCGCGCAACCCGCCACTGGCGCGCAACCGCAGCACTTGAAGCGGCCGCTCAGAATTCAGGCGGTCGCGCGCCGCGCGCGCCAGGCCCCAAAGAGGGCCATCAGACCCGGCACAATGATCAGCGCCCAGATGATCTTGGACAGGTGGGTCTGCACAAAGGGCAGGTTGCCAAACAGGTAGCCCGCGAGCAGCAGGCCCACCACCCAGACCAGCGCGCCGATCACGTTGTAGGCGGGGAACTTGCTGCGAGTCATCTCGGCCACCCCCGCCACAAAGGGCACAAAGGTGCGCACAAAGGGCATGAAACGCGCCAGGATGATGGTGATGCCGCCGTATTTTTCGTAGAAGGCATGCGCCTGGTCAAAGGCAGCGCGGTTGAAGAAGCGGGAGCTTTCCCAGCGGAAGACCTTGGGGCCGAAGTAGCGACCGAGGGTGTAATTGACCTGGTCGCCCACGATGGCTGCGATCAGCAGCAGCACCATGGCCAGCGGCAGGCTCATCAGGCCGGCACCGCACATCGCCCCCACGATGAAGAGCAGCGAGTCGCCCGGCAGAAAAGGCATGACCACCAGCCCGGTCTCGACGAAGACGATCAGGAACAGCAGCGCATAGACCCAGGCCCCGTGCTGGGCCACAAAAGCCTCCAGATAGCGGTCCACGTGAAGGATGAAATCGATCAGCTGCAAGAGGATGTCCATGTGCAGATTATCCCTGTGTCCAAGGCCTAAAATGGCCAGGTGACCGCCCACAACACCGCCCCCCGTCGCCCGATCCGCGAACTCCCCGATGAACTGATCAGCCAGATCGCCGCCGGCGAAGTGGTCGAGCGCCCGGCTTCGGTCGTGCGCGAGCTGGTGGACAACGCGCTGGACGCCGGGGCACAGAACATCACGCTGCGTCTGCTGGGCGGCGGCACCCGACTGATCGCCGTCGAAGACGACGGTGGCGGCATTGCCCCCGACGAACTGGCCACCGCCCTCAAGCGCCACGCCACCAGCAAGATCGGCAACCTTGAAGACCTCGAGTCCGTCATGACCATGGGCTTTCGGGGCGAGGCGCTGGCAGCCATCCACTCGGTCTCCGAGCTGACCCTGCTCTCGCGCACGGAAGGCCAGCCCAGCGCTTTCTCCCTGGACGGCCGCAGCGGCGAATTGCGTCCGGCCCCCCGCGCCGTGGGTACCACGGTGGAAGTCAAGGAGCTGTTCTTCTCCACCCCGGCGCGTCGCAAATTCCTCAAAAGCGAGAGCACCGAACTGGCCCACTGCATCGAGGCGGTGCGCCGCCATGCGCTGGCCCGCCCCGACGTCAGCTTCGCCATCTGGCACGAAGGCAAGCTGGTCGAGCAGTGGCGCGTGCACCCCGGCCCGGCCGGGCTCGAGCAGCGCCTGGCCGATGTGCTGGGCCATGAATTCGTCGCCCAGTCCCTTGCAGTGGACTGGCAAGTCGGCCCGATGCGCATCATCGGCCGCGCCGGCACGCCCGATGCAGCGCGCTCTCGGCCGGACCACCAGTTCGCCTATGTGAATGGCCGCTTCGTGCGCGACAAGGTGGTCATGCACGGCGCACGCAGCGCCTATGAAGATGTGCTGCATGGCCAGAAGCAACCCGCCTATGCCCTGTTCATCCAGATCGATCCGGCGCGGGTGGATGTGAATGTGCACCCCACCAAGATCGAGGTGCGCTTTCGCGACAGCCGTGAGGTGCACCAGGCAGTGCGCCACGCCATTGAGCAGGCGCTGGCCGCTCCGCGCTCGCAGGCCATCGCTGACACATCCGAACCGGCACTTGCCTTGCAAGCCGGGCCTGCCCCCAGGGCGCTGCCCGAATCGGCCCGCTGGCAGCAAGGCCAGATCGGCCTCGAATCGCGCCCGCGTGTGGAGCGTGTGGACAGCGGGCGTGCCATGGCCGACCTTCAGGCGCTGTGGACGCCTTCGGTCAGCCCGGCGCCGGTGGTGCAAGAGTCTTCTCCTGCATCGATTGCGGTCGCAGACCGTTCCTACGAGCTTGTGGAAGCGGTCTCCGACCGCGAAGAAACGCCCCCCACCTCCCCCTGGCCCCTCGGCCGCGCCATCGCGCAGCTGCACGGCGTCTACATCCTGGCCGAAAATGCGCAGGGCCTGGTGGTGGTCGACATGCATGCGGCGCACGAGCGCATCGTGTACGAAAAACTCAAACAACAGCTCGGCCCCGACGCGGGTGGCATTGCCAGCCAGCCGCTGCTGATCCCGGCCACCTTTGCCGCCACCCCTACCGAAGTCGCCACGGCGGAGGCCTGCGCCGATGCCCTGACGCAGCTCGGCCTGGAAATTTCTCCCCTCTCGGCCAAGAGCCTGGCCGTGCGCGCCGTGCCGGTCACCCTGGCCCAGGGCGATGCGGTCGAGCTCGCGCGCAGCGTGCTGGCCGAGCTGGCCCAGCACGACGCCAGCACCGTGGTGCAGCGCGCGCAGAACGAGGTCCTGGCCACCATGGCCTGCCACGGCGCGGTGCGGGCCAACCGCCAGCTCACGCTGACCGAGATGAACGCCCTGTTGCGCCAGATGGAAGAAACCGAGCGCTCGGACCAGTGCAACCACGGCCGCCCGACCTGGCGGCAGCTGACGGTGCGCGAGCTCGACGGCCTGTTCCTGCGGGGCCGCTGATGGGCACGCGCATGTCTGCCCACCTGGTGGTGCTGATCCTGGCCCTGCTGCTGGGCCTGCAGGCGGTGACCACCGACCTCTATCTGCCCGCGCTGCCCGCCATCCGCGACGTCTTTGACGCCGGCATGGGCGACATCCAGCTGACCCTGACCGCCCTGCTGCTCTCCTTTGGACTGTCACAGCTGGTGTGGGGACCGCTGTCCGACCGCTTTGGCCGCCGCCCCATCCTGGTGGGAGGCATGACGGCCTATGCCGCCGCTTCGCTGGCCTGTACCCTCGCCCCAGGCATGGGCTGGCTGATTGCCGCCCGTGCGGTGCAGGGCGTGGCCATGGGCGCGGCGGTGATGGCCGCACGCGCGGTGGTGCGCGACCTCTACCCGCCGGCACAAGGGGCCACCGTCATGTCCAAGGCCCTGACGGGGCTGGGCATCATCGCCTGCACCTGCGCCCCCCTGGGGGGACTGCTGACCGACACGGTCGGCTGGCGCTACACCCTGCTGGCCGTGACCCTGTTCGGCCTGCTCACGCTGGGCATGCTGGTCTGGCGCTTCGAGGAAACCCTGGCGCACCCCAACCCGCAAGCCCTGCAATTGCACAGCCTCTGGCGGGCCAACCTCGAGATCATCCGTCACCCCACCTTCCGGGCCTGGTGCGCGCTGTCCTCGGGCTCCTACCTGGGCCTGTTCACCTTCCTGGCCAGTTCCTCCTTTGTCTTCACCCGCAGCCTGGGCTACAGCAAGACGGCCTACGGTTTCTTCATGCTGAGCATGTCGCTGTCCTACATCGTGGGCACCTTCTGGTGCCGCTGGATGCTTCGGCGCACCAGCGTGCACCGCACCGTGGCGGTGGCCGCCGTGCTCACGCTCAGTGCCGGGGTGCTGATCGCGGTGCTGGCCCATGCGGGCGAGGGGCAGGACTGGTACGGCGCCTGGGCGGTGATGCTGCCGGTTTACCTCTTCATGTTCGGCCACGGGGTGCACCAGCCCTGCGGCCAGAGCGGGGCGGTGGCGCCCTTTCCGCACCGGGCCGGCACGGCCTCGGCGCTCAACGGCTTCCTGATGATGCTGGGCGCCTTTTTCATGGGCGGCTGGCTGGGGCAGCATATGGACGAGCCGGTCTTTGCGCTGGCCCACGGCATGCTGCTGTGGAGCGTGTTCATTGCCACGGTGGCCTGGACCCTGGTGCAGCGCCACGGCAGGCCGGTCGAAGTCCAGCCCGCATGAGCGCCGCCGCCGTGGACGCCATCGCCCTGGTCGGGCCGACCGCCAGCGGCAAGACTGCGGCGGCACTGGCCCTGGCCGACGCCCTGGCGGCTCAGGGCGGCGCCGAAATCATCAGCATGGACTCTGCCCTGGTCTACCGGGGCATGGACATCGGCACCGCCAAGCCCAGCCGCAAAGAGCTCGCCGCCGCGCCGCACCACCTGATCGACATCCTCGACCCGCTGCACAGCTACAGCGCGGCCGACTTTGCGCGCGACGCCACACGCCTGATCGGCGAGGTGCGTGCACGCGGCCGCACACCGCTGATCGTGGGCGGCACCCTGCTTTACCTCAAGGCCCTGCGCGAAGGTCTGAACGACATGCCCGCCGCCGACCCGCAGGTGCGCGCGCAGATCCAGCAGGAGGCTGCGGCGCTGGGCTGGCCTGCATTGCATGCCCGGCTGCAGGCGGTGGACCCGGCCACGGCGGCACGCCTGGCCCCCCACGACAGCCAGCGCATCGGGCGGGCGCTGGAAGTCTGGACCCTGACCGGCCGCCCCCTGTCGGCCTTTCATCAAGGCGCCAAACCGGCGTCACCCGTCTGGCGCATCCCCGTGATCAGCCTGGAGCCGCAGGACCGCGCCTGGCTGCACGCGCGCATCGCACAACGTTTTGACGCGATGCTGGCCGACGGTTTTATGGACGAGGTGCGGGCCCTGCGGGCACGCGGCGACCTTCATCCCGAGCTGCCCTCGATGCGCTGTGTGGGCTACCGCCAGGCCTGGCAGGGGCTCGATGAAGGCTGGCCTGAAGCCGAGATCCGCGCGCGTGGGATCTTTGCCACGCGCCAGCTGGCCAAACGCCAGATCACCTGGTTGCGCAGCATGCCGCAACGCACGGTGGTGGTGGCCGATGCAGCGGATGCGCTGGCCCGGGCCTGCCAGGCCGGACTGCGCGCCGTGCAGGGCCTCTCTCAGAGCGGCGGCTGACGCCTTTCGGCCTTGCGCAGACGCTGCCGGGCCTTGTCCTGCAGCCGCCTTTGTACCGAAGCCCGGCTCGGCCTCGTGGCCCGTCGCAACCTGGGCGCACGCACGAAGCGTTCGAGCAGTTCGTACAGGCGCGCCCAGGCGTCCTGCCGGTTGGCCTGCTGGGTGCGGTAGCGCTGGGCCTTGAGGACCAGCACCCCCTCGGGGCTGAGGTGGTTGGCTTCGGCCTGCAGCCAGCGGGTCTTGATGTCCTCGGGCAGGCTGCTGGCGCGCACATCAAAGCGCAGCTGCACGGCGCTGGAGACCTTGTTGACGTTCTGCCCACCCGGCCCTTGCGCCCGGATGGCGGTGAGTTCGACTTCTGATTCGGGGATGTGGGGGCAGGTCATGGCCATGCGATGCAGACCGAGCAAGGCGGGAGACCCTCGCGGCGGGTCGCCGCTCCTACTGAAGTGGTTCCTTGAGGCCAGCCGGAACCGGCAGGGGCAGCACCTCGATGCCCTCCTCGAGCAAGGCCTCGGTTTCCTCGCGGCTGGCCTGACCGCGGATGTTGCGGTGGCCGATTTCGCCGTAATGGATCTTGCGTGCCTCTTCGGCAAATTGGGGGCCGACGTCTTCGGTGTTGGCCATGACGTGGCGCACCATCTTCATCCAGGCGGCCTGCAACTGCTGCGGGGTGACCTGCGCCACGTCCTGCACCGCCGGCTTGGCGGCCGATGCAGGCGCGGCCGCCTGGCCCAGGTTCAGGCGAGGAGCCGAAGGCATCTTGGCCACCTGGGCATCGTTGCAGACCGGGCATGCGACCAGGCCCCGCTCGCGTTGCGATTCGAAATCGTCGTGCGAGGCGAACCAGCCTTCAAACGCGTGGCCGTGACCGCACTGGAGGTTGAGGACTTTCATGGCAGGGGGATGGGGTCAGGGGCCTGCCAATCCAGTGGCCAGGCACCACAGAGCACATTGTGCACCCACAGCATGCAGCTGAGCGTCTTGGCATCGGTCACCACCCCTTCACGGCACCAGGTCATCAGTTCCTCGGGCGTGGCACTGAAGACATCCAGAAACTCGCCCTGATCGAGTTGCCGTTCGCCCAGGCGCAAGCCACGGGCGAAGTAGATGTGGATGACTTCGGTGGAATAGGCAATCGCCAGGTGCATCTGCCCTGCCCTGGCCCACTCGCGGGCCTGGTAGCCGGTCTCTTCGAACAGTTCGCGCTGGCCACAGCGCAGCGGGTCTTCCCCTGCATCGAGCTTGCCTGCCGGGAGTTCCACCATCACCTGCCCGACCGGATAGCGGTACTGGCGTTCGAGCACGATGCGCAGCTGGCCATCGGGACCATGCAGCAAAGGCACCACGACCACGGCACCCGGGTGCACCACATACTCGCGGATGGCCTGGCCGCCGTCGGGCAAGCGCACCGTGTCGCGCAAGGCATGCAGGAAGCGGCCACTGAAGAGTTCCTGTCGCTCGATCAGGTGCTCGATCAGGTGCTCGTCGGTCAGTGCCATGGGGTGACGTCTGGGGCTGGGTCGTCAGGGTTGGCGGCTTGTGCCTGCCTCGCTGGGCTGCCGGTTCAGGACCGTTGGCGCAGGTAGCGGTAGACGAAGCCCGGGAACGCCAGCGTGAGGAACATGGTGGCGGTGATGGCGTAAAACTCCCAGCCTTGGGGGGCGATCTGGCCGGCATGCTGCTCGAGCATCAAGCCGATGCCACCCACCACGAAATACAGCACCACCAGCTCCAGCAAGCGCCAGGCCAGTGACTTGCCCGGACGCAGCGGACCGACCAGCAGCAGGCGCTGGTTGGCGAACGGCAGGTTCGCCGCCAGCACCGCCAGCAGCAGGAGCATACCGATCTGCAGGGACTGCGACATCAGCGGCTCAAAGGGCCAGCATGCTCTTGACGGCCTGGGCACACAGGGCCATCAGGGCACCCGGCACGATGCCCAACACCAGCACCAGCAGACCGTTGATCGAGAGCACGGCCCGCACATCCAGGGGAGCCGACACGGTGGTGGCAGTGACCGGCGCATCGAAGTACATGACCTTGACCACGCGCAAGTAGTAGAAGGCACCGATCAGGGACATCAACACGGCGTAGATGGCCAGGCCGATGTAGAAGCCCTGACCGGAGGCGATCAGCGACTGCAGCACCGCCAGCTTGGCATAGAAGCCCACCATCGGGGGGATACCGGCCAGCGAGAACAGGCAGACGGCCATCACACCGGCATACAGCGGGCTGCGCTGGTTCAGGCCGGCCAGGTCAGCAATTTCTTCGCTCTCGAAGCCCTGGCGGGCCAGCAGCATGATGATGCCGAAGCTCGCCAGCGTGGTCAGTACGTAAGCGACCATGTAGAACATGGCCGAGCTGTAGGCATTGGCCGCCAGCGTGGTCTGGCCGTTGACGACTCCGGCCACGAAACCGAGCAACACAAAACCCATCTGGGAGATGGTCGAGAAGGCCAGCATGCGTTTGAGGTTGGTCTGGGCGATGGCGGCGAGGTTGCCGATCAGCAGCGAGGCGATCGCCAGGAAAGACAGCATCTGCTGCCAGTCCACGGCCAGCGGCATCATGCCTTCGACCAGCAGACGCACGATGATGGCGAACGCGGCCAGCTTGGGCGCGCCACCAATCATCAGCGTGGCGGCCGTCGGTGCGCCCTGGTAGACGTCGGGAATCCACATGTGGAAAGGCACGGCACCGATCTTGAAGGCCAGGCCGGCGACGATGAAGACCAGGCCGAAGACGAGCACCTGGTGCTTGACCTGACCGGAGGCGATCGCCTTGAGGACTTCGTCGAGCTGCAGGCTACCGGTGGCACCGTACATCATGGACATGCCGTACAGCAGGAAACCCGAGGCCATGGCACCCAGCACGAAATACTTCATGCCCGCTTCGGTGGCCTGGGCGTGGTCTCGGCGCAGGGCCACCAGGGCGTAGCTCGAGAGGGTCAGCAGTTCCAGGCCAAGGTAGATCACCAGGAAGTTCTGGCCGGAGATCATGACGTTCATGCCCAGCAGCGCAAACAGGCTCAGGCTGAACAATTCGCCGCCGCGCAGCATGTCGCGGTCAGCGGCATAGGGCCGGGCGTAGACCAGGGTGACAAAGACCGCGATGGCGGCAAAGCACTTGAGCCAGTGGCCCAGCGGATCGCTCACCACCAGCCGGCCCCAGCCATAGAGGGTCTGGTCAGCCAGGGCATAGGAGGCATTGAGCCAGGCCACGCCAGCCAGGGTCAACAGGGTCAGCACATGGGTCGCGGTGCGGCGCGGCGACTTGACCGCAAGGTCAACCAGCGCGATCACGCAGGCCATGACCAGCAACACGATTTCAGGATAGATCGTCATCCAGCTGGTGGGGTCCATGATGTCGTTACTTTCAGTTCTTGAATGTGTTACTGGGGCAGCTTGGACAGCGCCACATGCTTGAGCAGCTCGGCCACCGACACGTCCATGACGTCGGTGAAGGGCTTGGGGTAGATGCCCATGTAGAGCACGGCCACGGCCAGCAGGCCCAGCATCAGGAATTCACGG
>JACCDV010339776.1_pt1 | contig 18295 bp, 16 predicted proteins | sample 7446131 | NCBI WGS metagenome assembly JACCDV01 (sample SAMN15323448, study PRJNA562643) | freshwater metagenome | isolation source: river surface water | place: USA:Blue River Watershed | collected 2017-08-17 | reverse complement strand
TGTTCTCGAACGCGTCGGAGGTCGAGGCGGTGCGTACAAGCGCGATCTTTGCCCCCGCAACACTCGCGATCGCCGATGCCGCATCGTTTGAAGAAGTGATGAGGGTAAAATCAAGCAGGTCGGAGAAGGACCATCGTTCACCCAAGAAGAGCCCGCTATCGCCTTCTTGAGTTAAGTCTTCCGGAGAGATGACGACGGTCTCACTTTTGGGAAGTACATCATTAGCAACGAGGGCCATCATCATTTTGGTCAACGAGGCGAGCGGGAGCGGGGCGTGTTCGTTGTAAGCGTAGAGCGTGCGATGAGTAGAGATGTCCCACACAAAAACACTCTTTGCTTCGAGTTGCAGTCCGTCATAGGGACCTATTGGAGCGCTAAAAACGGTACTTGTTGCCGGTGCTTGTGTCTCCCCCACCTGCGCGACGGATGCTGACTGTGCAAGAGCAGATTGATCGAGCGGCACGTCTTTTGTTTGAGTATTTGTTCTCTGTATCGCTTCCATAACATTTGGCCCGGCGAGAAAGCCGACAATAAGCGACAAAAGAAAAAGTTGTGTGCGTGTTGTTCCGGTCATGGTATCGTCCTGTCTTCTTCGGTGTGCTCATCAAGTTCTTGGTCAAGAAAATTCTCTCCGACAATGTCTTCTTCGGCGAGATCCGCAAGAAGCTCGTCGTGTTCGGATCCTGTTTCGTTGTCTTCTTGTTCGAGCGCTTCTTCTTTGAGGTACTCATCATCTCCGACATCTTCGCGCGCGTTCTCCCCTTCTGCTTCTTGTGGGCTCTCCGCGGGTATGCTCTTCTCTTCTTCCTTTTGTGTACTCAAGAATCCGTCAAGAGTGCGCATTGTTTCTTCGTAGGCGGGAAGTTCTTCAACTTTCGTGACCCCCATGTATTCCAAGAGTGCAAAGGTGGGTTTGTAGAGAAAGCTGCGTTGATCGTTCGGATTGTCGACCTTTTCAACAAGACCCCGAATGAGCAGGTTGCGCAATATGAAAGTTGAGTTCACTCCGCGGATGTGGTCGATCTCGGCGCGCGCGAGTGGTCCTTTGTAAAGCACGATCGAGAGCGTCTCAAGAGAAGCCTTCGAAAGCTCTCTCGAGAGTTCTTCTTTGGTGATCGCATCGATCAGAGAGCTTGCTTCGGGTGCTGTTGCGAGGACAACCTCGTTTTCCATTCGTACAAGACGGAGTCCACTTGTTGAAAGTTGCTCTTCGAGGGTCTCTAACGCCTTCACGATGTCCTCTTGGGGGCGTTTGAGAAGATGTGCGAGTCGCGCAAGGGAGAGCGGTTCGGCTTGATAGAAAAGGATCGCCAAAATGGCGTTGTCGAGTGTAATATCGGACATATTGCCCTTAGTGTAGCGCAATAAGCGTCATTTTCCAAGCAAAAAAAGCCAATTCTTGGGGAAAAGAGACTATCCGTAAGAGGGGGTACCGAACTGATGTGTTTCGATATCGATATCCCCAAAATCCTCATGCTGGGTAACAGAAACAACCCCCTGTTTGACGAGTTCGAGCATAGCAAGGAATGAAACAATGATCTCAACGCGGTGTTCCTTGGGGACAACCTTCCCTTTTTCATAGCGAGAGAATTGTGTGAAGGTCATGCGAAGTGTTTTAGTGACCCGCGAAGAAAGTCGCTCCATCATTTCTTCCAGGGAAACAACCTTTTTTATTGTTGCCTTTGGGACTGTTGTTTTCTTGGGAAGGGCGTTGATCACATCGGTGATGCTCGCGAATGATTGCGCGGAGCTGAGGCGCGCGTCCGGGGTAAATACGGGGCGCATTTCGGGTCGTCCGCTTCGCTCACGAAGAATACGCGTGCCGTAGATCTTGCGAAGTTGTTCGCCAAGTGAGCGGAATATCTCAAAAAGCGCAAGGCGTTTCTTGAGGTCGTCGATATCAGTCTCCTCTTCTTTGGTGAGATCAAGTTCGGGAAGTAGCGTTTTAGACTTGATAAGCACCAGGGTCGAGGCGACGAGCAAGAAATTCGCAACATCATTCATGGGGAAGCGTTCGAACGTGCGAATGTGTGAGATGTAATCGTCCGCGACTCGTGACAAGGAGAAATCACTGATGAAAAGTTTGCGTTTTTCGATCAGGGAAAGGAGGAGGTCAAGCGGACCTTCGAATTGCTCCGTTTTGACGTGGTATCCCACCTTATATTCACCAATGACCGCATCTTCCGTTTCCATGCTCTCTATTGTATCAATTTTTGAGAACGGAATCACGCGGGTGTGCGGGGTCACTTGATGATCCGAATACCGAGTTCGACGAGTTGTTCCGGCGAGAGTGTTGCCGGCGCCGCCATCATGAGGTCTTTCCCCTCCCCTGTCTTTGCGAATGCGATGACCTCGCGGATGTTTGGTTCATTCTGAAGTATTGCCATGAGCCGATCGAGTCCCCATGCGATTCCTCCGTGCGGAGGCGCTCCAAACGAGAATGCTTCAAGCATGTGTCCAAAGTTTGCGGTGATCGCCTCGTCAGAATGTCCCATGATCCGAAGTACTTGCGCAAGAGCTTCGGGAACATGGTTGCGAATACTTCCTCCGCCAATCTCAAATCCGTTGAGTGCGACATCGTACTGTGTCGTAAGGATCTCTCCGATATGCTCACCCTTCATGAGCCACTCGATGTGCTCGGGGACTGGTTGCGAGAAGGGGTTGTGGGTGAATGTCCATCCTCCGTTATCGGCTCGTTCGAAGAACGGAAAATCGACAACCCAGCAGAATGCGAGGAGGTCGGGATCGTTCTTGTCCTTACGGATATCCGGCTTGTCATTTCCGTATTTTTCCATCGCCTCTTTGTAGGTCATGCGCGGGAAAGGAATCTCCTGGATCTTCTTGTGTGGCGCGATCGTACGCACGAGTTCGATCAGAAGACGTTCATTGAGTTCCATCACATCCTCTCGCTTCACAAAGCTCATCTCCATGTCGAGCTGAGTGAACTCCGGCTGGCGATCTCCGCGAGTATCTTCATCGCGCATACAGCGTGCAAACTGGAAGTAGCGCTCAAAACCCGCAACCATCAATAGTTGTTTGTACTGCTGTGGAGACTGAGGGAGGGCGTAGAATTTTCCCTGTTCGAGTCGGGACGGAACGACATAATCTCGAGACCCTTCCGGGGTGGACTTGGAAAGAAGTGGTGTCTCGATCTCGATGAACTTTTCGCGAGAAAGGAAGTTTCGAATGAAGAGTTCAACCTCATGTCGCGTGCGAATATTCTTCTGTAGTCGGGGGCGTCGAAGATCAAGGTAGCGATATTTCAAACGCACATCCTCGCTTATGTCTCTCCCGTCCGAACGAACATCAAAAGGGACGGTCTCCGCCTTGTTCAAGACCGTGACCTCAAGGATCTCGATCTCGAGCATTCCATTCTGTTCCTCCTGCTTGATCATCTTTTCGGGGCGAGGATTAACCTTCCCGCGAACTTCGATGACCCATTCCGTGCGCAGTGTGTCTGCGACATCGTGCGCTGCGGCATTGTGCGGGAGTGCTACCATCTGTACCATTCCGGACATATCGCGCATATCGACAAAAATGAGTTTGCCGTGATCTCGTCGCGTGTCGACCCATCCCCGTAAACAAACCTCTTCCCCGATCTTCTCTTTGAGTGAACCGATATATGTGCGTTCCATATCGTTGGTGCGATTAAGCGAAATAATTGATCTTCATGCGCGTGTGAACTTCCTCAAGAGTTTCCTTCGCGACCTCACGCGCCGCCCTGGTTCCTTCTTCGAGTATGTCCATAACATGTTTGGGATTCCTTGCGTACTCTTCTCTGCGCTCACGAATTGGCGCAAGCGATTCATTGAGAATATTCACAAGGCGCTTCTTTAGTTCTACGTCACCGACTCCTCCTTGTCGATACCCCTGTTTGAGGTCGAGAAGTCCGCGGGAGTCAGGGTCAAAAACATCGAGATAGGTGAATACAACATTCCCTTCGACTCGCCCGGGATCGCTTGCGTGGATGTGCTTTGGGTCGGTGTACATCTGCATGACCTTTTTCTCGGTGTCTTTAGGTGAATCGGCGAGAAAGATAGCATTGTTGAGAGACTTGGACATTTTTGCCTTTCCGTCAATGCCGGGCATGCGACCGTTCTTTGGCACAAGCGGATGGACTTTGGAAAAAGTTTTTCCATACAAGCGATTGAAGGAGTCGAGGATCTCGTTGGTTTGTTCGAGGACAGGAAGTTGATCCTCTCCCACGGGAACAACCGTTGCCTTGAAGGTAAGGATGTCCGCCGCTTGAGAAACGGGGTACGCAAGAAAACCGACAGGGAGATGTTCTCCAAATCCTTTTTGTTTGATCTCGGTTTTTACGGTCGGGTTTTGCTTGAGTCGGGCAAGCGTGACAAGGTTGAGGAAAAATATTGTCAGTTCTGCGATCTCGGGTACTTGTGATTGTATGAAGAAGGTGGAGCGCTTTGGGTCAAGTCCGCAGGCCAAATTGTCGAGTGCGACCTCCAAGACTGAACCACGAACCTTCTCGGGGTTGTCCGCGTTGTCGGTGAGGGCTTGTACATCCGCGATCATGTAAAAAAGCTCCGCTCCTTCGTTTTGGAGCGCGATCCTGTTCTCGATCGAACCGACAAAATGCCCGAGATGAAGCTTTCCCGTTGGCCGATCTCCCGTCAATACTCTTCCCTCCGTCTTTTTAGTCATAATCGGCATTCTAGCAGAAAGTATGTTCCTTTGGTAGCTCACCCTCCCCTTCTTTGACGAGCGAGCTAAAATCCATTCTCTTCCGCCTTCTGTTCTCCGATCTCGATCATAATGACGCGATACCCGATCCACGCATCGTACGCCGCAAAGAGTGCGCCCACCAGGATCGCCAGCATTCCCGCAAGAAAAAAGACGAGCGACGAGACGGTCACCGCGGGGTATGGAAACCAGTGTTGTATTCCGATCCCAAAGGAGGTCAAAATGAAGCACCCCACGGCACTTGAATATCCAATGACGGCATTGCGAACAAATCCGACCCTGACGCGCAGTTCGTCAAGTTGTCGATTTACGTTCTCGACACGCGATTTGTTGACCTGCTCCCCGGCCTTCTCTTTTTCCAACGCGATGCGCTTTTCTGCCCCAAAAGCGCGCATTCGGTCAATGATGAGCGAATACTTGTTGTTCATACTCAATAAAAGCAGTCCGCACGCAGAGATCATGACGGCGGGGGCGAGCATTGTTTGGATCACACTGACGGCGAGCATGGTGTTTGGGAGATTCTTATTCTTGAATTGATAAGAGAATGCAACGAGATTATACCTCAAACCTCCCTCATGTTGTCAAAAGTTTCAAAAGGAAATGTTCGAAGATCATGAGATTGAGATGTTTGAAGAGTTCGACGCAAGGTCGCCCTGTTTTTTTCCGTAAAAGATCGCAACGGTAAAGAGGCACCCCTTTCCGGGTCCGTCGGAATCGACCCAAATGTCTCCCCCCATTACCTGAAGGAGTCGTTTTGCCACATAAAGCCCGAGCCCCGACCCCTCGGTATTTTCTCGTTGTCCTTGTGTGCCCCGTGCGAATTTTGTAAAGAGTTGATGGATATCGTCCTGCGAAAGACCAATGCCGGTGTCTTTGATATGACAGACCACCCGCTCATGCTCCTTGTCGTCGCTGAGCGAGATCATGATGGATCCGTGCGGAGTGTATTTGATCGCGTTGTCGATCAGGTTGGAGAAGATCTGGCGGAGCTTCCCTTCGTCGGCGTCAATGATGATACGTTCATCACACAGGGAGAGATCGAGTGTGAGTCCCTTTTTATCCGCGATCGGCATGAACTCTTCGAATATTTCCGTGAGCATCTTGCGTATATCGACCAAAGAGAATTCATAGCGCATTGTCCCCTGTTCGATCTTAGAAATATCCAAAAAGTCATTGACCATATCGGCAAGGCGTTTTGAGGAGAGGAATATTTTCTCGATCTGTGTATGCTGCTGGGTGCTGATCATGCCATATGCCCCCTCAAGGAGCATTGAAGAATATCCCTTGATCGCCGTGATCGGCGTGCGTAATTGATGTGAAACGATCGAGACAAATTCGCTTTTCCGCTGATCCAGGACTCGAAGTTCCTCATTCTTTTTTGCCAACTCCCAGTTTGTTTCAGTGAGACGTTTGGCAAGTTCTTGGACTTTTTCTCTTGTCGCTACTTCCTGTTTCACGCTCCGAATGAGCTGAACCCCGAAAACAACGGTTGCAAAAAAAATCGTCACGTCAACGAAGGACTCCACGGAAATAGGACCCGAGAGTAACTTCCCAAAATATAGCCATGAAATGATAAGCACGAAAGTCTCCGTCGCAATGATCTTGATATTCAAGAGTTGGTGACGGTAGATTGCGTAAGCCGTGCAAAGAATAAAAGGGGTGACGAAGATCGGAACAAAGGGGACAAAAGAAGAGTTTCCAAAAATATTTGGAAGAAGAAAGTTAAAAATGATCAGCAAGGAATATGTGACACTTGCGCCGAGGAGAAGGTCTCGGAGTTGTTTGCGCTCAAGTCCGGTTGCTTTCTTTATTTTTGAAATACCTACAATGAAACTCGCGATAATGAGAGAAACGGCAGTAATTCCAAAAAGGGGGAAAAGGGGGCCGTTTTGAATGACCTCAACAATTCCATTAGAGTCATATTTTACAATATGCTCAAAAGCAAGAGGAGAAAGATTTATCATCGTTACTCCTCCGACAAGAGGGAGGAGGATCTTTGTGTGCCACCATGGCGATACAAAATGCTCCTTTGGAAAAATATAAAAAAGACGAAAGATAAGATAAGAATGGAGTACCGCAATTGCGATAGTAAACCGCATTAAGAAAAGCGCAAGCTCGGGTTCTTGATCGGAATGAGGTCGGAGACTCAAAAAATTTGCAACTGCGTAGATGATTGTGACAACAGAAAGAGTTAAAAAAGTTTGTGCGGTCGAACTACCCCTGTTATTTGCAAAAATGATTCCACCAAGGATAGCGATAAGTGACACCGAGATACCGACTGAGGTAAATATGAAATTTGAAGCAAGGAGTTGTTCCATGTGCTATTCTTTTAGAAATGAGGGTGGGAGGCGGAGTGTGACCCCTGACGAAGTGGCACCTTTTCCTATGCGAAACATGCCCACAATTTGTCCGGGATTGATTCCTGAAGCACTCGAAACAATCTCAATGGAACGGCGAATGATCTTCTCTTGGGCCGGAGACAAGCCGCCCCCTTCTTCACGGATCATTCGAGAGAGAAAACAGATACCCATCAGTGGATGGAACGCGAGCCCTCGCTCTGTTGCTTTTAGCCAGAGTCGTTCAAGTGTTTGACCAAACTCAACAAAGTCCAAATGATCTAAATGCTCTTTTGTTGAACTGATCACTCCGATAGCCGTTCCGCTTGCGTAGAGGGCGGCATTTTCCCGTGCAATGACCTTTGTGAGTCCAAGCGCACGCAAGACGGTAGTGATCTTCCATGAGGGGAGGAGTCGAAAAATTGGTTTTGCGGAGGGTGAGATCTCGAGAGTCGCTTCGGGGAAACCCATACGTAGATCCCCTGATTTGTCGCCGCTCTTTTCCCAGTGAATGTACTCAAAAAATGAACGATGCATTGTTTTGTTGGAAAATAGAACAACTTCATTCATTGCGACAGCTCGACCGATCGTCCTCCGGGTGTCCTTACTTTCCAGAAACTGAAGGGTAAATTTCCCTCCTTGAAACATTTCTTTAAGAAATTCATTTTTGAGTACTTCTGAAAATTCAGTATCCTCGTATGTTGTTCGATTTGTTGCGCGAGTAGCCACTGCTTTTCTGACTGATTCTGCATTCGCACTCTCCTCTCCTTCGGAGAAAATTATTTTGGCAACACACAGCGTATCATTTTTGTCGGGAAAGAGCGTGAGAGTGGGAGAAAGGCTGAAGCAAGGAGATAACTGCATGATATTTTCAAGAAGTGCACCGCATGCGATATATGAACCATATTCGTTCCAATTGTAAAACGAACTGTCGCGTTGAGGGATAAGATATACAAGTAGTGTATTTTGAGATAAGGAAAACCTCCACGGCTGCAAATTATCTCCTGATGGCGCACGAACCGCCTCCTCGAGCATTGCGTGAATTTGGGATTCCATATTAAGTGAAATTATAACACAATATTACCTGTCTAGAGAAAATATTTTTGGCAGTGAAATTGAATATCGCCCCGAAGAAATTGCTTGCTTGTTCAGTAAAGCGCGGATCACGTATGCGGAAAATCCTCCATTAAGAAGTGCGGTTCCTCCGATCTGTGGCCAAGAAACGGTCTCCTTCCCTATTCCCTCGAGTGAACTTCTCATTCGATCAGTGGTAAACTCATCTCCAACAATTTGCGCGATCAAGTTTCCCGCTTCCCGCTTTGAGAGAAGGGAAAGTGCTTCGTGGGAATGCTCATCGAGCACACCGCGAAGCGCATTAACTTCGCCTTCGATGTCATAGCGTTCAATGTCGATCATCCCTGTTTCTTCGTTGTCTGTCGCCATGATAAGTGGAATGTGTTTTTTTGCGCATTCAGTACGAATTGCCTTCTTGATTGATAAGTTGTCGACCTCATCGACAAAGAGTTCGAGTCCATTCATGAAGTGACCAATACTCTCTTGAGTAAGACCTTCGTGGTAAAGCTCCAACTCAAGAAACGGGTCTATCTCATAAAGTCGCCTTGCCACCGCGATCAATTTCTCGGAGCCGACATCACAGAGTCCCATTGGGATACGATTTAAGTTTGAAAGATCGAGCGTATCATGATCCGAAAGCTTGAGATGTTTGCCACCCCCTTCAAGGACAATCGTTAACGCAATACTAAATCCCACAGAGAGACCCGCAATGCCAATATGTGCCTCACGAAAACGAATCTGCTCTTCATTGGAAATAAGCAAGCGATTGCGAGATGATCTCACCTGAGCAAAATCAGGCTCTAGGAGTGTGTGGACAAGAGTATGACGCCAAGGGTACCAAACCCACACCCCTTCTCTCTCTCGCTCTTCCGGACTCTTTTCATTCCAGGTAGAATCGAAGAATTGCTCAAAATTTCCTGAAAAATATTTTTGCGGATCGCGAAGAATCATCAATTCTCGAAAATTATTGCGATAAATATCATTGATCATCACCCCAGGTAATGTGCGAAATAGATTAATCTGCTCCCGCTCTTTTTGATTCTCTGCGCGAAGAAGAGTCGGCTTCCATGGATGGAATTGTTCTTGCATTATGAGTAAGGATTACTTGATAATATATTTAGGCTTCACTCCTGGCGTAAAATATTCCGGCGATTGAAACTTCCAAAGCACAACTTTTGGGCGGAGGACTTTTTTTACACTCTGAACCAAAAAACGATATTCGATACTAACTTCGCTTAACGTGCGTTGAATGTGATCCTCCAATTTTCGAGCAAGTAACTTGCTCATTTTTGTGTCTTGCTGTAATTCAATGTTTACAACAAGATATTGTTCCATTTTCTTATTGTGTCGTTTTTCGACTGTAAATTTTCCGGTAATCTCACGGAGAAACGACTGAGAGTTTAATGCGTGGTGGAAAAACTCGGGATACATATTTATTCCATAAAAAAGCACAGCATGATCTAATCTCCCGCGAAGTATGATCATCGGCAGATTCCAGTACGATCCTGTTTTTAATAGCCTTCCTAACCTTGGATCATTTTTGGAAACTCCTTCTCGAAAATGTTCCATGCGCCACACTTCACCGCGATCACCAATAGAATAGCGAACAAGGGGTATTCCTGAGTTTGCGGTAAAAAGTAGCGCTCCGTTTACATCCTCAACGTAACGTAGACGCGGATCAAACTGAAAAAGCTGAGGAAGAGACCTGTATTCATCGGCAAAAAGAGTGGCACGCAAAAAAGGACTATTCCGCACCATTCGTCTCATTGCGATGGAGAGGGGTGTCTCATTCGCCATTAATAAAAACTCTGAAGATCCGTAAGTGTTAAAAATAGACTCTTCTCCTTTTTTGCGATGCAAAAAAGAATAAATATAGTCACGCCACTCTTCAGTAAAGCCCTCACTGCACATCATTACTTTCACGTCGAAATGCTTCCACTTCAGACCACTTGATGCTCCTTTTTCCAATAAATTTTTCACAAAAAACGGATGTCCAATGAGTAAGATCTTTTTGTAGGCAATTCCTGTTTGCGCAAGAGTGCGGACAACACCATCAACATTAATCCCTGATGTGAGTAGTGTGAAATGGTACCCCTTCAAGGAAAGGAGAAATGAAGGGAGGGTTGTGGCCATTCCTGAGATGTAGATTCCAAGAGGAAACCCGATCACGACGAGCGTGTCTTCTTTCTGATTATTTTTTTTGATTCCAAAGAACTCACTGAACAAGAGTTCATGAATTAGCCCGGATTCAAATTCTTGTTCCAAGGTACGAGGCCAAAGACGTGGAACGCCTGTGGTTCCGGAACTTGCCGCAATCAAATGACTCCTCGCGAGTACTCCGTCGTACATGCGCTTTTCAAGTGGATAGACATCAATATAGTTCTCCTTGGTGAGTATCGGAACGTTATTTGAAAAATCTGTGATTGTTCGAATTGCACTGGCCTTGACATTGTTTTTCTTCAAGAAATCTTTATAGGCAGGGACACGAGTTGCACATTCATGGAAGATGCGCAGTGCATTTTGCTCGGCAGTTTCCCATATCTCATTTTCCGAACACTGGCACAATCCCCTTCCGGTCGCACCCACATCACTTGAAACGAAACGCTCAAACACCCCCTTCTTATTTGCAGAAAAATCCTTGGGAGAAACGGTAGTATTGGGAGATCCTTTTTTCATGACAAGGTAATCGTGTCCGGAGTGTTTCTGAGTAACAACACAAGCTTCTCGACATCATCAGACAGGGGGCGGTCCTTTTTTACCGATAAAGATACTGCTCGTGCGGCATCATAGAATTTTTGATTTGAACGAGAAAAGGTCTCTGAGCCCCCAACAACATCAACAGCCTGAAGTAGGGAAAGAAGTTCGATCGCCATGACAATAAAGGTATTGTCGATGACCTTCTTCAAGAAAAGAGACGCGTCGGTACCCATACTTACAACATCCTGATTTGATCCGTTTGTTGAGATCGTGTGATTTGAATGGGGGTACGCAAGGGACTGGTTTTGTGCGGCAGTTGACGTCGCAACAAATTGAAGTCCTTGAAGCGCCAATGTAATTCCTGGAGTATTGAGATTCAGAAATGGACTAAATGCGCCATTAACTTTTTCATCGAGCAAATAATTTGTTCGACGCTCTGAAAGCAAAGAGGATTTCACGATGGGAATCTTCAGTTGGTCGATCATTGTTGCAATGTAGTCGCCGTGAAAATTCCCCCCATGTAGAAATTCTCCTGTTGCAACACTGATGAGTGGGTTGTCGGTCGCAGCGTTGATCTCGACAGAAAGCACCTCTCGCGCAGAGCGAATTGTGTCGAGAAGCGGCCCAACGATTTGGGGGATGCAGCGAAAAGAATACACGTCTTGAATTGCACGGGGAATGGTGTACGTCTCCTCGTTTCTTGGTTCAAGATTTTTTCCCTCATAACGCTTACGTAAACGCGCACTTCCTTTTGTGTGCTTGCGCAATATTGCAGCAGATAAGATCTGTCCACGATGGGGCCGAAAAGCATGGATAGTTTCAGAGATACTGTCATCATATGCTCCGATGACCTCGAGTGAGAGTGCTCCTAGGCGGAGAGAGGAGGCGGCGATCCGCTCCGCGTCACGAAGAAGCAATGATGCGATGCCCGTCATGACCGATGTTCCATTAATAAGAGAGAGGCCCTCCTTGATCTTCAGTTTGTATGCTGAAATTCCTAACTTTTTAAATAGTTTTTGAGTTTTCTCTTTTTTGCCTTTGTAAAAGACTTGACCCTCTCCAATAAGCACCAATGCAATGTGGGCAAGTTGGACAAGGTCACCACTCGTCCCTACCGATCCATGCTCCGGAACTACAGGAATAATTCGATGATTGATGAGCAATTCAAGTTGATGAATGAGCCCCAAAGAGACACCTGAAGTACCCTTTGCAAGGGTATTCAATCGTACGATCATTGCACTTAACACAAAGGATTCAGGAAGAGAATCTCCTGCTCCAGATGCATGCGAGCGTACAAGATTGTATTGGAGTTCTTCTAGTTTATTAATCTCGACAATGCGCGTGGCCATTGGGCCGAAACCAGTATTCACTCCATAGATAACGGTCGTACGTGCTTTATCTAAAAGAAAGTCATGAGATTTCTTGATCGCATCTGCACTTTTTCGGACCCTCACCTGCACATGAGGAGAGTCTACGATCTGCCATAACTGTTCAAGGGTTAATGAACTCCCGTCTAATTCAACAAAGCGCTGTGCAGTATTGTTATCTCTCATTTTTTGAAAATTATTTGGAAATCAGTCCAACAAAAAGCGCCTCAATATAAGTGGTGATTACACTCTCTTTGATTTATGCCCATGATCTCACTCGCTTCAAAAGCCATGCATCCTTATTGTAATACAAGAACACACAAAAATACATCTCCACTATACACCCTCATCTCTCAATTCTTCAATCAGTTGTTTTGCTTTTTTGGAAAGTTTTGCAGGAGAAGAAAGTTTCAAGTGAATAAGGAGATCTCCCTGCTTGCCGTGAAGAGTGTTCGGTACCCCTTTCTCCTTGAGACGTAAGATGTCGCCAAAATTCACTCCTGCGGGAATTTTTACTTCGAGCGGTTTTCCGTCGAGTGTAGTGATGATGTAGATTGCCCCAAGCAACGCATCGGAGAGCTTGATGGTGATATCGGCGACAAGGTTATTGCCCTCGCGACGGAATGTGTCGTGCGGGGCGACATGGATCCTGACGTAGAGATCTCCCGCAATACCACGCGCAACACCTTCCCCGCGCCCACTCATTCGGATCATTTCGCCATTCTGGATTCCGGCAGGAATCGGGATCGTGATCGTCTCTTCTTTTTTGTTCACTCCAAGTCCGTGGCATTCGACACATTTTTCTTCAGGAATCTTTCCTGTCCCTGCGCATGCACTGCAAGGGCGTACCGTCGAAAAGCTTCCGAGGAAAGAGCGACGCATTTCGCTGACCTTCCCCTTTCCGTCGCAGGTCGTACAGGTTTTGAGCGTGCTTCCCGGTTTTGCTCCACTGCCACTACACGTAGCGCACCGCACGGTCTTTCCGAGAGTTATCGTGCGCTCAACGCCAAAGACGCTGTCCTTAAAGGAGATCTCCATGTCCACCGAGATATCGCGCCCCCGCTCCTCACGCACGCCCCCGGAAGACGCAAATCCTCCGCCGAAGAAATCGTTGAAGATATCACCGAGGTCAGCCGCGTCAAATCCCCCTCCAAAGCCCTGAAAACCGCCACCATAAGCGCCATAAGGGTTACCTCCGCCCGTCGGTCCGTCTGCTCCGTACATGTCATATGCTTCTCTTTTGCGATCGTCGGAGAGGGTTTGGTACGCCTCATTCACTTCTTTGAATTTTTTCTCATCACCACCTTTCTTGTCGGGATGATATTTATGGGCCAACTTGTGGAACGCTTTTTTGATCTCTTCTTTGCTCGCCTTTTTGTCTACACCGAGTGTCTCATAGTAATCTTTTGCCATAGTGTCCGGGTTTGGGTTAGTTGTTCGCGGTTATGCGAAGTACAGCATGAAGTATACTTATTTTCTCACTATTTGACAACTATTTGATTCACTGCTTTTATGCAAAAAAATCCTCGTGGTGAACGAGGATTTTTTTTTGTTTTATAGTGAAGATCAAACGTCGTGCACTTTTCCGGATGAAGGTTCCTGCCCTTCTTCATTTTTTGGTGCTTCACTTTCCGCACCCGTGGTGCTCTGCTCTTTTGCCATCGCCTCGCCGATCTTTTGAAGTGCATCAGAGAGCGCCTCGGTATCCTTCTTGATCACCTCCATGTCACCCTCCTCTTTGCTTTTCTTGAGTGTGGCGATCTTTGCTTCAACGTCGGACTTGATCTCGGCGGGCACTTTGTCTCCCTGTTCATGCAGCGAGCGCTCCGCGGTGTAGATCATGCTTTCGGCGATGTTTGTGATCTCGATCTTTTCTTTCATCTTTCGATCTTCTTCGGCATGCGCGTCAGCTTCGTTCTTCATGCGCTCAATATCCTCCTTAGAGAGAGACGAGCGTGCTTCGATCCGAATGGACTGCTCCTTTCCGGAAGTCTTGTCTTTCGCTTTGACATTCAAGATACCGTTTGCGTCGACATCGAACGTCACTTCAACCTGGGGTACTCCTCGCGGTGCGGGAGGTATGCCGTCCAGCATGAAGCGTCCAAGTGACTTGTTCTGTGAGGCCATGGGGCGTTCACCCTGTACAACATGTACTTCAACCGAGGTTTGGTTGTCGGCGGCCGTCGAGAAGACTTGGCTTTTTGACGCCGGGATCGTTGTGTTCTTTTCGATCAGGTGTGTTGCGACACCACCCATCGTCTCGATGCCGAGCGAAAGAGGAATCACATCGAGCAAGAGAATGTCGTGAACATCACCCTGGAGGATTCCTCCCTGGATCGCAGCGCCCGCCGCGACGACCTCATCGGGATTCACCGACATGTTCGGTTTCTTTCCGAAGTACGCTTCAACCGCTTTTTGCATTGCCGGCATGCGTGTTTGTCCGCCAACGAGAATGACTTCGTTGATCTCGCTTATGCCGAAGGGTGACGCTTCCATCGCGCGCTTCGAGATCTCCATCGCGCGATCGATGAACTCCTGGGTCAATTCTTCAAGTTTTGCCCGGGAAAGTTTGATGACGAGGTGCTTCGGTCCGGTCGCATCGGAGGTAATAAACGGAAGATTGATCTCTGACTCCATTGCGCTCGACAGCTCGATCTTTGCCTTTTCCGCCGCCTCATCAAGACGCTGTTTTGCGAGCGGGTCATTGCGCACATCAATGCCGGAATCTTTCTTGAATTCTTCGGCCAAATAATTGATGATCTTTTGATCAATGTCTTTTCCTCCGAGGTGCGCGTCACCATCGGTCGCCTTGACCTCGATAACATCTTCGCCGACCTCGAGGACGGAAATGTCAAATGTTCCACCTCCAAAATCAAACACAACGATCTTCTCGTTCTTCTTTTTGTTGAATCCGTATGCGAGCGCGGCCGCCGTCGGCTCATTGATAATGCGTTTGACTTCGAGTCCGGCGATCTTGCCCGCATCTTTCGTGGCTTGTCGCTGGGAGTCGTTGAAGTACGCGGGGACCGTGATGACCGCTTCGGTGATCTTCTCGCCGAGCTTTGCTTCGGCATCCGCCTTTAGCTTCTGGAGGATCATTGCGGAGACCTCTTCGGATCGATACCACTTTTCTCCCATTTTGACCTCTATGCCGCCGTTGTCTGATTTGCGCATCTCAAAAGGAACCGCTTCACGATCCTTTTGCACCGCCGCTTCATCAAAGTTGTGTCCGATGAATCGCTTGATCTGATAGATCGTTCCTTTCGGGTTCGTGACCGCTTGTCGCTTTGCGGCAAGTCCGACCACGCGTTCTCCTGTTTTTGCCTCAGCAACAATGGAGGGGGTTGTTCTCATTCCCTCGATGTTCTCGATGATGCGAGGCTCTCCGGCTTCAACAATCGCCATCGCGCAATTTGTCGTACCCAGATCGATACCAAGAATTTTTGCCATACGTGAATGGATTAACTAAATGATAAAAAATTTCAGATCGTATTGTGTGATCTTTGTGAAAGATCCTCACTCCCCCTGTTCTTTGTAGACCTTGACCTGAGGGGCCCTGATGATCTTGCCGTTCAGTCGGTAGCCTACACTCACAACCTCCGCGATCTTTCCATAAAGCGTTCCGTCGTTCGTGGTGACCGCTTCGATCGCGGTGTGTTCATTCGGGTCAAAATCCTTCCCCTTCGGATCAACTTCCTCAAGTCCGTGTGCAGCGAGCGCTTGCGTGAGCTGAGTGTGAATGTGTTCCACTCCAACTCTCCAAGAAGGGTCAACTTTCTCCCAAGACTCCTTGTTGGCGAAGGCCATGCGAAAACTTTCAAGAACAGGCAAAAGGTCTGTGACGATCCCCTCTCGGGAATACTTGATAAACTCCTGCTTTGCTTCTTCTTCGCGCCGCTTAAAGTTAACGAAATCAGCTTTAAGCCGTTGCCAACCGTCAAGATATTCTTGTTTTTCTCGCTGACACTCTTTTAGTTGTTCACGCAATCTTTTGATCCGATCCTGCGGGGTCATTGTTGACGACCCGATGATATCATCATTATAAGTTTCTATTTCGACATCGTCAAGTTCCTCTTGCGGGAGAACATCAACTCCTCCTCCAAGCGAAACATCTCGTTCTTCTAATGAGATATCCTCATCGTTCATTTGTGTCTCGTCTTTGTCATTCATGACGACAGTGTAACAGATGGAGCGATAAAATTCAAAAAAACATACCACTCTCACTCTGCCTATTCGCCGACGTACAAAAAAGACCACAGGGGTATCCCGGTGGCCTTTTTACTGTTTGGAGACTTAGCGCTTTGACCACTGAGAGGCCTTGCGTGCTTTCTTGAGTCCGGGATGCTTACGCTCCTTCTTGCGCGAGTCGCGCTTCAAGAATCCAAGTTTCTTCAGTTCTCCTTTTTGAGTAGTGTCTTCTTTTACGAGGATACGAGAGAGGCCGTGACGAACCGCCTCTGCTTGGGAGTGCACTCCTCCTCCGTTGACATGAACGGAGACGGCATACTTTCCCGGGAATCCTTCTCGAGTGAGGGGTGCATTCACAATCGCGCGAAGCTCTTCGGTTTTGAAGTATTCTTCGACGGGGCGATCATTCACCGTGTAAACGTTCTTTGTTCCGGGGACAGCGCGTACGCGTGCGATCGCAGTCTTGCGTCGCCCAACCGCCTCGATGTAGTCTCCTCCGGATTTTGAACTTTTGGGTTTTGTTGTTCCTGTGGTCATGTTCGCAACTATCCTTCAATGATTAAATTATGCATGCGTTTATCACGAAGGGTGTTACCAGGGAGCATGCCCTTGACGGCACGCTTCAACACGTCGGCGTGACCCTTCTTGGCGATCGCGTCCTTCAGAAAAAGTTTCTTGTCCGATCCCGGATAGCCACTGTGGCTGTGATAATACTTCTGATCGAGTTTTGTTTCGCGAATGACAAGACCGCTCGCATTCACGATCTTGACCTTCACATCGGCAACGGCATTCTTTTTGACCGTTGTGGTGTTTTTTGCAAGGAGGATCTTGGCCGCTTCGCTCGCGACCCGACCAAGTGACTTCCCTTTTGCGTCAATGATGTGTTCCATGGTGATGAATGTTACTTAACGAATTCAATGACGGCCATCGGAGAAGCATCACCGGTCCCGCTGCGCTGACCGAGTTTGGTCATGCGAGTGTAGCCACCCTTGCGGTCGGCATAGCGCGGGGCAATCTCGGAGATCAATTTTTTGACCGCAGAGCGGTTGTTGTTGAGGCGAGATTGCAAGAGGCGCACGTTGGGAATCGTGTTGGTGCGAGCCTTGGTGACCATCTTTTCGATCACCGGGCGAAGAGATTTCGCCTTTGCTTCAGTCGTCGTGATCTTTTCGTGCACAATAAGAGACACGACAAGTGAACGCATCAGTGCTGCCCTTTCTCCTGCCTGTCTTCCGAATTTTTTGTTGGTATTGTGGTGTCTCATACGTGATAAGTGATAAAAACTTCTTACTGCTTGAGCGTCACTCCAAAGTTTGAGAGAGCGCGCTTGATCTCTTGAACGCCTTTCTCGCCAAGTCCGTCGATGTCGAGAAGATCCTCTTCCTTCTTGCGGACAAGTCCGCCAACGGTGCGGATATTCGCGCCGGAAAGTGCATTCAGAGTTCGAGAGGAAAGATCAAGTGTGTCGATCCGGGTTTTCAAGAATTCAGTATCAACACCACTCTCTTCGTGTTCTTCAATGGGTTCGGTCGTTTCGATCGCGGTCTCTTCCTTGATGAGCTCTTCTTCCTTGAAGCCAATGATCGCTTTCAGTTGATGGATCATGACCTCGATCGAATTCTCAAGTGCGGCACGTGGAAGAAGTGTTCCGTCAGTCTCAATGGTGATCTTGAGACGATTATAGTCAGTGCGATCGCCGACACGCATGGTCTCTACTTCGTAGTTCACGCGGCGGATCGGAGTAAAGGCGGCATCAAGCGCGATCATTCCGATCTCCACCTTTTCCTTCTGGATCGCCTCCTTGGGGAGGTATCCAAGCCCCATCTCCACTTTCATCTCAATATTGAGATTCGTGTTCTTGTCGGTGACCTCGCAGATGTATTGCTCGGGGTTGAGCACTTCTACTTGCCCGGAGATCGCAATGTCCGCAGC
>JACCDV010287334.1_pt1 | contig 18299 bp, 15 predicted proteins | sample 7446131 | NCBI WGS metagenome assembly JACCDV01 (sample SAMN15323448, study PRJNA562643) | freshwater metagenome | isolation source: river surface water | place: USA:Blue River Watershed | collected 2017-08-17 | reverse complement strand
GCTCCAAGTCTTCGGTGGCTTGCTTCATGTCAGACTGCACCACCTCAAAGTGACGGGCCAGCAACCCCAAGCGGGCATTGAGCAAACGCAGCTTCAGGTTTTCGCGCACAAAGTAGCTTTGGTCAGGTGCCAGCATGCTGGCTTCGGGTTTGTCGATGCGACTCAAACGAATCAAGCTTTGTGCATCGTTCCAAATGTCTGACCACACCTTCTCCCACCAGCTCATGCTGATGGCTTTGGCCCAGCTGGTGGCGGGCACAGCTTGCACAGGTTTTCCTTGGGGGGTGCTGCCCACGGCATTGAGCAAAGGCAAGGCGTCGACCACACGCACCAACTCGTCCAGTTTGAACAGCAAAGCAGGCGTGTCCGCCACGGCTGTAGCCTTGATGCGTTCAATGTCACGCGTGACAGCGCGCAACACAGGCGCCAAACGCGGCTGCGCCACTTTGGTCAAGCGTTGCTCGGCTGAGTTGAGCGCCGCCAACAAAGGCTGAACGCTACCCGTGAGTTGCGCTTGTTGCTGCGCCAAGCGAATGGCCGACTCAATGTCGACCACCAAGTTTTCGTCTCGCGAACGAGAGAGGCTTTGCATCAACTCTTCGAGTTGGCTGCGTTGCAGGGCCACTTCGCTGAGCTTGGCATCGGTCACCGACAAACGGGCGGCGGTTTCACGGGCCAATTCTTCTGCTTGTTTAGATGCCACACGCGCTTCAACGGCTTGACTACCCGTGTCAGCGCTTTGGCGTGCCAGTTGCTCTTGTATGCCAGAAAGCTTGGCCCACATCAGGCCTGAGCCCACAGCCCCCACCACAGCGATGCTGGCAATGCCCCAAGTCAGCCATTTGCCGGTGTTGGCAGAACGATCGGTGGGGGCATTTGAAAATTCGTGACCCAACTCGCCAGCCGCATCCTTGGCTTTTTGGAACTCACTTGCACTGGCAAGCGGCTCCATCGCGGGACTCAAAGGTGGGAGGTTGGGTGTATCGTCGTGCTCTGGCTTCATGCCAGAGATTCTAATGAGACTAATAAATCTGCTAATGACGGCTTAGACATTTGAATTTCGCCAAAACCCAAAGCTTGCGCGGTTTGCGCAATGCGGGGGTGGGTGGCTATGCAACGCGCCTTGGCCCAGTTTTGTGCGGGCAAACCATGCGCCAAGTTGTGAATGGCTTGTGAGCTGCTGAAGCACCACACGCGCCCATCGGCGGCAGCTTGAACCGCCTGCGCTTGTTGCGCCGCCGACCACACAGGTGCGCGGCGCTCGTAGGCCACCACAAACTGAGCGGTAACACCAACAACTTGCAGTTGCTGCGCCAGCCAGTCGCGGCCCGTGCCGTTCAGTGGCGCACCTGCGTCTGTAGACACGTCATGGCCCCGAACAATCAAGACAGGCTGCACAGCTTTGACTTGGCAGGCCACCCGCTGCCACAAGGCTTCTGAATCAAACTGCGTCGCATCGGCCGCAGGGCTGTCAATGCATGCCTCGGGCACGCCCGCTTGCAGCAAGGCTTTGTGTGTGCCGGGGCCGGTGGCCCAGCAGCGTGGGCCGTAGGCCCAAGTCACACTGGCGGCTTGCCCTGCATCAGCACGCATGGCCGCGGGTTGGCTGTCAAAGAAATAGCGCACGGCCTGTGCACTGACAAACATCACCGCTTGAAACTCAGCCCATTGCGCCCATGCTTGCGCCACAGGCTGGCGATGCGTGGCAGGACCGACCTCAATCAGTGGCAAGGCCAACGCGTCATGGCCAGCCGCTTGCAGCGCATCCACCCACACTTGTGCATCTACTGCAGGGCGAGTGATGACAACGCGCATGGCAGGCCGCGTAACTTAGTGAGCGCCTTGTGCGCGCAACTGTGCCGCCACCGATTCACCCAACACGTTGGCGGCATCGCGCGAGGCAGGGGCGGCGGCATTCAAAGCTTGCTTGGCCTCAGCGCGCAACAACACCGGCGCGCCCGATGGGTCGCCCCACGCCGCTTGCAAATGCAGCACGCCGTCGGTCAAGGTGGCGTGCGCGGCCAAGGGCATGGAACAGCTGCCGCCCATGGCGCGGCTCACGGCGCGCTCTGCCGTCACGGTCAGCCAGGTGGCGGCATCGGCCAAGGGCGCCAAGGCTTGGGCCACATCGGCCCGGTTGCTGCGCACTTCAATGCCCAAGGCGCCCTGCCCTGCGGCAGGCAACATTTCGGTCGTTTCAAAAATATGACGAATGCGCTCGCCCAAGCCCAAACGCTTGAGGCCCGCAGCGGCCAACACAATGCCGTCGTACTGGCCTTCATCGAGTTTGCGCAAACGCGTGTCGAGGTTGCCGCGCAAGGGCTCAATCTTCAAATCAGGGCGCAAAGCGCGCAGCAACACTGTACGTCGCAGGCTCGATGTGCCCACCACCGCGCCTTGCGGTAAATCGTTCAGGTGCGCGTACTTGGCCGACACCCACGCATCGCGCGGATCTTCGCGGGTCATCACGCAGGCAAGGTCAAAGCCTTCGGGCAAATCCATGGGCACGTCTTTGAGCGAATGCACGGCCAAGTTGGCACGACCTTCTTCCAAGGCCACTTCCAACTCTTTCACAAACAGGCCTTTGCCGCCCACTTTGCTCAAGGAACGGTCCAAGATTTGATCGCCCTGCGTGGTCATGCCCAGTAGCGCAACGCTGTGGCCTTGGGCTTGCAGCAAGGCTTGCACATGCTCGGCCTGCCACATGGCCAAACGGCTTTCACGGGTGGCGATGGTTAAAGAAACAGGGGAAGTAGAGGCAGTGGACAAAACAAAACTCACTTTTTCAGAGCCGCAGCAGGTGTGTGGCGAAATCAATTGCGACAAATGTTAGCAGGCGCAACTTGGCGTTTGCCGTGCAGTTCACGCCCACGGGCAAGACCGAAAACAAAGCGTCCTAGCGGGAAGCCGCCGTCAGCCCGATAAAATCTGGCCCATATGACAAACCAACTCGACAAAAAATCCCAAGCCTGGTCCGCCCTGTTTTCTGAACCCATGAGCGAGTTGGTCAAGCGCTACACCGCCAGCGTGTTCTTTGACAAACGCCTGTGGCAAGCCGACATTACCGGCAGCTTGGCCCACGCCGACATGCTGGCCGCGCAAGGCATCATCAGCGCCGACGACCACGCCGCCATTCAAAAAGGCATGGCGCAAATTTGGGCCGAAATCGATAGTGGACAGTTCGAATGGAATCTCGACCTCGAAGACGTTCACCTCAACATCGAAGCTCGCCTCACCCAACTCGTGGGCGACGCTGGCAAACGCCTGCACACCGGTCGCAGCCGCAACGACCAAGTGGCCACCGATGTGCGTCTGTGGTTGCGCAGTGAGATGGACCTGATCATCGACTTGTTGATCGACTTGCAAAAGTCGCTGGTCGATGTGGCTGAGAAAAACGTCGAGGTCATCATGCCCGGCTTCACCCACTTGCAAGTGGCACAACCCGTGAGCTTTGCGCACCACTTGTTGGCCTACGTGGAAATGTTTGCCCGTGACGCCGAACGCATGAGCGATGTGCGCCGCCGCACCAACCGCTTGCCTTTGGGTAGCGCCGCCTTGGCCGGCACCACCTACCCGTTTGACCGCGAACGCGTGGCCCGCACCTTGGGCATGGTCGACGAACACGGCAACGTACAAGTCTGCCAAAACAGCTTGGACGGCGTAAGCGACCGAGACTTTGCCATCGAGTTCACCGCCGCCGCCTCGCTGTGCATGGTGCACATCAGCCGCTTCAGCGAAGAACTGATTTTGTGGATGAGCCAGAACTTTGGCTTCATCAAAATTGCCGACCGCTTCACCACCGGTTCGAGCATCATGCCGCAGAAGAAAAATCCAGACGTGCCCGAACTTGCACGCGGCAAAACCGGTCGTGTGGTGGGCCACTTAATGGGCCTCATCACCTTGATGAAAGGCCAACCCTTGGCCTACAACAAAGACAACCAAGAAGACAAAGAGCCTTTGTTTGACACGGTGGACACCCTCAAAGACACGCTGCGCATCTTCAGCGAGATGGTGGGCGGTCAAGTCAACCCCGCCACCGGCCAAAAAGAAGGCGGCATCACCGTCAACGCGCAAGCCATGGAAGCCGCCGCGCAAAAAGGCTACGCCACCGCCACTGACTTGGCCGACTACTTGGTGAAAAAAGGCTTGCCCTTCCGCGACGCCCACGAAACCGTGGCCCACGCCGTCAAGGCTGCAGCCAGCCACAACTGCGATTTGTCTGACCTGCCTTTGAACGTGCTCCAAGAGTTCCACCCCAGCATCGACAAAGACGTGTTCGAGTGCCTGAGCCTGCGCGGCTCACTCAACGCCCGCAACACGTTGGGTGGCACTGCGCCCGCACAAGTGAAGACGCAGATTGCGCGTCACCACCAACGACTTGCTTGAACCAGCCACGAGGTGATGCCATGACCGATCTCTTGACCGTCACCCTCAACCCCGCACTCGATGTACTGACCACCATCGACCGTGTGTCAGACACCCACAAAATGCGCTGCGGCCCCACGCTCAAACACGCGGGCGGTGGCGGCGTGAATGTGGCACGCGTGCTGCACCGCTTGGGCGCGAAATGCCAAGCGGTCTACTTGGCAGGCGATGTCACCGGTAAGCGGCATCATCAACTGATGCGCCAAGAAGGCGTGCCTTGCCACATCGTGCCCATTGCCGAAGAAACGCGCGAGAGTTTTACGGCGCACGAAACATCCACTGGCAACGACTTTCGCTTTGTGTTGCCAGGTCCTCACATCTCTGCTGCCGAATATGAGGCGTGCTTTGACTATGTGGCGCAGCATATGCCCAAGAAATTTTTGGTCATCAGCGGTGGCTTAGCGCCGGGTGTGCCCGACAACTTCTATGCACGTTTGTCGGAGCTCGTCAAGCCACACGGTGTGCGCGTGGTGCTCGATGCCAATGGCCCCGCACTGGCCCAAGCCCTCCAAGTAGGCGTGTATTTATTCAAACCCAGCTTACGCGAGTTGCGTGACCTGATAGGTCAAGACTTGCCCGATCAGGACAGTCAAATCGCAGCCGCTCGACAACTCATTCAAAGTGAACAAGCCGAGGTTGTGGCTGTTTCGCTTGGTGCTGACGGAGCCATGGTCGTGAGCGCTGATCAAGCTTGGCGGGGCCGTGCTGTGCAAGTGAACGTACAGACCACTGTTGGCGCTGGTGACAGCTTTGTGGCTGGGATGGTGTGGGCACTGAGCCGCGGCGATGGTTTACTCAATGCCTTCCAATGCGGCATGGCCTCTGGCGCTGCGGCGTTGTTGTCACCCGGCACGTCACTCAGCCAAGCGGCCGATATGCACCATTTGCTACCGCAAGTGGTGATCGAGGCCCTCTGAGGCGCTTGCTTTAAATTATTTCAACACCGCTGTCGCACTCTTCACAGGGCTTTTGCATCCCTCGGGCTACCATGCGTCTCATACCAAGGAGACACACCCATGCCCGTGATTACCAACATTGAAGATTTGCGCGTTTTGGCCGAAAAACGCGTGCCCCGCATGTTCTATGACTATGCCGACTCTGGCAGCTGGACCGAGGGCACCTACCGCGCCAACGAAGCTGATTTTCAAAAAATCAAACTGCGCCAGCGTGTCGCGGTGAACATGGAAAACCGCAGCACCGCCACCCAGATGGTCGGCCTTGATGTGAAGATGCCCGTGGCCATTGCGCCTGTGGGCCTCACCGGCATGCAAAGCGCGGACGGCGAAATCAAAGCCGCTCGCGCGGCTGAAAAATTTGGCATTCCCTTCATCTTGTCAACCATGAGCATTTGCTCCATGGAAGACGTGGCCGCCCACACCACAGCGCCCTTCATGTTCCAGCTCTACATGATGCGCGACCGCGAAGCGATGGCCAACATGATTGAGCGTGCCCGCAAAGCCAAGTGCAGCGCCTTGGTGCTCACGCTCGACTTGCAAGTGATTGGTCAGCGCCACAAAGACCTGAAAAACGGCTTGACCGCACCACCCAGCCCCACGATTGCCAACATCATCAACCTCGCTACCAAACCCCGTTGGTGCTTAGGCATGTTGGGCACACGCCGCCACACCTTTGGCAACTTGGTGGGCCACGTCAAGGGCGTGAGCAATATGAAGTCGCTCTCCTCGTGGACCAACGAGCAGTTCGACCCCCGCTTGTCGTGGGAAGACGTGGCTTGGGTCAAAGCCCAGTGGGGTGGCAAGCTCATCTTGAAAGGCATTCAAGATGTCGAAGACGCCGTGTTGGCCGCCCGCAGTGGCGCTGACGCGATTGTGGTGAGCAACCACGGGGGCCGTCAGCTCGACGGCGCGCAATCCAGCATCGAAGCCATGCCCGCCATCGTGGCTGCGGTGGGCCACCAAATTGAGGTGTGGATGGACGGCGGCATTCGCTCGGGCCAAGACGTGCTCAAGGCTTGGGCCTTGGGCGCACGCGGCACGCTCATTGGCCGCGCCATGGTGTATGGCTTGGGTGCGATGGGTGAAGAAGGCGTGAGCAAGGCTCTGCAAATCATCCACAAAGAGTTGGATGTGACCATGGCTTTCTGTGGTCACACCAACATTCAAAACGTGGACACGGGCATCCTGATTCCCGGTACCTTCCCCACGGCTTGAGCCACATCAGCTCAGCCCCTGCAGGGTCGGAGATACTTGGGGGATGACTGACACCACCTCCCCCTCCTCCACCGGCGTGAGCGCTTGGTGGCGCGCCCTGGCTATTTTTTTAGCTCTCGTTGTGTTGCTTGGCTGGGCTTTGGGCGCCAGTATGTACGAGCAATTCAAGGCGCAAATTCACCATCTGGAAGCCAAGTTGGTTGAAATTCCGCAAGTGCGTGACGTATCGGTGTTGCTTGACGAAGCTCAAGCCCCCGCCATGCTGCTGACCTACGATCCCAAAAATCAAAAGCTACAAGTGCAACGCTTGAACGACGTCAAGGAAGGGCGCGAACAAGCCCTGCATGTCTGGGCCCTCACCGAAGGCGATGCGCCGCGCATGTTGGGCGTGCTCACCAACAAATACAAAACCCAGCAGCTTGATGTCCCCACCCAAGCGCTAAAAGGCGCGCAAAGCTTGGCCATCAGCGTGGAAAACAAAGACAACGGCCCGCGCGAAGGCAAGCCCCGTCAGCCTTTGCTGTTCAAAGGGTGGCTGGTGCAAAAAGCCATTTAACTTCGCTGCTTTCGCTGAATGGGTGCGTTGTGACCACTTTGGCTGACACGGCACTTCAACGCCGCATCGCCCACCTCGACATGGATGCGTTTTACGCGTCCGTCGAGTTACTGCGCTACCCGCAGCTCAACGGGTTGCCAGTGGTCATTGGCGGTGGCCGTCGGCGTGAGGACGACATGCTCGCCCGTTTGCGTGTGGCCTATCCCGACTACGACTGGTCAGAGGACAAGCTGCAGGAAATCCCCTTGGACTTCTTTCCGCGTCTGTCGGGCTACACGGGGCGCGGCGTCATCACCACCGCCACCTATGCCGCGCGACAGTTTGGTGTGGGCTCGGCCATGGGGGTGATGAAGGCGGCCAAGCTCTGCCCAGACGCCATATTGCTGCCTGTGGACTTTGACCAATACCGACACTACTCGCAGCGTTTCAAAAGCATCATCACCGACATCGCGCCCGTCATGGAAAACCGTGGCGTGGACGAGGTGTACATCGACTTCACCCACGTGCCCGGCGGGCAACGCGAAGGCGGACGTGTGTTGGCACGATTGATTCAAAAAGCCATTTATGACGACACGGGGCTCACCTGCTCGGTGGGTGTCGCCCCCAACAAACTACTGGCCAAGATGGCCAGCGAGTTCAACAAGCCCAACGGCATTTCCATCGTGCAGCCCGAAGATTTGGAGTCGATGATTTGGCCGCTGCCCTGCCGAAAGATCAACGGTATTGGCCCCAAGGCCGAAGCGAAGCTAGCGAAACACGACATCCACACCATTGGCGAGTTAGCCCAGCATGACCGTGTGTGGCTGATGCAGCACTTTGGCAAAAGCTACGGCGCATGGCTGCATGACGCCGCGCATGGCAAAGACGAGCGCCCCGTCGAAACTGAGAGCGAACCCGTGAGCCTCAGCCGCGAGACCACCTTTGAACGCGACCTACATGCCGTGACTGACCGCGAGGAGCTGGGCCACATCTTCACACGCTTGTGCGAACAAGTGGCGAGCGACTTGAAACGCAAAGGCTATGTGGGCAAGACGATTGGCATCAAGCTGCGCTACGACAACTTTCAAAGCGTCACACGCGACCAAACCCAAGCCGCCTACACCCAAGACGCGACTGCGATTCGTCAAACGGCGGGCTTGTGTTTGAAGCGCGTCGAACTCAAACGCCGCTTGCGTTTACTCGGGGTGCGTGTGGGCTCTCTCATGAAAGTCGAGGACTGGCAAGCGTTGGGGCAGCCGACCCAAGAAAGCGCGCCACAACCCTATACCAAGTCGCTGTTTGGGGATGACTGAAGCCCAACATCAGACGCCTCACAACTCAGTCAAAATAGCAAAACCACTAAAACTAGGTTTTGCCAAATGCCAGCGCTCAAACCCCATCTTCTCGGCTGTATCGCCAGTGCCCTCCTCTGGGTGAGCACAGCGCATGCAGCCTGCTTGGGCGAACAAAACACAACCAAAACTTACAGCTTTGAAATCGTGCCCCAACTCACCGCTGCCAAGATTTACAGCACATGGTCGCCCGTGCTGCAACGCGTGGGACAAGACGCAGGCTTGTGCTTTGAGCTGCGCGTGTCACCCAGCATCCCTGAGTTTGAACAAAAGTTTCTCAAGGGCGAACCCATGTTTGTGTTCATGAATCCGTATCACGCGGTGCTGGCCTACCAAAAGCAAAAATACCAGCCATTGCTGGCTGACAGCCAAGACTTGCTCACCGGCATTTTGGTTGTGCGTGCAGACAGCCCCATCCAAAACATTGAGGAGCTCAAAGGCAAACAAGTCTCGTTTCCCGCACCCAATGCTTTTGCCGCCTCGCTGCTGATTCGTGCTGAATTGGCCAAAAAGAAAATCGACATCCAACCCGTGTTTGTCAAAACACACAGCAATGTGTACCGTTCCGTCATTGGCAAAGACGCCGTGGCTGGCGGTGGCGTGAACAACACGCTGGACAACGAAGCGCCCGAAGTCAAACAACAAGTGCGCGTGCTGTACGAAACACCGGCTTATACCCCCCACCCAATCGCCACGCACCCCTCTGTACCTGCCTCAGTGCGTGAGCGATTTTCAAAGGCCATGATCAAGCTCACTCAAGACGAAGAAGGGCGCAAGTTGCTCGACGGCATCAATCTCAATCAACCTCAAGCTATGAGCTATGCCAAGCACTACAAACCCTTGGAGTCCTTGCAGTTGGAAAAGTTTTTGGTGCTAACAGGCCAGTGACATGCTGCATCGTCTAAACGCTGCGGAATGGAAGAGCATCAAGCCAGCCCTGTGGATTGGGCTGGCCTTGGCGTTGTTACAAATTGGCTCTGGCGTGGCGGCGTATTACCAATCCAAGAGCCTGTTGTGGGAAGGCAAATACCAAACCGCGCACAACCTCTCCACCGGACTGGTGGTAGCGGTGGCCGACCAACTGGTGGTGAAAGACTACGCCTCGGTCGAGTCGCGCATATTGCAAACCATGTCCAACGCCGAGGTGGCCTCGGTCATGCTCACCGACATGTCAGGCCGTGTGCTGTCGGCACTCAAGCGCGACCCGGGCCAAAAGCCTCGGGTGTTGTTTGATCCGTATTGGATACCCACCCCGGACAGCCACGAAGAGGTCATCCAATCGCGCGATGACACCTACATCACCACTTGGACCAAAGTGAACTTAGGCTCCGACTTGGGTTGGGTGAAGATACAAACCTACAACCAGCTCGACAGCGCCGACTTGAGTAGCCTGCGTCGGCAAACGTTTTGGGTGTCCGTGTTGTCGGTGGTTTCGGGCATCGTCATCTTGGGTGTGTTCTTGTGGCGGGCTTATTTCACCGTGGTCAAACGTGAACACATGTTTGAAGCCCAGTTGGACGAAGCCACCAAGCGTTTGGTGCAATCTGAAAAACTGGCTTCTCTGGGCGAGCTTGCTGCTGGCGTGGCCCACGAAATCAACAACCCAGTGGGTTATGTGTCATCCAACCTCACCAGTTTGCAAAAATATTTGGCGGTCTACGAAAAAGTACTGGACGCCCCCGAGGCCAACACTGAGGACATGTTGGCACTCAAGAAAAAACACAACTACGCCTTCATTCGTGAAGACTTGCAAAACTTGGTGAATGAAACGCAAGAAGGCGTGGGTCGCGTCAAGGCCATCATCCAGGACCTGAAAGACTACGCCCGCACCAACGTGGCCTCGCATTACATGGCCTCTGACCTTCACATCGGCCTCAAGTCCACCCTCAATATTGCACGCAACCAACTGAAAAACCGTGCCGATGTGCGCCTGAGTTTGGGAAACTTACCCTTGGTGGAATGCTCGCCCTCACAGATCGACCAAGTGTTTTTGAACCTCATCGTCAACGCCGCCCAAGCCATGCCTGAAGGCAAGATGGGCCTGATTGACATTCGCACCGATTGCAATGAGCGCGAAGTTTGGATTGAAGTGCAAGACAACGGCCCAGGTATTGCGCCTGAGATTTTGCAAAGAATCTTTGACCCGTTTTTCACCACCAAAGACCCAGGGACGGGCACGGGCTTGGGGCTATCGGTGTCGCTCAACATCGTGGAGCAACACCAAGGCAAGCTCGACGTCAGCAGCACGATGGGTATGGGAACCACATTCAAAATCACCCTTCCTATCAAACGCCCTGTGGCCAAAGGAACAGCATGAGCGACAGCAACGATTCATTTGACGCCAGCCAATACAAAGTGCTGTGCGTGGACGATGAGCCCAACATCTTGTCGGCACTGCGCCGCATGTTGTCGCTCGAAGGCTTTGAAGTGTTGACTGCAGAAAGTGGCGCACAGGCGCTTGAGTTGCTTGCCAAACAACCGGTGCATGTGATCATCTCGGACATGCAAATGCCCGGCATGAATGGCAAAGACTTGCTCGAAAAAGTCCGTCAACAGTGGCCACAGACCATGCGTCTCATGCTCACCGGCGCATCCGATGTGTCAGGTGCAATTGACGCCATCAACCAAGGGGCTATTTATCGCTACACGGCCAAGCCTTGGAACGATGAAGAATTGTTAGGAACCATCAAATCGGCCATTGCCTTTGGCACGCTGGCCAATGAGCATGACCGCTTAGAAGCACTGACCGAAGCGCAAAAAGAATCGCTCAATGAAATGGTGGACACGCTCGAGTCACGCGTGCAAGAACGCACCCAAGATTTGCGCGCCGCTTATGTCGCGTCGATCAAAGCGTTCTCCAACTTGCTGGAGCTGCGCCGAGCTGATTTGCTACCGCACTCACGCCGTGTGGCCACGCTGTCGATGAAGATGGCCAAAGTCGCTGGCTTGAGTGACGACGAATGTCAGTCGGTTTACATCGCGGGGCTGTTGCATGACATCGGAAAAATTGGCCTGAGCGACCGCGTGCTCAACACCAAATTCATCGAGCTGCCCTTGGCTGATGCCAAGGTTTACCGTACCCACACCACCATGGGGGAGCAAACGCTCAACACCTTGGATGACATGCAAGGCGTGGCCGCCATCATCCGTTCGCACCATGAATACTTCAATGGCACAGGCTTTCCCGATGGCTTGTCTGGCAAAAACATCCCGATAGGGGCTCGCATTGTGGCGATTGTGGAAGCCTACGAAGAGTTGCAGTCGGGCGACTACGCCAAAAGCGAAAGCAGCCCTGCAGACGCTGCGCGCGTGATTTTGAGCAACAAAGGCACGCTGTTTTGCCCAGAGATGACCGACGCGTTTGTGAAAGCGCTGCGCAGCTAGTTATTGTCTGGCATTGCGTACATGGCTAGGTGCAGCTTGGGGATGGCTGGTGCGCCAAGGGTTGATGTCTAACCCGCCGCGTCGCGTGTAACGCGCATACACCTCTAAGCGCAACGGTTTGCACTGGCGCGTGATGTCCATGAAGATGCGCTCCACGCATTGCTCATGAAACTCGTTGTGGTTTCTAAAGCTCACGATGTAACGCAACAACCCCGCCTGATCCATTTGCGGTCCGGTGTAGCTGATGCGCACACTGCCCCAATCGGGCTGCCCCGTGACCAAGCAATTGCTTTTGAGCAAATTGCTGGTGAGCGTTTCGGTGACTGGTGCTTCTTTGAAATTGGCCGTGAGCAAAGCGGGGTTGGGTTGGTATTCGTCACACGCCAAGTCCAAGCGGTCAAGGCTCAAACCATCCAGCTCATGCACGGGCTCACGGTCAAACTGCTCTGGCAGCACCAGCTGCAGGCCCACACTGGCTTGGACTGAACCACCCTGCCAAATGGCCGCACTCAGGTCTTCACGCAAACGCGTTTGCAACTCAGCCACATCTGACATGCGCGTGTTGTTGAAGCTGTTGAGGTAGAGCTTGAACGATTTGCTCTCGATGATGTGTGTCGATTCTGCGGGCACGGTGATGCGTGCCAACGCAATTTGTGGCTTGCCTTTCGGGTTGAGCCAACTCAGCTCGTACGCCGTCCACAGATCAGCCCCAAAAAAAGGGGGTTGACCTGTGATGCCGATTTCGTCGCGCTTGGTTTGACGGGGAATCGGAAACAACAAAGACGCATCGTAGTGGTCCACATACGCCGAGCTTTTTCCCAGTTGAGATTGTTCAGGAGTGTTCATGTGCGACTCAGGCTAATTTGCGGCGAAAGACTTTGCGATCAGGCTCAGACACCGCCGCATCAAAGGCATAGCCTTCTAAGTCAAAACCTTCAAGGTCTTTGGGCGTTTGGGCTTGGGTGCTGATGGCGTAGCGCGTCATCAAGCCCCGCGCGCGCTTGGCGTTGAAGCTGATGACTTTGTACTTGCCGCCTTTGTAGTCTTCAAACACACACTCCACCACACGGGCTTTGAGCGTCTTGCGATCGACCGCTTTGAAATACTCTTGGGAGGCGAGGTTGATGACGATGGGTTCTTTTTCGCCCTGCAAGCGTTCGTTCAGATACGCAGCAATGTCAGCGCCCCAAAATTTGTAAAGGTTGTTGCCTCGTGCGTTGGCCAAAGCCGTGCCCATTTCCAAACGGTAGGGTTGCATGAGATCTAGGGGGCGCAACACGCCGTAGAGGCCACTCAAGATGGCCACATGGTTTTGCGCCCAGTCCAGCTGCTTGGGCTTGAGTGTTTTGGCATCCAAACCTTCGTAGACATCGCCGTTGAAGGCCAACACAGCGGGTTTGGCATTTTTGGTGGTGAACTTGGTGGCCCACGCCACATAGCGTGCCGCATTCAAGGCGGCCAAGGTGTCGCTCAAATCCATGAGACTGGCAATTTCTTGCGGCGACTTGCCCTTGAGGATGTCAATCAACTCGGCCGCACGCGGCACAAACAGGGGCTGCGTGTGCGGCACTTCCCCTGCAGGGGTGTCGTAATCGAGGGCTTTGGCGGGAGACAGTAAAAACAGCATGTTCTGCGCTTAAATTTCAACAATGGTCTCATTATCGGTGGGCCATACGATCCGCTCACGCGCAAGGGTTGATGCGCTTGGCGCTGGCTAAAATATCAGCAGTCCCTATTTGTTTCAACGGCCTTTGCAAAGTGCCGTTTTTTATTTGTCTAAACCCATGAGCAACGCACCTGCCACTCCCATCGAACAACCCGGCTTGAACAGCTTGTCCAAATCGTTCGAACCCGCTGCCTTAGAAGCCCACTGGGGCCCCGAGTGGGAAAAGCGCGGTTATGGCATGGCTGGCTATCGCGGCACGCAAGCCGCCAAAGACGGCGCACCCCCCTTTGCCATTCAGCTGCCCCCGCCCAACGTGACGGGCACGCTGCACATGGGCCACGCCTTCAACCAGACCATCATGGACAGCCTGACCCGCTACCACCGCATGAGTGGCTTCAACACCGCTTGGATTCCGGGCACCGACCACGCAGGCATCGCCACCCAAATCGTGGTCGAGCGTCAACTGCAGGCCCAAGGCATCAGCCGCCACGATATGGGCCCCACGCCTGCTGAAGCCCGCAAGAACTTTGTGAGCAAGGTCTGGGAGTGGAAAGAACAATCGGGCAACACCATCACCCAGCAGATGCGCCGCATGGGCGATAGCGTGGACTGGAGCCGCGAGTACTTCACCATGGACGACAAGCTGTCCAAGGTGGTGACCGAGACCTTTGTGAAACTCTACGAGCAGGGCCTGATCTACCGTGGCAAGCGCTTGGTGAACTGGGACCCGGTGCTGATGAGCGCAGTGTCCGACCTTGAAGTTGAGAGCGAGGAAGAAGACGGCTCGATGTGGCACATCCGCTATGACCTGGCCGATGGATCAGGCAGCTTGACCGTGGCCACCACCCGTCCCGAAACGCTGCTAGGCGACGTGGCCGTGATGGTGCATCCCGAAGACGAGCGCTACAAACACCTCATTGGCAAACAGGTCAACCTGCCCTTGTGCGGCCGCACCATCCCCGTGATCGCCGACGAGTACGTGGACAAGGACTTCGGCACAGGTGTGGTCAAGGTCACGCCCGCGCACGACACCAACGACTACCAAGTCGGCCAGCGCCACAAGCTGGACATGATCTGCGTGCTCAACTTGGACGCCACTGTCAACGACAACGCGCCGGAGCAGTACCGTGGCCTCGACCGCTTCGTGGCGCGCAAGGCCGTGGTGGCGGATCTGGAAGCTGCTGGCGCATTGGTCGAGGTGAAGAAACACAAACTCATGGTGCCACGCTGCGCCCGCACAGGCCAGGTGATCGAACCCATGCTGACCGACCAGTGGTTTGTCGCGATGAACCAAGTCGGCCAAGGTGACGCCACGGGAAAAAGCATTGCCCAAAAAGCCATCGATGCCGTGCAATCCGGCCAGGTCAGCTTTGTGCCCGAGAACTGGGTCAACACCTACAACCAGTGGATGAACAACATCCAGGACTGGTGCATCTCGCGCCAGCTGTGGTGGGGTCATCAGATCCCTGCCTGGTATGACGAAGACGGCAAGGTCTACGTCGCCCGCAACGAGGCCGAAGCGCAAGCCAAGGCCCCAGGCAAAACTTTGAAGCGCGACGAAGACGTGCTCGACACCTGGTACTCGTCAGCTTTGGTTCCCTTCTCCACGCTTGGCTGGCAGACTACTGCCGCGAACGCGGAAGGCGCAGACAGTCTTGCTCCTCTTCGCGATGCTCAGAATGTCGCTGCGCCTGCCTCCGCCCCCCACGCTCACGGCAGCAGCCATGGCTCGCACACAGATTACGACTTGTATTTGCCTTCATCAGTTTTGGTGACCGGCTACGACATCATCTTCTTCTGGGTCGCCCGCATGATCATGATGACCACGCACTTCACGGGGCGCGTGCCGTTTAAGCATGTCTACATCCACGGCCTGGTGCTCGACGCACAGGGCAAGAAGATGAGCAAATCCGAGGGCAATGTGCTTGACCCCGTGGACCTGATCGACGGCATCTCACTGGAGCCGCTGCTCGACAAACGCACCCAGGGCCTGCGCAAACCCGAAACCGCCCCCAAAGTGCGCAAGCAGACCGAAAAGGAATTCCCCGAAGGCATTCCGGCCTATGGCGCTGATGCGCTGCGCTTCACCTTTGCAGCGCTGGCCACGCTGGGCCGCTCCATCAACTTCGACTCCAAGCGCTGCGAGGGCTACCGCAACTTCTGCAACAAACTGTGGAACGCCACGCGCTTTGTGCTGATGAACTGCGAAGGCCAAGACTGCGGCTTGAAAGAACACGGCGCGGCCGAGTGCCTGCCCGGCGGCTACCTGAGCTTTAGCCAGGCCGACCGGTGGATCGTGTCCAAGCTGCAACGCGTGGAAGCTGAAGTAGCCAAAGGCTTTGCCGAATACCGTCTCGACAACGTGGCCAACACCATTTACGACTTCGTGTGGAACGAATTCTGCGATTGGTATTTGGAAATCGCCAAGGTGCAAATCAATGTGGGCGACGACGCCCAAAAACGCGCGACGCGTCGTACCTTGATTCGCACCTTAGAAACCATCCTGCGTTTGGCACACCCCATCACGCCTTTCATCACCGAAGAACTGTGGCAAACCGTGGCGGTGGTGGCGGGTCGCAAAGCGGCTGACGATGCAACGGCGTCCATCAGCATCGCGGCCTACCCTGTGAGCCAGACCGAACGCATCGACGAACAAGCCGAAGCCTATGTGACCCGCGTGAAGTCCTTGGTCGATGCTTGCCGCAACTTGCGCGGCGAGATGGGCGTATCGCCCGCCACGCGCATGCCCTTGTTTGCGTTGGCCGCCAATGCAGAAGAACATGCCTTCATGCAAGGCGTTGCCCCCGTGTTGCAAGCCTTGGCCAAACTCAGCGAAGTCAAAGTGTTTGACGACGAAGCCGCTTGGTCTGCTGCCGCACAAGCAGCCCCTGTGGCCGTGATTGGTGAGCTGCGCGTGTGCTTGTTCATCGAGGTGGATGTGGCGGCAGAAAAGATTCGCTTGAGCAAAGAAGTTGAGCGCTTACAAAACGAAATTGAAAAAGCAGGCTCCAAACTCAAGAACGAAGCGTTCGTGGCCAAAGCACCCCCAGCGGTGATTGAAGAAGCCAAGAAACGTGTGGCTGACTTCACAGCCACGTTGACCAAAGTGCAAGAGCAGCTGGCCAAACTCGGAAAGTAAAGCGTATGAAAAACAAACTCACCAAAGCTGTCTTCCCCGTTGCAGGCATGGGCACTCGCTTCTTGCCCGCCACCAAAGCCAGCCCCAAAGAAATGTTGACCGTGGTGGACAAGCCGCTCATCCAATACGCAGTGGAAGAAGCCTACGAAGCTGGCATTCGTGAAATGATCTTCGTCACAGGCCGCAGCAAGCGCGCCATCGAAGACCACTTTGACATGGCCTACGAGCTCGAAACCGAACTCGAAGCCGCAGGCAAGCAAGCCCTGCTCGACATCGTGCGCAGCGTGCAACCCGACGACATGCAATGTGTGTATGTGCGCCAAGCACGCGCACTGGGCTTGGGCCATGCCGTGTTGTGCGCCGAGCATTTGGTGGGTGACGAACCCTTCGCCGTCTTGCTGGCTGACGACTTGATGCGCGGCAAAAAAGGTGGCCCCGGTGTGTTGAAGCAAATGGCCGATGTGTATGCACGCACCCAATCTTCTGTACTGGCCGTGCAAGAAGTGCCTCTGGAGCATGTACACCGCTACGGTGTGGTGGCAGGCAAAGACTTGGGCCATGGCTTGGTCGACATCCAGCAAATGGTGGAAAAGCCCAAAGCCGAAGTAGCCCCCTCACGCACCACGGTGGCTGGCCGCTACATCTTGACCCCCGCTGTGTTTGAGCGCATCCGCGCAGGCGGCCGTGGTGTGCAAGGCGAGATTCAACTCACCGATGGCATCGCAGGTTTGCTCGCCACCGAAAAAGTATTGGCCTATTCGTATGAAGGCAAGCGCTTTGATTGCGGTAGCAAAGTGGGCTTCTTGCAAGCCAGCGTCGAGCTGGCTTTAGAGCACGCGGAAGTGGGCGAAGAGTTCTGCAACTATCTCAAGCAACTCCACGTCGCTTGACTTGGTGACAATTAATTCAGCGTCGCTTCAGAATGTGAACAAAGTCGCTACCCTCAGTGGTTTGCGACACCAGTTCATTACCAGTTTGTTTGGCAAACGCCGCAAAATCACGCACCGATCCCGTATCGGTAGACACTACTTTCAGCACTTGACCACTGGTCATGCCCGCCAAGGCTTTTTTGGCCTTGAGAATCGGTAGCGGGCAATTCAGCCCGCGTGTGTCAATTTCTACATCGAAGTTCATGCGGGGAACACTCCTGTCGACAAGTAGCGGTCGCCTCGGTCACACACGATAAAGGCGATCGTGGCATTCTCAACCTGCTGCGAAATTTGCTGAGCCACCCAGCAAGCGCCAGCTGCTGAAATGCCCGCAAAAATGCCCTCTTCACGCGCCAAGCGGCGGCACATGTCTTCGGCATCATCTTGGCTCACATAGACCAACTCGTCCACATTGCTGGCGTCGTAGATTTTGGGCAAATACTCTTGCGGCCATTTGCGAATGCCAGGAATGCGGGAGCCTTCTGAGGGCTGCGCACCGACGATGCGAATGGCTGGGTTCTTCTCTTTCAAAAAGCGTGACACACCGGTGATGGTGCCCGTCGTGCCCATCGCACTCACGAAATGCGTGATGCGCCCCTGTGTTTGCTCCCACAGCTCAGGCCCCGTGGTTTCGTAGTGGATGCGCGGGTTATCTTCGTTGGCAAACTGGTCGAGCATGCGGCCTTTGCCTTCTTTTT
>JACCDV010515088.1_pt1 | contig 18302 bp, 16 predicted proteins | sample 7446131 | NCBI WGS metagenome assembly JACCDV01 (sample SAMN15323448, study PRJNA562643) | freshwater metagenome | isolation source: river surface water | place: USA:Blue River Watershed | collected 2017-08-17 | reverse complement strand
TAAATTTAATAGCGAATTCAATCGCGTCCTTTATTATTTCCTTATATGATAGTTTACAACGTTACACGATAGCGTTAAACCATAGTCAAGATGCTAGATATTACCAACAACAAGCAGTTAAATTAGGTGATGAATGGATTAAGAGAAATGAACCATTTTACAAAAATGCACCTGGGTTTAAAAAAATTATTCGTTGGGATGATTGGTTAAATGATGCTGATTTTGCAGAAAAAAAAGGTTTAGTGGTTAAAACGATGCAAGAAGATGCTGACTATCAAGCAACTTTTCAGCAATCTATAGACGACTATTTAACTCGCTATATTAAACGATTACCTAATAGCGCTGTTTTTGATATGGCTCGATCTCAGTCCTTATGTCTAGACTATATTATAGAAGAATGCGCTGTTGTAACCTTATGGCCTAAAACGGAATGTCAATTTGAATTGTATTCAGGCAAACATAATGCCGCCATAGAAGCGTCTAGGAACCGTTTTGTACGCCCATTTTATCCCGACCGTATTCATCCTATTTCTATGGCATTTAACCCTCGACCTAATTTAAAACCGCAAAAGCTTTATTTTTCAGAAATGGACCAAGTAAATCAATTATTACGAGCATAAATATGGAAATAATCAAAGACCTTATCGAGCTTGCTTTTAGTGCAGCTTTATTTTTTAATGCATTGATATTTGTGCCACAGATAATTCGTATTGCACGAGAGAAGAGTGCAAAAGGGGTATCGCTGCTTACTTTTACAGGTTTTTTGCTGGTGCAATTCACCATCGTTCTTCACGCTGTGATTACCCACGACTATATACTGTTAGGTGGATATGTCCTTAGCATGTTAACGTGCGGTTCAGTCATTCTACTTATTTTACGTTACCGAAAAAGAAAAACTTCACTGTTAGAGGATATGCCATTAGAAGAAATTATAGCGCAAATCCCGGGTCATATTTATTGGAAAGATGAGCGGTGTGTGCTCGTCGGCAGTAATACTAGTAATTGGCAAGATTTTGGGTTGACGTCATTATCTGAGTTTGTCGGTAAAACCGATTATGATTTATTTCCTAAAGAAGAAGCTGACTTGCTTAAAGTTACTGATGAAGAAGTGATGCGCGAGAATAAAGAAAATATTGTTGAAGAAGTGTTAACTATCGCAGATGGAACACAGGCTGTATTTTTATCGAATAAACGGCCTTTGAAAGATAAAAAAGGGAAAATAGTGGGGATGATTGGTTGTTCAGTGAATGTTACAGAAGCTAAACAACAAACTCTCGATAAACTTTCTATGTTAGAAGATATTATTGCGGTGATGCCGGGTAACGTTTATTGGATGGATAAAAATGGTGTGTATTTAGGTTGTAATGATAATCAAGCTAAGGTTATTGGATTAGAATCAAGGAAAGATATTATTGGAAAGCGGAATATTGATTTACCTGGATTTTTAATTTCAGAAGCCTTAGATCCTATTAATAAAGAAGTCATGGGTAAATGTAAAACAATCGTTACCGAAGAACCAGCCGTATTACCAGATGGCACTCGTTTGACCGTATTATCCAGCAAAGTTCCAATTAGAAATAACCGCAATGAAGTTATTGGTATGGTGGGTATTTCTATCGATATCACCGATCGCAAAAAAGCGGAAAAAGAATTGATGGAAGCGATGCAAAAAGCAGAAGCCGCGAATATGGCGAAAACGGAATTTTTGAATAATATGCGCCATGATTTACGTACGCCTTTCAGCGGTATTTTAAATATTACCGAAGTGCTGGAAGAACAAGAAGATAACCCGGATAAAAAAGAAATGTTAGGCTACATTCTACAGGCGGCTAAACAATTATTAGATCATTTAAATGAAATATTTGAATTTACTAAAACGGAAGAAGGTGAATTACCGATTTTAGATAAACAATTTAATGTGCATCAATTGACAAAAGAAGTGTGTGACATGTTGTTACCCTCAGCCAAAGTCAAAGAATTACCGTTATATTGCCATATTGATTCTGATGTGCCTTGTTATGTCATTGGTGATACGATTAGAACCCAACGGATTTTGCTTAACCTCATATCCAATTCGATTAAGTTTACCAGCGTAGGAAAAGTAGAAGTTGAATTATCCGTGGTACGTCGCAGCGAGTATCGAGTATCGTTACAATTTAAAATAATCGATACCGGCATGGGGATCCCGGAAGAAAAACAAGAAATTATTTTTGAGCGTTTTAATCGCTTAACGTCTTCTTATAGTGGGACATATGGTGGAAAAGGCTTGGGGTTACGGATTGTGAGACGGTTTTTAGATGAAATCGATGGGGAAGTGCACTTACAGAGTCAGGTAGGGCAAGGGACGACTTTTACAGTCATTATTCCTTATAAATTGCCGTTAATCGATCGCCCTGAGGAAAAACTATAATGGATGAAACAGGCAAAAATAAAGTAAGTATATTATTAGTGGAAGATAATATGACGGCGGCGATAGGGGCTCGTGCCATCTTAAGAAAGTATATTGGTGAAGCAGATATGGTTCATAGTGGCGAAGAAGCGGTAGAGAAATTTGCTCAGTATCATTATGATATTATTTTGATGGATTTGGGATTGCCCAATATGACAGGTGATGAAGCGGCGGCGATCATTAAGCAACAATATCCTGCGAGTCTAGTTAAAATTTTAGCTTTAAGTGCTCATGACGATGCTGATCAACGTGCGATGGTGAAAGACAATGCGATTGATGAGTTTTTATCAAAACCTCTCAATGGTGAAAAATGTCAATTCATCATCGATAACTATATTGCCCATAAATCTTAATTGATCGGTGGATTGCGCTGCGCTGATCCACCCTACGCCATAATATCAATCATTATAACGTTTCCGTCTTTCCCGCGCGAAGGCGGGAGTCCAGATATAAGATATAAACCAGGATAGTTAACCAAAAGCTATATGCTCGTTTTTTAAAATCCTCCTGTTGGATTTAGTATAAATAATTTAATCTTCTTCAACATAGCCACCCTGCAAGACATAGAAATCCACAATAGTTTTAATCATTGTTAAATTAATTGGTTTGGCAATAATATCTTTTACGCCTTGATCGGTAATTTGCTCTTTTTCTTCTTCTGACACATGCGCTGTTATTGCCACAATCGGCGTGTCATTGCCATACTGCTGGTGATAATAGTTAACGAAATCTAAGCCGGTGCCATCGGGCAAACTCATATCGATTAAGACTAAATCATGTTTTTGCGTCAATTTCTGTTTTGCGTCATTGATTGAAAAAGCATTGACTATTTCACAGTTATATTCGCTATTCAATATATACTGCAATACTTTGTGAGCCAGAGGTTCATCCTCCAAAATAAATATTTTAATTATATTATTACGGTCTTTAATCCAGCTGGGGATTTTATGTTTAGGCATGTAAGATCCATAGTAATCATACGTTGGTCGAGTTACGGGGGTCGTTTCTTCTATAGGAAAAATAATCGTAAAATATGAACCTTTACCTAATTCACTCTCTATCTGTAAATCACCGCCCAACACTTCCATCATTTTATACGAAATCGATAAATCTAATCCACAGGTGGTAAAATCCACATTGCTAGATCGCTCAAATAGTTTAAATAATCGAGGTAATAACTCAGCACGAATACCTTGACCGGTATCTTTTATTTTAATAATTAACTTATCTTCTGCTAATTGCACATTCAATGAAATTTGACCTAATGCTGTATAGCGTAGAGCATTGGATAACAGATTGTCCAGTACTTGAGATAAAAAGTGAGTTCCTCCTTTTAACCAAGCGGGAATTGTTTCATCATAATGAAATTCAAATTCCAATTGTTTTGCTTCAGCCAATTTGCTGTATTCGTTCACAAATCGTTGAAAATATTCACGGGGTCTAAATTTACTCAGACAGATTTGAAGTGTTTCATCTTCTAAATCCACATAATCATGAAATCGATTTAGTAAAGGCATAAATTTTTCAGCACCCGCCTTAATTAACGATAGATAGTTTTGTTGTTCAGGTGATAAGGGTGTGGTTTCCAATAATTCCATTGCGCCATTGATAAGCGATAATGGACTTCGCATTAATCGGCTGATATCCAAAATGAAGCGAGATTTATTTTCATTGGCTTCTTTAAGAAGGGTTTCATATTCGTTAATGACGGGTGAAATATCCAGTGTAGTACCTATTAACCCAATGACTTCACCTTGTTCATTATGCAAAGGTGCTTTCTTTGATAGACATATTATTTTTTGTCCTGATGTTAAAGTAGCGTACTCTTTTAATGTAGAAGTTTGATTTTTTTGCATGATTTCTTGGTCAGATATTTTCAATATTAGCGGCTTCCCTTAAACGAAATGTTTCGGGAGCTAGCTCCGATATAAGGTCAATTTCTTTAAGCCCTCTGATATGATAACGACTCTTTAAACCACTATCTTTAGCTTGTTCATCATTACAGCCTAGTAATACGCCTTGACGATCTTTCCAATAAATATGGCCTGGCAAAACAGCAATGATTTCATTGAGTTGCTTATTTTCCTTTTCTAAAGCCCTTATCTTTTCTTTTAATCGATGGGTTTCTATATCATTATTAATTTGCACTTTTTTTTGCTCCTATCATTAACTAATAGATTACATAAATACTTATACAACTGAAAGTTTATCCGAGATTGTAGCCTTTCGACAAGCAGTTGAATGACTTACCTGGAATTCTGGGTGAAAAAACGGTTTAGCGGGAATTATTGCGGGGGAGGGCGTGAGAAGCTTCGTTATCCACCAATCTCCTCAAAAAACCATATTACTATATTTATAGTTACTTAAAAAAGAGTAGCGCTATTTACCGTAACTATTAATTAAGTTACTATATAGGTAATGAAATCGTACCCAGGTAACAACTATGAATGTAAGAGAGTATTTCCCCTTAGGTAAAGCGCATGGCAAAGCTTTTTGTAATCGTACCGAAGAAAAGGCGTGGCTCAAAGAGAATATCGAAGCGTGTAAGCATTCTTTAATCATCGCACCGCGACGGTTTGGTAAATCTAGCTTGTGTGATGAAGCTTTGGCGCTGATTAATTATCCTACGCTGACGTTAAATTTTAATACCTGTGCAGATGAAAATGATATCGATACATTATTTCGTCGAGGCATTTCCCGTCTAATAGGCCAAGCTATTGGGCAGCTAGATAAATTAACCCAATTGATTAAGCAATATGTCACGCATTTGACGCCTAAATTATCTATCGGCGATAAACTTAGTTTAGAATTAACGCCTATTAACCAAAATAACCCTGTAGAAAGTATCAGCGAAGCTTTACAATTGTTGGAAAAATTACTTGCTAATAAGAAAAAACGCGCGGTATTAGTGCTAGATGAATTTCAAGCGGTAGGAGAAATTGCTAAAGGGAAGGGTATAGAGGCGGCTATCCGTAATGTTATCCAAGATAACCAATATCTAGTGATTATTTTTTCTGGCAGTAATCGCCATTTATTAAAAAGAATGTTTGAAGAAGATACTAGGCCTCTATATAAATTATGTCGAAAACTTAGCTTATCGCGTATCAGCGAACTGCATTATAGAAAACATTTAGAGGCCATTGCGAAAAAAACCTGGGGCGAGAAACTAACTGATGAAGTATTTACTGAGATTATGCAGTTATCCGAGCGTCATCCCTATTACGTGAATTACTTATGTGATGTTATTTGGACTGAGTCGACTAACTTGCCAACACTTGCTACGGTACAAAAAGCATGGGAAATTATTTTTGATGAAGAATATAGTGATATCAATAAAGACATTGCTAGCCTGTCACCAGGGCAACGTAAATTAATAGTATTTATTGCGCAAGCGTCAGAAAATCAATTGGCATCGCAAGAAACTGCTGTAAAATTAGGGATGCCTATTAGCTCTATCAGCGGTGCAGTGAGCAAATTGATTGAAAAAGATTTAATTGAAAAAACAGCCACTGGTTATGAAATTATTAATCCGGTATTAAAAGCAGTGTTATTGAACAGCAGAAATTTTTTGGAGTAAATTATGCGCTATTTATCAATGTTTCTCATTTTATGCAGTTTTGCTTCTATCGCGTCGGCTGATGTCGATCAAGGTAGCATGGTGGCGATTAGCCAATGTTCTTATGATGCATCACATTATTGCATTAATATTTCTGGTTCTGCGTTAAAAACAGATACTGTACCAGGGCGTTTTGATACGGGCGGTAATCGCTTATTAATGCCTATCGGTTGCGTCAATATGGATAACGTAAAAGTGTTGAGTACTAATACTCATAGTCAATTATGGAATCGCCCCGCAGAATTAGTCGAAGGGCAAATTTCTTTGCGTTCTGTCGATAATGAAACGGTTTATAGCGTAAATGATTTTAAATTTTATGTCGATAAAACGAAACCGGATTGCAATAACTTTACTATTCGAAGTATTAATTTTGGTGCGGGCGCCATGTTAACGTATGATAAAACAGCGAAGCAATATTTAGGAAGTTTTTTCACACAATACCATTATCCAGCCAATCTAACACCAGGCTATACTTTGTTACCCGCTAACGCTGAATCTAATACACTAGGGGATAATTTTTTATTGCAGCTAGGTGCCGATCCTATTCCAAGTACGATGTTTTCTATATCATTACAAACGATGACGACGCTAGCACAACCCTGTGGTTCGGCTAATGCCAATACGGCATTTAAATGTCTGGGCTTTACCGATGCTACCCATTTCAATTTTGGTTATGTGATTCCGAACGCTACGGTTCAATTAGCAGGAGATGCAATCTCCTCAAACTCTGTTACCATCTCTTCAGTGAATACATTAATGGATTCGGGTGGTGGTCTTATGTTAATCGATGACACCGATGGAAGTTTATTTCATCAATTAAATTCAGCATTGCAAGATCCACCACGTTATTTACCATGGTTGAAAAACTGTAAAGTATTAGCCGAGGGTACTAATTTTAGTTACGATGCCGTTGATAGCAAAGGGCACCACATTCATTATGCTTATACCGTGCAAGCACCGAAACGTGGTGATCAATCTCATAGCGTAGCGGTTTGTCATCGGCGCAATATGGGACATTGGGTGAATCATGGTGTGAATGTGGGTTATGCTTTCTTTAGCAATGCGAGTAAGATCATTGTGCGTTTAGATCCAAAACAAGGAGCGGCTATTGGCATAGCGACGCCTTAATTTTTCTCATCAATTTTATTATAATAAAGGCAGAAAAATGTATCAATCAACAGTAGTTATGGTTAATATCAATGGTGCGTTGCAACCTTCGGTAGATTCTCCCGCAACATTGTGGGCTACTATGTATGGGTTTGCTGAGTTGCATAGTTTTCGTTGGAATACCTGGCTAACTAATTTACCTACTATAATGCAATCTGTTGCTCGTGCAGCAATTACTATGATTTATATACCAGCAATTATTGCTTTATATCAATCACGGTCGATGAGTGAATTAATTTTTAAATTTAAAACGGGCGCAATAACTGAAACGGGATTCTTTCACAATATATTAGATGAGCACTTTGCTTTTTTAAAAATACTTCCCTTAACTACAGCGCCCATTGAATTATTAAAACAAGCTTGGCTAAAACGTATTCATCCTCCAGCCACGAAAGAAGTTAAACGCTTTGAAACTTTGTTAACTAACTTTAATGACATTATTTTGATGAGTAATACTAATCCATCAGATATGATAGCATGGCTAGAGCAACTGCAAAAAATTCCAGCGCTTAAGCAGCCATTGCCGGATGTTGCTAAGGTGCTTACCATGTTAAAGGAAGCTAAAGAAAGTCACCAAGGTGGATTCGAAGGATGTGATTATATAATAAGCCGGTGTTTAAGTTTGGGCCCTCATGTAAAGTTGGCTATTTCATCAGAATTAGGAGAGTTTAAACTGCAGGATGTCGACCACTTCATGAAAACTGGTTCGTTTGGGTTCTTGTCAGCAGTGTTAGAGCAACTCCGCTTACGCGGATCTCATATCCTCGTGATTAGTGATGCAAAACTTGATCGACATGTTGCAAAGAAAAAATATGGGGTACGTGTATCGACTATTGAAGATTATTTTAAAGATGAACCTTCATTACTACAGCGATTTCAAGCTATATTGACAGGTAACAATTTAATTACCCTGATAGCAATTGTAGTGATTATGCTAGGGATGATGTATTCTGTAATTCTAAAGTATCAATAAATTAATTTTTATTGACGGGTTATATTAAGCGATTTTAGTAAAAATAGTAACAGCCATAGAGTAAAAAAAGCAAAAATGGATCCCATGACTGACCACAAAATAAGGTTTTGTAAGCCTAGTTTTTTTGAGAATGCTGCGACAAAGAAACCAGAAATAGGCATAGCTGTTTTTATCAGAAACATAATTATTCCGACGGTGACTCCAAAATCAGCATTTGGGATTAATTTTACCCGATAGGTTCTTGTCATGATATTAGTTAGCATGACACCCGCTATCAAAAGTGCATAAAGTGGTGCATATATTTCATACGTTGAAGCTTGTGAAAGTAAAATGGCACTTGCCAAGAAAATAAAAATTCCTGTAAATCCGATAAATTTTACTGAAAAATAACGATTTAAGAAAGGGACTAAAGACAATGTACCAATAGTTACTATACCTGCCATGGAGTACATAAAGCTTAATTTCCGATCCGATTCCTGAAATACACTTTTAATAATGGCAGGGTTGAGTGCGAGAATAACTCCATAGAAGAAGTTAGCCAATATGGAAAATAAAACAAGTAATTTTAAATTTTCAGACCTAAAAACATTATTGCAGCCTTTGATAAAAGAAGCTAAAGCGTTTAATTTTATTTCGATGTTTCTGTTTTTAGGTGAATCATTAATAAAAATAGTTTTGTTTATAAATCCAGAAATAAGAAATAAAAAACCTACTATTCCAATAAGCAGAGGGTATTCCATATATCCTAATATTATTCCTGCTAAAAAAGGGCCAAGCACTAAAGATAACTGCTCACATATTTGCAGCTTAGCTTGGACCTTGGGAATGTCTATTTCTTCAAAGTTATTTTTAACGGTTAACTCTAAGGAAATTTGTGCTTGAGAAGAGAAAAATCCTATACTTGCGCCCATTATAGTTAATAGCCAAAAAATATTTCCATACCCTAGAATAAGTAAAGTGAGAAAAAATAAAATTATGCTTCCCCTGGAGAAATCTGTCAGCATATAGAGTTTCCCTCCACCTATGTTATCACCCCATAATCCTGATAAGAGGAAAGCGACCACTCGAGGTAACCATTCAAAAGCAAAACTTAAGCCAGACATCGAAGCACTTTCTGTTATCTTATAAACTATCAAAGGAATAAGAAAAAAAAGCAGTTGGTCTGCGATAGTGGAAATTAACCTGCTAGCAAAAATAAAATAAATTCTTTTATTCTTAAGGTTCATTTTTATTTTGTAGCGATTAGGTAGTTTGCTTTAACCGGAAAAGATAGCCCCTGATCTCCTTGGTATAATTTAAGAGATGATTCTAACTCTAAAACTATTTCATTGATTACATTCTCAATATTGTTTTGTGGTAAATTTTCAATAAGAGGGGAGCCATAAATCCTACGCCATACAAATTCTTTGATAGATGGAAAGCGCACAAAATTATCAATAATTTGAACAGTGACAGATTTGAAGCCTACATTTTCGGCCAACTTTTTAAAAATTACTGGGTTAGGATAGCTAAAAGGAGCATATAGGTTACTCTTGGCGCCATCACCAACAATCTTTGACATTGCATCAGAGAGACATTTATAGCCTATACAATTTTCTATGTTTGACCAGGTAGTGGCAATCAAAGCACCTCCGACATCTATCACTCGATGAATTTCTTTTAATGATTCAATTTTATCCTCAAAATATTGAATACTCTGTTGGCAATATACCAAATTAAAATAAGCATTCGGAAAAGGCAGGCTCTTTGCATCTGTTTCCACCCAGGAAATACTATTTTTAGATGTTGAAAATTTTTCTTTAGCGACAGCCAGCATTGCAGGATTCAATTCTATTCCAACCAGCTGTACTTTATTAGAAATTTTTTTATGGTCTGCTAGGTGAAGTAAAAACGATCCTGTAGCACAACCAATATCAGCAATTGCATCTCGCATATAAGGAAGACCTGCTTTAATAAGCAAGGGGTACCATGGCGCTGAAACAGCAGGAGCAATATGTTGATCGTATATCTTAGGTGAATTTCCTTTAAGTTGCCATTGGCGGGAGTGATTAACCATTAAATTGCATCGAAAAATATTGGCTGTCTTGGAAAATATTTTCCTGCCATTTCTTTATAATAGTCTGTAATTTCTAGACCCATCAAATCAAAAGCATGTTTTAAATCATGTAGTTTGTTGACAACCAAATCTCTCGTTTTTTTGCTATCAAATTGCAAAAGATGTAGATTATCTCTTAAGAGATTTACATGTCCCAATTTAGCATCAATATCTTGATGATCAAAATAAGGCTTAAAAGCTTGATCAGGAGTATCATAATATCTTTTCATTTTTTCATTGAATATATCTAACTTGTCTTCTTCGATTTCATTGGCTTCAACTAAAGCAGCCATTAGTAATACAGATGAAGGACATAATTGAAATAAATCTCTCATGATAAATCCTACTAATCTGGTTGATAGCATCGGTGTACTGAATTTAACTTCTTCCTCTTTGATTCCAAGGTTCAACAAGGTGCGCAAAACATAAATATTATGATGCCGCTCTTCATTGGCATATCTGATTAGCAGTGTTTTAAGTTCGCCTTCGGCATAATTTACAGCTACGTCAATGGCAGCAGGAAAGTCAGAGATGTAATGATACATTTCAATTAGCCATCCAATCAGTGCTTCTTTGGGTAATTTGCCTTCCATCAATTTATTACCAATAAAATTAATCTTTAATTCTTCCGACCAAATGTTGCAAAGATTCATTAATTTTTTATTGACTACTTCAGTATTATCTTCTGACTCTTTTGTCGGATAGATAATATTTATTTCAGATAATGAGTCAATTATACTCTTAATTTTTGTTATCTCGACTCCACTTTTTGTGGAAATCTCAGTAATACTATTATATCCGGTACAGTGAGGTCGAATTTTAAGAAAAATTTTTACCTCGTTTGGATCAACTTCAAAAGCTGCATCGCTGGTAATTAAATAAGCCTTTTCATTATCATGACTGAATCGCCAAATATTTTCACGAAATTTTGGATAATGTTGCAAATTAATCTTTTCCATTTGAATGTTCCCTTATATTTTAGTTTAAGTGTGAGTTAAAATCGGGCAATGCGCATAGAGGATATTCAACTTATTAATATGGTTATTGCAATTAAAAAGGCCTAATAGATGATTATCAGGCCTTTAAGAATTAACCGCAGATGCTTACTGTTACGGTAGCTACGATTTCTTCTTTGTTGATTTTTACAATTTTCATTACTATTCTCCTTTGCTATTTTGCATTTTTAAAAAATTAACGAGAGAATGTATTGTGGCAGAAGAGGTTGTCTTGTCAATCATTTTTTTAATTTTAAAAAATGTATTTATAAATTAATTAGAGTTTTGCGCTATAGCGATTATTTCTTCGTCCTTTTTACTTCGTCCAAAATTAATCCACCCTAAAATTTAGCTATCTATTTATCTTTAAATGGGCTTGCCAAGGCGATTTTTTTTGTCTATAGTGTCTATCTGTGGGAAAAAGTGGAGTTATGTGGTTCTGGCCATCACCAAGGAAGGTCTGAATTCTCAACTCTCGGTAGTAAAAAAAGGATTAAAAACAACAGGTTAATGGACAACATCATGTTCCGAGGCATTCAACAAATCAATTTAGACGCTAAGTATCGTTTAGCCATACCGACTCGCTATCGGCAAATGTTAAACGATGTGTGTAGTGCTAGATTGATCATCACTGTCGATACCGAACAACGCTGTTTATTAATGTATCCCATGCCATCCTGGTTAGAGATAGAAGCAAAAATAGCAAAACTTCCGAGCTTCAACCCTGCAGCACGCCGCATCCAGCGCCTGTTGATGGGCCATGCTACGGAAGTAGATATGGACAGTAATGGGCGAGTATTGATTCCGCCGGCATTGCGTGAATATGCTGAGTTAGATAAAAAAGCAGCGTTAGTAGGACAAGGCAATAAATTTGAAGTATGGAGTGAACCCTTGTGGCAAGCATGCCGTGAGCATTGGTTGCAAGAAGAAATGGTTACCGATGAAGATTTGCCCGAAGACATGAAATCATTGTCGATTTAAGGGGAATGGATTTGCAACAATACAGTCATCAATCCGTACTGTTGCGAGAAGTAATTGAAGGTTTGGCTATTGTGCCCGATGGCATTTATATCGATGCCACGTATGGGCGCGGTGGACATAGCTCAGCAATATTAAAGAGGTTAGATGAGAGAGGGCGTTTACTTGCGATCGATAAAGACCCGCAAGCCATAGACGCAGCACAACAGCGCCACATTAAGGATTCTCGGTTTAGTGTAGTGCAATGTGCCTTTAACCAAATTGCTGAGGTTGCTAAAAAATTTGATGTGCTAGGTCAAGTTAGTGGCATCTTGTTAGACCTCGGTGTGTCATCACCACAGTTAGATGATGCGGAACGAGGGTTTAGTTTTATGCAAGAAGGCCCATTAGACATGCGGATGGATCCACACAGTGGATTATCGGTGGCGCAATGGTTACAACAAACCACGACGCAAGAATTAGCACACGTGTTGAAAGAGTATGGTGAAGAGCGATTTGCTAAACGTATTGCGAATGCGATTTTAACGGAGCAAGCAAAGCAGCCAATCGTGACTACCAAACAGCTGGCGGATATTATTGTGGCAGCTAATCCCAGTTGGGAAAAGCATAAACATCCAGCGACGAGAAGTTTTCAAGCATTGCGCATATTCATTAATAGTGAATTAGATGAATTGCAACAATGTTTACAAGCAAGTTTAGACGTATTAACAGTTGGTGGGAAATTAGCGGTAATTAGTTTTCATTCATTAGAAGACCGTATCGTGAAACAATTTTTCCAGCAGCAAGAACAGGGCACAGTGCCGCCGAAAGGATTGGCGCTGACTGATAAACAAATGCAAGATTATCGTGGACGGTTTAAACGTTGCAGTAAGGCGATTAAACCAACGGATGAAGAAATCGCAGTTAATCCACGCAGTCGAAGCGCAATATTACGAATAGGGGAGAAAATCGCATGAACGCTACAACAAGAATGTTACCAGGTACACTTTATAGCCAACAAATGGATTTTATGAGGGTATTATTTTCACGCCAGATAATGATGATTGTCTTATTAGCATGCGCTGTTTTTGTTTCCGGTATTGCCGTGGTATATGTCAAAACCTTGAATAGACATTTATATTCGCAATTGCAAATCAGTCAATCTGGTAAAGATCAATTACAAGTACAATGGAGTCAGCTTCTTTTAGAACAAAGCACATGGTCTACACAAGCGCGAGTGGATCGGATTGCTAGCGATGATTTAGGTATGGAATTACCAGAATCAAAAGATACTGTCTTGGTGAGAGATGAATGAACCTTACAGAGTACGCCACATTGCTCGTAAAAAAACTAATAGTTATCACTGGCGTTACTGCATACTTTTAATTCTTATTGGTTTAATCTTTACTGCATTGATAGGTCGCATGGTTTATCTGATGGTAATCGATAAACCATTTTTGCAGCAGCAAGGTGATGCGCGAGTTCTTCGAACGATAGAAATCCCTGCGTATCGCGGTATGATTACCGATCGCAATGGGGAGCCATTAGCTGTTAGTAGTCCGGTAGATGATGTGTGGGTTAACCCACAAAGTTTCTACGCCACTCCGCAACAATTACATCAATTAGCCAATATCTTAGAGATTCCTACTTGGGTTTTATCCGCTCATATCAATAAAAATAAAAAACGAGGCTTTTTATATTTAAAACGTCAAATTCCGCCTTTTGTTGCAGATCAAATTGATAAGCTCAGTATCGATGGATTATTTATGCAACGTACATATCGCCGTTATTATCCGGAAGGTGAAGTGACGGCACATATAGTCGGTTTAACCAATATCGATGATCAAGGTCAAGAAGGTTTAGAATTACAATATAACAGTATCTTAAGTGGTGTTCCTGGTTTACGTAAAGTGATTAAAGATCGCTTGGGCAATGTCGTACAAAATGTTTCATTGATTCGCGATCCAAAACCGGGTGCGGATATTGCGTTAAGTATTGATCGTCGTATTCAATATATTGCTTATCGTGATTTGAAAAATAGTATTACTGAATTTGGTGCACAATCCGGTTCTATCATCGTGATGAGTGTAAAAACGGGCGAAGTGCTAGCGATGGCGAATGTGCCTTCGTATAATCCTAATAATCGTCCCGCAATTCACGATGGACGTTTCCGTAATCGTGCAGTGACAGATATCTTTGAGCCAGGCTCAACGATGAAAACATTTGCCGTGACCTTATCATTAATGAGCGGGAAATTTACGCCACAATCAAAAATCAATACCAGCCCCGGTTGGACGATTATTTCTGGCCATCGGGTGCAAGATGAAAATAACGAAGGATTGATCGATGTCGGTGGCGTATTAAAATATTCCAGTAACGTCGGCGTTTCCAAAATGATTTTAACGCTACCTCGCGATGCGCTTTGGCAATTCTATGATAAAGTAGGTTTAGGCCATTCGACTGACAGTGGTTTTCCCGGCGAATCTGCCGGTGAATTACCCTTTCATCCGGTGTGGAATCCTTTTGTCGTATCAACGATGTCTTTTGGTTATGCCTTAACAGTAACGCTATTGCAATTAGCCCATTTCTATACGATCCTAGCCAATTATGGCGTGGAAGTGCCGGTATCATTACGCAAAATTGATACGCCTCCTGGCGGTAGAGAAATTTTTCCTGCCGATATTGCTAAACAAGTCATCACTATGTTAGAAACGGTAGTAGAACCGGGTGGTACAGCGACGAAAGCGCATGTCGATGATTATTGGGTAGCGGGTAAAACGGGAACTTCTCGCTTAGTAGGGACTAGTGGTTATGAATGGAATCACCATAATTCATTGTTCGTCGGGATGGCGCCAGCTAGTAAACCTGAGATAATTGTAGCGGTTTATATTCGCGATCCAACCAAAATTAATTATTTTGGTGGTGAAGTAGCTGCACCAGTATTTGCTCAAGTGATGTCAGGCGCGTTGCGAATTTTAGATATTCCGCCCGATCATTTGCGTACACCGGATCAAAAGACTCAAACTACTAAATAAGTTTTCACATTAATAAAAAATTGGATATGCCCATGATGCCATTAAATAAAGAACCGAGAAAAAAACGTTTCGATATACAACGACCCCTTTCTGAATTATTAAAGGGTATCTACACTTTGCCAACTGACATTGATCGTATTGTCAGTGGTTTAAGTATGGATAATCGCAAAATTGTTCGAGGCGATGTATTTGTTGCGTTACCGGGTATTCATGCGCATGGTAATCAATTTATTGACGCCGCTATTGAAAGGGGAGCGGTGGCGGTATTAGTCGATGCCGATCATGTAGAATTAATCTGGGCTGAAAACCATCAAGTTCCAATTATCCATATTCCTCAATTAAAAAAATTATATGGCAAAATTGCCAGTAAATTTTATGATGAACCGTCTAAAGCGATGACGATCATTGGCATTACGGGGACCAATGGCAAAAGTTCCATTGCCTATTACTTAACGGCTTGCTTACAGCGATTAGGAAAAAAAGCGGGTATTATCGGTACATTAGGTTATGGACAATTAGGTCAGTTACATCCTTTACTCAATACCACACCCGATGCCATCAGTGTGCAACGCTATTTAGCAGAATTGCGTGAGCAAGAATGTGAATATGTGATGATGGAAGTTTCTTCCCATGCTCTCGATCAATATCGAGTGGTAGGAATAGAATTTAATGTGGCAATCTTTACTAATTTATCGCGTGATCATTTAGATTATCACAGCAATATGCAAAATTATGCGCAAGCTAAACAACGTTTATTTTTAGAATGGGCATTGGATTGTGCAATCATTAATGCCGATGATGAACAAGGTTGCGAATTATTAAAATTACTCTGGGGTAAAAAGAAAATTTACGCCTATAGCGCAGCGGGTCGAGAAAATTTTGAATTTGTTGACCAAGTCGGATTAATGGCGCATGTGCCAACGGTTTCGGCGCATAATGTTAATTTATCTAATAAAGGTATCAATGCTCGTCTACATACGCCTTGGGGTTGCGCTATGTTGGATAGTGCTTTGCTGGGGCGTTTTAATCTCAGCAATATTTTAGCCGTCGTCACCACTTTATCGGCTTTAGGTTTTCATATCGATGAGATAGTCGCTGATATGGATCAATTGCCACAAGTTCCTGGTCGTATGCAAACTTTTACGGCACCCGGAAAACCGTTAGCGATCGTCGATTATGCGCATACGCCTGATGCGTTAGAACAAGTCTTAAGAGTCGCCAAAGAAACCTGTACCGGTAAATTGACGGTAGTGTTTGGTTGTGGCGGCGCGCGTGATAAAGGTAAGCGACCACAAATGGGTGCTATCGCAGAAAAAGTAGCGGATAAAATTATCATTACCGATGATAATTCCCGCGATGAAGAACCCACTGCAATAGTTGAAGATATCTTATTAGGATTACAAAAGCCTAAAAAAGCGATCGTTGAACATGACCGTGCTAAAGCCATTGCCTTAGCCATTGATACCGCTAAAGCTAAAGACACGGTATTGATCGCGGGAAAAGGTCACGAAGATTATCAAGAAATTCACGGTCACCGTCTAGATTATAGCGATATTGCGATAGTGGAAAACTTATTGGCATTAAATTCTTAACACAATTCCCTATTTTTTCTCTGCGCAGAGAAATATTAGCTATTGTAAGCTAACCTTAATATATCCTTAATTTATAGCGTATTATACTGGGAAAAAAGGTGTTTCTGATGTTTGCTAAAAATACTTGTGGGATACATTTAATCTCCCCCCTAAATCGACAACAACTATGGGTAGAAGGTCCGAAACGATATTCACCAGTTTTTTCTTTGCAATGCTTTGTTGCCGATGGACTCGATAAAGATGAAGTAATGACTCATAATGTTTTTAGTGGGGACTTTTCTCGTATAAGCTTTTGGGTTACTTCAAAGAATAGATTGGTTCTATACGAGCAAAAATATGATAAAGATGATGGGTTGCAATTTTCCTTTAAAAATTTAGTCTATTTAGACTTAGCTGAACAAGAGACAATCATTGGTTTTAGTGATTTCTTTAGGCTGGGCTTTACTTCCTTAGGAAATGTTCTAACAATTTGTCGAGAGGGTTCAATTAAAGTAATCCGTAATGCTATTCCACTGGCTTTCCGAGAACATATCGTGTCTATATGTCACGATGTGTACTGTAGTAGGGTTATGACCTCTAAAGGAAAAATTTATAAAGGTGTTATCGGAGATGATGCCGCGGGTAGTTTTCGACTATTTTCTACCTTAAATTTAAATTTTAATGAAGATATTTTGGATTTCGCCTCTTTTGATGCATTTTTCTTCATCCTAACTTCGTTAGAAAGAATAATAGCACTCGATGAAGATGGCGTAGTTAAATTTGAGCATACTTTTAATCTTGTAGCTAAAGAAAGGATTCTACCTTGTTATTCTTTCAATGGGATTAGCAGTAAGATGATGTTAATAACCTCGTTGGGAAAGATATTCATAATCGATATTTTAAACGGTAGCATATCTTCATTAGCCTCTAAAATCGAATTAGATAAGGATGAAACTATAGATTTTCTTAGAAATAAAACACACGAGGACCAGGCCCATCAGTTTAAAATTGATTGTGTTACTTCAAAGAATAATAATTGGAAAATTCATGTTTCTAGGCAATTTGACTCTTTTCAAGTAAGCACGGTTTCTAAAAAAATTATTCCTTTGGATATTAATGAAACGATAGTAGCTGTAAAAGCTCGGTATGAAGATATGGTCGTACTAACATCATGGGGTAGGCTTTTTAGGAAAGAATATGTTAATGAACGTGCCGCTAAATCTTATGATAAATCCAGCGATTTCATTATGGTTTCTTGGTTACCAGGCGCTACCGTCGATCCACGGTTAGTTAAAGTTTGGAGGGGAGCGCTGGGATCCCCAGGGCTCCCGCATTAAAAATTGCACAATTTAGTTAATAAGGTCTGCAAATACGGCTCAGACCATCCTGCTTTTTTACGTTTACCTTTCAAGCTTCCCTTGCTGGTATCTTGTTTGAGTAGGTT
>JACCDV010179206.1_pt1 | contig 18304 bp, 22 predicted proteins | sample 7446131 | NCBI WGS metagenome assembly JACCDV01 (sample SAMN15323448, study PRJNA562643) | freshwater metagenome | isolation source: river surface water | place: USA:Blue River Watershed | collected 2017-08-17 | reverse complement strand
GTAGAATTATAACAAAAGATGAGGCTATCAAAATATCAAATGCTAGAAAAATAGTAGACACAAGAAATAGAATTATACATGGATACGATTCAGTATCTGACGAGATTATCTGGGGAATTGTTATCAACCATATCCCAATACTACAAACAGAAGTAAAAGGTTTATTAGGAGAATAATTTACTAAGGTATGAACAAAATATTTAAATTTTTAATTTTAAGTTTATCCATATCTGTAACCTTATACGCCCTAGTTGTATATTCATTTCTTGAACTTGGCGTTGCAGTTCACCCAAGTATGAAAAGTAATTTTCAAGCACACCCTATTGGTATCTACTTGCATATTTTTGCATCACTCATCGCTTTAGCTATAGGACCTTTCCAATTCAATGAAAAATTCAGATTAAATAAGATACAAGCGCATCGTTTGCTAGGTAAGATCTATCTCATAAGTATATTAATTGGTGGGCTTTCTGGTTTGTATATGTCTCAATATTCATTTGGTGGCATAATTTCTCATTCAGGATTTTTCACTTTGGCCATACTATGGTTAGCCACTGGATTTAAAGCATATCATTCCATCAAAAATAAAAATGTCCAAGCACATCAATATTGGATGTTTATCAATTTTGCACTCACATTTGCAGCAGTTACTTTGCGAACTGGATTAGGAATAGGTTTCGCTAGTGGCACTCCTTTTGAAGTATTCTACCCATATCTTGCGTGGCTTTGTTGGGTACCTAATTTACTTGTTGCTTTCGTTATTGCTAAAAGACAATAATTCAAAACCCACACGCAAAACCTCACGCAAACCTCACGCAGAAACAGAAAAGGACCCACGATTTAACGTAAGTCCTTGATTTCCATGTAGCGAGAACGAGATTTGAACTCGTGACCTCAGGGTTATGAATATTTTTTGAGAAAATGAACGCGTTGATTTGTAGTTAGTTATGTTTTGATAAAACCGAAATGAACCGATTTCAGTCGAATTCAGGGGGCGTTTTCCTCACGCAGAGGATATTTTAATTCTTTTCCGAAAAGAATAGATCAATAAAAACCCCCGCAAAAAATGCAGGGGGAGTAAAACAAAAAGTATTTAAACTACTTTTCTATTGTAACAAAGTTATTTTCTGCTGACATTAAAAATAATGACTTGTTTAACTAAAGAATTTACCTTTTTACCTTCTTGCTCAGCTGGAATCCATTTTGGCCCATTTTGAATTACACGAACCGCTTCTTTTGCAGTTCCATAACCTGGATCGTTTTCAGCTATTACATTTTCGACATCACCATTCTGATTTACTACAAAACTTAACCTAACTGTATATTTACCTGTAACCGCCTTATTTCTATATGGCAAGTCCCTATCTAAATTATTCATAAGATAAGTTGACCAACCAGCTGGAGATTCAGCAGGTTTTTGAGTAGTATAAAAAATTGGTTCATTGTTTTTTTGAGGATCTGCATTTTTTTGAATTTTAGGCGCAACAAAAACCGCACTAACCCCTCCTGTGTCTACACTTGAATAACTTACAATAGCTACATCATCCACTTTATTTTGAAGATTTCTTTTATTAATTTTCTTAGCAGGAATAGTGTCTAATTTAATTTCAACTATATCTTTTGATGAAGATGATTTTACTTTTAACAACGTATCAACATTCCCTTGAATTTTATTGATACCTGACAAATATGAATTAATACCATCCAATAACATGTTTGCTATTTTTTCTTCATTAGCTTTAACAAGTTTTAAATCATTTGGATTGCTAATAAATCCACTCTCAAATAAAACTGATGGCATTTTAACATTTTCAAGTACCCAAATTCCCATTTTTCTTGTAGTAATTTTACTTTCAGGGAATAATTCACTTGTGGCGTCTAATATATTTTTAGCAATCATGATATTCTCTTTTGAATATAACTTGTTTTTAGAAGGAATATAACATGTCGTGCCAGTAAATTTTGCAGTACCAGCTTTATCCATGTGAATAGATACAAATAAATTAGCATTTGATGCATTTGCAAAATTTGCTCTATCAACCACATTTATGAACCTATCAGATTCTCTTGTAAGTACAATGTTAATATTAGGATTATTATTTAATGCTTTTACTTTGCGAGCAATAGATAGTGCCAAATCCTTTTCAGTAGTTCCATCTACTGCACTTGCACCAGGGTCATCACCTCCGTGACCAGCATCGATAATTACTGTAAATTGTTTATCTAATTTAATGATTGGCCTTGAATTAAGATTCCCATTTCTAAATGCAAATAGTAACACAGTCGCAGCAATGATTGGTAATATAGTCAATCTTCTCAGATAACTATATTTTGTGTTTGTTTTTGTAAACATTTGGATTCTACGTTTAATTGGTGAAAAGAAAAATGAATTTGATAATATATGTTGTTGTGAGGGATAAGCAGACGCCAATAATAACTCCGCTAAAACACTCGTATCATTATTTTGAATAGATTTTTTATCTGCAATGAATTCATGTATTAAATGCAATTCATTCCTGATTAACCATACAATTGGATTAAACCAGCCAATCATCAACTGTAATTCAATCAAAAGTTTATCAAATGAATGATTTTCTTCAACATGAGCTACTTCGTGAGCTAAAATCTTCTTTCCCACTTCGCTGTTTAAGTCAATAGACGTATTCCAGAAAATATACTTGAAAAACGAGAAAGGAGTTCCTTTGACATCTGTCATTATTAAAAACAGATTTGATATTTTTTTTAATGGATATTGCCTTATTAGTTTTCTAACATTCCATAAAGATTTTACAAACCTTGCAATAAATAATAGTGTTATACCAATAGCTATGATTAAAAGCAAATTATCCCAAGTAAACTGAGAACTTTTTAAAACAACTTCTTGCTCTAAACTGCTATTCTTATCTGCAATGACATCTGCAAAATACAAAACCTTAGGTGCAGAAATTACCTGCTCTTTTACAATGTTAATTTTAATAAATGGAACTGCCCATGAAAGAACAGATATGCCCATTAAATAAAACCTATTATACTGATGAAACTGTTTGTTTCTTAGCACAAACCAATAGTAGATATATAATATAGTGCTACATATTACTACTTTCAATAAATAATATAGTATTGTAATCATGGCAGTTATTTTTTCTTTTTAATCTCTTGAAGAAGAAATTCTAAATCAGTAACTTTTAAGTCATTTTGTTTTACCATGAAGGAAACTACATCAGTAAAAGAGCCCTCAAAATACCCTTCAACCAATGTTTTAATACTTGAAGATGAATATTCCTCTTTACTAATTACTGGAGCATAACAATGCACCCTTCCATGTACTTCATGTGTCGCATATCCTTTATCAATTAATATTTTGATAATAGTGGCAATTGTGTTGTTGTGCGGCTTCGGTTCTGGCATCTCATCAATAATGTCCTTCAAATAGGCAGATTCTAATTTCCAAAGCACCTGCATTACTTGTTCCTCAGCTTTTGTCAATGGTTTACTCATCATTTTTGGTTTATGAAAACAAACCTATAACTAATTTTTTAGTTTTACAACTAATTTTTTAGTTTTAACAAAAAATTTTAAATGATATTAAAAAATGATTAGTTTTATGATATCAATTTAATATCAATTTACTACTATGGAAAAATTAATGCACCCATTAAACGGATATAAGGCAGCCTTAATAGCACTTTTGTCTTTAATTACTGGTTTATATGGAATTATTACTACAGCTCAAAACGCAACTCCAAGCGAAGGCGTAATTTTCTTTGGCGTTTTATTTATTCTTTTCGCTGTTTTATTAATTAAGGGATTAATGGTGGTGGATCCAAACTATAGTATTGTACTTACCTTCTTTGGTAAATATGTAGGAACAGTAAGGGAAAATGGATTACAGTTTGTGAACCCTTTTTATTCAAAATTGAAAGTCTCCCTTCGCTCTCAAAGTGTGGAGAGCACTAAATTAAAAGTAAACGATAAGTTGGGTAACCCTATTGAAATTGCGGCTGTTATACTATATGAAGTAAGTGATACTTACAAAGCAGTTTTTGATGTTACCAATTTTAATGAGTACATGAAAAACCAAAGTGAAGCTGCTGTTAGACATTTAGCTACTAGCTACCCTTATGACAATATCGAAGACGAACATGCACAAATAACCTTAAGAGATGGTGGTAAAAAAGTAATTGAGATGCTTGAACAAGAACTAAATGAAAGATTAATAAAAGCAGGCATTACTGTTACAGAGGCTAGAATTAGTCATTTGGCATATGCTGCTGAAATTGCAGGCGCTATGCTACAAAGACAACAAGCAACTGCGATTGTAGCGGCCAGAACTAAAATTGTAGAAGGTGCAGTTGGAATGGTTGAAATGGCATTAGAAATGTTATCCGAAAAAGATATAGTAGTACTTGATGATGATAAAAAAGCTGCAATGGTAAGTAATTTAATGGTAGTTCTTTGTGGTGAAAAATCTGCATCTCCTGTTCTAAATACTGGTACCCTTTATTAATCTTTAAAATACAAATATGTCATTAGCAAAAAAAACATTTGTATTAAGAATTAACGATGAAACCTTTTCTGCATTAGCAAAATGGGCCGAGGATGAGTTCAGAAGCGTGAATGGACAAATTGAAATGATTTTAGATAAGGCATTAAAAGATACTGGTAGAAAAAAAGTCAAAACAGATACAAATAAAGTAAAGATCGACCCTAGCAAAGTAGAAAAAAAGTAACTTAATATATTGATAAAAAATTATTTATGGAAATAAACAAAAAAGTAAATTGGGTACAAAATCCAACTAAAAAAATTGTAACACTTTACATAATTTTTACTTCTATCGGGAGTTTACTCATCCTATTATCCATTACAGACTTTTTTACAGAAACTCCTTTTCAAAAGAGAAATATCATAATGTTTATGATGTTAATGGCATCTATATGGGGTTGTATAAATATTGTAGGTAATTACAATAAGAATAAAAAGACAACAATTAATTAAAACCTCCCGCGAAAACAACAAATGGTTCACGATTTAACGTAAGTCCTTGATTTTCATGTAGCGAGACCGGGATTAATAGTCCTCCCATTCATCATCTTCATCATTACCATCATCGTACCCATATTTGTGAGTATTATAATTATCATACCAATTCTCTACATCCCTATATAATGATTTGACTGTTAGCGTATCCCTATTAACATCATTCAAATAAGGGTGGTCAGAGAGAATCAGAGGGTCATACCAATCAATCGCCGAATTTGACCATTCAATCCATTCTTTTAACTCTGGTTTCTCATTTTCATGCTTTTTAAGTGCATCTAAGTATGTTCTCATGTCTTGTATCTTTCTATACTTTTTACTCTCCCTCAATAACTTGTTGAATTTTTCCAAATGGATCTCAACCACCTTCTTTCTATCTTGAATGAGTTTATATATCTCACGTTTTCTAATATCTTCTCTTATTTTTTGAAGATTGTCTTCATATCTCTTGTAACATATCTCTTCAAACTTTGCTATAATGTTGGGGATTTTATCTTCTAACTTTACAGAAGCACTATCTTTCCACTCTACCCTTCTGTAGCTTTCATCAATTTGGAAGCAAAGAATTCCATTAGCAACCTTATCCTCTGAATCATACCATTTCGGATTCTTTTTCTTTACCCTATTATAACTTTCTCTCATTCTAATAGGTATACTATGTTTCTGAATAATGACTTTTGTACCCCAATTTTCAGATAATACCTCATGTCCTCTTGCTATAAATTGTTTTAATAAGGTATCAAGAAATAATAAAGACCTATCTATTAACTCCTTGCTGGTGACTTGTACGCTTATGTATGGGGCATCGTCTTTTCTAGATTGATAATAACTATACTTGTCTTTCTTTGTTAGATACTTTTGTGTTTCAACTATAACGGCTAAAGGATTTTCTAATTTAGATGGATAGTTAGGCATTGCTTCCTTAACGAAGTCCTCTATTACAATCACTTCTTCTTTCTTCTTTACTTCATAAACTGGAGTATTAAAGTGATACAAATCAATGATATCCGAACCCTCGAATTCTTCTACAAAAGGGAATATTTCAACTTCTTTCCCAAATTGAATTTTAGACCAATAACCATTAATTGGAAGTGGTATTTTATATGTTTGGCAAATACCCCTAATGACACTTTCCTTTATGTTTGTTTCCTTGGAAATTTTAGAGATAGATTTAGACCAGACAAGGTCATATAGTTCCCTTCTAGATATAGTTTTCATGATTAAATTTTTGTTTTAAATTAATAAAACATCATTAAAATCAGTGAAAGAAGATACAAGAAATTACCAACTCCAACTTGAAGTATTGATTGCAGATTCGAGTTTATTCTCGATATCATCTGATAGTCCGCTGAAAAAATCTATTCCTGTAAGAGACTCTATATTATCTATACTTGTTGCAAAGGACTTTAAACTTGAACTACTTCCCTGGTTATTGAGGATTAATGCAATGGCAATCTTCTCGGTTCCATTGTCCTTGAATATTATCTTGTAATAGGAGCATGGTACTGAAATTGTCCCATTCTTAATTGATCCACAGATGTTCTTTAAAATAGGGCCAGTGATCACATAGACCCCGTTCTTCTCTATTGCCCATGTTCTTACTCTACTTTCTAAGGTTTCCCATATACCCCTATTAAATGACGGATCTTGCGGTGACATATTTGACATGTAAAATGTCTCACTCATTGAGGTTAAATTGAGTTTCATATCCCCTGCAGGACAAAGATGTCCCCTATCATATCCGCTACCAGAATAATCACCACTTCCAACTGGATTACTCTTCACTTTAGGATCTATCCTAAAATCATCTGTCCTCTCCTGTGGCCCATTGATAAAGGAAGGAGTAAGATTATAAGCTACCCATTCAGCTTGCCTGTTTGTTTCACTATATGATAAGGTGAAATAGGTGTGTTGAATTAAATACCCTCTATTGGTGGTTGGAATTAATGAAGTAGAACTAACAACTGAGCTCTGTGCACTTATAGTTGTTGTATCCTTTGAACAGGAAACAAAAAGTAATAAAAGTAAAAAGGAATAGAGTCTATTGTTCATTATTAGTTAGAGTATTTTCTAAGTTCAAGGGTACGATTTTGAATACCTAAATCATATTACAAATCTAAGTAATTCGACTCTAGTCTATGCTAAATGATTGAATTTTATCTCAACTGAATTATTCTGAAATTTTGATTGATAACCTAACTCCTATGTACTTATTTGTATTTCCATCACCTATAGTAGTAATTGAATAATTTGCTCCTAAGATTACTTTACCAAAATCATAACCTGCCATTGGATTTATCATCAACTTTGTAGAACTTTCCATATCAACATCTTTAAGTTTTGATATGCCAGTTCCTATTCCAACTCCAATAATGAACTTATCTTCATAGTACTTAAAACCTGCACTAACTGGAATGTGAATAAAAGATGGCGGAGTGAAAGAAGTATTACTTGTAGTAGTTTTATTCTTTATTGTACTAGTAACTCTAATATTAATTTCTTTTCCTATAAAATTCACATATCCACCTTCAACAAAAAGAATTAGTCCTGAATTTAATTTTTGATTCAAAGAGATCAATCCTCCATATCCATTATTATAAACTTCACTTAGTTTTCCAGTAGGAAAAGTGTATGTAGGTATTACTTCTAAGAAAAAGTCTGAATTTGTGACAGTATTTGAAGTTTGTCTTCCATAAGAGCCACTATAAAGATTATCATTGACTTGACTATATGAATAGGATGAGGTAAGTAAAATAAAAGATAGAATTGTTATTTTTTTCATGAGACTTTTTCTGTATTGATTTGTGAAATTAATTACCTACCGCATTAGACTGATTCACCTTCCCCCAAAGAGAATCAATCTAAATTGGCAGTAATAACTATTTGATTGAGTAAAGAAAGCCAAAAATTGCGTCAATTCGGGTCGAATTAAAGAAATTAATAATGTTTTGTCCTTACTTGTCTTAAATTTATAATCACATGCATAACCAGAATAAACTACTAAGATTACTACAGTTAATTTCAGTTTTACAGACAAGTCCTGCGAAGACCATGAAGACTATAGCTAAGTTGATTGGTAGTACCGAACGTACCGTTTATAGATACCTTGATCTTCTCAAAGCAGTTGGGTTTAAAGTTGAAAAGGATTCTAATAATAAGATATTCATTGACAATGGTGTGCTAGATATTAAACAGATGTTTACTGCTGAAGAGATCAGACTGATTCAAGAGTCAATATCGGTAGTTGCAAAAAAGAGTCCCCTAAAAGATAGTATCATCCAAAAGCTGTCTTTAAATAACGAGGCAACATTAGCGGGGAATAATCTATTGAAGGTTCATTTAAGTAACCTTGTTGAGAAAGTAACTAAAGGAATACAAGAAAGAAAGGTAATTGTACTTAAGAAATATTACTCTGCAAATAGTCAACAGATAAGTGACAGGCAGGTTGAACCGATAAAGTTTACAGATAACTACACTTCACTTGTTGCATATGAAATATCTTCTGGCAGAATTAAGTATTTCAACTTAGAAAGAATTACTGATGTTTTGGTCAAGAATCTAAAGATGACTAATGAGTCTAAACATGAGGATGTTAAACCTGATGTATTTGGATTTGGTGAGAAAGCAAAATCATATGATTTAGTAATGAAGATGAGTTTACGAGCATGGTTGTTCTTGAAGGATGAATACCCAATGACAATTCCTTATACCAAGAAGGATAAGAAGTCAGGAGATTATATTCTCAAAACAACTGTTTATAGTTTGGTACCTGCAAAGAGGTTTGCTAAAGGATTACCTGGAGAAATTGTATTTTTATAATAAAAGTAAATAATTACTCAAGTAAATAGAATATGAAACAATTTGATTTAAATATTGAAAAAATTTTAGAAAATTGGGAGCCTCATCATGCAATTAGAGAAATAATTGCTAATGCATTAGATGAACAAATAATTACTGATACCAAGGAAATTGAAATCTTCAAGCAGGGATCAAATTGGATAATTAGAGATTATGGCAGAGGATTAAAATATACACATCTTACTCAAAATGAAAATCAAGAAAAACTTATAAATTCTAATGTTATTGGGAAATTTGGCATAGGATTGAAAGATGCCTTAGCAACATTTGATCGTAATAATATTTCTGTTGTAATAGAATCTAAATATGGTATTATAACAATTTCTAAAGTAAGCAAAATTGGTTTTAATGATATCATTACTTTACACGCAAATATAGAAGAACCAGTAGATAAAAATTTTATTGGAACTCAGTTTGTAATTAAGAACATTGACGATACTGAAATCGAAATAGCTAAAAAATTATTTCTAATATTTTCAGGTGAGCAAATTATAGAAAATACGAAGTATGGTCAAGTTATAAATAAAACAGAATTGTCAGGAAATATATATATAAATGGAGTAAAGGTAGCCGCAGAGGCGAATTTTTTATTTAGTTATAATATTACTGAAAAGACAAAAGCAATACAGAAGGCTTTAAATAGAGAAAGAACTAATGTTGGAAGAACGGCATATACAGATAGTATTAAAAAAATATTACTTAATTCAAATTCATCAGCTGTCATAAATATTTTAGCCAATGATTTACAAAGTTATAATCATGGAATTCAGCATGATGAACTTAATTGGATTGATGTGCAAGAGCATGCTGTTAAAATATTAAACCAAAATGAAAAAGTAATTTTTGTTACTTCATATGATCTAATGACACATCGTGATATGATAGACCAAGCTATAAATAGCGGCCATCAGATAGTTACTATTCCAGAAAATTTAAAAACAAAAATAAACGGGATAGAAGATAATCTTGGAAATAAAATTATAGATATTAGTCAGTTTATATCTGTATATAATGATAGTTTTGAATTTTCATTTATAGAAAAAGAAAGCCTAAATCCAGATGAAAGGAATGTATTAGGATATTCGGATTTCATTATTAATCTTTTTGGAGGAATGCCTAGTAATGTGAAATCAATAAAAATATCTGAAACTATGGTAAAAGATTTATTTAGCTCATCAGAAACATTAGGATGTTGGGATCCAAATTCTTTATCAATAGTAATCAGTAGAAAACAACTAAATAGTATTTCAGATTTCTCGGGTACTTTAATTCATGAATTAATACATGCAAAGACAGGTCTTTTAGATGTTTCGCGTGAATTTGAATCAGAATTAACAAGATTGATCGGAATCATTACTGAAACTTATATTTTGAATAATAAATCTAAATCTTGGTTTAAATTTTAAATAACTCAATATGGAACAATCGTTTTTAATAATTATAGGATTTATTGTAGGCTCAATAGTTGGATATTTAATATCAAAAAAAACTACGTCACAAAATTCAAATACATCAGGGCTTGATGCATTGAAATTAAATATTGAAGCACTTCAGGAAGAAAAAAATAGTCTAATAAATGAAAAAACTAATGCTCTCGTAGAGAAGGGCAAAATTGAAGCTAAATTAGAACAACTAGAAAAATCATATGTAGATTTAAGAACAAATATTCAGCAAGTTGGGGAATCTTATAAATCAGAATTTCAAAATATGGCTAATACCATTCTTGAAGCTAAATCAAAAAGCTTTGAAGAATCAAATTCAAAGAATTTAAAAATAATTTTAGACCCATTAAATAAAGATATTAAAGAATTCAAAGACCAAGTACAAAAAGTATATACAGACGAAGCGAAAGAAAGACATTCACTAGGAGATCATATTAAAAATCTTGTAGAAACAAGTACTAAGGTAAGTCAACAAGCTGAAAATCTTACTAACGCTTTAAAGGGCAATGTAAAACAACAAGGTAATTGGGGAGAAATGATTTTAAGTTCAATACTTGAAAATTCTGGATTAACTGAAAATAGAGAATATTTTCTACAAGAATTTATAAAAGACAAGTCAGGAGAAATAGTTAAAGACGAAAACGGAAATTCATTACAACCAGATGTAACCATCCATTATCCAGATTCAAGAAAAGTAATTATTGATTCAAAAGTTTCATTATTAGCCTGGGAGCAATATGTTTCTGAAAGTAATATTGTGAATCAAAAAACTTCATTAGAAGCTCACATTAAATCATTAAAAATACATATAGATGGATTAAGTAAAAAGAATTATCCTAAATATGCAAAAGCTCTTGATCATGTAATCATGTTTATTCCAATTGAACCTGCATTCTTAGAAGCAGTAAAAAAAGATACGACTTTATGGAAATATGCTTATGATAAAAAGGTGTTATTGGTTGGCCCTACAAATTTATTGTTAGTCTTAAAGATTATTGCAGATATGTGGCAAATTGAGAAGCAAAGTAAAAATGCTGTTGCTATAGCAGAAAAGGCAGGTGAACTTTATGACAAACTTTATAGTTTTGTTGAGACAATGGACGATTTAGGTTCTGGTATTAAAAAGGCGAGTGACAGTTATGAAAAAGCTATGGGACAATTAACCACAGGAAGAGGTAATGCAATAAAGAAAGCAGAAGAACTGAAGGCGTTAGGTGCTGATACGAAAAAACAGTTCCCAGATAGATTAATTGACAATAATAACTCATAAAATCATTGCATCTATAGTAACTTGATTGATACAAATTAATTTTATGGAAAATATTGAATGGGATAAATTATTTAGACTAGGGATGAAAGGAAAGGAATATGAATTAACTGGGGAAACAGAAAAATGGGTAGAGATTTATGAAATTATGATACAAAAAAACTGGGACGGAAGTTATATTTATGAGAAATTATCAATTTATTATAAAAAACATAAAAAATACAAAGAGGCAGCTCGGGTTATTAATAAGTTTTTAGAGATTTACACAATTTGGCTTATTAAAGGTAATTACCCAATTGAAACAAGTAACAAGTATATTAAATTCAAAAAAAGATTAGATTCAATACAAAAATATTTATAATGGATAATTTTGACTTCTTAAATAGTATTGGGGAAAGTAAAAATAATTTTAAAGACATTAATGTAAAGAAAGATTTAAAAAAAATTATTGAGTACTTAGAGATATTAAGAAATAGAAACTTAATGAATGAGGATTTCAAAAATGAAGTTCTTGACTTACTAGTTAATGAAAAGATTTCAAATGAAATTTTTTACCGGGAAATACAAAAAAGTATTGATGCATTCAAAGAAATAGAATTAAAAATTTTATCAGTTGATGAATCTGTATTTAAATTAAAAAATGACGAATTAGAATACATTGGAGCAATTGATAGAATGCCAAATGATAGTTACATATTGAGCCCAAATAGAGGGAAGGTATCATTTTCATTTGCTAAAGAGCTTTTTAAACAACTTAAGGGAAGAAGGATGAAATTGGGAGAACTTATATCAATGAGTGATTCGTTAGATTTTAAAGTAATAAAAATATTCAATGTTGAACAATTAACTAAATAGTGTTATGAAAAAAGTTGAAATTTACGAAATTCTAAAAATTGTTGAATCAGAATTTGTTGCACTTCCCTTTTTTAATATGTCAGAACTTGTTACTTATTATGAAGAATTAGCAGAGTTGTATTCTTTCAACGTTTCTAATTATGTAATAGAAAAGTCAGAGACAATTTATGAAAAAAGTTATAATGGAGAAGTTAATATAACAAGCATATTTTTAAAATATAAGTTAGTAGGTATTGATTATAATTTTTTAGATTTTTGTCATAACGACGAATTGAAAATAGAAAATATCTTAATTGAGAATCTAAATTATAAAGGTAGAAGTGATTTTAATCGTAATTCATATTTTACAACTAATCTTTTGACTGAAAAGGTACAATCAATGATATCAAGAAATTTTTCAAATGATAAGATTTCTGATGTATTTAATTTTATCATGGAAAATTGCTTTCCAAATATAGGTGGATACGCTGCAATTCAATGTTGTAATGAAATTGCATATTCTTTTATAGAAAACGGAAATATTGCCGAATCATTAAAATACTTTACTTCAATAATTAATCACAAATCTGACATTGCCGACAGCACAGTTGGTGGATTTTACAAATCAGCTGCTGAATATTATTTTGACTTAGGATATAAAAAAGAAGCTTTAATCATGATTGATATTGGATTAGAAATTTATCCAAAATTAGCAGTAAAAAAACTAAGAAATTCAATTTGTAGTTAATTTAAAGGGGTATATCAAACCCATTAAATACGTCTGATAATTCCTCTCTTGTTATTCCTAAATAGCGCCTTGACACTTGAGTGCTTGAGTGATTCAATATCATAGATATTTTTAAGAAAACGTCTTCTGACCTGTGATTCTCCTCGTACAAGAACCTTGCTCCCGATTTACGAAGCGAGTGCGTAGACACCCTCTTCTTTCGGATACCAACAAACCTGGAACCAAGCTGCAACAATCTATTTGTGTGACGTAATGAATAATTGAAGATGGTGCAATCCAAGTTTGGCTTTTCTAGCAATTTATAATATTCAAGTAGTAATCCTTTTAATACAGAGCCAACTTTAATACTACGTTTCTTGCCCGTTTTCTTTTCATTTAAGACGAGCTCCTCCTTGTTTAATACATTTTCCCATGTAAATCTTGATATATCAGAATAACGAAGCAAAGTCCTAAATCCAAACTCTATTAATAATGCCATCTGGAAGTTCTGCTCCTTTTGGAAATATCTATTTAATCGTTTTAACTCATCGGTGGTTAAATAATCACTGGTTTTTTCAATAGTGGTGGTCATAAAGTGTGTTTTGGCTAATGTAGAGCCGCAATGTCGTAAAACCAGCATTTTATCTCATTTCACGTCACAAAAAAGTGCTAAAACTATATTACTGTTGAATATCAACTATTTACATCTCTCTTAATATGTTAAACGGACATGAGGTTGTAATTAATATCAAGTAGAATTAATAAAATAGAAATAAAAGAATTTATAAATAAATGCGCTGATCACCTCGGATAATGTTTGGCAAAATTAGAGGTGTTGAAAATCAATGAGATACAAAATAGTGACAAATTTATGATCTGTGATCAGATCTGATAACTTGACTGGCATTTAATCAATAGGCTCAATTTTCATCTTTTTAAGTTGAAATTGATAGATGCAATCTAGCATAAACGATGTCATACTATCAATATCACCATTGAATCCAATACGATTTGATTCAACTCCCATGAAGAATGTCAAATCATTAAGATACTCTCTTACAATTATGAAGTCCAATGTTCCCTTATGTTTACTATTTGCGCCAATTGATGGTACCAAATAAAACTCTGCACCCTTATCATCTGTTATTTCTATTATGTTTTTGCTCATATTATCTTGATTTAACTTTGGTTTGTGAATCTGTTATTAATTTATTTGTCAAACGTCTTATCTGTCCCTCATTTAAAATAATTTTAAATCTTCTTTTGAACTGAAGCATCTCTTTTATTTTCATAAAATATGTTTAATAATAAATATCATTAGTTTGTCTTACTTATTCATTCAAATTTATAAAATTAGAGGTCTGCATTCACGAATTGCTCTATATTCAAAGAGTTCCACAAATATGAAATTTTAGTCTGCAGTTGCTATTTCCTAAGTCAATAATTTGGTATCAATTATGTAAAAAGGGGAATTACACCATAAGATGGTGTCGTATAAAATGTATACATATTAAATTATTTTTAATCAATAATTTACGACAAAAAATAATTAATATTTTATTAGATCATTAAATTAAATGTCATAATAATGTATATACAATCAGCGGTGATCTATGTAAATAGATAATAAATACAAATTTCATAAATTTATTTTTAAAAAAAATTTAATAAAATTTCGTTTTACGTTTTTTTTTCTTTATGCTATGTATTGTACTGAATATTTCAATACATAACTTATTTTAAAAAAAAAGTAATGCCAAACATTATCGACAGTCAACTAAGAGTTGAAGGGCCAAGAGAATCCCTTGAATTATTCAAAAATTCTTTCGCAGTAATAAACAGTAATGGAGAAGTAAAAGACATTGACTTGAATCTTCTTTTCCCAGTACCTCAAAATCTCCAAACGGATTCAGCAACTGAAGAACAAAAGGAGTTGGGAAACAGATTGCAACGTTTACTTTGGGGCATCCCAACATGGTGTCTCGTAGATCATAGTGCAGATTACACGCCATATGTGAACGAGTCTGAGGATTCAGATCTCTACACTTTTTCTAGCGCTTGGAACGGGCCAGTATCTTTTGTACAGCACGCATCAATGCTTTTTGACGACCTTAAATTTTCACTTATATGTAAAGATATCTGTAACCACTGCGCAGATTTTTATGAAATCTCGAACGGTGAAATTACATCATCAAAAGTTGAAAATTGATTTAAGTAAAAATAGACTATAATTTATGATAGGACGTGCATTAAAGTGTGTCCTATCATTCTATAAATTAAAATAAATATAATGGAAATAAAAATATACACTAGCGCATACGTAACAAGTCAAGTCACATATAATTTAAACGAGGAGGATGCAATTCTTATAAAAGCTGCAATTGAAGAGGAAGAAATTCATGACGCAGAAAGCCTATACTTCTTTTTAGAGGAGAATATAGATTCAGGAGAGTCAATTGAATACAAGGCTGACGACTACGATTTCAAGATGGATCGCAAAACAAGTAAATTACTTTTTAATGATTTTGAATAAATAAAGCAAAGTATAAATGCATAAATAAAAAATAATGAAATGAAAAATAAAAATTTATTAAAAGGGGTAGATTGTAATAAACATAAATGTCTTATAAATTGGGATTCGGAAAGTTGCGACAGTTCATGTGAAATTGAAAATGGGTATTGCATTTATGAAGAAATGGAATTTATAAGGGAGCTAAAATTTGATACTCATATTGAGGAATCTTATCCAGGCGAAACTATGGAAGAAAAGTATAACCACTATTATTACGACTGCTTCGAAAGAGAAGAAAACTTGGGTTCATGTTATGATTTTGAAGATGAATTTGAAAATGAAACTGAGAAATGCCCTATTGAATTGACTGAAAGATATTATTCTGAAATTTATTTTAATATACATAAAAGCGAGTTGTTCATTAAAGAAAAAATAAGGTATTTCAACGAAGAATCAATTAGAGATTTCAAAGTTTGGTTTAGAGATCAATTTGTTTATGGTATAGATATTCAAGAAAATGATCACCTAAAGTATAAATGGTCAAATGATTTCACAATAGCATTGATGAATTTGTCATTGATTTATTTAGATGATCAATATGCACTTCATAAGGTTGGTGGTTGGAGCCCAGATTGGGTTAAACTTGAAATGTTTCTAGAGTCGGTGGCCAATGAACCATTCGAAGCAGAACTATTCGAATTAATTGAAGGCGATGCAGGTGTATTTGAAGATGAAAATTAGAATTAATTCTTCCATAGACGTTGCAGAGTTGGTAGTTGCATTAAATACATCGCCAACTCGAGCAACTAATCTGAAATACAAAATTTATTACTTCTTGTCACTTTTAACTGATTCCAATGACAATTACCGCTTAAACGAGAAAACAGGTGGATACCATAAACTCTGCTCATCAGAACTTAAAAAGGTACTTGGTAATAAAGATTTCTATCTCATCAGGGAACTGCTTCTAAACCAAGAAGACCCGATAATAGAGGTAGATAATTCGTGGCACAACCCTAACAGTAAAAAAAGCATAGGATTCTGCCAGGGGTATAGGATTAAACCAAAGTACAACTCAGGTGAAGTGGAATACAAAACCTTGCCGTTCAAATTATCAAAGACTGTGATAAAAAGTGCTTTTAAGCAACAGATAATGACAGATTCAAAACCTGATTACAATTTTCTTCTTGACCAGATTGAGCGTAATACTTTATCATTCGACCCTTCGGTTTATAAATACGTTAACAACTTTGGCCAGCAGCTTTTGCAAAGGGTGCGAGACTATAATGAATATCAATTGCGTCTAACTCATAACCTAATTGGAAGATGGTTGTATTATATTCAACAGATTGAAAACGGTGATGCATGGAAAAAGGTGTCAAATAAGAACCATAGGTTGAATTCATCAGTTACAAACCTTCCAAAGCTGCTACGACCATTCATGTTATTTAATGGTGCACCACTTCAATGCGTGGATATTTCTTCCTGCCAACCTTACATCCTGTCATCAGTTATGCAATGTAGGTTCTATCAAGAGGAAAAGGAAGGTTATAACCTTAAGACTATCTATCCAGAATTATACAAGGAATTGGTAGATAAAGGTAGTATAGATAATAGTATTACATATAGTAATAGTAGTAATGGTATTCAATACTATACTAGTCTTACTGGTTATACTACTAATACCTATTCTATTAATATAAGTAACTCTTCTTCATTTATGTGGTGTAATTTTTTTACTGCTACAGAATTAGATAGTATAAACAGGTATACCCTATCACCTTTCTACATGGATTTTTACACCCATATATTGGACAGGTATTATACTTATAATAACACACCTGTTAGAGCAGTGAATAAGGACGATAGGGAGAAACTAAAAAATACCATGATGTTCGTTTTGTTTGATGATAACCAAAAACACAGGAATAACAACCAGCAGATTCAGATATTTCAGACTGTATTTCCTGGAGTTGAGAAGTGGATTAATCAGATACACAAATTAATTGGGAAGCAGCGCTTCTCCTATTTGTTACAACGTACCGAAAGTTACTTGTTGCTAGGGGTAATATGTAAGGAATTCAATACAATGTATCCTAATGCACCGTTGTTAACTATTCACGATGGTGTCTTCACAACAGAAGAGTATGTTAAAAAATTAAATTTATTTGTTTTAAAACGATTAAATGAATTGACAGGAGTTTTAGCTGGCTGCAAGATTAAAACGTACCAGATTGATCATAATCCACAAATAAAGGATGTAGAAAAAGAATGGGATAAAATAAAAGCAATTGAAACTGAAGAAAAGTACAACAAGAATAGTAATGGAGTGTTTACTTCAAATATTAAAAGGGGTTCCGATTTTTTGGCAAATTTTTCTGGAATTTTTATTCTCATTTTGACATTAAATTGACAGTGACAAAAAAAACTGGAAAATATTTTGGAAACAGCTTTGAGCTACTTAAATGAATAAAGGGTTAGGCAGGGGGCAAGGGAGGATACATCTATTAAAATTAAACATATACCTATCCCCCCTTGGCTACTCCTTAAGTTTAACTATCGATTGCTCCGCATGGAACAAGCGTACACTTGCTAGTATAATTTATTTCAATCAAAATTTTTATTT
>JACCDV011008703.1_pt1 | contig 18308 bp, 14 predicted proteins | sample 7446131 | NCBI WGS metagenome assembly JACCDV01 (sample SAMN15323448, study PRJNA562643) | freshwater metagenome | isolation source: river surface water | place: USA:Blue River Watershed | collected 2017-08-17 | reverse complement strand
ATCAATCGCTTAAAGAAGCCCAGGTAAGGATTAAAGCGGGTGAGCGGTCAGCGGCTAAGATTATTAAAGGTATCGAAACACAGATTCGCAAACAATCACAGGGAAAAATTCAATACGTTGCATGTGTGAATGCCCAAACCTTGGAGCCGTTAACCAAGCTCGAAGGTCAGGTGCTGATAGCAGTAGCAGTTTTTTTTGGGTTAACGCGGTTGATTGATAATGTCCTTGTCCCCATTAATGACAAAAAGCAAAACAAAAATTAGAGTAGGCATTTTAGGATGCGGGGCTATTGGTTCGCGCATCGCTAAGAGTATCAAAAGCGAATGTGAAGATAAGGCCACTGTCAGCGCCATTTTTGATATTAATCCTGCTAAGTCTCAAGCCCTACAGAAACATCTCCCCAATAAAAATATTGTTAAGAAATCCTATTCCGAATTATTAAATGCCTGTGATTTGTTGGTTGAAGCCGTCAATGCGCCTGATACTAATCACCTGGTGCGTCAGGCCTTATTAGCCAAAAAAGATGTCTTGGTGATGAGTGTGGGGAAATTTATTGATGGTGAATCGATTTTGAAATTAGCGCAAAAACAGGGCGCGCGCTTGCTTATTCCGTCGGGAGCGATTGCGGGTATCGATGCGATTAAAGCCGCGGCTTTAAAGCGTATTGATAGCATTACCTTGACGACACGTAAGCCAATTTACGGTTTTGCCGACAACGCGTATGTGCAGGCCCGTCGGATCAATTTGTCCCAAATAAAAAAAGAAACAATTTTATTTGATGGAAACGTCAAAGAAGCGGTAAAATGCTTTCCACAGAACATCAATGTGGCGGCGACGATTGCGCTGGCATCAAATGCGAAAGATAAATTGCGGATTCGCATTAGCACATCACCGGAGTTTAAAGTGAATTCGCATGAGATTGAAGTGGTCGGTGAGTTTGGCCGATTAGTGACGCGGACAGAAAATGTGGTTTGCCCGGATAATCCAAAGACATCGCATTTAGCGGTGTTGTCAGCGGTGCAGGCCTTGAAGCAATATTTTCAAGAAGTGAAGGTTGGGACGTAAGGGTGGATGGAAAATAGGGGGAAGGTCCTCTATTTTAAAATAAAACACTAGGGAATAATCCCTAAAAAAAGGAGATCAGCATATGGCTTCTAAAAAAGTCGCAAAAGTCGGCGTAAAGAAAGAAAAGGGTTACTTGTATTTCGTAGATAAGCAAGGCGATATCTCTGCAGCCAAGATGGCTCGCGGCGATAAAAAGGGTGGATCTGCCAAGAAGGTTGCTAAGGTCGGTATTAAGCGCGAAGAAGGTTACCTCTACTTCATCGATAAGCAAGGTGATATCTCTGCGGCGAAGATGGTCCGTGGCGGTACCAAGAAGAAGGCTGCTAAGAAGCCTGCTGCTAAGAAGGTTGTCAAGAAGTCTGCTGCTAAGAAGACCAAGAAGAAAAAATAAGCTCTTACCTTTAAGGTAAAGCGTTAATAAGAACAGGCTGTTTTTTATGGGTTATCTATAAAAACAGTCTGTTCTATTTATATATAAGGGATTTAATATCCTATTATTTAGAATATTTAAGGTTAATTTCACAACCTGTTGATAATATTATACTTGTATGTTGTTATATTTTTCTACCTGCCTTGCCTTTGCCTGAATATCGGGTATACTTTTATCAAACCTAAAACAAGCCTTCTACAGCGTAATCACCGTTATTATTCTTTAAATTTTTATTAATGCTGGAGGCGTATTGTTTAGGCTGATTAACTCAATCCTGATAGCGTCACTTATTTTAACTCCTATCCCAAGTTTTGCAGATGAAGGAGTAGGCTTTGCGTTGCCTAAACCTGGGGAAATGGTGCCTTTAAGCGAGCCGTTTTCTCCAGCCGTGCTCAAAGGGATAAAGCTCGACCCCAAGGACCCGTTTTGTTTTCATTTTTATGTTGATAAGGGGGATATGTCATCCCCGAGTGCTTTTGTCGGGGATCCAGAGTTTAAACAAGAATCCCAACGCCTCATCAAATATTTCCTAGCCAGCCTAACCATCCCCGAAAAAGACCTCTGGGTCAACCTGTCTCCCTACGAAAAAGACCGCATCATCCCAGAAGCCTTTGGCCAAACCGAAATGGGTCGAGACCTCTTAGCCCAAGATTACATTCTAAAACAAATCACCGCTTCTTTAATTTATCCCGAGAGCCAGATGGGCAAGCAGTTTTGGGACAAGGTCTACAAAGAAGCCCAGGCCAAATACGGCACCACTGATATTCCTATCAATACTTTTAATAAGGTGTGGATTATGCCCGAGAAAGCCGTCGTCTACGAAAACAACGGTGTCGTCTATGTGCTAGAGAATCACCTAAAAGTAATGCTAGAGCAAGACTATTTAGCGTTGCAGAAGGGGGCTGTCCCTGATACGACCAACGCCATAGGCTCCCAGGTCGTTCGCGAAATCGTCATCCCCGCCTTAACCAAGGAAGTCAACGAAGGCAAAAACTTCGCCCAGTTGCGCCAAGTATTTTATTCGTTAATTCTGGCGACGTGGTACAAGAAGAAAATCAAAGACAGCATCCTCAATAAAGTTTACAGCGATCAAAAGAAAACATCCAACCTGTCATTCCCGAAAGCTTCTATCGGGAATCCAGAACACATCTACCAACAATATCTCCAGGCTTTTAAAAAAGGCGTCTTCAACTACATCAAGGACCTAGATCCAACCAATGTTGGATCTGGTGCGACATCTCTTCCAAGGAAATATTTCTCCGGTGGTGTTATCGGTGCACCCAATATTAAATACGTCACCTTCGCCATGATTTCTCCAGAGCAAACTCGTTCGTTAAGCCAGGCGCAATTAACCGAAGTAGAAGGGAAGGTCAATTTTGCAATGACTAAGACAGAAGAAAGCGGGGCGAAAGCTAATGATGAAGCGATGAAAGTATCAGAAGCTCTGAGCAAATATTTTCAATCTCCTAAGAACGGGAGCATCGCAGTGTATGACCTTAACTCTAAGCAGGTTTGGGTTAATTGGTATCAAGATGGAAACAATAATCAGATTAAATATTTTGAGGTGGGGGGCGTGTTCTTTATTAATAAGCTTGATTATGACAGGATGGAAGGTCAAGGGTTTGTTCCTATTGAAGGTGAGAATAATATTATAACGTATGATAAGGATAAATTTTTATCAAAAGATTTTGGGGATATGATTGCCATTTTGGCCATGATTATAGCGTATGGGAATTATATTAAGAATCGGACGGTGGTTGTAAGTGGAGGTGAAGGCAATGCTAGTATTATTGAGTCATTAGTAAAGAAAATGGGTGCCAAGAGAATAATTAGAGACAGTAATGTAGTCGATTGGGAGCGCCTGAGGCAAGAAGATGGCGAAATATATACATGGATTATTGCTCAGCCATATGGGGCTATAAAGAATGTTAGGAAGGATGATGTTGTTTTTGTTTATGAGTGGCGGTTACCTTTAGTTAGGGAGAAGAAAGTTGTAGAGATGATTAAGGGGAGGTTGCAAGCAAAAGGGATGGATACTTTCTTTTTAAGTCACTTTTACTCTGGCCCAGATAATTACGACGGAACGTATGATGTATTATTAGCCACATCAAATAAATATGAACATTTACTATCAGATCCTAAGAGTTTGGTTTTATTTTTTACAGATGACAAAGGAAGATTGCATTATGACCCTGCCAGGGTATTGGTTTGGGGAGTAAGGGGAATGTTAGATAGGCTTAAAATAAAAGAATTAAGGATTTTATTGGAATATGATTCTAAGACAGTAGATGCCTTATCAATCAATTCAATTGTGGGTTTAGGAGTGCCTTCCGGAGCTCATCTGGTAATTCATTTTCCAGAAGATTTGCCAATAAAAGATCTTTTAGCGGCAAGGGAAGATTTAAGAAGGAGTCTTAATAAAACAATAGATTTTAAAGTATTAAGTAAATCGTTAGTGATACAGGGTCAATTAACAGGTGAGGCAAATGCGGCGATGACGAGTGATGAAGGGGGTGGCTTGAATCTTAGTCGTCGGACTTTCTTGCGGGGGGTGGTTGCAGGACTTTCTCAAGTGGCTATTGCTTCTAGTAGTTTACTAAAAAGCGCTGAGCAATTGGCTGTATCGGCTAAAGCGACCCGTATAGCGGAACAACCTACGCAAAGATTTTTCTGGCTTGCGGCAGATGGTTATATTGATGTTTCAGGTTTTACACAGGGTATGCAATATGTAGAGGTGGTGCGTTTGAGTGTTCAAGGTGCAGGTGAGGAACAGCTTGAACATTTAGATCTTTCAAAAGATGAATTAGCGGGGATACTTCCTGGATTAAACACATCCTTGGCACATGTTGGCGTTATGCTTGAAGATTTAAATAATGCGGATAGAAGGGCTCGTTTGATTAGAGGTTTAAGAAAGCACATTGAGGAAATTCGTGATATAGAGGGTAGGTATCGATTACCTCCAGACCATGAGGCGTATGATCCGAAAAGTTACGTGTATCATGATTATTTGATTGAATTAGCAAAGGCAGGCGATGACCAATTAGCAGGGTTGTTGGTGGGAAGGATTCAGAAGCTTGCAGAGCTGTGGAAATTTCAAGCCCAAGAAGAAGGTGATTTGTTAAGGAAGGCTATAGAGGCGTTGGAAAAACATCAAGCAGAGGGTGCTAAGAAAGAAGGCCAGCCAGCTGAAGATGGTTTACCTGCAAAACAAGCGAGCGTTATAGAAGGCTCTCCAGTCAATCTTCCTCAAGAACAAGTTGCAGGTTTAAAGTCAGTAGGTGCGAGGGTGAGTATTGAACCTGTTGATATTGGTGAGCTTCCGATATTAAATCTTCCTAAAAAGACAATTTTTGTTCTTCCTTTGACTAGAGAGGAGTTGAAAGGGCCTCAGGTCGCAGGTAAGTTTGCTGATCATATAATTAATGCTAATTTTGGTTTCCCAACAGATTTGAGTTTTGAGGGGACCTTGTCAGTTGTGCAGGTGAGGTTGATCGAATTATTTCGAGAACAGGCGTTGAGTATTTGTACAGCATTAAAAGCGGGGAATATAGACGCTGAAGCATTGAGAGTTCTTTTGAAGAATATTCCTGCAATCGAAGTTATTCTGAAAGATTTGACGAATTTAAGAAGGCAAATGAACCTTCCGGTTAAGAAGAAAGAAGGTATAGACGGGTTGGTTAGGGCTTTAGCTACATTTATTAAGAGTATTCAATTGCTTCAGTTTGCTTATCATCAATGGGAATTTCATAAGGATTATTTAATCCAACCACGATTGTTTCATCTTCTTTACTCTTTTGATCGTGATATTGAAAACGATAGGGGAATTGGATACAAGGTAGATTGGGGCATTCGAGAAGATGTGCCGTTGATGGTAGATGTTCTTCATTTAGATAGGATTACTTCATGGAGTAGGGTTTGGGGGAAGCCTAATCTGCTTAATCTTTATCAAGTGAATGGTGAAACTCGTGTTGAATTTAAGGTCGCAAATCTTACAAAAACTGAAAAGGAAGAACAAAAGAAAGAAAATAGAGAAGACGCTTTATGGATGGCGCGCATCTTGGCGCGTGACCAGGGAAAAGTTGAGTGGGTAGATGAAGGAGATTCTCTTACTTTTAGAATTCGTTTGCCAGCAAATGCGGCGATGAATGTAGGGTTGAAAGGGGGGCGCTTGCTAGATGAAAAAGCAATTGATTGGATAATTCAACGTATCGAAAGGCGCACCGGGCAAAAGATTAGTAATGAGTTACAAAAGAAGGCCAAGGAGTTATTCCAATTAAATGATTTAGCAGAAGTTTTTACAAATAAGCAGCCTATCAAATGGCCTCATGGATTATGGGGAGAAAATGATAAGGTTGTTCTTGAGCGCATCCTTTATGAAGCTGGTTTCTTTTATAATGATTCTCCTGTGGAAGGGGTGTCATCATTGGGGCGTGTGGGTATTAATCCAGATAGTTGGGAAAGGATGGAGCGGGCCAGAGAGGTTTTTAGAGAGAGAAAGGATGAGCTTATTGGTATAGGTCGAGAATACTGGGAAGAGGAGCTGCCTCGTTATAAGGGAGAAGTTTATAAATTAGGCCCAGCATTAACCCAAGAACCTAAGGCGAGTTTATTGATTGTCTCACTTATAGGTACCAGATATGAAGCCTTATTAAAAAGATTGGATGAGATTTCTTTGAGCGGTGAGAAAGCAGATACGGAAATTATTGTTACTATTGCAGACAAAGAAAATTTTACCCTAGAAAAGCTAGAAGCAATAAAGGATAAGGCTGAAAAAAATGGGCTTTGTGTGACGGTTGTTGTGTCTAATAAAAACACAATATCTACAAATCGTAATTTGGCAGCTTCTCTGGCAAGAGGGCAGTATTTTGTTTTCTTAGATGATGATGTGAGTATGGTTGGTCCGGTTATTCAGCGTTTAGGTAAAGCATTAGAAGATTATCCGGAGTTGGGTATTGTAAGTCTTCCTACTTATAATAAGGACTCAATGCTATTTAAGCCGATTAAAGCGCTTAAATTTTTTGTTAATGAGCACATGATGCTTGTAAATCTTGTGGCGGGGATGGTGATGGCAACAAGGGCAGAGATTTATAAAGCGGCGTTTTCTAACCCTTTATTGATGAATCTTGGGGATGATAATTTAAGGGTGCGTGAGGCTCATGCCTTAGGGTTTTTGAGTGGTTACATTATTCCTGATGATGCGTATACGGTTGATGATATTGTTCCGTCTCATGCAACAACGGGTGTAAATGCTTTAAGGGATACCTTGATTGAAGAATCGTTCATATCTTATTTTAGTAGGGAATTCTATAATAAGCGGGCCTTGGACTATGGGGCATTTAGGTTGAGGATATATAATAAATATGCGGGAACATTTAAGGAAATTCAGAATTTTTGGGTAGGGTTTCATGGTGCCTTGCTAGCTTTTCTTGATGGAAAAACAGATGTTTTTATTTTTAATCCAGATGAATTTAATGAATGGACCAAAAGACATAAAGGGCAGATTCAACAAGCAATCGATCATATAACAAAAAATAGAGAGTTAATAGGTGCGTATAGAGACTATAAATATAATTTAAAAAATCTAAGCAGGGTGAATCCTTTATTTGGCGTCTTGGAGTTAACAGTCAGTGAGGTGCCAACAAATGCGGCGATGAGTGCTAAGGAGATTCAAAAGACAGCCTTGGCGCACTTGAAGGTTATGCGGTGGATGAAGAAGATGAAGGGGAATCAGTATAGCGGTTTTTTTGTGATGCCATTGGTCGCTGCTGTTAGCTCAAGGACATGGATAGCAGATAGGGGATTTGAAAGCGCATTGCAAAAGCAAGGCGATCTACTTACCGAGGTGGGGGATAGTACGCCGGCAGTTGGCCTTCCTGAAGGGGTTTATTTTACAGAGACAGGGCCAGCCTATCTTGTTAGAGATAGAGATCGTCCCCAATGGGTATTAATTTATCATCACAACATATGGACAGCAGTGATTGCGCTTGTTACGGGCAGTATAGCAGGGGTAGCATTTCCAGAAGGATCTTCAGCTCTTTTTGGTCTAGGAGAAAACATTCCTAAATCAACATGGAAAGCATATATGCAGCAGATGCCGGAGATAGCGTTAGGGATAATATTCTCTGCTGTATCATTTACAGCAGCTGCATTTTTTATTAATAAGCAATACCATGCAAGAGAATTGAAGAATGCGGCACATGGAACAGTACAGCGTATGGAAGTACCATTTGATAGTCTTTCTCTATCGGAGGCTTCATTTTTATCATTGGAAGATTTAGAAAGATTAGCGGGGGAAACCTTAGATGGTCAGGGGAAGGTTTTGGAAGGGGTGCTTTTGCCGAGAAAGGATGAGCAGGGAAGAAATATTGAAGGGTTTCGTATGAATAGTCAGGATATTAGCTTGAAGTATATAAGCAAGATTAGGCAACGCGCTGGAGATGGGTGGATAACCCTTAATAGTGTTCTTTATGATACGTCAGAGAAACTGTCCGGACTTTTCAATCGTTTGTCAGCTAATGGCAATGAAGTACAGGTTTATTACAGCGAGTGGGATGTAGAGCGCGGCGATGTCCCTGAAGATAAGGCGATGAATGCTAAAGGTGGTATTGACTTAAACCCTGCGCAGATGGATATGCAGGTCAAGAATGAAGGGGAAGGTTTTAAGTTTGATTTTAACGGCGTTGAGATTGATGCGGCGCAAATCACAGGGGCGGAATTTATCATCAATGAGATTAAGCCAGTCACCAATCTTTTGCTGGAATTAGGCTTGCTTGGTTAGGGTTGATTTGCTTGACGCCCTGGTTCTAGCATGGTAAATTTGATTAGATTTTAAGAGAGGAGAAATTGCCTTGCCGACAATTTTAGAGATCATGGGGTGGAGGTTGTTCTTCTACTCCAATGAAGCTAATGAGCCGATACATATTCATGCGCGTAAAGCAGGCATGGAATGTAAGTTTTGGATTGATGTAAAGGGTTATGATATTAAAGAAGCTTATGAATTTGGCTTAAAACCTAAAGATAGGCGGGAGATACGTAGGATTATTTTTGATCACTTTGATTATATTGTTGAACGTTGGGATAATATTCATGGGAGATAATAATGAATAAATTATATAATGTACAAAGTGTGGTTATTGAAGCTAATCAGCTTATTCTTAAGGTGGATGGCCGCAAGCACGCATTTAGTTTAAAAGATATTTCTGAGCGTTTGTGTAAAGCTACGCCAGCACAGCGCAGAATCTTTGAGGTATCACCTTCAGGTTACGGTATTTATTGGCCCTTGATTGATGAAGATATTTCTATTGCTGCTTTATTGTCACCTAAGCATCAAGTTAGCAATGTAGTTTCCTACCGCTAAAATCGGTGGCTGTCCCTCATTTTTGATATATAATAACCCCTTATGAAATCTGATTCGATTATTATCCGTGGTGCCAAAGAGCACAATTTAAAGAATATTGATTTAACCATTCCCCGCAATCAATTCGTGGTGATTACCGGTCTTTCAGGGTCGGGCAAATCATCATTGGCCTTTGATACTATTTACGCCGAAGGTCAGCGCCGCTATGTTGAGAGTCTTTCAGCCTATGCCCGTCAATTCTTAGACCAAATGCAGAAGCCTCAAGTTGAGCATATCGAAGGGCTTTCCCCTACTATTTCCATTGAACAAAAGACGGTGAGTCGTAACCCGCGTTCAACGGTAGCGACCCAGACGGAGATTTATGATTACCTGCGTTTGCTTTTCGCGCGGGTGGGGACGCCACATTGCTATTCTTGCGGCAAAAAAATAGAACAGCAAAGTGCCCAGCAGATTGTAGATACGATTTTGTCCTTTCCTGAAGGAACTAAGATTAATGTGCTGGCTCCGTTAGTGCGCGGCCGCAAAGGTGAGTATCGCAATATCGGCCAGGACGTAGCTAAGAGCGGTTTTGCCCGCATGCGCATTAATGGCAAGATTTATGAAACTGGCGATAAGGTAAAGCTAGATAAATATAAGATTCATCATATTGAGGTGGTGGTTGATCGCTTGACCGTGCGTCCGGATATTCGCAAACGCTTGTTTGATTCGGTGGAAACCGCGTTGAAGGTGGGTGAGGGTATTTTATTTATTGATTTTAACGGCGAGCGGCCTTTGCAAACCTTTAGTGAAAAGTATGCCTGCGCGGAGTGTGGTACATCTTTAAGTGAAATCGAACCCCGCATTTTTTCATTTAATTCACCCTATGGCGCTTGCCCGGAATGCAATGGTTTGGGGACGAAGATGGAGATTGATCCACAAGCCTTGGTGGAAGATCCAAGCAAGCCATGGACAGCGGCGATTGCGCCCTGGAAACGTGGCCAGCGCGGTTACATGATGTATTACCGTGCCGTCTTGCGGGAGATTGCCAATATTTATGATGTTGACCCGCGTTTGCCGTATAACAAGCTGGACAAGAAATTTAAAGATATTATTCTTTATGGTTCCGACGATGAGATATGGAATCGTAAATTTGAAGGGGTAGTTAATTACCTTGAGCGGCTTTTTCGTGAGACGGATAGTGATTGGCTTAAGGAAGAATTATCTGGTTTTATGTCGGAGCAGTCCTGCCCAGCCTGCAAAGGCTTAAGATTAAAGCCTGAATCCTTGGCGGTAAAGGTGGCGGATAAGAATATTACCGATGTGGTTGGGTATTCTATTAAGGAAGCTAAGCAGTATTTTAGCGGGCTTAAGCTTTCGAAGGACAAGAAGACGATTAGCGAGGAGATTCTTAAAGAGATTAATCGTCGGTTGGATTTCTGTATTAATGTTGGCCTAGAATATCTGACCCTGGATCGCCGTTCATCAACGCTTTCCGGTGGGGAAGCGGAGCGCATTCGCTTGGCCACCCAGGTGGGGTCAGGATTGGTGGGTGTTATCTATGTCCTAGATGAGCCAAGTATCGGCCTGCATCAAAAAGACAATGACCGCTTATTAGCGACCTTGCATTCCCTGCGTGATCTAGGTAATACGCTAATTGTAGTCGAGCATGACGAAGATACTATTCGCCGTGCTGACTATGTGATTGACCTGGGTCCTGGGGCTGGCGAGCATGGGGGCAAGGTCATGTACGCCGGTGATGTGCCGGGTCTGATAAAAGCCAATAATTCGCTGACCAGTCAATACCTTAATGGTTCCTATAAGGTTCATATGCCGGCCAAGCGTCGGGATATTGTAAATACTAAATTCTTGAAGATTACCGGTGCTAAGGAGCATAATCTTAAGGACATCGACCTGAGTATTCCCTTAGGGGCCTTTGTCTGTGTCAGTGGGGTATCAGGATCGGGTAAATCAACCTTGGTCGACGGTATTATTTATAAGGCTCTGGCACAGAAGATTAACGGGGCTAAGGATAAGCCTGGCGCGCATAAGAAAATCGATGGCATCGGGCATATTGACAAGATTATCGTCGTTGATCAATCGCCCATTGGCCGTACCCCGCGTTCTAATCCAGCCACCTATACGGGGGTGTTTAGCGATATCCGTGACCTTTTCGCGCAAATGCCAGAATCCAAGATGCGTGGTTATAAGCCGGGACGTTTTTCCTTTAATGTGAAGGGTGGCCGCTGTGAGGCCTGCGGCGGGGATGGCATAAAAAAAATAGAAATGCATTTCTTGCCCGATGTTTATGTGGAGTGCGAAATTTGCAAGGGCAAGCGTTTTACTGACCAGACCCTGGAAGTAGAATTCAAGGGTAAGAATATCGCTGATGTGCTTAATTTATCCGTTGATGAGGCGCTGGTTATTTTTGATAATATTCCGCGCGTTAAAATTGTTTTGCAAACGTTGGCGGATGTGGGGCTAGGCTATGTCCGCCTAGGTCAGGCGGCCACTACCTTATCCGGTGGGGAAGCCCAGCGGGTGAAATTGGCTAGTGAATTGTGCAAAACAGCTACGGGCCAAACTTTTTATATCCTGGATGAACCAACTACGGGGCTGCATTTTGCTGATGTGGATAAATTGCTGCAAGTGTTGCAACGTTTGGTAGACCGGGGCAATACCATCCTGGTGATTGAGCATAACCTGGATGTGATTAAGTCAGCGGATTATGTGATTGACTTGGGGCCTGATGGCGGGGATAAGGGGGGCGAGCTGGTCTTTGCCGGTTCGGTTGAAGAGATTATTAAACACCCTAAATCACATACTGGCCAATACTTGAAACAATTCTTAAACAAATCAGCATAAAGATTGGTATAATATTTCCTATGAATCGTCGCTGTCTATTTTTATTTATTATCGCGGTCGCATTGTTTTCTAATCCTTCTTTGGTTAAGGCTCAGGTGGTTGAGCAAGAGTTGTTGGGTACGGCGCAACAGGCTTTCAATGACGGATTTAGTGATGTGGCGATCCGTTATTTAGAAGATTTTCTTCAACAGTTTCCGCAAAGCCCTAAAATTAATACCGCCAAGGTTCTTCTAGGGCAGAGTTATTTTTTAAAAGGCCAATACGATAAGGCGTTAGAGCTTTTTAAGGTTTTGATTGACCAGGAGGAAAATAGGGATGCGATTCTTTTTTGGTTGGCTGAAACTCATTTAAAATTAGGTCAGGTTAAACCGGCTCGGGAATATTATGAATCGGTGATTAAAGATTTTCCTCAGTCTCCTTTTGTTGCGCAAGCCTATTATTCATTGGCTTGGGTCTATTTTGACCAAAAGAATTTTTCCCAGGCAAGGTTGGTTTTTCAGCAATTAATCAAACAATTTCCCGCTCATCAGTTTAGTGAAGATGCTATGTTAAAGGTTGCAGAATGTGACTTTAATCTTTCCCAATTTAATGAAGCTATAAAATCTTTTGAAAGCTACATGCTTAAATACCCTAAGAATAATAATGCCTGTATGGTTAACGTGGACATTGCTGAAAGCTTTTATTATTTAGAGATGTTTAATGATGCGTTGGGGTATTATCAAAAGGTTAGGGAGGGGGCATGCGATGATCAGTTAAGATTTTCCGCAATAATAGGGAGTGTTTGGAGCAATATAAAATTAAAGAATTTTGCTCAAGCTGATGCCTTATATAGGAATGCGGCAGATCTTGCAAAATTAAAGGGTTACCCGCAAGATGATATTGCTTTTTTGCAGGCTAATATTCAAATTGAACAGGGTAATTATGATGCCGCTATTTTAAGTCTAGCAGATTTTATTACACGTTTTCCGCAAAGCCTAATGGTGCCGGAGGCCTATTTGGCGAGAGCCAATGTTTATTTTTTATTAAAGCGCTATGGTGAGGCGATGGTGGACTATCAGCATATTGCTTCAATGCCGGATCCTGATTTGATGCAAAAAGCTATGTTTGGCTTGGGTTGGTCGCAGATTAAATTAGGGAACACGGCTGAGGCGGTGAAATATTTTGAGGGTGTAGAGGCGCGTAGTAATGACGCTCAGGTTAAAGCTAATGCGCTTATTCAGGTTGCGGATGCTTATCAGGATAGCAATCATTATGAAGATGCGCTGCGTACGTATGAACATGTCATCAGTGAGTATCCTAATAATGCATTGCTTGATTATACGCAATACCGGCGTGCGATTGTTTTATTAAAATTGTTAAGAATAGATGAATCTATTCTTGCTTTTGATGGTTTGCGTTCCCAGTTTCCCTCTAGCAAATACCTAGAGGATATTGATTATTATTTAGGAGTGGCTAGTTTTAAGAAGGGGGATTGGAAGAAGGCTGTCTTAACATTAGAGAATTTTATTAAGGGGTTGCTGCATCCTAGTGAATTTACGCCTGAGGCTAATTATATTTTGGCCTTATCTTATTTAAATCTAAAGCAGCCCCAGGAGGCGTTGCGTATTTTTCAGAAAATTTTAAGATTGTACCCTGATGCGGCTAATGTGGCGCAAAATGCGGATATAGGAATCGCTAAATGCCAGTTTGAATTGGGTCAGATTAAAGATGCAGTAAAACGTTTTAAATTAATTGTTTATAAATATCCGCGCACATCTACTGAAAGTGAATCAATGTTGTGGTTGGCGCAATATTATTTAAAAAATGCTGAATACCTTGAGGCTATTAATTATTACCGTGCCTTAATTGAGCGTTTTCCAGATAGCCTTCAAATTGATCAAATCCATTATGAGTTAGGGCAAGCCTATGAAATTCAAGGGCAAACAGATTTAGGTTTAGAGCAATATAAGAAAATAAGTGCTAAGGATAAGGGGTTATTGGCTAAGGCTAAGCTGTCCATTGCAGGTATTTTATCTAAAGACCTTGAGCCTCAGCGGGCCATTGCGGCGTATGAAAGCATCATTTTGACTAATCCTGATTTTGCATCGGATGCGTATTTGCGTTTAGGTCAGCTTTACCGTAATGCACAAAATTATGAGAAGGAAATTGATGTGTATCAAAAAGCATTAAAGGTTGTTGATGATAACGGTCAAATTAACAAGGCGCAGCTGCAGTTTAATATTGCGGATACCTTGGAATTGATGAGCCGTACCGACGAGGCTATTGAGCAATATTTAAAGATTGCGCAAGCATATCCTCAAGAAAAGATTTGGATTATTAAAGCTTATTTGAGGGTAGCTAAGATATATGAGGATGGTAAGGATTGGGGTGGGGCTCAGGTGGTGTATCAAAAAATCATCCAATTAGGTACTGAAGAGGCTAAATATGCGCAAGAACGTCTTGATTGGATTAAGCATAATGTAGTTTTAAGAAAAACAAGGTGAGGTTTATATGAATATAGCGTTTATTAATGCATGGGGTATCTTATTTAAAGGCGGGCCGATGATGTGGCCCATCTTGTTATTGTCAATCGTTGGATTGGTTATCGCTGTTGAGAAATTTATTCAGTTGAATAAGGCGCAACAGGAGCTTTTGCGTTTTAAAGAGGGCTTGTTCGTAGAAATTCGCCAGCAACGTTTAAAGGAAGCGTTAGTGCTATGTGAAGAACGCGCTAATTTTGTTGGCCGTATTATTAAGGCGGGTATTGTAAAATTTGGTCAGCCGCGTTCGGTAATAGTGGCGGCGATGGAAGATGCGGCGACTGTTGAAATACATCAATTAAAGCAGCGGCTGGGTATTTTAGCCTTAATTACTAATGTGGCGCCAATGCTGGGGGTTTTAGGTACGGTCAGCGGTATGACGGTGGTTTTTCATGCAGTTCAAATGAGGGCGAATGCGTTAAACCCGTTGAGTTTAGGGGATATGTCTTCCGGGATATGGCAGGCCTTATTGACAACAACGGCTGGCCTACTAGTTGGTGTGATTAGTTTAAGTGCCTATAGTTTTTGTTGTGCAAGGGTTAATGACGTTATTATGTCTATCGACCAAGCTGTTAAAGAAGCGGCTAATTTATTGGAGAGTTAAGGGTATGTCATTACAGCATTTGATGATGACAAAGAATATTATCCACCCAGCGGTAGGGGTGGTTTTTGTTAATTTTATTTTAGTGGTTATTTTATTGGTCATGTCGGTGACGGTCTTTGCGACTCCGGCCGGTATTGATTTAAAGTTTCCTTCAACAGGGGTTAGTGCTCGGGAAGAAGGGGCGGTTAATATTAAGGTTACCAGCGAGAATGTTATTTATTTTAACGGCAAGGTCGTTACCCTAAATGAATTGCGCAGGGTATTGGCTTCTTTTAATTATCAGAATAAGGTTATTATGATTAAGGCTGACCGGCGGGCATCGATGGGCCGCATTACAGATATTTGGGACTTTTGTCGCGGGATCCCGGGGGTAAGGGTTAATGTCAGCACGTCTAATTAAAGTGTCCTTGGTTGTAGTTTTCTTGCACATTATTATTTTAAGTGTTTTTTGGATTGGATTTCCTGTTCCGATGCCTAGGGCGCAGGTAGATTTTATTTATGTGGGCGGTAGTGTGGATGATGGCGGGGGAATGTCAATTAAGATGCAGGGCGATAAATCTGTTGATTTCGATCGTTTTGATGCTCCGGCATTTACGCCGTGGATGGATTTGCGTTCAGTAGATAAGCCAAGAAGTTGAGGTTTTTGATATGTTTATTTGGGATTTTGCGGTTATTGTTGCTTTAGCGGGAGCGCTTTGTTTAGGGCTTGTTATTATTTTATGGGTAATGTCGGAAAGAAAAACAGGATTGCATCATTCTTTTAACGATGTGCAGGCATTTAAGCAATGTCCTTATTGTGCCTATGTTTTTCTGGATTACCTTAATCGTAAAGGTTTGCCTTGCCCACGTTGCCATAGTTATTTGGATGATATAAAGGAGTAAAATCAGGTATGCCTAAATTAATGCGTGACAGTCAATCAGGAATGGTGTTAATGATGGTCTTGATGATTGTAATGATTATGATGATTATGACAATCACCATCTTAACCCAAAGCTTGAATCAAAGTACTTCTGTGCAAAAACAAATCGACCAAATCCGCCAAGACCAATTAGCCAAGGGGTTGTTCTGGAAGGCTCATTCCAATGCGGGGAAATCAGAAGAAGAGCGTTCTGAGGTGGTGATGGATGGAAAATCTTACAAATCTACGTTGAAGACAACCGGTAATACTATCACTGTCGATGTTTCTTCTGAATAGCCATCACTTTATCTTTAAAAAATAGCCTAAAAACATTGACAATGGGAGAGGGCTGTTGTCTAATGTTGATGTATGCCCGGCGAGAAAATCATAGGATTCTTTTGGGGAGCAAAGCAGTTTAATATTATCGAGGCGCGTGATGGGATGGCCTTATTGTCATCTCGTTTTTCACCCGATGAAGGGTCTCCTGTTGCCTTGATTCAGCGGGTTTTACGTGACAACCGTTTTGAAAGCCGCCGATGTGCGTTGAGTATTCCAAATAGCGAATCAATGATTCGTTCCTTTGTCTTGCCCGCCATGAATGCTGCTGAATTAGAGCGTGTTGTTGAGTATGAAGTAAAAAAATACATCCCCTTTCCTTTAGAGCAGTTGGTTTTTGTTTTTCATCCGTTCCCTTTTATTGATAAGAACGTAAAGAAAATCCGCATTGTTTTAGCAGCTGTGCGCAAGGATGTCTTGTTTAGCTGCAGCCAGCATTTAGAGCAGGCTGGATTGAATGTTTTTCTAGCGGAACCTTCGCCTATTAGTTTGGTGAGGGTCTTGGTTTTTAAGAAAGAAATGCGGGTTGACCAAAAGGTTATTGTTGTTGTTTTGGATCAAACTCAAGGCCAGATTTTGTTTGTTCAGAAGGGGGTTTGTCAATTTGTTAGGGACTTTTCCTTGCTGGTTTCAGCTAGCGATCAGGGGGAAGATCAGCAGATGGTGCGCAGGAAATTGATTAATGAAATTCACATGTCGATAGATTTTTATAGTCGTCAGTTTGAAGATGAAAAGGCTGCTCAAATGTTGATTGTTTCCGCGTATGATGATGCATTATTAGCGGCGGAGTTGTCAACTGAGTTTGCGCTGCCGGCCAAGCATTTGACGCCAGCGCAATTGTTGCGTACACAATCTGCGGATGTATCAGCGCTGCATGCCTTGGGCGCGGCCCTATCAAGAGATCCAATTTTAAAGGCTTCATTTAATTTTACCAAGAAACAAGAAAAATCTGATGGTTCGTTTTTGCCGGGTGTTGATTGGTTTTTGTTTGAAAGGGTGTCTAAGACAGCGGTGGTGTGTTTGATTGCGTATGGTTTAGCTTGGGGGTTAGCTCATTTTAAAATTAATCAGTTAAAAACAGAAGCGGTGGCTTTATCTAGCCGTCAGCAAAGTTTTGATGGTTTAAGTGCGCAAGAAATTTTGGCTAAGGCGGCGAAAAATAACCGTCAGTTAACGGAATACCAGAACATACGTTTAACCAGTCAATTGTCAGCTATTTTGGTTAATGTGCCAGGCTTGTTTAGTGAAGGGGTTTGGCTGCGTGATTTATCTGTTAAATATGTTGTGGTGGGAAAGAATAGCGCGGATGTTAGTTTGGTCTTGGAAATCTATGGGTATGTGTCCCTGGATGATGCCAATAAGGAGATTCGGGTGGTGAATGATTTAACAGCCAAGGTGAAACAGCATCCGGTGCTTGGTAAATATTTCAAGAGCGCGGTAATTAACTCAGTTGAGCGTCAGCAATATCAAGATAAACCGGTGACGGTTTTTACAATGAATTGCTCATAAAAACATGAATATTAATGACCTGACAAAGATGGATTTAAAGAACATTGACCTTACTAAGGTGATTGCTTATTTAGGTATTCATACGGATGCGTTGATTCGTATGGCAATTGTTGTCGTAACTGTTTTAGGCGGATTTCGCTTGGTCGAGCAGTATTTGGAGCAAACCAAGGTTTTTAGTGTGCAGATTACGGAGATGGAAGAAAAACTAATGCAGGTGATGTCTTATGAAAAAAGCGTTAACGGTTTAAAATTGTTTTGGGAAAAAGCGCCTAAGCCGATCAATGATGATGCACTGGTTAATTATATGACGGATTTAGCCACCAAGAATAATTTAGAAATTCTCTCCTTTTCTCCAGGGCAGGTTACAAGTGATAAATTTTATACGGCTAACAAAATTAAATTCAAATTGAAAGCGCGGGAATATAAGGATTTTGTGCTTTTTGTGCGTAGTGTGGAGAATTCTGGGTTTGCCTTGCGGGCGGAAGCTGTTAGTTGTTCCCTGGAGCAGGGGACAAATCAATCAGCAACCGGCCCTATTATTAATATCCAAATGGAAATTGTTTCAATAAAGGTCAATGAGCAGAAAAATATTTAAATATAGCATTGTTTTTTACGGGCTTATGGGCTACAGTATTTTATGTGCGGCTCCTGCGGAGCAACCGGCAGCGGTAGATGATTTTTCAGCGGCATTTTCGTCGATAAAGAATCCTTTTTCATCGCCTGTTTCGGTTAAGAAGGTTGAGCCTGT
>JACCDV010245091.1_pt1 | contig 18312 bp, 19 predicted proteins | sample 7446131 | NCBI WGS metagenome assembly JACCDV01 (sample SAMN15323448, study PRJNA562643) | freshwater metagenome | isolation source: river surface water | place: USA:Blue River Watershed | collected 2017-08-17 | reverse complement strand
GTTCACGGCCGAGCCGGTGCACTTGGCATAACGGGCCTTGAGGGCCTTTTCTTCGTCGGTCTTGGGGTTCTCGGGGTAGTCGGGCAGGGCATAACCCTTAGCCTGCAATTCCTTGATGGCAGCGGTCAACTGGCCCACAGAGGCGCTGATGTTGGGCAGCTTGATGATGTTGGCTTCAGGCTTGAGCGTCAGCTTGCCCAGCTCGGCCAGGTTGTTGGTCACGCGCTGCTCGGCAGGCAGCAAATCAGAAAACTCACCCAGGATACGCGCAGCCACCGAAATGTCGCTCTCGGCCACTTCAATGCCGGCAGGCGCTGCGAAGGTGCGGATGATCGGCAAGAAGGAGGCGGTGGCCAACAAAGGGGCTTCGTCGGTCAGGGTGTAAATGATTTTGGATTTGTCTGCTGCCATGGATCGTCTCGTCATCAGGGATGTGAAAAAAGAATGTGTGCTCGGCGGTGTGTCGAACCAATTCGCCAAACCGCCCTTTTAAGGCGGATTAACCCAAGACTTTATCTCAAATGGCACCCTGTTTTGCTTACGGGTACCCACATCCTGACCGTTGTGCCTGGGCCACCCAACTGCCGGGCGATTAAACTGGCACCCTTGAAACACGCGTCAGGCCACCCGACCTGACGCCCGATGACTCGGCCCGCGCCCTGGAGCGCGGCCACCAACCTGGAAAGACACCCCATGGGCGCGCAATGGAAAGCCAAAGGCAAAGCACAGGCCGCAGACGCCAGAGGCAAACTCTTTGGCCGCCTGGCCAAGGACATCATGATTGCGGCCCGCAACGGTGCCGACCCGGCGGCCAATGCGCGCCTGCGCCTGGTGGTCGAGCAGGCACGCAAGGTCTCCATGCCCAAAGACACGCTGGAGCGCGCCATCAAGAAAGGCGCGGGCCTCTTGGGCGATGCCGTCAGCTTTGACCGCGTGATTTACGAAGGTTTTGCCCCACACCAGGTGCCGGTGATGATCGAAGTGCTGACCGACAACGTGAACCGCACCGCGTCCGAAATGCGCGTGCTGTTCCGCAAAGGTCAGCAAGGCACTTCGGGCTCAGTGTCCTGGGACTTTGACCATGTGGGCTTCATCGAAGCCGAACCCGCCCAAGCCGGAGCGGACGCCGAGCTGGCCGCCATTGAAGCCGGTGCACAGGACTTTGAACCCGCCGACGAAGACGGCGTGACAGTGTTCATCACCGAAGCCACCGACCTGGACCTGGTCAGCCGCGCTCTGCCCGCGCACGGCTTCAACGTGGTGTCGGCCAAGCTGGGCTACAAGCCCAAAAACCCGGTCGACCCGGCCAACCTGAGCGCCGAGCAGCTCGAAGAAGTCGAAGCCTTCCTGGGCGCCATCGACAACAACGACGACGTGCAAAACGTGTTTGTGGGTCTGGCGGGCTAAGAGCGCCACACCGCAAAAGCAAGGGGGCTGTTCACAGCCCCCTTTTTTCTTACTCGGGCTTGATGCCGATGGCCTTGACGATGCCCGCCCAACGGGTTCTTTCGGCCCGCATGAAGGCGTCAAACTCGGCCACGTTCATCTTGGTCTCGGGTATCGAGCCCAGCGTCAGCAAGCGCTGCGCCACTTCCGGCTGTTTGAGCACCGCCTCCAGCTCGCGGCTGACGCTGTCCAAAATGGCCGCCGGTGTGCCCGCTGGCGCAAACAGGCCGTTCCAGCCGGTGTATTCAAAACCGGCAAAGGTCTCGGACAAAGTGGGCACAGACGGCAAGTTGGCCGTGCGTTGGGCCGAGCTGACCGCCAGGGCCTTGATCTGGCCCGAACGGATGTAGCTGAGCAAAGCCGCCTCAGGCAAGCAGATGAAGTTCACCCGGCCACCGATCAGGTCCTGAATGGCATCGGGCGCTTTGTTGTAAGGCACGTGCGTGAACTTGATGCCCGCCATGGCCGCAAACGAATCGGCCAGCATGCCCGAAAAGGTTTTGGGGCCTTCGGTGGCCATCGCCAATTTTTCGGGCTGGGATTTGGTTTGGGCAATGGCATCGGCCAGGCTGTTGCCCGTGAAGGCTGGGCCCGCTGCGATCACAAAGGGGCTGCGGCCAATCAAACGGACTGGCGCAAAGTCTTTTTCAGGGTCGTAGGGCAAGGCCTTGAAGGTGAAGACGTTGGTGACCATGGCCGCGGTGGTCGCGTAATAAAAGGTGTAGCCGTCGGCGGGTGAGCGCATGGCCGCTTGCGCGCCAATGACGTTTTGGCCCCCTGGGCGGTTGTCCACCACGATGGGCTGGCCCAAGCGGCGGCTCAGGTTGTCGGCCACAAAACGCGCCAGGATGTCGGGGCCAGAACCGGCCGGTTGCGACAAGATCCATTTGATGGGCCGCGCGGGCCAGGCCTGTGCCCAGGCCGCACCCTGCAGACCCGTGGCCACGGCGGCGGCCGCGCCCAGCAAGCCCTTGTTGAACGATCGTCTTTGCATGTTTGTCTCCTGTTTCATTTTAAAAAAATCACACGGTTGAACCCGCCGCGACGCCATGCCCCATCTTGCAAAGACGGGGCCATGCCGTCAAAGCTTTTCTCTTTCGACGCGGTTGCGCAGCACACCGATCTTGGACACCTCGATCTCGACCAAATCGCCCTCTTTCATCCACACCGGCGGCTGGCGGCGAGCGCCCACGCCACCGGGCGTGCCGCTGACAATCACGTCGCCGGGCGCCAAAGTGGTAAAGGTCGAGACGTACTCGATAAGACGCGGAATCGGAAAAATCAGCATGGCCGTGGTCGCGTGCTGCATGACCTGGCCGTTCAGGCGGGTGGTCAGGCTCAGCTCTTCGCCATCGGCGATCTCGCCACGGGTGACCAAAATCGGGCCAAAGGCACCGGTGCCCACAAAGTTCTTGCCGGGTGTGAACTGCGTGGTGTGGCGCTGCCAGTCACGCACAGAGCCATCGTTGTAGGCGCTGTAACCGGCCACATGTTCCCATGCCTGATCACGGGCAATCCGGCGACCACCTTTGCCGATGACCACGGCGATTTCGCCCTCGTAGTCGAAATGGTCCGACTCGGGCGGCATCAGCAAGGGCTGCAGGTGACCGGTTTGCGAATCGGCCACGCGCAAAAACACGGTGGGGTTCTCGGTCTTGTCGCGCTCGGTCTCGACGCGGTGCTCTTCGTAGTTGTGCCCGATGCAGATGATCTTGCCGGGGTCGGTGATGACGGGCAAATACGTGATCTGCGCCAGCGTGCAGGTGTCAGGCTGACCCTGGGCTGCAGCGCCCAGTTTTTCGAGCATGCCATCGGCCAGGGCGCTGCGCAAAGTGGGGTAGTTGGCGCTGCCCAGGGAAACGACGCCTGTGTCGGTGGCCAGGCCCCAAGAGGCTTGGCCTTGAAATGAATAGCTGAGGAATTTCATGGTGGTGTTGCAGTGAGGAAAGTGAAATCGGTTCAATCAAAAGGCGTTCAGGGCTTGAGCGCCAACAGCGCCGCCTGGAGGTCTTGCGCGGTGTTGAACGCGCCGTAAACGTAATGATCCGGTCGCACAAGCGCGGCTTGGCAGCCCATGCGTTCGAACCAGGCCGCCAGCACGCCGGAGGACTCCTGAAAACCCGGCGCATTCAAGCCTTGCACCCGCAGGCTCAGGCCCGGCTGCGCACTGGCTGCAGCTTGTGCCCATGCGGCATCGGCACCGGGTTGGAGCAGCAAGCGCCAACCACAAGCGAGCAACTCGTCCATGCGCACTGGGCCTGTGGCCTGCTCGATCCAGGCTTGCGGGAACAAGGTGCCCACGGCCACATGCCCCGAGTCGTCGAGACAGCCCCCGACCAGCGCCGGCTGCACGTTCTGCCGCGGCATGGGCTTGACCTGCCCGCCACATTCGGCCAGCAAGCGGGCATCGCGCTCTCTGGCCTTTTGCACATCGCGCTGGCCCACCAATTGGCCAATGCCCTTGATGCGCGAGGTCAGCTCGGTCACATGGCCTTTGCGCTCGGTGCCGTAGGTGTCCAGCAAGGCATCGCTGGCGCGGCCTTGGAGCACATCGGCCAGCTTCCAGCAAAGGTTGGCCGCATCGCGGATGCCCTGGCACATGCCCTGGCCCAAAAACGGCGGCTGCTGGTGCGCGGCATCGCCTGCCATGAACACGCGCTGCTGGCGCCACTCTTTGGCGACCAAGGCGTGGAACTGGTAACTCGCCTGCCGCCAGAGCGTGGCCTCATCGGGCTGCAGCCAACGCGACAACAGCTTCCAGGTGGCCTCAGGCGTGGCCATGGCTTGGGGGTCTTCGCCGGGGTTGAGGGCGATTTCCCAACGGCGGTGGTTTTGGGGGCCGATCACATAGGTGCAGGGCCTTTGTGGCTCGCAGTACTGAACGCTGACCTTGGGCAGCTTGGCCAGGCCTTTGTCGTTGACCAGCACATCCACCACCAGCCAGGGTTCGTCAAAACCCAAATCTTGTAAAGCGATGCCCACCTGTTTGCGGGCAAAGCTCGAAGCCCCGTCGCAGGCGATCAGGTAGCGTGCCGAGACCTCACGGGTCTGCCCGTGTGCATCGGCCACGGTGAGCGTGACCGATGCATCGCTTTGTTGCAGGGCCGTGACTTTGCAGCCCAGCTCGACCTGCACCGAAGGCATGCGGCCCACACGTTCGCGCAGCACGGCTTCCATGGCCGGCTGGGTGAACACCAGCGACGGCGTGAAGCCCAGCGGGTAAGGCGGTGCCACGGTGGACATACATTTGATGAGCTGCCCGTCGACCCCGTAAAACTCGGAGTTGGTGAAAGGCTCTGTGAACGGCTCCAGCGCCTGCGCAATGCCCAGCTGCTGGAACACCCGCATGATTTCATGGTCCAGCGCAATCGCGCGGGGCTTGTCGTACACCTCGGTCAACTCGTCGCAGACGAAGGTGCGGATGCCTTGCAAACCCAACAGGCCTGCGGCCACCGCGCCGGTGGGGCCAAATCCAATGATGGCAACGTCAAACACGCCAGCTCCTTATGCGGCAAAAAAGACGGCACGCTGTGCCTCTTTCAGGCGTGCGCTCGGAGGCTGGGAAATGCCCCATTGGTCCACCCGGCCCGCAGGCCAGGTCCAGTCTGTGGGTTGCCCGGTCTGGTAGCTGTCGTCGATTTGTTCGACCTCGGCCGTGTACTCGATCACGATGTCAAACGGCCCGACGAAGTAGTTGAAGGCGTTGTCGCCCGGGCCATGACGGCCGGGGCCCCACTCGATAGGGTAGCCTGCGTCTTTCATGCGCCCACCGCCGCGCATCACGGCATCCAGGTCAGGCATCAAAAAAGCGATGTGGTTCAGGGCGTTGTTGTCGGTGTCGCCCAAAGCCACGCTGTGGTGGTCGCTGTTGCAACGCATGAAAGCCATGATGCGGGTGCGGTCCGACAAGGAAAAGTCCAAAGCCTCTTCCATGAATTGGCGGGTGTCCTCCACATGGCTGCTGTCGAGCACCACATGGGCCAGGCGCACGGGCAGGTCGGGCGCATCGATGGCGTTGACCTGCTCATCGCCGTGCACCAAACGGAAGACGCGACCATCCGGATCGGCCAGAGTGACCGCATGGCCACCACCGGGCTCCGTCACTGCCGCCGGTGCGGCCAACACCTGCCCGCCTGCGGCTTCGGTTTTTTGCGCGGCCAGAGCCAAGGCCTGCTGGCTGCGGGCCCTGAGCGTGACGTGCACGATCTGCGCAGCACCTGCCGCCCGGTGCAAAGCCAGCAGATGGTGATCGGTGCCCGCACCGCGCAAGTACAGCGCATCGGGCGTGCGAGCGGCCACCTGCAAATGCCAGGTGTTGGTGAAAAACGCCTCGGCCAATTCCAGATCGGGCACCGTCAGGGCTACACTGCGCAAAGCGCCTACCAAAGAAGATGCATGGGTCATGGCAAGGGGTTCAATGTAGTGGCGGGCAAGCCCAGAAATCGCAGGCCATTGGCCTGCACCAGTTGTTGGGTCACCCCGGCATCAAAGCCGGCTTGGGCAATGCGCTGCACAGGCCGCGCATCGTGGAAATTGAAGGGGTAGTCGGTGCCGATCATCAGCTGCGTTGCCCCGAACAGCTGCACCAGGTGCTGCAAGGTTGGCGTGTCGAACACGAGGGTGTCGTAATAAAAAGACCGCGCCTGCTCGGTGGGCGAGCGCTGCACGCTCTCACGCAATGCCGGAAAGACCGACATGGCCTGCTCCAGCCGGGGCAGCAGCATGGCCAGGGTGCCCCCGCCATGGCTGAACGCGATGCGCAGGCGCGGATGGCGCAGCATCAAATTGCCCGTCAACGCGGACGCCGCAGCCAGCCCCACATCGCTGGGGTAAGCCAGCACCTGTTGCAAGGGTGCCGGACCCACCAGGCGGTCCATGCCCGTGGGGCGCAAAGCGTGCACAAAGACTGCCAGGTCCAGTGCTTCGCAGGCTTCAAAAAACGGGTCCAGGCGCAGGTCACCGATCGGCACGCCGTTGATGTTGCTGCCGATCTCCACGCCCACCAAGCCCAGGCCGTGCCGGATGTGTTCGAGCTCCTGCAAAGCAAGGTCCATGTCTTGCAAGGGCACCGCACCCAGGCCCACCAGACGGCCCGACGACTCGGACACCATCAGGGCAATTTGTTCGTTCAGATAGCGCACCAGTTGCGCACCGACCGCCGGGGCCAGCCAATACGAGAGCAGCTCGGGCATGGGCGAAATCGCCTGCAGGCCCAGGCCCATCTCGTCGAAATCGGCCAGGCGCTTGCTCACAGACCAACATTTGTCTGACACCGTACGGTAGTTCTTGCCATCGATCATCACGTGCCGATGGCAGGCGTGCGCAGGCGCCATGGAAGGCCAACCCGCCGGCACCGCACTGCCCAGATAGTCCGGAAAATCGTGCGGAATGACGTGCGCATGCACATCGACACCGCAGTCACATGGCAAATGGCAGGTCATGCCTTCAGCCAGCGATCAGGCCTGCAGCTTCAATACCGGCGATGCAAATGGCTTCGTCTTCGTCGCCCGTACCGCCACTGGCACCTACGGCACCCAGCACTTCACCAACGGCGTTTCTCATCAGCACCGCGCCGGGCTGCGCCAAGAATTTGCCCTCGGCCGTGGCGGCCAGCGAGACAAAAAAGTTGGGGTTGTCTTTGGCGCGCTGGGCCAGCACTCGGCTGGATGCACCCATGCCAACCGCTCCCCAGGCCTTGGCCCGGGCGATGTCAAAACGGAACATGCTGGCGCCATCTTCGCGGGCAAAGGCTTTGAGCTGACCAGCCTCGTCGAGCACGGCAATGCCCATGGGTTTGTAGCCCTGGGCTTTGGAATGCGCCAAGGCCGCATCGATGATTTTTTGAGCCGCGGCCAAACTGAGAACGGTCATTCGGAGTCTCCAATTGAATTGATATGCGTCAAGCACTTTTCATCAGTTTAGGGAGTACGCCGGAATTCATCCAGTCAATCATTTGAATAGGTAGAATTTGTCCGATGAATACTTCAGGTATGGATTTGAACCTGCTGGTGGCTTTTCACGCCATGCTGGAACACCGCAACGTGACCCGCGCAGGCGAAGCCATCCACTTGAGCCAGCCTGCGATGAGCGCGGCCCTGCGACGCCTGCGGCTGCTGTTTGAAGACCCCTTGTTCATCCGCGCCGGGCTGGAGATGAAACCTACGCCCCGGGCCCTGCAGCTGAGCCCGGCCATCCGGCAAGTGGTACAGACCGTGCACAGCGAGATCTTGCAGCCCACCCGCTTCGAGGCACGCACGTCCACGCGGACCTTCACGGTGCTGATGCCCGACATCGGCGAAGCGAATTTCTTACCCCGCATTTTGGGCATGCTGGCGCAAGAGGCCCCCCACCTGAACCTGCGCACCTTAGCGATGCCCCGCCATGCCGCAGCTGAAAGCCTGGAGTCGGGTGCCGCCGACATGGCCATGGGCTACTTTCCGGATTTGCACAAAGCGGGCTTTTACCAGCAGCAGCTGATGCGCTCCTCGCATGTGTGCCTGGTTCGACAAGACCACCCCAGCATTGGCGAGCAGATGAGTCTGGTCCAATTCATCGCCGCCTCGCACGTGGTGGTAAAGCCGCATGGCCGTGAGCATGTGTTTGAGAAATTCCTGCAACAGCAAGGCATCACCCGGCGTGTGGTGCTCGAAATTTCCAACTTTCTGAGCCTGCTGCCCATCATCGAGTCCAGCGACCTGATCGCCACCGTGCCCCAAGACCTGGCCGCATTTTGCGTGCAACACGGCCAGGTGCGCACGGTGCCCACCCCGATCAAGGCGCCGGTGATCGATGTGCAGCTGCACTGGCACCAGCGTTTGCAAAAAGACCCCGGCCACGCCTGGTTGCGCAGCTCGATCCACCGGCTGTTCTCGACAAGCTGAACGGCCACCCGACGGCCTCGGGTTTCCCAGCTGTGTGTGACGGTGGCGAGCGGCTAGGATGGATTTTTTAACACCGATGTCAGGAATTGCCGCCATGCACCGTCACTTGTCCCGCCGCACCAAGACCTGGGGCCTTGCCCTGCTGGCCCTGTCTGCCACCAGTTCGGTCATCGCCCAAAGCTGGCCGCAAAAACCCATTAAGGTGATTGCCCCTTACCCGCCAGGTGGCCCGAGTGATCTGGTCATGCGTACGGCGGCCGAGAAGATCCAGGCCATCCTCAAGCAGCCCATCGTGATCGAGAACCAGCCTGGCGCAGGTGGCAACATTGGCGCGGCTGCTGTGGCCCGCGCCGCGCCCGATGGCTACACCTGGCTGATCGCCACCGACACGCTGCTCACGGTGAACCCGCATGTGTACAAAACCATGCCGTTCAAACTGGACGACTTGAAGCCGGTCAGCGTGCTCTCCTCCTTCAGCCAGACGCTGGTGTGCAACCCGTCGCTGGGCGTCAAAACCCTGCCCGAACTGATTGCCAAATCCAAAACCACCTCGCTGAGCTATGCCTCAGGCGGGCCAGGTGTGCCGGGACACTTGTCGACCGAGTTGCTGCTCAACATGACCGGCATGCAAATGGTGCATGTGCCCTACAAAGGCCCGGCCCCGGCCATGCAGGATGTGTTGGCCGGGCAGGTGCCTTGCGGTTTGCTGGCAGGCCCCACGGTGCTGCCGCATGTGCGCTCGGGCAAGCTGACGGCGCTGGCCGTGTCGGGTCAGGGCCGCTCACCCACCTTGCCCGAAGTGCCCACCATCGCCGAAGCGGGCGTCAAGGGCTACGAAGCCGACTTCAGCCTGATCCTGCTGGCACCCAAACAAGTGCCCGATGAACTGGTCACGAAGTTTCGCCAGGCGGTGGTGGATGCCTTGCGCACCCCCGAGGCCGCCGAACGCCTGAAAGCCACCGACCAGATCGTGATCGGCAGCACCCCAGAAGCAGCCGCCACCAAAATCGCCAAAGACAACGCCAAGTGGGGCGTGGTGGCGCGCAAGATCGGCTTGAGTCTGGACTGAGTCAGCGCCCGGTTCCGGAACTCATGCACCCTCAGGCAAGCACGCATTGGTGGGCAGCGCATACACCGGCGCAAAGCCCCCACCGGGCGTTCTGAAGTTGGTGGTCTGGCCCTGATAAACCCGGGCGGCTGACCACAGCACTTGCGTGTCGTACACATACTGGCGCACATCGAACTTCATCACCCGGTCTGTGCTGGCCTCAGCATGGATGCGCATCTGGCCTGGTTGCACAATGGTCTGGGCGATGTAGCCACCAGCCACGATCTCTTGCCACACGCGGTGGGTCAGCTTGTCGCCACGGTAAGCAGCACGGCCGCCGTAACCGGCAAAGGGTTTGAAAAACAAGTGTTTGCGCGCGGCCCACAACCGTTCGGCGTTGGCAGCGTCCACGGTTTCAGATGTCGGGACCATCTCCAGCAGCAACTGTTTGACCTCTGGCGTCAGGCTCAAGCGGTCCAGAAACGCCGCATCTGACAACAAGCCTAGATTGCGTTTGTCGGCGTACAGGGCATGCGCATGCGGGTGGGGCGTGAGGACCACCGCCTGCTCTTGGTAGGCCTGGCGCAAGTCCGCGCAAACGGGTGCCTCCAGGTAAAAGTCGGTCAGGCGGTTGTAGACCAGATCGACCGGCACACCGTCCGCAGACAGCACACCGTGTTCGTAACGTAGGGCTTGCGGGTCCACGATCACGGTTTGCAGGCCGTGGTGTTCAAACAGGTATTTGAAAAGCAGGAACTCCGGATACAGGTACTGCGCTTGCGGTTGTTCGTCCACGATGGCCACGGTGCGCAAGGGCCGTTGCATGCTCGCCAGCGCCCATTCCGCGCGGAACATCTGCACAAAGCGTTCTTCCAGACCCTGCACCATCTGAGCCGTCGGGATGAACGGCTGCATCACCTCACAACACGCCCGCTGTGAACGCGCCAGCACCGCATTGAGCATCGCGCCACCCGCATTGGTGTTGATCTCGATCAGTCCGATCCCGGCCTCGGAGACATGGAAGTCGTAACCCAGGAACACGCCCTTGGCGCCGCCGTGTGGCCAGTTGGCAATGTCCGGGGCACGCGCCAACACGGCTTGCTGGTACACCGGATGAGCCAGCACCAGCTCCACCGCGCGGACCAGTGCCTGCATGCGCTGCAAGTGGGCCTCGGCCACAAACACGGGCGATGCCGAAAACATATAGTCGCAACGCTCGCGCACCAACTCGAACACTTCCGGGCGGCCAATCTCGCGCGCCAACGCATGGCACATCGCCTCCCGGTCCAGACTGACGCAATAGACATCCTGAATCATCTTCATCCCATCTCTCGAAGCACACTGCGGCGGCAAGTGTGCATTGTTCAGCATTTTGCGGGCCGCCCACAAAGTGCCTGAACGCACCGACAGACTGCGACACGCAAGTCAGGATGAGCCCCTTCATCTTGTCGGAGAACACCATGCATCTTTTTACCCGCACTGTGCGTGTGAAAAACGCCGCAGCCATGGCCGCAGCCATACGTTTTGCCACAGAAGTCTGCGCCTATGTGAACAAGACTTACCACGTGAACATGCGCTTTGGCGTCGAGGTTTTTGGCCACACCAAGCTCCACTGGTTCATGGACTTTGACAGCATCGATCAATCGCTCGCCATGAACCAGAAAATGCTCATGGACACGGACTACCAGACCCTGCTGGGCAAAAGCAAGGACCTTTGGGTCGAAGGCAGCTTGAAAGACCGTTTGGTGAGGATGGCGCCATGAACCTGGCCAGCTTGTGTCAACGGGACATCCTCTCCGTCAGTGCCGAAGCATCGGTGCAAAAAGCGGCCGAGCTGATGCGCGTCAACCATGTCGGCGCACTGGCCCTGACCGACCCGGAAGACCCGGCCCGCGTGGTAGGGGTGGTGACCGACCGCGATCTGGTCGTCCATCTGCTGGCGCAAGGCCGCTTGCCCGGTGAACACCCCATCGGGGCCTACAGCCATGCACAGCTGATCGGCGTGCCCGGCACCGCCTCGGTGCACGAGGCGGTTCAAGCCATGCAAAAGCACGGCGTGCGACGGATTTTTGTCACCGAGGCCAATGGGCGCTTGATGGGCTTGCTGTCCATCGACGATGTGTTGGACACGCTGGCCGATGAGCTGAGCGGGCTGTCGCAGGCCATGCGCATCGGGATTGACCTGGAGAGTACCCGTACATCGCCCATGTTCAACCCCAGCGAGCTCAGCGGGAGCATGTACCTGGCGCAGCACGAGCCTTGATGGCTGGCCGCAGGATGCACTGAAACGTCGGGTCCACAAATGACAAGCCCGACCGGCGGACCGGTCGGGCTGATGGGTCGTCACGAGAGGATCGCCCCAAAAATGCCCAACAGAAGAGTTGTCGTTCTGAAGGGCGAGGCGCATGAATGCGCCTCAAAAATGCTTCAGTCAGTCGCCCGACGTCAGCGCTTTCACTTTAATCCTGCATGACAATCCCCGTCAAGCCACTGTTACATTTCTCGCGCATTCATGCGCGCGTACGTCGTTGGCGAACAGCCTGGGCCAAGGCATCGAGCACCGGCACAGTTTGCTCAAAACTGATGCAAGCATCGGTGATGGACACACCAGGCGCCAAGGTCTGCCCCTCCTTCAGGTCCTGACGACCTTCGTTCAGGTGACTCTCAATCATCAGGCCCATGATGCGGCGGTCGCCACCGGCCACTTGCGCAGCCACATCGTGCGATACCTCAATCTGTTTGGCGTGCTGCTTGCTGCTGTTGGCATGCGACACGTCCACCATGACTTGCGGTGCAATGCCCGATGCCTGCAGCGCCTTGCAGGCGGCATCGACATCGGCGGCCGAATAGTTGGGGGTTTTACCGCCGCGCAGGATGATGTGCACGTCCTGGTTGCCACGCGTTTCAAAAATGGCGGCCTGCCCCATCTTGGTCATGCCCATGAACGCGTGCGGCGCCTTGGAGGCCACCACCGCATCGGCCGCGACCTTGACGCCACCATCTGTGCCGTTCTTGAAACCCACCGGGCACGACAGGCCGCTGGCCAGTTGCCGGTGACTCTGGCTTTCGGTGGTGCGCGCCCCAATTGCACCCCAGGTGACCAAATCGCTGATGAACTGCGGGCTGAGCAAATCGAGAAATTCCGTCGCCACCGGCAAGCCCAAGTCGATGATGTCCAGCAAAAGTTTGCGCGCCATCTCCAGGCCCTGGTTCATGGCGAAGCTGCCGTCCAGATGCGGGTCGTTGATGTAGCCCTTCCAGCCCACCGTGGTACGGGGTTTTTCAAAATACACGCGCATCACGATTTGCAGGTCTTTGGCGTGCTTGTCGGCTTCGACTTTCAGCAGTTTTGCATACGCGATGGCCTGATCGTGATCGTGAATGGAGCACGGCCCGACAACAACAACCAAGCGGTCATCTTTACCTTGCAACACGTTCGAGATGTCTTGCCGCGAACGCTCGACCAGCGCCAGATGGGCGGGCGATGCCGGCAACAGCTCTTCAAGCAGGGCCGGGGTCATGAGCGGGCGCACCGAGGCGATGCGGGTATCGTCGATGCGAGTTTTGTCTTGGGTGGAAAGCATGGGTGGGATATCCAGAAATACGGTCAAATCATCGTCGTCCAGTTTAAAGGCTGTCTGTGGCCGGACCGCCGCCACCAATGGCAAGGTCAAGCGATTTCGGGATGGCCCGAGCTGCGACAATAGCCACTGCATCTGAAGGAGTGCGTGTTTGTTGGCATTGGTAGGCCTGCCCGGTTGTGGCAAATCAACGATGGGGCGTTTGCTGGGCCGCGAGCTTGATCGCCCGTTTTGGGACTTGGACCGGGCAATTGAAGAGCGCCTGGGTTGCACCATTGCCGAGTATTTCGCCAAGGCCGGAGAAGCCCGATTTCGCGAAGTCGAATCCCAGGTGCTCGACGAACTGACGCAAATCGACTTGGGCGTGCTGTCCACCGGGGGCGGCTCGATCCTCAAGGCCTTGAACCGCCAGCGCCTGCGCGAACGCTGTCAGGTGATCTATCTGCACGCCACCCCCATCCAACTGTTTCCCCGCCTGCGCCACGACAAGAAACGTCCGCTTTTGCAAGTGGCCGATCCGTTACAGAAGCTGGTCGAACTTTTTGATGCCCGAGACCCGCTGTACCGCCAGACCGCGCATCAGGTGATCTCGTCAGGGGGGCGGCCTGCCCGATGGGTGCTGGAGCAATGCCTGCAACAGGTCGGTCACAACGCCGACCCCCAACACCCAGCTTGAGCGTGTGTCGGCAACAGACCTTGGTCAGGTCTGCAGGCCCTTCAATCGATCTTGATCTTGTTGCGCGCAATGATGTCGCGGTAAGTCTTGGTGTCTTGCTGGATGCGTGCGGCCAAGCCTTTGGCGCTGGCATCGTCCACCTTCCAGCCTTGCAGGAACAACTTCTGGCGGATCTCGCGAGAGCCAAGGATTTTTTCAAGCTCCTGGCTCAGTCGGGCCTGGTGGGCAGCAGGCATGCGGGCTGGGGCCATGACCGCGTTCCACACTTCGATGTTGACGCTTTTGGCACCGATCTCTTCCATGGACGGCAAGGTGGGCGCTAGCGGTGTGCGTTTGGCCGAGGTCACCGCCACAGCTTCGAGCTTGCCCGCTTGAATCAACGGGTTCACGGTCGAAGCGGGCAGCAAGGTCATCTGCACCTGCCCGCCGATGATGGCGTTGAGGATGGGCGGCCCGCCATTGAAGGGCACATGGATCGGCTGGATGCCCAAGGCCTGCTTGAGCAACTCCATGCCCAGGTGCCCGCCCGAGCCAGGGCCCACTGAACCATAAGCTTGCTTGTCACCATCGGCCTTGAGCTGGCTAATGAATGCCGCCGGTGTGCGCTCGGCTGCGGGCTTGGCCGTCACCCACACCAAGGGCGCCGTGCCGATCAGTGCAATGGGGGCGAAATCGGTGCTCGGGTCATACGGCAATTTGGCATACAAAAACTTGGAACTGGTCAGTGGCCCGTTGCCGATCACGCCGATGGTGTGGCCATCTTCGGCCTTGGCGATGGCATCGGCGCCAATGTTGCTGCTGGCTCCGGGTTTGTTCTCGACCACCACCGACTGACCCAACGCGCGCGCCAGGGGCTCGGCGATCAAACGGGCCTGCACGTCGGGTGAAGACCCCGCCGGATAGCCCACGATGATGCGAATGGGTTTGGTGGGCCAAGCATCAGCCGCCTGGGCATGACCTGCCCAGAGGCTGGCCGCAAGGCACATGACGCTGGGGTACCAGCGCATCTGGCGTTCTTTTTTCTTCGTTTGCATGAAGTGCTCCTTGATCAGGGGATGTCGATCCAGTCTGCATTGTGTGTTCAAAAGGCCATCATTCCGTCCTGCCGGAGACCCGATGCCATCGCCCGCTTGCGCCAAAATCCAACGAAGACCCTCGAGAAAGCTTTGCCATGACCACAGACCCCCTGCAACAAGCCTTGCGCGACCTGTTTGCCCCCTGGGTGCAAGCCCTGAATTTGAAAGTCGAAGCCGTCCACAGTGACAGCGTGACGTTGCGTCTGCCACAAAGCGATCAGCTCTCGCGTGTGGGCGGCATGCTGTGTGGCCAGGCCATGATGGCTGCGGCCGACACGGCCATGGTGCTGGCGCTGATCCGGCACTTTGGCGAGTTCCGCCCTTGCAGCACGGTACAACTGTCCAGCACCTTCATGAAACCCCTGTCCGGGCAAGACGCCCTCATCACCGCCCGGGTGTTGCGGGCCGGCAAAGCCATGGCTTTTGGTGAAATTGACCTTGCCGGAGCCGACGATGGCAAGAGCGTTTTCCGGGCGAGCACGACCTACGCCTTGATGTAAGACAAGCGCTGGCCGGGCTTGGCTACAATACGTGCATTCTTGTTTTGAGGTAACCCATGTCCGCTCACAACGACGCACACACATCTGACGATCCCGTGGAAAACGTGGTCAAGCACATTCCCGTGGTCATTCCGGCCGCTGGCGCCGTGCTGATTTTCTTGCTGGCCTTCATCGCCGTCTTCATGGCCTGAGGTATTGAACCTCTTGGGTGCAGGCCTCTGGCCTCACCCACCAAGAACCCGCAACAGCTTCGGCTTTGCGGGTTTTGTTTTGGGGCCGTTGTCTTTGGCAGGTCGGATCCTGTCGGCCCGAAGTGCCCCGCTCAGTCATACCGCTTCGCGCACCGGCATGATGTGCAAGGCACCCGGTGCAATCAACAGCTGCACACAGCCGCCGGCCGACACTTTCAAGCGGTCGAGCACACGGGTAGTCAAATTCAGGGTGATGCGCTGCTCCGGCAAGTCTTGCGGTATCAGTGTGCACAAACTGATTTCACCCAAAGGCAAAACTTCAGCCAGCTGACATCGCAAACAGGTGGCCCCAGCTTCTGCTGGTTCAACCACGGCATCCTCGGCCAGCACGTCCACCTGCTCGCCATTAAGCACCCAGGTCACTGGCGTGCCGTCGTCGATCTTGTTTTTGTCGATCACGCTCAAATCAATGGCACCACCCTGCGGGTCTGAACCCGTCCAGCGCAAACGGGCCCAACCCGGGTGGTCTTTGAAGAAGCGCCCGCTGAAGTGGTTCTGAATGCCCACCAGCTCAGCCACCCGCGCATTGCGCGGGCTGGCAAACACGCGGGACGGCTCACCGGTTTGCAGGGTTTGGCCCGCGTCCACAATCACCACACGGTCGGCGAGGCGCCGAGCTTCGGACAAATCGTGCGTCACCAGCACCATGGGCACCGACACCTTCTGGCGCAATGCGGCCAGTTCGCGGTAAAGGGTCTGCCGTGTCGGGGCATCCACGGCAGAAAAAGGTTCATCCAACAACAGCACCCCGGCCAAAGCCTGGCTGGCTGAGGCCTCGGGCTTTGGCATGACGCGCACCAGCGCACGGGCCAGCGCCACGCGCTGCTGCTGCCCGCCCGACAGTTGTGCCGGTCTGCGTTGCGCCAGAGCAGCCAAGCCCAAGCGGCTGAGCAAGGCCTGCACATCGGCAGCCGACCAGCCTGCACCGGCGGCCAAGGCCACATTGGCCTCGGCGGTCATGTGCGGGAACAAGGCGTAATGCTGGAACACCAAACCAGCGCGCCTCGCTTGCGGCGTGAGCTGCACGCCAGTGGCCGTGTTGAGCCAGTCCTGCCCGGCCACACAGATGCGGCCTTGCACATCGGGCGGCGTCCACAAACCGGCCATCGCCCTGAGAATGCTGGTTTTGCCACTGCCCGATGGGCCGACCAGGGCCACCAATTCGCCCGCGTCACAGTCGAACTCGGCCGCCAGGCGGATCGGGCTGTTCGATTGGAGCTGGACTTGCAAACCCGACATCAGCGCTCCTGCAGGGCTCGGCCGCGCAGGCCCACCCGGTCAAACGCCAGCACCAGGGTCAGCGCCAGCAAAGACACCCCCACCAGCGCCAGCGCCATCACATGGGCCGACTGCAGCTCCATGCCCTGCACCTTGTCATACAGCGACACCGACAGGGTACGCGTTTCGCCTTCGATGTTGCCACCCACCATCAGCACCACACCAAACTCGCCCAGGGTGTGCGCCACCGTGAGCGCCATGCCTGCCAACAGGCCAGGCCAAGCCAGCGGCAACTCGATGCGCCAAAACGTTTGCCAAACCGACAGGCCCGACACCCAGGCTGCTTCGCGCAAGCTGTTCGGCACCGCCGCAAAAGCGCGCTGGATGGGCTGCACCATGAAGGGCAAATTGACCAGCACACTCACCAACAGCAAACCCGGCATGCTGAACACCAGCCGCCACCCGAGGGTTTGGGCCAGCCAGGCGCCCAAGGCGCTGCCCTGACCCAGCGCCACCAAAAAGTAAAACCCGATCACCGTGGGCGGCAACAACAAAGGCAGCAACAACAAAGCCTCGATGAAAGGTCGCCCCACCCAGGACGTGACCGCCAGCCAACGCGCCAATGCCAAGCCCAAGGGCAATAACACCAACGTGGTCCAGGCGGCCAGGGTGAGCGAAACGTTGAGGGCTGACCAATCCATGCGGGGGTGCTGTTGATGTGCAAGGTCTGGATTATTGCGGCAAGCCGTAACCGTGACGCACAAAGATGTCTCGCGCCTGTGCGCTCAGCAGGTACTGGTGCCAAGCCTGCGCTGCGGCACTGGCGCCTTGCAGCAAGACCATGCGCTGCTGCAAGGGGGCGTGCCAGGATTCGGGCAGCGGCTCGAAGCGCAGACGTCCCGACATTTCTGGCGCCTTGGCCAAAGCCAACGCGGTGATGCCCGCCTGCGCTGCGCCGGTGGCCACAAACTGAGTCGCTTGCCCGATGTTGTCGCCCAGCACCACTTGATGCGCGCCCAGCGGGCCTGCGCCGCTTCTTTGCAGCACCTGTTGCGCCGCCAAGCCATACGGCGCCAAGGCGGGGTTGGCGATGGCGAATTTGTCAGACAGCTTCATGGCCTTGACGAGCGCGCCCACATCTTGTGTCAGCGGCAATGCTGAATTTTGAGGCACCACCAGCGCCAAACGGCCCCGCGCATAACGTTGTCCAGCATCGACCGTGCGCCCGGCCTTGACCAATTCGGCCACGCGTTCTTCATCAGCCGAAATGAATTGCTCAACCGGCAAGCCCTGCAAAATCTGTCGGGCCAGGTTGCCCGAGGCCCCGAGATTGACATCGACCTCAACACCTGTTTGTTGTCTGTATTGGCCTGCCAAGTCAGCAAGTACAAACTTCAAATTACTGGCCGCTGCAATTTTGAGGCGCACCGACGCCTGCGCCATGCCTGCACAGGGCCAGGCACAAGCTGCCAGCAAGAGCCGACGCCGATCGACCTGGCGCGATGAGAAGCCATGGCTTGGCATAACGTCATGCATTTTTTGCATAGATTTAAGGCTGTTTTTGACCGAATTGACAGGCACGCAAGGGGCAGCCTCCCTAAAATCGAGGCCCGCGGTTACCTGGCGGTTACATGC
>JACCDV010333119.1_pt1 | contig 18314 bp, 7 predicted proteins | sample 7446131 | NCBI WGS metagenome assembly JACCDV01 (sample SAMN15323448, study PRJNA562643) | freshwater metagenome | isolation source: river surface water | place: USA:Blue River Watershed | collected 2017-08-17 | reverse complement strand
ATACCATATAATAGAAATATTAAAATTTCTTATAAAAAGATAAAATTGATTTTTTTAATAAATAAACTTATGTAAAACAATATTAAAAATTTATTTAAAATAAATTTTTCTAATCTTTAAAATTCATAAATAAAAATGATTAAAGTGATAGAAATATAAATAGTTCTATTTAATCATTTAAAGATATAATTGATACTAATGTTATCAATTCTATCAACAATTTATAATAAAACTGTAATATAAATATAAAATAATTTAATATTACGTATTTGGCTAAAGGTGGTTAAGGAAAAATATTTAAACTATAAAATAAAGAAAGTAATACATATATAGCTTTTAAATTATATTAGGCTTTTAAACATGAAAAATTAAGTTAATAAAGCTAAAATTAATAAAAAGCATCAAATTTATTATTGAATTAGGATAATTTTTTAAAAATCTATGAAAGATATATATATACATAGTTTCCCAACTAAATTTTTACTTTTGTATTTATGGAATACATAAATGGATTTGATTTATATCATTTAAATTAAAATATTTTAAAAAAAGAATTTATAGAAAATTATTCATAAATTTTAAAATTATTTTTCTTGTAATCATTGTATGCGGTTAGCATTCTTCAAAAAAAAGGATTAATCCATTGAGATATTAAACCAGAGAATATTATGTTTAACACTTAAGAAAATCAAATAAAAATTATTGATTTTGGGATATCAAATATTTTTAATGAATCAGAATTCTTTTAATAATGATTTAAAAATGCTTTTAAGCATATGGGAACAAAGTATTTTTAATTTGAGTCTTTTTTAATTCATGAATGTAAAGCCAATGTTAATATATAATCAAACTAAGATTTGATTGCTTTGTTGATTACTTTCATTGAAATAATCGACATAAAAACATTTAAACTATTCAATTAATATTTAGATAAATATTTGTCTATTTGTTTATAAATTAAAAATTTTGAAAAATAAGCACGTCTATAACTTACTGTTTAACACTAATATAGAAATTTATTGAAACTATTGATGATATAAGAAAAAAAGTATTAAAACACAGATTTATTAGACTTTGTATAAATTATTAATTATTCTTTAAGTTAAAATATTAAAATTAATAAATTATTATTAGATATCTGTGTAATTATAGTTATGTCTTATTAGTTAGAGTATTTATTATGATTTATTCTATTAAAATGTTAAATCTACAAATAAAATATATAAAAAGAATATTCTAATAAAACTATTGATGTAAAGGAATTAAATTGAGTAATTAATATTAATTAAAACAACCAAAATTTTAATATTAATTTATAGCTTGTAAAAATGTTAGAAAATGGTAATTTTAACTATATAATTTATTATTAATAAATATAATACAAATGAAAAAAAATGTTTAGCTCTATGATCTAACATTTAAATCATTTTAAGTAATAATTTTTAAGGAATATTATTTTTAATTTTTAAAAAATCTTCCTAAATATATATTTTATCAAAATATGCTAATTTTTTGATAAACTTATAATATTGTTAATAAAAACTCTTTAAGAAATTACTATTCATATTAAAATTAAAGAATTGAATAATTTATAAATTTATTACATTTCTCCTATCTATTCATACTAACCCATCTCTCCCTTGATGATCGACTCTATGTTATTTTCTAAATATTATTTATAAATTCTTTCATATATTTTATATATAAAAAATCCACCAACAATCAATAGTAAAAATGTGATAAAATATAAAAATCTTTTTTTATTCTTTTTACTTTATAATCAATCTTCAACAATTTTATCAAAGTTTAAATAAACCGAATATTTGTCTTATAAATATAAACAAACTTTTGGTGTTTCTAAAAAACTTCCACAGACAGACTAAAAAAAGTTATCAGAATTCAAAGAGCCAACGTATTATTTATCATTAATGAATATATACTCTCCTTAATCCTTTCATTAAGAAATTTCACTAACCACTTTATCTATATCAATCATTCAATCTATTGCACATTTCATTATTTCATTTTTATTGTGAAATTTCTATCATTAAATAGTTTGAGCAATGCAGTCTTATTTATAGAGATTTTTACTAAAGCAATTTTCATAAAATTACTCAAGAACTCAATAATCCCAATACTAAGGCACACAATTTAGATAAATCTAAACAGCTGCTAAATCTTATGGAAAATAGCCTGATTATTAAACAAAATGGAAATTGATTTTAACCAAATCTTTGAACTGTCTTAAATGGTCTTTCAATGATAAAATAAACTCAATAATTGCTAAGCTTCTTGGATGTATGAAGAATTGTAATAAAGAAACATCGGATTGTTTAATAGGAATTCTTAGTCTTAAAACAACATCCTTATAAGTTTATACCATTTATTTTAGTTTTTCCCCGTCTTCATATTTAATAGCCAACGCTGTTATATCAATTTAAGAGAAATCATAACTATTATATTTTGCCATATTTTATTCTATAGTTTCATTTTATGCTAATTAGATTATAAGCAAGTTAACTCCTTCTTGTTAAGCGTTTTCCGCTTTTCTTTTAACGGTGCAGCCAAACGAGTCTGTCATTAGAAATATTAAGTAATCTGAATGCTTTTGAATATTTTGGCCATTGCTTTAACATAAATTTTAAGTTGATAAAGACAACTTGCCTGACATTTCTTTTCCAAAGGATTCTACTCCAAAAGGATAAATCTCATATTAAATGCCTTATTAACTAACTTTAAAGATTACTTGAAGCTCAAATATTCTTATCTAAAATAACTAATTCTTACTTGAAAATTTAAAGGAAATAAAGAAAAAATATTAAAATTTACATATTATAAATTTTATAATTAATTAAAATAATTAAAATCAATTATGCTAATATCAAGGTCAAATAGTTTCTGTTCATTCTTTATGTTAATAAAAACGATAAAATCTTATAAAGAGAAATTTCTTTTTTTCTTTATTTTAAAATTTGAATAATTTTATTCATCTGTTAATATTTGTTCATTAATATTCTCAGTAATATCTTATTAGCATGATTTGTATATTTAAGAACATTTTGTTTCATTATTTTTCATTAAATTTATTTGATTTTCATAAAAATCTTTAAAAACATTTAAAATTTCTTTATTATCTTTCTCTTACAAATTTCCTAAACAAACTTAATTATCTTTCTCTTAATTTTAAGAATAATTTTTACAAGAAGAAATTCAATATTTTTTATTTTTATTAAAAATCTCCTATATTTAATTTAGTTATTTTTCCATCAAATTTGTCTCTTTAAATAATTGATATGTTTTTTCCTTTTCCTTTCATAATAAACTCATTATAATATCAAAACTTAATTAATTTCATTTGTTGATAAGAAAGTTATTTTTTTATAAAACTTTAATAATTGTTTCTCTATTAATGTTTTTTATTAATAATTTAGTTATCCGATAAAAAACACGATAACATTATCTACATTTGACATGTTTTTAATTTAGGAAATTTTAAATGAAATTAAACAAAAATCTAATTAATCTATTTTATTGTTAATTTTTTAGTTTTCAATTATAAAAGAGTAAAATAAGAATTATTCATATTCTTAATTCATGTATTAAAAGTCATTTTTATCAAATATTACTTTATTTTTAAACAAATCTTATATATTTTCCTAATGATACTCTTATATTAGGTTATTCATAATTAATTCTATTTATTAATCAGATAATCCTTATAGGTAAAGTGAAGATAAAAATATTAGTTTTTATAAATCATTAAAATCATATCAAATATTAATAAAATCCAAAATAATCGTTATAACATCATTAGTAGAGATTATTTTAGTAAATATTTTATATATTGTATTAATATATAGTTAAAACTAGAATGATTTTAAATATAATTTTACTTTCAATAAATACTTAATAATTATATCAAATTAATGCTTTTATTTGATTAACTCTATTTCTTATTTAGCGATTTAAGAAAAGTCTTAAACATAACTTAACTGTTTAAGTTTTTATATTTTTTAGTTAATTTATGTTGAGAATTCTTGAAAACTAAGATTTTTGTTTTCTTTATAAAAAATTATTTCTCTAATTTCTTCGATTTCTTGTTTAAAAAGAACTTTTTTAAAAAGCTTTTCAATATTAAAATCCGAAAAGCATTTAAAGATTTAATCTTCTTTTTCGTTTAGAATAATTAAATTTGTATTTTTAGATATTTATTATAAAAACATTAACTATTTAGATATATTTAAATCATTACCAATTTAGGATATTTCTTTAAATCCATTAAAATATTATATAATCTCTTTTAGTTATTTTATATAGTAATCTTAATAGCAATAATCTTGATATGATAAATCTCAAAATTTATAATACAAATTACAAGTATAAAAATCTTATGTAATTTTCACAAAATTTAAAAGTAGATTTTTTATTATTATTTTTTAAGGAAATTTTTATTATAAATTCATTTACAAAAGAAACTAAATTTACTAACAAAAAACATAATTTAAAAATTCGCATTTCTCCAGTATGTAACTAATGATTTATTCATCATATAATCAATTAGTAAAAATTATAACTATCCATTTTTCATTGTTATTTTCTTAAAGAAGAAAATCCTTTAATTTCATTATGCTAATTTTAAGACTTTGGATTTTAATAAGCAAATCTAAGTCATTAAAAATATATTATAAACTCCATTCATCAATTAATAATAGTTTTGGCTGAATGCTTAACTGGGCAATTGTTTCAATGATTTACTATTCCAATTAATGCTTTATGAAATCATCCATTAAAATTATAAATATAAAATTATTAATTTTCTGCAAATTCAATGACTAATTTTCATCCATAAAAATGCAATCCTTAAAGTATCTTTATTGCTTATTAAGACTCCTCAATTGTATCAAACTCCAAAAATGCAAATCCTCTGCATTGTCCATCAGCTTTTAAGGGAAATCTAAGTTTTCTAAATTTTATTAAATTTCTCAATAATTCTTAGAGCTCTTCTTTATTGGATTAAAAAGCCATATTTTTTATTATTAATTTTTCTGTTGCTTTTTTATCGTCTTTTTTCTCTTGCTTTTCTTACTTCTGTTAACAAAAGCTGAATTCTAATAAATGCTTATCTAAAATCTTCTTTTAACATTTTTACAATAATTCTTTAGCTGCAAACTAGTCAAAACACTCAATAAATCCAAATCCTAAAGATTTTTCTTGTTTTTTAACAATTGAAATCGTTTTAAATTTATCAAATTAATTTTAAAGAAAAAAGTCTTTTAATGTTTCTTCTGTCGTAGTAAAATTAAGATTTTTTACATAAACTTGATTTTAATAGCTTTTTTCTTACTCTTCAATTTCTTCATCTTTTTATTCCTCTTTATATTATTCTTATAACAAATCCACTGGCGCCCATTCTAGCATTATGGGGATTTTATTAATCAAAAATCCCTAAAGTGTTTCAAAGGCATTTTTTGAGTGTTCGATATTATAATACTAAACAACTCCAATCGTATTGTCTTATTAAATGAATAGATTTTTTATCGCTCCATGTCATTCAAAAATCTCTTTAATTTTATCCTTAGAAACTTACCATGGAATATTCTTTATCAAAATGGTTAAATTTGATCTTTCGCAGCTATTTTTATCTTTATTAAAACATTCGAAATTCATTCCATTTTATTCAAAAAACAATCTTGTCTTTTCCAATAGATCTTTTTCAATTAAAGTTTAAATCATTGCAGGATTCTCAATCTCTTAATCCAACATCTCTTTCTTACTCATTCCTAATTATTAACTCATTTTCTCTAAAATTGTGCTTGGATTAAGAAATACAGAATTCCAATTTTCGCTTTAATTAATTCTTTCAAAAAGCTTCTATTTCTTAATTTTCTTAAAAGAGCTTTTTTCTTATTAAATTATCTCAATTTGTTTTTATTGTATTTTACTTTATTATTCCTTTGCAAATGAAATTTATAAAATTCTTCCAAATTTTATTGAATTTTGAAGTTAATGAAAAGCCATAGAACTTTCCTATTCATTTGCAAAACTTACGAAACCAGATCCAATGCATTTTCCTTCCTTATCTCATAAGACTTTTAATTCCACAATTTCTCCGTAGTTTTTGAAAAGTTATAAAATCTACTAATCTTCTATTTCATAAGGAACTCCTTTGAAGAATAATCATTTTGAAGCTATTTCTTCTTTTTGAGTTTCTTGCATTTTTGACTATTTTAATTCGCTAAAAGAAAGAACAAGTTTTCTTCCTTATAAAAACTTTCCATTCATTTCTTAGAACATTTTTTCTGCATCATTTTCTTACTAAAATCCAATAAATCCGAATCCTCTAGAAACACCATTCTTTTTCATAACTCAAGCATCGCTAATAATCCCATATTTTTTACCAATTTCTCATAGTTATTAATCATTCATTTTTAAAGGAATATTTTTAATAATTAATCAAGAGCTTTTTCCCATTTATAAAAATAATGAAAAATATAAAAATTAAAACAAATCAAAAAAATATTAAAATGAAGAGATTTATTACTTTTTCTTTGGAGCAACTTTAGCAACTGGTTTTTTGGCAACTTTCTTTGGAGCACTTTTAGCAGCTGGTTTCTTAGCAACTGGTTTGCTAACGCATTTCTTCTCCTCAGTCTTGCAAACAACAGGACATACAGTTTTGCATGGCTCAGCTTTCTTCTCAGAGCATGGAGCAGCCTTCTTTACAACCTTCTTAACTGGAGCCTTCTTTGGGGTAGCCTTTTTAGCTGGAGCCTTCTTGACAATCTTCTTGGCCTTGACTGGAGTAGCTTTCTTTGGAACAACTTTCTTAGCAGCAACTTTTGATGACATCTTAATTTAACTGTATTTTCTATTTAAATACTAACTGCAGATAATCTGAGTTTTTATTGGTCTTTTTAGGTGAGAAAGAATTTCTCAATATTCTTTTACATTTCTTAACGAAGCACAACGACTGCTGTGGAATATGAAAAAGGAGAGAAATTCATTTTGTTTGCATAAAAAACTGGTTCATGAAGAATCTTTTGAATCTTTATATTTTTTAAATTCATTTTCATTTTGCTGGTGGAAACTTTTTTTATTGATTATAATTTTCTTATAATTATTTATGCATAATAGATTAAATCTGATTTTTTCTTAGCTTAGACAACTCATATTCCTTCTAAGAAATCCTCATGGACTATTTTCTCTTAATCTTTCTTTAATGCATTCATTCCTGCCTCTATGCAAACTGCTTTTAGTTGGGCGCCATTGAATCCATCACAAACTCGAGCAATTTCTTTAAAAATTACATCATTTTTATCGGTGTTCATTTTTCGAGAATGAATTTGTAATATCTGAATTCTTCCTTCTTCGTTTGGTAGTGGAAATTCTATTTTTCTGTCAAGTCTTCCGGATCTTACTAAAGCTGGATCCAACACATCTGGTCTGTTGGTTGCAGCTAAGATTTTTATATCCGCGTTGGAGCTGAATCCATCAAGCTAATTTAAGAGTTCTAACATTGTTCTTTATACTTCTCTATCTGCATTTTGATCTGAATCGTTTCTCTTAGTTCCAATTGCATCAATTTCATCGATGAAAATAATTGTTGGAGCTTTTTACTTTGCAAGTTCAAAAGCATCTCTGACAATCTTCGCTCCATCTCCAATGAACATTTGAACAAGTTGCGGACCTGCCAGCTTAAGAAAAGTTGCATTGGTTTATGACGCACAGGCTCTTGCCAACATTGTTTTACCAGTTCCTGGAGGTCCATACATTAAAACCCCTTTTGGTGCTTATAAACCTATTTTCTCGAACTTTTCTTTATGAACGATCGGAAAGACAATTGCTTCTCGTAATTCCTCAATTTGTTTATCACAGCCTCCGATTTAGGAATATTAAACATTTGGTTTCTCTTCTAGCTCCATTGCCTTTACTCTAGTATCAAGCTCCCTTGGTAATGTATCAAGTATTAAATAAGAGTCTTTATTAACCCCAACAATATCGTTTGGTCAAAGCTCATCCGCATCAACAAAACCAGCGATTGGCAAGTAAGCAGTGGTTCAATTTGTGGTTTTTACAACAACGGCTTTTTATATCTTTCCATTTTAATCAACATCCTCTAATACCTCATTGACAGCTCCTATAAGATAAGGAAGTTATTTAAGGTCCTCGATCTTCTTATCACATTCTTTTACTAAGTTGTTTTGTTCCTTAATCTTTTGCAAAATCTAATTTTCTTAGTTTTTCATTATTCTGATATTGTCTTCGAAAATTCTTATTCTGTTTCGTATTTACTCATCTGTTAAGTCCAATAATTCTTAATATTGATTTTCCTCAATTTCCATTTTATAATTATAAATTTCTTTAAATTATAGTTATGATAAAATTGATAGTTTTTCTTAATGTTTTACTTGCTGATAAAACTAAGTACATTTTGGATATAAGTTTATCTTAGCTTGATTTATTGGAAAATTAAATAAAGCAAAATTAAGTAAGAAAATTTCTATAGAAAATATAGCAATAATTTAATTAATTTATAATGAATCTTAATGTATTAGAAAAGCTTGTTTCTAATATTGATTTTTCCATATAACTTTCTTAGGTAAAAAATGCTGTAAAATTAATATTGCATTTATACTAGTTGGATTAGGGTTAGAAATATACTTAAAAATTTGTTCCTTTTTTGTATTAGTAAAACTAGTATGAAATAGTTCTAGGAATTGTTCAGTAAAAATAAGATATTTTTAGTTGATATTATCATATGCTTTGTGTGAAAGAAACTAATAAGGAATATTTAACATTATTAGATTAGTTAATAGCAAAATGTAACGAGTTTTTATAAAGGAAAAAAACAGAGGAAATTAGCAATATATTATCTGTATGTTATTTAATGAAGTTAGAAACACAGTAAAACTTATAAAACAAATATTCTCTTAGTTGTAAATCGTTAGAAAGTTGGCAATTGAATTTAACAGCTTTTAACAAAAGATAAAAAAGTTAAATTTTAGGTAAAATAATGAACAAGGATTTTATTATAGAAAAATAATAAAAAAAGACAGATTATTGTTAACTAATTTATGATATAGAAAGATGCTGATATAATTAAGACATTATTAAAAGTATTTCGACATTAAAATCTCTTCAACTGAAAGTCTTTCATCCAATTTTAATCAATAATATTATAGCAGGTTTATATATGAAAGTTGCAGAATATGATAAGGCGTTTAATTATTACTAAATTTCATTTAAAATTATCAAGGACTTTACCAAAGGAGTTTCATAATATTCCACATGTCTTTGGCATTTGAAAAAAATAGATACTCTATTAAACCTTTGCCAAGAATATAAAAATCGTAAAGAAAAATAATTTCATTTTCATCTTATTGCGGGAAATTACTTCAGCTTGATATGAGATCCGACTTCTTCAATTGAGCATTTTCTTATTGCAAAAGAGTTAAATGTAAATAACTCTTATTTATGATGTCTTCTAGCGCACGAATATCTATAATAGAATCAAATATAACTTGCTAAGGAATAATATTAAGAAGCAATAAGCATTGATTAGTTTCAATATCTTGGCTATTTTGGATTAGCAAACATTTATCTTTAAAATGAAGAACTTTAAAAAGCGAATAAGTTTTTCTAATTTTCTCTTAAAATTAACAAAGATTGCTACATGACCTATTTTTACTTGGGTTTATGTTTTTAACAGTAATAAATGTATGAATAAAGTATTAGACAATATCAGACAGCTTTTTCTTATAATAAAAATAATTCTTTTATTCAAGTAAAAATAGCTTAATGCTAATTTCTAATGAATGATTTTGAGAGCTCTTAATAAACTTTAAGATAAATTAAAGATAAATTTTCAAATAACTTAGAATTCGTTCTTTTATAAGCACAGATTTTGATTTAATAAAAACATTATAATAAAGCGTTAGATTATTTGAATTAAGCTAGTGTCATTGACCCCATCGATTGTTAATGAAAAATTAAAAGTTTAATTTTCCTATTAAATTAACAAAGCTAACAATAAATGCATATTTTCATATTATTAATTTTATAATGTTAAAACTGAGACTTTTATAGATAGTTTTATAAAACGCTGATTTTGATGAAGAAAGTAAAGATTTAGATCATATATTACTTATAATTCTATAGGAAAATTTGAATAAACTTTAGCAAAGTCTTTGATATGATGAGAATAATAATCATTAAAGAAATTTTATAAACTTTCTTCTACTTACAAATATTTTTAATGATAAAGAAATGGTTGATTTTAATTAATAAAAAAAATAATGTTTTAATTTAATAGAAAACATATAAGAATTTATCTAAAATTTTCATTTTGTTTACAAACTAAAACCAGAATAAGCATTAATGTGCTATCATAACATTTAATTAATAATTGATAAAATATGTAATATAAGTTAATTTAAAGATTTTTATAGAAATTTATCATGAATTTCAAACTAATTTATGTTTAAAAACTCATTAACTTAGAATATAGAACTTAGTATTGATATATTCATCAATGTATAGAATAATAAGTAAAACATAAACAATGAGCCAGATATTCAAATATAATAATGGCTTTTTTTATTAGAGGATATCATAAATTGTAATGAAAAAATATAAGAAAATACTATGGATAAAATTATATAAAATTTATTAATATTTTTATAATCTATAAATATTTGAGAAGAAATTCAATAAATTATGTTTTTATTAATAAAAATAATTTTAACAAATTCTATTAATGAAATAAAATTGATTCTTTATATTTAAATCTTTAAAAGACTATCATAGTTATTCTATACTGATGAATAATACTAAAGCGATAATTATGTTTTTTTATTCATGGAATTAAACCAAGCTTTATTATAACAAATTCATAAGAAACTTTTAGAAAACAATTTTTCTAGAAATTTTTTTATTGCTTTTTGTTTGTTTATTTAAGAAATCGTTTTAAATGAAACTTACTTTTAATTGATTTGCTACAGTTGCACAAATTTGTTTTATCATTTTGATTTTTTAGAGAATATTTAAAGCTAAATTTAACTAATTATCAAATATATAAAGCAAAAATAAGATGATGAAGTTCATCAGTTTTTATTATAGAAATTCATATAAAGAATAATCGATATAAATTTTCAATGAAAAATTCAATCAAGTTTTGATAATAAATTATACAATCGAATTATAGTTGAAATTGAGGAAATTAAGCATCATTAGAAAAATTATATTTTAACTGGGAAAGAATAATGTGTTTTGAAATCATTAATTTTAACAAAATCGAATCATTAGCGGATTTGCTCAATACTTGGTTCAGATAAATAAGAAACAAATGAAATATTGATGAGTTTTCTATAAATGTTTGATTGCTCATAAAAGAACTTATTGGATTATTTAAGAGAGTTTTTATTGGTTTTTTAGCTAAGAGCTGAAAGTTAATAGATTTAGACAATTCTATAAAAAATGGCTTAATATTACTAATAAAATAGTCATTAATCTTATTTAAATGAAAATTAGACATTTTAATTACTTTTCTCATTCCTTATATTGAATACTGATAGATACAATTAGAATGTAGATTAAAAAATGAGTTTTTAAAATTATGAAAAAATTGTATGATTTTCTTTGGATGAATCGGTAGTTGATTAAATCTAACTTAAAACCTACTATGATAAAATATGCGAATGTGAGTTAAAACATTTTGACTTAGAATAGTATAAGCTAAAAGAATATTAATATTAAGAGTATTTATTAAGAAATAAAGTAATTTTAGAAATTATAAAAAAATTAAAAGAAGAAAAACTATAATTTAGCCAATAAGATTTTATAGTAAAAATTATATAGAAAAACATACTAGAAATAATCAATTTTTTAATAAAAAGAAACCTTTCACTTGATAAAATCTACGAATTGGATAAAGATTATAGTATTTTTAATAATGAGAAAAATATTACAGAAATTTAGAATTTTATTTCTTAAGAAAATTAATAGAATAATTTGTATTATTTGTAATTTGAATTTTATCTAAAGATATTATTATAGTAAGATATTAAAGATACAGACTTTCTATTAAATTTAATGATATAAAAATTTTCTATGTTTTTATATAAGTTTGAAGACAAATCTTTAAACAAATCATATTAATTTGTTTTGATAATAAAGTCATTATCTAATAAGATAAATTCTTTAAAAGAAAACGGTTTTAATTTAAAAAATAAAATTTTCTCTTTGATAAAGACTAGTTAGAATCCTGTGGAGTCTTAATTAAATGTTATCGATTAAAATATGTAAGTAAATTCTCATGTAAATAAAAATGAATCATTTATACCTAATAAAAGGCTTTTTAAGGAATTTTATAATATAATTTTTAACTAAGATTTAATAAGTGATTTTTTAATGAAAATTTTTAACAATTTGAATGATGAGCTATTTATTAATGGTTATTTTTTAATAATTATTTCAGGTATGACTAAGTAATCAATTAAAAGAGCTGATTTCAAAGTTTTAACAAATTTAAGTGTTTTTATATAAGAAACAATAAAAAAATTATAAAATCAAAATTCTTAAGTAGTTTAGTATCTTTTAGCGATAAACATAACAATATAGTTTTTGACAATGTTTATATAAGATGATAATGAGTTTTATAAGGAAGATGTAAACTATCAATATGTTTTATAAGAAGAGAAATTATATATTTTATTATAAAACTTTTTAGAGAAAATTTTAATTAAAAACATTCATTATAACATACAACATATTTACTATTTATTAAATTAAGATAAAAATTCTTTAACAAATTAATTACAATCATTATTTCTTTTGAATATTAAAAATACATAATTGCCTTAAGAAGAGAATAAAATTTTTAACATTTTTGATAAAATTTAAAGCTTAAAAAATCTAATGAATTTGAAATGTGAGTGCCTTTTTATGTTTACTAATAAATTGCTTTAAATTCAGCATAAATAATACATTGATAAATTCATGTCTTTTATACTTACTTCATTAGAGTAAATAATTAATGATAAATTTACAGCTGAGATTTTGAATAGCGAAAATCTAAAATTCATTTACTCTGCTTTAGAACTAATGATATTTTATTATTTTATGAACAATAGTCCAGACCATATCTATAACCAATTTCAAACAATATTAGAGTCCAAAGTATTAAATCAAATTGATACATAAAATCTTAAAAAAGAACTTTAAGTGATTTTCAACTCAGAATAAATTGATTTTCCTATAAAAGAAAGAGCGCAAAAATTATATTCATATTTATAATGGTATTAAAATAAATGATTTCTTTTTTCAATGACTCCAAGTTCTAAAATGCTAAAACAAAAGAAGAGGAAATAACTTGTCAAAATAGCTCGACTAATCATTTCTACTTTCATCAAAAAGGAGAAGTAAATGAAATAAAGCGATTATTCAAAAAAACAACAGATTCTGAATAAGAATTATTTAGTATTTTATGCCTGATTCATTAATACATCGACATGGGTATTGATATGTCAGATGTTTTTAATGATGTGATGATTTATTCATAAACAGGAAATTTACTTAATAAAAAACTTATTTATTAGTTTCTTGTTAAATACTCTCTTATTAATGAAGAATCCGCAATAATGATAATTAACACATTTATCAAAGACTGCGATTCGAATAATTTTAAAATAAAAGGAAAAGCTTTAAAAACATTATGTTTGATATAAACAGAGGAAGCCTTATAATAATCAAAGGTTTAAATATTGAGATTTATAAAAGATCTAAACCCTCATGTTAAAAAAATTGCAATAATTTGCTGTTTGAAAATATACTATTAAGATAAGCTGTTTTTTGAAGAATAAAAAATAATTGAAAAATTATATGATTTTATAAGAGATACAAATACATAAGTTGTTATTTCATCGATAAACGTATTAAATGAGATAATGACAAATGAAGGTGGAATTGTCACTAATAATAAGATAATATTTTACTTGCTAAATAGATTTAACGATTTTTCGATAAGTGAAAAATGTATTGTTTTAAAAATAATAGAAAAATTTGTTCCTGAAAATAAATAACAAATGTTTGATATAATGTCTTTATTGGATAATGAGTTGCTTATTGATAGTTAAAGCCTTGTATTATAAGTATTTTCAATTTTTCTTAAGTTTACGAAAGATTACGATGATTTGCAAAAAAAGGTTCTTAAATGATTTGATTATATTTTCTTACATTTTTATACTAAAGGAACTATTGAGGAATAACTAATAATGCTAAGACATATTTAACTTTTATAAATATCAGGGCAAACTAAATTGTTTTATGATTTTTATGAGGTTTTTTAATGTACTAGTTTTGAGCCAAATGAGTTATTCTTTTAAAAATTAGATTTTTTAATTTCATTAATTAATGAAGAAAGTTAATATTTCATTTATGATGATTTATTCTGCCATCTAAATTCAAGCAATTTTGAGATAATCAAAATTACATTAGAAGTTATGGGTAAAAACAAGTTTAATAAATATAAAATTAAGACAAAAATCATTCAAAAAATCATATCTTTTTTATATGATAAAAGATTCTGTAAAAATATCATCATAAAAGCTCTAATATCAATAGGCGAAATCTGAGATTAGTAAATAGAAATATTGGATATGTTTTTATTGAGAAATTTGGATATGTTTTTATAACCAGAAACTATATATGATTTTTTAGTTTTGCTGTCAGTAAATAGTTGAAGTTTGTAGTCTGTTTGCTATATAATAGAGTTTATTGTTAATTATGAAAGCTTTAATAAAATAATGCAAAATTTTAATGTTTTTTTATTATTGGTTTAATTATCTTATTTAATCTTAATAATTAAGCCTAAAGAAATGAATCAGATAATTTTAAGATTTTTTACTAAAGTAAAGAATTTAATATATGAATAAGAATATCTATAAGAATTTAATAAGTATTTTTTTATTTTTAAAAATTCTAAAGAAATGTTAGAATAAACAATAATTAATTCTTTAAATAACACAAAATAGTTAGATTTTAGATAAGCCTATTCAAGTTATGGAGTAAATAATCTAAAAATTCAATATTAAAAACATTCTGATTAATTCATTGTAAAATGACCCTGTTTTCCATTATTATAAAAACTGTTATAAACTCAATAAAAATAAAACATTATTTAAGATGATAATCCAAACTACTCGGTTATGTTTATAGAATAAACAATTTAAAATTATAATTTTTTTGACTCAAGTATTTTAATTGATAATTTTGAGTTTTAATAATTATGGGTAAATATTAATAATGAAATTAATAGAGAAATATAAACATCATTTTCAATACAATAAATAGTCTAAATCATATAGGGAATTAGTTTAAACTTAATAGCAAAGCAGTAATAACAAGACCGATTAAAGATGTTTCTATATTCTCATATTTAAAATAGTCCTATTTTAATAGAGCTTTTCTATGAATAGGAGAAAAGGATAATAAATTTGAAAATCAAAGGGGAATTTCATATAGATTAAGCATTTTAGGAAATCCAGAGTTATTTTAAATAATATTAAAATCTATTATAAATGATATAATTAAATATATAGAGATTTCAGCCAAAAATGATATCTTTATTAAAAGACTAATTTATTCTCTAAGATAATGCTCTTTTAGAAGATAATCGATTAATTTTAGATTATAACAATTCTAAACAAACTTTTATCATACTTAATAATACTTAAAACTTATTAATATAAAATCATCAATTTTAAAATACAATTTTTTTCATTAATCTTTAAGAAATAAAAAATATCTTTTAAATATAAGACATATTAGTTGATTTAAATTACTATTTTTATTAAACAGAAGAAACCATAGTATAAATTCTTAAGATTTACTAAAACGTTATATTAACAGAAGAGTTTTACTAAAGTATTCAAAATGAACTAAAATCAGTTAAAAAATAGTAAAAGTAAGAATATTTATAAGAAAAGCTAAAATCGGAACTTTCTTTGATCGATTTACAAGAAATTTGAGAAAACTTTCTTTTTTACTTATAAAATTAGGAAGTTTTTAATTAAGAAAAATTCTCTTAAATTTCTCAATAAATTAAACCTTCTAATTAAAAATAAAATTATTATAATTATAATGACCATTTAAAGAGATTAAATTATCGGTAAGAAATACAAACTTACAAAAAAACTAGGAAAAGGCGCTTTTGGTGAAATATGGGAAGCTGTGAATTTCACTGATAAGCAAAAAGTTGCAATCAAATTTGAAGAGGTTGATACAAGAAACCAGCAGCTTTATTTGGAATGTAAAATTTATCTTTGGTTTCACTCAGAGGCTTCTGTTATAGCCTAGGCGATTCCATAAGTAAAATTCTATGGAACACAAGGTGGAAAAAACATCATGATTATGGACCTCTTAGGACCTTCTTTAGAATCCTTGTTCTAAATGTGCAAAAACAGGTTTTCATTGAAGACGACCTTGATGTGTGCTTTATAAATGTTAAAAAGAGTGGAATATATTCATCAAAGAAGAATCATTCACTGAGATATTAAGCCGGATAACTTTGCTATTGGATACAAAAAACAGTGTCACAGGATTTTTATTTTGGACTTCGGATTGGCTAAAAAATATATGAATTCTAACAAAGAGCATATTCCTTATAAAGATGGTAAAGGGTTAACAGGAACAGCAAGATATGCTTCTATAAACACTCATCTTGGAATAGAGCAATCCAGAAGAGATGATCTTGAAACTCTTGCTTATGTCTTCATCTATTTCCTTAAAGGAGTTCTTCCTTGGTAAGGATTAAAGGTAACATAGCTAAGAGAGAAATATACAAAGATAAAAGAGAAAAAGATCAAAACTACAATAGAAGAACTATGCAAGGATCTTCCAGTATAATTTATGGATTTTTTAAAAATGACAAGAGACCTATAATTCTCAGAAGAACCAAACTATAACTTTTACAGACAAATGTTTTAAGATTTGATGGATTAAAGAGGATACAAAAATGACTGTATTTTTGATTGGACTGAAAAAGACTTAATAAAATGGGAATAATTAAGTTATTAAGAATATAATTTTTTATTTAAAATTTTATCTATTAAAACTTATTAGCTTTGAACAAAAGCACTTTGCCTATAGATGTCATTGTATGAATATTTATCTACATTTGACTCAGTTGTTATCATAGAATTTTTAGTTTGTTAGGCACAGTTTTCTCCAATGCAGTTTTTCAATACAACTAACTCCTTTACAGCCTCCATTCCAGCCTTTTAAGCTTAAACTGTTTTTATGATCTGAGCGGTTCCTGAATTAAAGCTGGAAAGTTCTCCATCTTGATAAAAGTTCAAACCAGTTTCTACAACTCAAACCCCGAATTTTTGAATGTTTAGCAATGCGTCTTAGGCTGTTTCTAATATTGGAAATCCATTTTGGTTTTATGAAAAAACGTCTGAATTTCCTTAGGTTTTTGTTATTTCTTACGGAGTTGATTTTTATACTTCGGAAACCCCGCTTTGAGCATTAAGAAAGATCATTCTTTAATTGATATATTCTGTTGTTGTTTTATAAAAAGTAATTAGTGAATAATAGAAAGAAGACATGAAAGTTGGATTAAAATTAGAACAAATGAAAGAGCAATACAAAAGCCAGTTTTCTCCATCTTTATTATCTCAGCAATCTTTAAGCTGTTTTTCTATTTTGATAACATCTGCATATCCGTTCATTTATGCAGAATCAACCGTTTTAGGAACACTTGCATTAAGGTTCGCTTTTCCAGTGGAGTCGCAGATTGAGATAAAAGTAACCGAAAGTTCCACTAGTTTTCTCAGATGTGAATATTGATACAAAAGATTGATTATAGATTTCTATACGATTGTGTAGCAGAACTATTTGCTGTATTAAGAACTTGAGCTTTCGATTTGAAAAAACGGGTTTTGATTATTATCACAAATGGAACAATATGTTCCTTTCGCTGAACTGGTAAATAGGTTTTTTAAGGAACTCACTTGTCTAATGATTTATTTTTGGTATTTTGAGACCTGATAAAGATTAACGAGTTTTGCTAAGCTTTTGCAGTTTCCTTGGGTTTTTTATATTTGTGATTAAATTGTGTGTTTAGCGAATCCATCTACTTTTACAATTGAATTTAAAAGATCATCGATCGCCTAAGAATACTGGCTAAAGAAATCGCTAATTGTTTGCTCTTTTTAAGCTGTGTCCCATTGGTTAAATATCATTATTTGTTCCATTGTGGTACAACAGGTATCTGAAACACTTGGACAAAGCATCATTGGTTATTTATAAGGCTT
>JACCDV010804962.1_pt1 | contig 18323 bp, 20 predicted proteins | sample 7446131 | NCBI WGS metagenome assembly JACCDV01 (sample SAMN15323448, study PRJNA562643) | freshwater metagenome | isolation source: river surface water | place: USA:Blue River Watershed | collected 2017-08-17 | reverse complement strand
ATGATGGAAATTCCAGCGTAATACACAATCGCACCAAGAGTTAACGATGAAACAATATCAGCAATAGGGAAGAAAATGGAGTTATACAAAATATTTTTCAACCAAGCTTTGTTGTGCTTTTGATTGATTTCTTTAAATTTTTCTAATTCAATCGCTTCTCTATTAAACAATTGTACAATTTTCATTCCGGTTAATCGCTCTTGTACAAAAGTATTTAGGTTGGCTACTTCGTTTCGAACTTCGTTAAAAGCCACTTTCATTTTCTTTTGAAAAATATCAGTAGCGTAAATTAAGACTGGCATGGCCAAGAGTACGATTAATGATAATTTCCAGTTCATGAAGAACATGATTCCTAAAATCACAATCATTTTAAGCACATCACTCACAATCATAAACAAACCTTGACTGAAAATACTAGCAATCGATTCAATATCTGAAACGGAACGTGTTACTAATTTTCCAACAGGTTCATTGTCAAAATACTTCATTTTAAAGGAAGTAATATGATGGAATAATTTATCGCGAATATCTTTAATAATGTCTTGTCCGAGCCAGTTTGCCCAATAGGTAAAGTAAAATTGCGCTAAAACCTCTAACAAAAGTACTACTGCCATTAAAACAACATAAAGAAGTAATCCGTTTTCGTCTTCGGGTTTGATGTATTCGTCAACCGTTTGTTTTAATAAATACGGTCGCGCTGCAGCAAAAATAGAAAGTAAAATAGCCCAAACGATTACCCAATTGAACCTTTTTTGGTAAGGTTTCGCATAGTGCAATACTTTTTTTAGTGAATTGGATTTGATGAGCTTCATTTATCTATTTTCTATAATCTTTGTTCTGTTTTCTAAAATCTATTTTCTGTCTTCAATATACGGATATCTAACATTCACCAAATACAATCCGTGTGCTGGAACTGAAAATCCGGCTTTTCCTCTGTTTTTACTTTCGATAATCGTTCTTAAATCAGCGACTTCAATTTTTCCTAAACCAATGTTTACCATAGTTCCTACAATCGCTCTCACCATATTGCGTAAAAATCGATCAGCAGTGATGGTAAAGATAAGCTGATTTCCCGATTGTTTCCAATTCGCTTCCGAAATTTTACAATTAAAGGTATTCACATCGGTATGGACTTTCGAAAAACACTCAAAATCGATGTATTCAAACAAAGTTTTACACGCTTCATTCATTTTATCCAAATCCAAATGATGTGAATGATACCAACTTCCTTCTGAAATAAAGGCGTCTTTAAACGTGTGGATGTAATATTCGTAAGTTCTCGAAGTCGCATCAAAACGCGCATGAGCATCATCTGCTACTTTGAAAAGACGATACACTACAATCGACGGCGGTAAAAACGAATTCAATTTGTGTGACCAATAGTCGGAATCCAATTCCAATTCGGTTTCAAAATGCGCATACATTTGTTTAGCATGTACCCCTGAATCAGTTCTTCCAGCACCTACAATGGCGATAGTTTCTCTGAAAAGGGTAGAAAGCGCCTTTTCCAAAGTTTCCTGTACCGAAGTGGCGTCAGGCTGACTCTGAAATCCGTGGAAGTTCTTTCCGTTGTAGGCAAATTCTATGAAATATCTCAAAATTGGGTGTTCGGTTTTCTCAAATAGCTTGCAAATTTACAAAATTCAAAAGTAAAGTTCCTTTCAAATTGTGATAATAAAAACTTAATTTTGTCTTATGAAGAAAATTCTTTTGTTATCCGACACGCACAGTCACATTGATGATGCCATTTTGAAATACGTCAACCAAGCGGATGAAGTTTGGCACGCGGGCGATATTGGGAATTTAGAAGTCACTGATACGATTAAGAAATTAAAACCACTTCGAGCTGTGTATGGAAACATAGACGATGAAAAAGCACGTTTAGAATTTCCGTTAAATAATCGATTTTTCTGTGAAGGGGTTGATGTTTGGATTACGCATATTGGCGGTTATCCCGATAAATACAATCAAGCAATTCGTGCCGAAATCATAAAAAATCCTCCAAAATTATTTATTTGCGGGCATTCCCACATTCTAAAAGTACAATTTGATAAAAAGTTGAATTTGCTACACATGAATCCAGGCGCTTGTGGTAAATATGGTTTTCATCAAGTGCGAACGATGTTACGCTTTGAAATCGATGGCGATAAAATCCAGAGTTTGGAAGTGATTGAGTTGGGGAAGAAATAGTGTTCAGTATTCAGTCGCAGTTTTCAGACTAAAAAAACAAAAAAAATCCGAAACTTTCGAATCGGATTTTTAACGCACTAATAAACTAAGATGATAGGTTTATCGTAATCGATCAACAGATTTTACGAGATCTTCGTCCTTTTTTATTGCCTTGTTGGCCAAGACTAATAAAACGATAGAAATTGCAGGAAGAAACATCCCAATACCCTTCTCAGAAACTTGAGTTTCTCCGGATAAGTTTAGCGAGCGATACACAAAAAATCCTAGTAAAATAAAGTTAAATATCATGTTCAATCTGTTTAAAACAAATTGATGTTGTCTCTTTTTAAAATTAAATATACTAAAAACTGCTAATAAAGCTGATACTACAAAAAACACTATATACAATAAAGAAGAGGTAAAAAATACTTCTTTTTTATCCGATGTTGTCCATAAAGAAAACACAAAAGGCAAAGCGCCCATCGCAATTGCGCTGATAGCCATGTAAACCGTTTGAATTCTTTGTATCATTTTGATGTATTTATGGAACAAAAATAGTATTTCTTTTCAATAAAAACTATTGCTATATTCAAATTTATTCGTATTATTGCAATGTATTAGTCGTAAGTACTTCATTCTACGACACCTTACACTTCAAAAAAATCTATCATTTTTTTATTTTAACTCAATCAACAATTTTATTCAACTTATATCCATGTTTGATATTGAAGTATTAAAGGAGATGAAACTCTCTGATTTGCAAGAGATTGCAAAAGTGGCTAAAATCAACAAATACCGCTCCTTAAAAAAAGACGATTTGGTATACATGATTTTAGATTTGCAAGCTGCAAAACCAGAAGTTATTAAATCAGATTTAGCTCCTGAATCAACAGCTGAAAAGCCTAAAGAAAAAAGAGCGCGAATTGTTCCTAAAAAAGAAGTTAGCCAAGCGCCAAAAATCAAAAAAGATTTGTTTTCGAAACCTTTGAAAGATTTACCAGAAAAAATTATTTCGGTTACAACTGAAAAAGTTGAAGAAGAAATTAAAGTTACAGAAAATAGAAAGCTTGCTCCAAAACGTAATGAGAAGTTACCTCGTAAAGAGTTTAAAAATAAACAACCTTTACCAGAAACTAAAAATGAAGTAACGGCTTCAGAAGAAAAAGCAACTACCGAAGCTGTTGCAACAGATACTACTCCAAAAGAAAAGATTCAGCCTAAAAATCCAAATTACAAGGCCAATCAAAATAATCCCAATCATCCTGATTATAAAAAGAACGTTGCAACAGAAGCAACTAATGGGAATAATGGGAACACTAATAAAAATCAAAACCAACATCAGAATAAAAAACCAAATTTCAGAGAACCTGATTATGAGTTCGACGGAATTATTGAAAGTGAAGGTGTTTTAGAAATGATGCCTGATGGTTACGGATTTTTACGTTCGTCAGATTACAACTATTTAGCTTCACCAGATGATATTTATTTGTCAACGTCTCAAATTCGTTTGTTCGGATTAAAAACAGGGGATACCGTAAAAGGAGTAGTGCGCCCTCCGAAAGAAGGTGAAAAATATTTTCCATTAGTAAAAGTATTGAAGATCAACGGTCACGACCCACAAGTGGTGCGTGATAGAATTGCTTTTGATCATTTAACACCTATTTTTCCAAAGGAAAAATTCAATTTAGCGGAACGCAGTAGCACGATTTCGACTCGTATTATCGATTTGTTTTCGCCAATTGGAAAAGGGCAACGTGGTATGATTGTAGCCCAACCAAAAACGGGTAAGACCATGTTGCTAAAAGATGTTGCGAATGCTATTGCTGCCAATCATCCTGAAGTTTATCTAATTGTTTTATTAATTGATGAACGTCCAGAAGAGGTAACCGATATGCAACGTAGCGTTCGTGGAGAAGTAATTGCTTCTACTTTCGATAGAGAACCACAAGAGCACGTTAAGATTGCCAATATTGTTTTAGAAAAAGCTAAACGTTTGGTAGAATGCGGTCACGATGTAGTAATTTTATTAGACTCAATTACGCGTTTAGCAAGAGCTTATAATACAGTTCAACCAGCTTCTGGAAAAGTGTTAAGTGGTGGTGTTGATGCGAATGCCTTACAAAAACCAAAACGTTTCTTTGGAGCGGCTCGTAATGTAGAAAATGGGGGTTCGTTAAGTATCATAGCAACTGCATTAACAGAAACCGGTTCTAAAATGGATGAAGTAATCTTCGAAGAATTCAAAGGAACAGGAAACATGGAATTACAGTTGGATAGAAGAATTGCCAACAAACGTATTTTCCCTGCAATCGATCTGGTTTCTTCAAGTACGCGTCGTGATGACTTGTTGTTAGACGAAAATACTATTCAAAGAATGTGGATTATGCGCAAATATTTAGCCGATATGAACCCAGTTGAAGCTATGGATTTCATCCACGATCGTTTCAAGAAAACAAGAAACAATGAAGAATTCTTAATTTCAATGAATGAATAAAAACAGAAACTCCGATGAAAAATCGGAGTTTTTTTATTTTAGCCTCTCCAAAACCCCTTTTCGTTTTACAATATTCTTGTAATCCCATTGAATTTCTTTTGCTTTTTGAAGCCAAATTTCTAAATCAGTACTATTAATTTCATTTACGGAATTATAAAAAATTGAAGCATCTTGAAATTTACCTCCTAAAACATTGAGTTTAGTTTCTTCAAACGATTTTCCACTCCAAAATAGCAATCTAATGCCATTCTTTTGTTTGCTATAACCTACAATATGATTGCCATCTAAAAACCAAACCGGATGTGCGTGCGAAATTTTATTTTCGGCTTCAGTGAAATGTAAATTGATTTGTTCTGCTAATTTATTGCAAATCAATTGGTATTCAGTCGATTGAGAATTATTGTAAGCTAGCACATCTAAATTCATGAGAATATTGTTTCTATCAAATGTAATAAAAAAGCTGAATAAAATTTACGCTTTGTCAATCTGAACTTGTTTCAGATTCTCACAATAGAGATGCTGAAACAAGTTCAGCATGACAAGAATTGCGCTTTTTACTCAGCTTTCAGAATTTATTTGAATTCAAAATTAAAACCCATTCACAATCGCTAAAAAGTCATCAGCTTTCAAAGCGGCGCCACCAATTAATCCTCCATCTACATCAGGTTTTGAGAAGATTTCTTTAGCGTTGTCTGGTTTAACACTTCCACCATATAAAATAGTTAAGTTGTCTGCAATGTCAAAGCCGTAAACTTTTTCAACTAAAGTTCTTATGAATTTATGCATTTCTTGAGCTTGTTCTGGAGAAGCCGTTTCGCCAGTGCCAATCGCCCAAACTGGTTCGTAAGCTAAGACAATATTCGCCCAATCTTTCTTCTCTAAATGGAATAATCCATCGCGAAGTTGATTTTCAACAATATTGAAATGATTGTTAGCTTGGCGGTCTTTCAATTCTTCACCAAAACAGAAAATAACTCGCATTTCGTGTTTTAAAGCGGTATCCACTTTGCTAGTTAATAAAGCATCACTTTCATGAAAATAAGCACGTCTTTCACTGTGACCAAGGATTACCGTTGTTACTCCGATATCGGTTAACATAGAAGCTGCAATTTCACCTGTAAAAGCACCACCTTCCGCTTGGTGCATGTTCTGAGCAGCTACTGTAATTCCTTTTCCATTCGTAATTTCAACTGCTTTTGAAAGGTTTACAAACGTTGGAGCTACAATAATTTCAGTAGTAGTGTTTGGTTTTTTTGCAATAATCTCTTCTAATAATGCAACAGTTTCTTTTTGCGTTTTGTGCATTTTCCAGTTTCCGGCAACGATATTTTTTCTCATTGAAATTTCATTTTTAATAATTTCAAAAGTACTAATTTGTTTGTTTAATTATTACTTTTTTGCCACCTTATTGCAATAAAATTACGCAAAGGTTTGCGAAAATTAGTCTGTTTATTTGACTTTGTTTAAAACCTCTTTTATTTTATCAAAATCTTTTTCTATGGCTCTGTATAAAACAATTTTACCGGTTTTGTCCACTATTAAGTATCTTGGAATCCAATCTACATCTAATGATTTTCCAAACGTTCCTTTCATACTATCACCAATGAAATAATTCTCACCTTCCACTTCATATTTATCAATTCCTTGAATCCATTTTTCAAATGTTTTGTCAAAGGATAAGTTTACAAAAACAACGTCTTTACCATAAGTTTGGTTTAATTTTTTTACTTCTGGCATTGCTTTGATACAATCCGAACACCATGAAGCCCAAATTTCAATAAATATCGTCTTTCCTTCATGTTTTTTTACTATTTCTTGAAAAGTAATTGACTGATTATTTGTTGTTTTTAAAACATAGTCAAGACTTTCTTTTTTAAAAGTGGTTTCTTCTTTTTGTGCACATCCTAAAGTACTGATTAGCATCGTTGCTAAAACAAATATTTTTTTCATAGCTTATTTTTTTAATTCCGAATACGGTTTTTTAATTAATTTTTTGAATTCAGCTCCATTGAATTTGTTTTCATTGATGCCGTCGTAGTATTTGAATTCGTTTCCATTCCATAAATATTTTACTCCAGGTGTATCTCTTCCTGAACCTAATTCGGTCCAAAACGGAATTACATCAATCATTTTGTATGGGAATTTCGTTCCTGCAAATTCAAAGAAGGTTGGAACTTTCTCAGGTTCTTCATTCATGAAAATCACATAAATAGGTGGGAAGTTTTTGTCTTTTTTACGCATTTCGTTCAATTCTTTTGCGGTATCCATACAATGGTCGCAACCTGGAACAAAATAGCACAGAATTTTTTTATCGGTATCAATACCTAGAAAATATTTCTCGTAACCCGATTTGACTTTTTTAGGAGCGTCTTCGGTTTTCTTTTCTTCCACTTTTTTAATAGTATCTTTAGTGATTTCAGCTTTTGGTTCTTCAACAGTTAATAAAGTACTTGAATCGACTACAACACCTAAATTTTCTTGTATTTCAGAAGTGGGTTCATCAATAGCTTCTACAACTGGTCGAATAGGTGCTACCATAAAAAGGGCTAAAATACAGCCTAAAGCAACCGATTTCAACAACCAAAAGTTCGATTTTTCATCAGCAGGTAGTATTTTTAATAACCAAATTAACAATCCAATAGCAATGATATTTTTGATAATAGCCTCAACAGGTGTCATAGGAAGTAATTCTCCAAAACAACCACAATTTCCTGCATTTCCACTTACAAAAGTGGTGTAGCTTAAGTGAATTACAAAAACCGATAGCAATAATATTGTTGCTGGAATCGTGATTTTTTTCAAGTAATCTTTTAATAAAATTGCAATTCCTAATGCGAATTCAATTCCGATTAAAATTCTTGAGAAATAAGGCGCAAAACCTTCTGAAAATCCTAATGGATACAATTGTTTTACTTCAAAAGTGGAAATAGCAAAATAAGGTGAAGGATATAATTTGGCTACAGCCGAAACAATAAATAAGGCAGAAATAATAAGGCGTAAAATCCAACTTAAGTTTTCTTTTTTCATAGTTTTTAAATTACTCGTAACAAATTATTAAAGTTCTCTGGAACACAGATTGGAGAAATTTAAATAAATTTAAAATCTTTTATTGAGAATTTCATGAAGAAGTTCAGGTTAAACTTCTCGGTGTATCTCAAAAAAACTAATTCAAAAAATCTCTGTGTAACTCTGTGTAATAACAAAACAAGTACGCTAAATTACAATTTCCAAAAAAGGTAATGTGTTAACGACTTGTTATTTATTTTCCATTAAAATCAAAGCGAAAACCGAATAGTTAATCATGTCCTGGTAGTTCGCGTCAATTCCTTCCGATACTAAGGTTTTTCCTTTATTGTCCTCAATTTGCTTTACACGAAGTAATTTTTGAATGATTAAATCGGTTAACGAACTGATTCGCATATCACGCCAAGCTTCGCCATAATCATGATTTTTGTTTTCCATTAAGGCTTTCGTTTCTGCGATTTTTTCATCGTATAAGCGCACCGCTTCATCTGCCGACATATCAGGTTGGTTGGCAACTCCTTTTTCCATTTGAATTAATGCCATCGCACAATAATTGATAATTCCGATGAATTCAGAAGTTTCATCTTCGTCTACTTTACGCACTTCGTTTTCTTGTAAACTGCGAATTCGTTGCGCTTTAATGAAAATTTGATCGGTTAAAGAAGGCAAACGTAAAACACGCCATGCGGTTCCGTAATCATGTGCTTTTTTTGAAAATAAATCGCGACAGACCGCTATAACTTTATCATATTGTTGAGAAGTATTCGACATTATTTGCTGTATATTTGTGTGAGAATTTTCAAAAGTAAGCAATTAAGTTAAAATTGAAAAGTGAAAAGTGAAAATAAATACAAATTAAGATGAATATCAATTGCAACGGAAATTTAATCGATTTGTCAACTCCAAAAGTAATGGGGATTTTGAATGTGACGCCCAATTCGTTTTACGATGGAGGCAAGCACAAAGAAATCAATTCGATTATTCATCAAGTAGATAAAATGCTTTCAGAAGGTGCTGATTTTATTGATATTGGAGCTTATTCGAGTAAGCCAAGTGCCGAGTTTGTCTCGGAGGAAGAAGAAATCAAACGTTTGGTGCCGATTGTGAAATCATTGGTTGAAACGTTTCCCAATATTATTTTATCAGTTGATACATTTCGAGCTCAAGTTGCGAAAGCTTCAGTTGAAAATGGAGTTGCGATGGTAAATGACATTGCAGCAGGTTTATTAGATGATAAAATGTTGGAAACCGTTGCCGAATTGAAGGTGCCGTACATCATGATGCACATGCGAGGCAATCCGCAAACAATGCAAAGTCTAACCGATTACAACGACATTGTAAAAGAAATGATTTTCTATTTTTCAGAGCGAATTCAAAAGGCGAGAAGCTTCGGAATTTCGGATATTGTGATTGATCCTGGATTTGGTTTTGCCAAAACATTGGAACAGAATTACGAAGTATTGCATAAAATGGAGTTGTTCGAAATGCTAGAATTGCCAATATTAGTTGGAGTTTCTCGAAAATCAATGATTTATAAAGTATTAGAAAGTTCGCCACAAGAAGCCTTAAACGGAACTTCGGTTTTAAATACAATCGCTTTACAAAAAGGAGCCAAAATTCTTCGAGTGCACGATGTAAAAGAAGCGGTGGAATGTATAAAATTAGTCAGTAAATTAAAATAAAGAATGAAGAAATTAGTTGCTATTGTTGCCTTGATAGGGTTGTTTTCTTGTAATAACGAAGAAGTATTGTTGCCACAAGAAAGTGTTTCGGTTCTAAAAGAAATGACCGATCATTCTCCTATTTATATGTTTTTTAAAACAGAAGAGAATCCAGATGATAAAGAGAAATTGGATACGATTGTGGAAGTGAATCGTAAAAATTCTATTGCATCAACGAATTGGGTTTTTAATATCGACAAACGTTTACCTTTGAAATTAGTCATTCCAGAAGTGATGAATTTACAAGACAAAAAGAAACGCAGTTCACATTCAAAAGAAGGAACCATGAACGTTTTTACGTATTCGGATAGTGTGGCTAAAAATTTGGCTTTTTTCCCTTTTACAGATGTCGAGTTTAAATACGGTAAACATTTTTCTAAGTTTTTCATTAAAAAACACGCCGAACATTATAGAAATTACCACAATTTCACAGTAAACTTTAATAAAGACAACAAAATTACGGTTGATGGAAACGATGTTTCTAGAGAAGAATTTATCGATTTCATCAAAGATTTTGCTGAGTTTACAAATGATGGAAAAATCACGATGCTACATTTGAATTTTGATAATCGCTTAACGTATGACCAATACATTCAAAATAAAATTTTGGCTTGGAAAGCAACAAATAACGAAATTCAATTATCTTCATTTGAGTTCGTGTACGAAGAAAAGAAATTGCCAGAATGTGGGTGTAAGCTGTAAGTTTTGAGTTTGAAGTTTGGAGTTTGGAGTTTGAAGTTGGGAGTTTTAAATTGAGTAAATTGATTTTATGAAGTATTTGAAGTTATTCTTTTTCTTGATAGGTTTTGTTTTTATCTCGTGTAATGAAGATAAAAGCAAGGCTGTTAACGATGATTCAGTTTCCGATGAAGAATGTATTCAATTTTTGAACGAAGTTTTATCTGATACTGTAAATTTAAAATTCATTCCTTCAAAAAGAATCATCATTTCTAATTGTGATTTTCATAAATGGATTTTTAGCAAGTTTGAAGATTATTCAGATTATGAGATTTTGTATGAATTACTTGAGGAAAATGATACTACATTTGTAAAAAATCAAATAGATACTCTAGATTGTTTTAAAACAAATGAGCTAAAAAAGTTTGGTTTTCAAATTTATAACTTCAAAAAAGTTCTTGATAATGTTGAATATGATTCAATTCCTAGAAAAATAGAAAAAATTAATATTTCAAATGGAAATCCCGAATTTGGTGACACTTTTATTATGCTTCAAAGACCTATTTTCAATAAAAAAAGAAATAAAGTTCTTTTAAGAATTGATTATATGACTAGTGGTATTGATTATCTATTAAGTAAAAAGAATAATTCTTGGGAAAAGAAAAAAGTAGGTGGTTGGATGGAGTAGTTTTCTTTTACCCTTTGCCTTTATCCTTTTACCTTAATTATTACTGATGATGATACGGTTCATTTCTCAAAATCGTAAATCCTCTATAAATTTGTTCGATTACGAATAAGCGCACCATTTGATGCGAAAAGGTCATTTCGGATAATGATACTTTGCCTTGTGCTTTTTGATAAACGGTATCACTAAATCCGTACGGACCACCGATTACGAATACTAACGTTTTTATTCCGGCATTCATTTTCTTTTGTAAAAAATCGGAGAATCCTACGCTACTGAAGGTTTTACCGTTTTCGTCGAGTAGAATTAATTGGTCAGTTGGTGTGATTTTGGATAAAATCAATTCGCCTTCTTTTTCTTTTTGTTGGGCTTCGGATAAATTCTTTACGTTTTTGATATCGGGAATGATTTCCAAATCAAATTTCACGTAGAACGACAAACGTTTGGTATAATCATCAATCAAGGTTTGAAGCGCTTTATTATCTGTTTTTCCGATAGCTAAAAGACGAATATTCATTCGGTTTGTATTTTTGAAATGAAAAATCACTCTTTATGGGAGTGATTTTCAATATTAGTTAATTTCTTCCGTTTGCTTTTCTTTAAAATCGATTTCGCAAGCGTATGAGAATAATTTTTCTTTTTTAATGATATCGGCAGTACCTTTTGGAAGTAATTCTTCCCATCCAGACTCGCCTTTACAAATCATTTTTAATACTTGTCTTGAGAAAATATCTAAGTTCTTTTCATCAAAATCTTTAATATCGATTACTTTTCCATTGAATTTGAAGAATTTGTACAATTCTTTCATTCTAGGATGAACTTTTAAGTTTTCTGAAGTGATAATATTGCCACTATCATCTTTCATCGGGTACAAGTACACCTTTAAATCACGATAGAATAATTTTCCAAAAGCTTCCAAAATTCCTCCAGATAAATGGCGGTAGTATTTTTCATCGAAGATTTCGACTAAATTATTAACTCCCATGGCTAATCCCATACGAGCTTTTGAATAATTAGAGAAATATTCAACAACTTTAAAATACTCTTGAAAGTTGGATATCATTACCGTTTGACCTAATTTACATAGCAATTCAGCACGGTCTAAGAAATCGCGTTCATCAATTTCGCCTTCTGCTTTTAAGTTGGAAAGGGTGATTTCAAAAACTACAAAAGTATTCTCTTTATCTACTTTATTTTCTTGAATGAACATTTCATACGAACGCTCATACATGTCCATATTTACTTTAGTAACCGGTCTGAAACTACCTCTTAAAGCCAAGATATTTTTCTTGTATAAGACTGCAGCTGGTAAAATATTTTTTCCATCTGGACCAAACATTACGGCATCTGTCATTCCATTTTTTACTAATTGTAAACTCATCAAACGATTATCAACATCAGCAAAACGAGGACCAGAGAAGTTAATCGTGTCAATTTCTAATTGGTCTTTATCTAAGTGGTCGTATAAGTAACGAAGTAATTTTTTCGGGTCATTATATTTGTAAAAAGCACCGTAAATTAAGTTCACTCCTAAAATACCAAGTGTTTCTTGTTGCAATTTAGCATCGTTTTCTTTGAAACGGATGTGAAGTATAATTTCATTGTATGCTTCATCAGGTTCTACTTGATAAACAATTCCAACCCAACCATGTCCTTTGTACTGTTTCGCAAAATCGATAGTAGCAACAGTATTAGCATAACTAAAAAACAATTTATTTGGATGTTTGTCTCTGCTTAAACGTTGCTCCACCAAATTAATTTCATGAGTAAGCATTTTTCTTAAGCGACTTTCTGTAACATAACGTCCGTCAACTTCCTCTCCATAAATAGCATCACTAAAGTCTTTGTCGTAAGCAGACATGGCTTTTGCAATAGTACCAGATGAAGCTCCAGCTCTAAAGAAATTACGAACTGTTTCTTGTCCAGCTCCAATCTCAGCGAAAGTTCCGTAAATATTTTCGTTAAGATTAATTCTCAAAGCTTTGTCTTTTATCGAAGGGATTTGCTCTATAGCTTTATCTCCACTAACTTTGATGTCTGTTACTATACTTTTCATACTTAAACTTGAGGCATTAGGAATCTTTGTAAAACTCTAGTTGCAAAGTTAATCATTTTATAAAAACTACCATAATTATTGTTATTTTTGTGCAAAACAATAAAAAGTGAAAGTTTATTTTTTAGGAACAGGTACTTCTCAAGGAATTCCAGTCATTGGAAGTCATCATTCGGTATGTTTAAGTACTGATGAAAAAGATAAACGATTGCGAGTATCGGTTTGGATAGAAACAAATACGACTTCATTAGTTATTGATTGCGGCCCCGATTTTAGACAACAAATGCTAAATTCGAAATGCGAAAAAATTGATGCACTGTTATTTACTCATGAGCATTCTGATCATACTGCCGGATTAGATGATATTCGTCCTTTTTTCTTTAAGCAAGGAGCCATTCCTATTTATGCCCATGAACGAGTACTAAGAAATCTTGAAAAAAGATTCGATTATATTTTTGAAACCGAAAACAAATATCCAGGAGCACCTTCAGTTGTTGAAAATGAAGTGATAAATAATCATCCATTTACCGTGAATGAAGAAACGATAATTCCGGTTAATGCCATGCATGGTTCTTTACAAGTTTTTGGATATCGAATTCAGGATTTTGTATATTTAACCGATGTAAAAACGATCGAAAATAGTGAAATTGAAAAAATAAAAAACTGTAAAGTTTTGGTAGTAAATTGTTTACGTGAAGAACCGCACAACACACATTTTAATTTAGAAGAAGTGTTGCATTTTATATCTTTGGTGCAACCAAAAACAACCTATTTAACCCACATTAGTCATTTGTTTGGTTTTCATGAAGAAATTCAGAAAAAGTTACCAGCTAATGTTTTTGTGGCTTATGATAATTTAGAAATTAATATTTAAGATTTATGAAGAATGTAATTTTGTATGCTTTAATTTTTTCATTGTTGTTCAATGTGTTTCAGTATGTAAATTCGACTAAAATATTGGATGCTAAGCAAAAAGAAGTCGATAAGGTGAAAACAAATTTAAAAACCTCAAGAGATTCAGTAGCCGCTTTAGCTAATGCCAATTATTTTGCTCTTGAAAGCGATGAAGATGCACAAGAATACTTCTATACAAACAATTTAGATTATCAAAAAGTTGCAATTAAAGTAAAAGAGGATTTGATTTCGTTAAACGAAAATAAAAATGGAAATCCTTTGATTCCTTATGATCCAGTAGATGGAAAACCATTTTTAATAAATACTTCTAAAACTTTAAATCACAGATGGGTAATTGCTGAGTTTTCAAATGGTGATTTATGGGGACAAGTATTGCTAAAGTATTTTGTTGAGGAAGGCAAACCTACTCAATTTGAAACTGTTGAAACGGTTTTGTATTAATCATTAATATTATAATTAATTTTTTATAATGACAACAACTAAAACCCAATTAGAGCAATATTTTGATACATTTCGTAAAGATATAATTGGAGTAAATCAACTATTTCAATCTCCATTTGGAGAAAAAAAAATCATTTATACCGATTGGACTGCAAGTGGAAGATTGTATCGCCCAATTGAGGAAAAATTAATGAATGAATTTGGTCCTTTTGTTGCCAATACACATAATGAAACTTCTGTAACCGGAACAGCAATGACTATGGCGTATCATGAAGCAAGACATATTATTAAAAAACATGTGAACGCTAATGACAACGATATATTAATTACAGATGGAACGGGAATGACAGGTGTAGTTAATAAGTTCCAACGTATTTTAGGACTCCGTATTCCCGAAAATTTAAAAGAGTTTACTGCTATTCCAGATGCTATAAAACCAATTGTTTTTATTTCGCACATGGAACACCATTCGAATCAAACTTCTTGGTTAGAAACCATTGCAGATGTAGAAATTATTCCTGCAGATGAAAACGGGTTGTTTAGCATTGAAAATTTAAAGATTTTATTAGAGAAATATAAAGACAGAAGCTTTAAAATTGCCTCGATTACGTCTTGTTCTAATGTTACTGGAATCAAAACCCCATATCACGAAGTTGCAAAACTAATGCATCAAAATAATGGAGTGTGTTTTGCCGATTTTGCCTGTTCAGGTCCGTATGTGAATATTAACATGCATCCAGAAGATTCAGAAAGTTATTTAGATGCGATTTTCTTTTCGCCACATAAGTTTTTAGGCGGTCCAGGTACTTCTGGAGTTTTAATTTTTAATAAGAATCTGTACAAAAACAATGTGCCAGATTGTCCAGGAGGAGGAACGGTGAGTTGGACAAATCCTTGGGGTGAACACAAATACATTGATAATATTGAAGATAGAGAAGATGGAGGGACTCCAGGTTTCTTACAAGTTATGAAAACTGCTTTGGCAATTCAGTTAAAAGAGAAAATGGGTGTTCAAAATATCTTAGATAGAGAACACGAATTGATTGCTTATATTTTTGAAGCTCTAGGAAATATTGATAATCTTCATATTTTAGCTAATCAACATCAAGATAGATTAGGAGTAATTTCATTTTACATTGATGATTTACATTATAATTTAGGCGTAAAATTATTAAACGATAAATTCGGAATTCAAACCCGAGGAGGTTGCAGTTGTGCGGGTACATACGGACATTATTTGTTGCACGTTGACCAAGAAACATCACACGATTTGGTTTGTAAAATAACTTCGGGAGATTTAATCCAAAAACCAGGATGGATTCGAATGTCGATTCATCCAACAACTACCACCGAAGAAATAGCATTTGTTTGCGAAAACATCAAAGCTTTAGCGATACATCATAAAGAATGGAGTGGAGATTATGAGTACAATCCCAGAACTAATGAATTCAATCACAAAAATGCCAAAAGTGAAATTAAGGAAATGGCGCATAATTGGTTTCAATTATAAAAAAAAGCTCAGTATTTACTGAGCTTTTTCTGTTTGAACAATATTTTTCCATCGTTTATGGGTCCATAAATAGTATTCTGGAGCTTCGTAGATTTGTTGTTCTACTAAGGCTAAAAATTTATCGGTAATTTCATAATTAGGAACCGATTTTGCATTGTCTGATAACAATTCAAAACTAGCTTCATAGTATCCTCGTTTTACTTTTTTTGTTCTTAGAAAGATTACATTCATATCGAAACGTTTCGCAAGCATTTCGGCACCTGTGTGAACTGGAACTACGTGTCCCATAAATGAGGTAAAATGATAAGCCGAATTAGGTCTTGGTGACTGATCACTCGCAAATCCGTATAAACCTAATACATTTTGTTTGAAATTGTTGTTTATTACAGCTATGGTTTCTCTTGTTGGAATTAATTCTGCTTTAAACTTAGAGCGTATTCTTTTAACTAAAGCATCAAAATGAGGATTGGCTAACTTTTTATAAATTCCATAACCTTTAAAATTGGTATAATAATTCATAGAAATAACCCATTCATAACTCGCATAATGCGCGCACATTAAAGCGATACTTTTGTTTTTCTTTTCTAAATCATAATATACATCCATGTTAGTGAAAACAAATCGTTTTTCCATTTCTTTTTGTGAAATGCTCATGGTTTTAATCATTTCAAGAAACATATCACACATGTGACTGTAAAACTTTTTTTCGATTTGTAATCGCTCGTTTTTAGATAAATGTGGTAAAGCCAATTTGATGTTTTTTCGAACTACTTTTTTACGATATCCAATTAGTCGGTACACAATAAAGCAAACAAAATCTGAAAACAAATAGAACAGGGGAAATGGTAAAATGGAAATTATCCAAAGGATAGGGTATATAATGATATAAATTAATAATTGCATTTCTAAATTTTTTACAAATATACTTTTTTAGAAATAAGTAAAGTATTCAAAGTATTCTTAAATTTACAAAAAAAATATATGAATATATTGTTAATCCTATTAATCGCTAATGGAATCATAAGTTATAAAGGATTTAATGATTCTCTTTTCTTTAGAAAATACGAATTTCACATCGGAAGCATTCGTTCTGGAGAACAATATAGAATGTTTTCCTCTGCCTTTTTACATGTCGATATAATGCATTTGGCATTCAATATGTTTACCCTTTATATGTTTGCTCCATTTGTAATTGATGGTGTTGGGTCTTTGTTTTTTGTATATCTTTATTTTGGTAGTTTAATTGCAGGAAATCTTCTTACTTTATTTTTCCATAATAACGATTACTATTACAGAGCTGTTGGAGCATCTGGTGCTGTAATGGGAATTATTTACAGTGCCATTTTGTTAGAACCAAATTTGTATGTGTATGGTTTTGTTCCCGGATATGTATTTGGATTTGCTTATTTACTTTTCTCTATTTACGGAATGAAAGCTAAGAAGGATAATATTGGACATGTGGCGCATTTTGGAGGTGCAGTCGGCGGATTTATAATTACGTTAGCAAAATTTCCCTACTTTATTTCTACAGAACCTATTACGGTTGTTGCATTATTAATTCCAATAATCATTTTGTTTGTATTGGCTAAAATGAAGAAACTTTAAAGTAATTTCACGTTATTTTGGCATAGTACTTGACAAGTATTAAATATTAAAAATAAAGATTATGAAAAAGTTAATATTGATGTTATTTTTCTTGGGAGGTTTAGTACAGGCGCAAGAAGCAAAAACAGTTCCCCAAATTAGTGTTTCGGGTGAAGGTAAGATTAAAGTTACTCCTGATGAAGCACTTATTAAAGTAGCTGTAGAAAACACAAGTAAAGATGCTGCAGAGGTAAAAAAGAAAAACGATGAAGTTGTAGACAGAGTTATAAAATTAATTAAACAACATGGAATTCCATCGTCGGATTATCAAACGCAAAGTGTTAATTTATATAAAAACTATGATTATAACACAAAGAAATACAATTATGTAGCCAACCAAACGATTTCCATTCATTTGAAAGCCTTATCTAAATATGATAAGTTAATGATGGATTTAGTAGATAGTGGTATTAATTCAATACAAAGTATAGAATTCAAATCGTCAAAAATAAAAGAATACGAAAGTCAAGCACGAAAAAAAGCCATGCTAGATGCGAAACAAAAAGCAGAAGATTATGCTTCGGTTCTAGTGGGACAAAAAGTAGGGAAGGCGTTAATGATTTCTGAAAATGAAGTAGTAAATGCTATACCATTGTCTTATGAAATGAAAACTATGGCAATGGCAGATTCAGGAGCAATGCCAAAGGAAACATTAGCAATAGGAGAAATTGAGATTATTTCAATTGTTACCGTAACATACGTGTTGGAATAGATTCTATTAAGGAGTGAATAGCCAGAATGAAAGTTCTGGTTTTTTTATATTCTATAATTATTGATTTGCTAAAATGGATATAATTAAATCAATAAGTAGTGATGAATTTTCATTGAATAGCGGATTTTCCGTTGGAAAGTCTGAATTAGACATTGAAGCAAACCGCTGTGCTTGTTGCACAACTCCAACAAATATAAGGGAAAATACTTGTAAAAAAACACAAGAAATTGTATTTTTAAAGCATGCAAGGAAGAAAAGAACTCACACCTAAAATGCT
>JACCDV010779826.1_pt1 | contig 18341 bp, 1 predicted proteins | sample 7446131 | NCBI WGS metagenome assembly JACCDV01 (sample SAMN15323448, study PRJNA562643) | freshwater metagenome | isolation source: river surface water | place: USA:Blue River Watershed | collected 2017-08-17 | reverse complement strand
CTTTCGGTAATATCAACCATGTCAGATCGTCGAATGCCGGCAAAAGCAGATGCAAAGAAGTTTCGGTTCGGACGGGAGGAGTCTCCAGAAATCGAATCTGGTGTTCAGCCTGCTGGAGGAGCAGGAGTTAGCCCGAGTGGGAAACCATCGAGGAAATTGCGAAAGAACAACAAACAGGCTGCAGACGGACAGGTCTGCGCTGCGGTAAGCGCAGAACCTGTTTCGGAGGAAGCGCAACGCAAGCTGGAACGGGATAAATCTCTAAAGGAGATGACAGTCAGCTCCTTACATTGCTCTTGCCTTCTGGATCGGGTTAAGTCTCTAATGCAAACGGCAGTCGCCTCCCTACATTGTTCTTCTGTGAACCGGTGTACTGAGTCTGATGACATGCACACCATGTTCTGGTCAGATCCAAGACTGATCTCCCATCAGAATTTCGAACTTTTTTCAGACTACACCTCGTGGTCATTTCCACAATCGCAAAATGGGGTCAAGGACAACGTTAACCTGGCAGTAACTATTAGAAGATGCACCTTGGAATCAGAGAAAATGCATCTGAAACTCGTGGGAGGGTCTAGAATTGCAGACACCTGGGACTTGTACATGGAGACAACTAATCTCTTACAGGAGGTGTCTGCAGCGCTTGAGGATCTTCAAGTTTCCTCTTTTGATACTTTCGTCAGCCCTCTTGCCGCTTGGTCAACTATGGTGGCCGCAGACACTGGGACTGAGGTTGCCAGCTCCCACTTCGTAAACCTACCAGCAAAACTTGAACAGAACGCGAATCCTCCTCCAGACACATTTGCACTGGCGCATAAGGCTGCAGCATTTGTTGGGAGTCCCGAGGAGAGGGATACCCTGACGGACGAATCAACACCAGCAGGGGCGTATGCCCAGAACAATACCGGTGGCGACCAGAGGAATCTGTGGGATCCTGGAGGGAGGAAAAGGCTGTGGGACCCTGGCGGATCAGATGGGCCCTTCGCTTCAGTACCTGTGCATAGACTATCGGGTGTGAAAGTTCCAAAGCAACCTTGGTCGCTAGACATGTTCGCTGGCGGTGCAAATACTGTGACGTATGTTAGTTGCACGCATCTGGTGGATATTGACTGCAAAATGCTTGAGGCTGTTCAGGAAACTGCAGATGTGGACACCAATCAACAAGTGCAAAGCGACAACTCACGGCTCATATGTGGTGATTCTAATGTTATTCCAGCAGCTGACCCAGACTGGGAGCACCATGGCTGGAAGGTAGCGAAGGGAAGACACTCCGTCCCACCCAGACAGGCTTCGTTCCAGCATTGCATGATTCCAAGCAACCGGTTCGCTCCTTTACGATCTTTAGAATTCACGCGTGATTCCAACTTCGCACAGCAGCAAAAGATCAAAAAACAACATAGACAAAGCAAAAAGAAGGCCAAAAAATCATCGACAACCACCAATATCACAGGCAACGGAGAAGCAGGAATAGCAGAGGCTCCTATTGTGATGATCCAATTAGCTGAGTTGTGGATAGTTCCAACCAGGGCAGTCCAACCGATGGCAGTATTTGGACCAGAAACACCACCGGTTGGTCAAACAGTGACAAGAGCTATTCACGGGGAGGAAGCAGAGGGGATCCCTGTCTTTTTACCGTACATTACCACCATCAGCTTGTCAGAGGCAGCGGCTGGGCGAGGACCAGCCCAATCCGGCCTTACCGCAGGCGTCCGCCCGAATGTAGTAACCATTCTGTCCCGAGCCAACTGTCACTGGTCCACAATCCAGAGGTCTCAAACGTCGATGCCCAGATACAACTGGAGGGCGTCTAGGTGGCGTCTGGCTTGTCAACCTCTTTTTGCCACTTGGTCCAAGTGGACGTTTCTGTATCGTCTCGCAAAGTGCATTCCCGATCAGCATCTCTACTCTTCATCAGCTGTCATTCCGATTTACGACCTATTCGCATCACAAGCATATCTGGAACATCGCAGGTGGCTCAGAGGTAGACTGCACTGGCTTTTAATCTGCATGCAGATTCGCAGATTGACCTTATGGGCCAAGATGCTATTGTTTCCCCATATGTGTGACTGGTTTCTCAAGATCTTTCAGTTGTTTCAAAAATGGAGGCGGAATCAAGCCCGAGACGTCCCTCGAGAAACCAAAACCTCTGCTCCTGTGTGGCTAGGTGGGTTCCTGCATTATATCCGTTGGTTTCTTGCTACCATCGTTGCCCATACGCTGTTTCAGGGCGATAGTGACTATGACATGCTGATCTGCGGCCCTTATCTTACAGACATACTTGTTGACATCTGCTGGACACTTGCTCAGATCTTGCTTTTTGGACTCCTCTACAGTCACATGACACCTTCCATGCCCGGTCAACATGCTTTGCAATGGGTGCTTTTGGCCCTTCATCATTGCAGCTATATCAGTCCTACGATCTCGCACTTTGACACTGATGGTATCTGTCCAGTTCTCAACCGGTGCAGAACCCATCAGGCTGTCTGCTGTAACTTGGCAAGGTGTGACTGGTTTACCTACAATCGCAGTTCTATTTTTGGAACACTCTTACTGATGCTCGTGCCTATTTGTCAGTTTCTCATGATCTTCGGGCTCCTAATCCTATACTGTAAAATATTGCATTCCTGCGACTCTTCCCTCATAGGGCCGCCTGTGGAGTTGACTGGAAGTAGAACACCACTTAACAGAGGAGCAATGTCAGAACCAGGAGACAGTCCAAATCTAGTGTGCTGTTGTGCGACAGAACATGATCAACCGGCAGCTGCTGCTTTGCAGGGTAAGTCCCCAAACGAGAGACATGGCTCTGTGGATCAGTCTAAACAGCGCATTGATTACAGCTTGTCTGAAATGAATAAGCCGAATTTATTGAGCTTTGCTGAAGCAGCTGCTTATGCATCTTCCCTGGCCAAGAAATTCATGGAGCTTGAGGTTGAAGCGGAGGATGCCCTAAGGTGTGCCGACTTGATTGACTCGAACCAACAAAACCGGAGCAACCAGCTCCAGCTTATGCTTAATACAGCCCTATTGATAGATTGCCTGTTAATCAAAATACTTGAGTCTGCAGACGCACATAGCAGCAGCACAGAGCGTCGACCAGTCATACAACAGGTCAAGCAGATAGATTACAGGATAACCTCACTGATTAGGCAGCTGGATTCAGCAGCTGTACCTGGTAGTAAACCAAGCATTTTGGATTGGGCCCGTGCAGGACCAAGGAGGAATGTCTGTGAATGTGTTGGTGAAGGCAGCGACGTGAACGTCTTTGCCCGTGTAGGAGATAGCAGCAACTTGAACGTGTATGAGTCGGGTAGAGAAAGTAGCAACGTCAGTGACTCTGTTCGAGCAAGCAGTAATGTCGGCGACTGTGCCGAACCATGCAGCAAAGTATTCTGCCACGTTAGAGCACGCAAAGACGCTGGCAGCAGTGTAAGGGAATGCCCTACCATAAGCAACAGTGTCTGCGCAGGCAACGTTGGTGTCAATGGTGAGCCTAAAGGCTGCAGTCTCGGCACCTGTGGAAGTACTGCTAGCTGGGGCGAAAAAGGCAAATGCACCTGGAAATGCGCTGCGGGCAAGAGTGTGATTGAAGGTGGCGCCAGCGCTGGGGTGAAAGCATACTGCAGTGTCACTGATTACGTGTGTGTTTATGGGGATATTGGCAAAAGAGGCTGTCTCTGCTTTGCAGCTGTCGAGAGCAGGGCAGCAAATGGTGGCAACATCGGCTGCTCTGCTGTTACAGAGTATCTGCCCAAAGCAAGCGGCAGTATGAGCAAGGGGGCTGTTACCCAGGGCAAGTTTAGACCAGGAGTTATTGGTGGCGTGTGTGTGGCTGCCAAGTGTAAGACCCAGGCAGGCTGCAGTGCTGGCTGCCATACTGGAATCACTGGTGCTACCGTAAGCAATCAGACACCTTCACTAATGATTACGTCAGGCAAAACGGCAGAACCGCTTACGACGAGTCTGCCGACGACTTTTGTATGGCCAAAAGTCGCTGCTGAGTTGGAAGGACTTTTCTCATGTGGCTTTGCGGACATTCCTTCGGGAGCCAGTAGCACTATTTCCAAGTCCACCAGCATGCCTTACCCTGCAGCTGATCTGTTTGTAGTTGTGCATCCCCCTTCTGGGCTTGACCATGAAGCTACAGGAGCTGAACCGTACGCTCGTCTCGTAGGTTTAGCAACGAATACGCCCTGCGAGGAGGTATACTCTCTTGTGTCAGCGCGCTGGAATATGGATCAGGACAGCTACTACTTGCATCACAACGGGAACCGGCTCTCTTCATCTGCAATCCCACTGGGATCATTTCTTCTTAATCATATAGGTCCAATACAGTTTCATATTATCCTTCGACTACGTGGTGCAGGTGGCCGTCCAGATATGCTTAGGCGCAATCCTCCACGCTCTTGTCGACATGTCTCTTATCCTGTGAGCGTCCCGGACGATCACATTTTTGTCTATCAGCTGGATCCAGCGGCAACAGATAAGGACGGGAATCTCAAAGATCTGGTTGATCGTGCAAACAGCAGCAAGGCCTGCCAAGTGTACTGTGCCAGCATCAGGGCAGCAGGGGCTTTGTACCTGCAGGAAGCACAAGAGGCAGGAAAGGGGCTGGGTGTCCGCCTCGTCCGTCCGGTCCTAGGAGGTCAGACATTGTCCCTGTGCTACTACTCCGGCATAATATCCAATAATGATAATGGTGGAAACCATTGCCTAGAGTTGGGCCCATGGCATGGCCATACTGTTTACCTAGATGGAGCATACCGTGTGCCAAGCACGGACCAACATAGCACATCGATGCAGATGGTAAACCATAAATGCCATGATTACTGCAATAGTGCTGCCAACTGGAAGGAGTTCGAGGATGACGCGGGTGGTCTCGGCCTGCTAGAATTGATGGTCACTGGTCCTATGGCAGCTGGGGCATTCCTCTCCTTTGATTACATCAGAAGAGGAGGAAACTTCTTTCGTCGCGGCTTGCATGGAATCGAGACCCCTAAGGGATTCAGACGAATTTGCTGCAACTGTGGCCCTGATGGGATATGCCCCCATGACCTCCAACGTTTTGAGCAAGCAGTAAGTCAGCAATTAACATCACTGAATGAAGGCAATTCTGTACAAAAGTGCCTGCCGCAAACGCCAGCTGCAACAGCAGTGGCCGATGCTCGTGATTGCGCGGGTTTGAGACGGCACGCTGACAATGATTCCGGGGCTTGTAGGAAATCAGAGCCTCCTAAAATTCGTATTCAGGTTCCGAAACTGAGAAAAAATGACAATCATCAGCGGTCACTTGTTCACAATGCAAAACAGCCAACGCTAAACTCTTTCTTCGCAGTGCTACCACCTACCACGCGTCGCAAAGAGCACTCAGTGCCGCCGGATTGGAAAGAGAAATTACCAGATGGTAGTCTAGACGGTGGTCCAACTGCCGGACCTGAAATGGCTAGCGAAGTACGAGGTGGATACGAAAGTGCTGTTATTGACCCTGAATCTGCATTGGCTGTAGAAGACTGTGGCTCCTATGAAACTGCTGACTCTGTGATTGGAGCTAGATTGCTGATCAATGCAAGAGTTGATACGAACAGCAGCGGGGAGTTCGAGGAGAGGCTCGCTTTAGCCAGGGTAGTCGTTGTTGAGTGTTACAGTAGGGGCGAAGAAAGAAAGATCAGAGTTGATGAGGTAATCGACTGTGATGTCGAAACAAATACTGCAGACGTAGGGCGATGTACGGAACAGGGGATCGAAGCAAGCGGCGAGGTCAGCTCCTGGACAGGCCTCCAGTTCAAAATACTGAACGAAGAGTTTCGAGCAACAAAACACGGCTTCAATGTTAACAAAGAACCCTATGCTCGTATTCAAGGTACCCTGCACCTTGTGCGACGTGGACAAAGGTGTGTGGTCACAATGGACGACGAGGTGCGTGCAGCTCGAGGAGAAGGATCGTGTGGTCTCCTAGGGATCCAGGATGTTATAAGAGAAGCGGAGTCGCACCTGGGCTTCCGGCAGCGCAGACAGACGCACATAGAACTTCAGGGTGAGTTCCAGGAACGCTGGGAGATGCTTTCAGCAATGGCACAGGATGGCAATGCTGAGGGAGTTCGGGTAGCTATCTACTGCCATGCCCTGAAAAACCGACACCGCCTGAAAAGCACCTTCCACCAAGAGTTATGCATGAACGAGTGTGACTATGTGCAGATGCTCCGCTTCGAGCAGATGAATGGATTCGGATTTGCAGAGAATGATACCCCATGCACTGTCCGTAAGGCAGCCTTCTCGTTCTTGCATGCGTCCACACATCTGGATGAGAGATATGCGAAGCTGCTGCTTGACTGGCTTCACAACAAGGTGGCCCTTATTCCACTCATTCAGGTCAGCAGAGAAGCAGATGGGGCCCCATTAGTATTCCATGTCCCGGAGGCTGATCTGATTTCAGATGAAGCTGTCCTCTTTGTCAAAATCTTGAACATAGAAAAAAACGGTTATGAGCGAGCTCATCTCAATCACTTCGATCGAATTGGCAACCACAATCCTATCGCCTTCCTTGAGGATCTGCCTTCAGTACATCTCCCAATCTGTGGTCTGGCCCCCATACCTGATGGTGGTGATACACAGTGTAAGGTTGCAGGCAGAACTGGTGGCACCTACCTTGGTGCTGCTGCAGAGTGCACACCAGTACATGGTCAACTTCAACCTAGCTGTGAGGCGAATGCTGTAATTACTGCCAACCCAAAGCGGATTAAGGTGTGGCCTAAAGGATCTGAAGCTAGGGTGAGTGCAGTGATAGAGGTCAGAACTGGCGTTGGAATAGACTACTGTCCAAGTAGCGAAATGGTGGCTGAGGGGGGCGGAGCTGATCCTGATGCGAGTCCAGCAAACCAGGTCGTAGTTGAAAGCGAAACAGATGGTTGTGTTCGAGCCAGAAGAGAACCCAACTTAGATTGCTCAATCGCCAATTCTGCGACAGGGTCCTGGAGCGGACCAGCTCTGAAGCCTGCAAGCGACCCTCTGATAGTTCGTGCTGCTCCCGTCGGTGCCTGCGAGCAAGCACAGTCAGAGAGTCCTGGAGTGGTAAAGGAATGTGATGTGTCGGAACAGAGTGCTCTGGAGCTAAAGCTAGAGAAGGAGCGCATTGTTCCCATACAGTCTACAGTCCTCGAAGCCAGCCCAAGCAGGGTTGTCATGGAGGCGATGGTGCAAGATCCGTCTGCTGCTTTAGATGGCAACACTGTTGGTACACATACCATAATGGCAGAAGCCTGCCAATCCGTGGTGGATCAGCGTCCTCAAACAGACTTGGCAGTGAAATTTCAGGTGCCTGCCACTATCTCCGAGGCTGAGCTGTTGCTAAATAGAAATTTCGATCTGGCCACAATCTGGGGACCCAGCTGTTCGCTAACCCGGGGAGAACGGCTCGAGCGGCGCCGGAAGTATTACCCGGACCAGCCAGGCTGGAGCTGGGTGGACGCGGTTCTTACGGAGTATCCCCCCCTCGCTCTATTGAAGAGTGGGCAAAAAGCTGTAGACAGTGTGAAACAACCTGCAGCGGCGTCAGGGCCTGCATCTACTCAGACGCTTGCATCAACGCATCCGAAGGGGTGGATAGCAGTGGAGGCAACTATGTCTGATCAGGCCACGCGACCCCCTGCAGTATCGGCCACGATGCATGGACGGGCTGTGATAGAGAGGCCAATTAAATTACCGCCACTTGGTCCTGTTGGGCTGGCAGCAGGGTCGGGAACATTGAAAATAGCAGCAGGTCAGAAAGTGAACTTGGTATCCAGGTTGGGCCGGCCATCGGTACACCAAAATGCAACCATCCAACCACAATGTGATGTGCACAGATTGAAAAGAGGCGCACGTAGGCTACTAGCAGCAGCGAATATTAAGTCAGACATAGCAGTCAAGCGCAAGGACCAGCCTTCACGGGCACAACGTACCATTCACGACTGCTGGAATACCTCACTGCTCTCTAGTCCTGCACTATCTTCCATTAAAGTGGGCTCACTTCATCCTGACGCTCCCATGTGCTTGCAAAAGCCAGCAGGGCAGTCGCCCTTAGACACTGCATCGCCTCCTCTCCCAACTGCTGCAGCAAGTGTTGGGGCTGTCCGACCGCCGTCAATTCAAGTAGAGGAGGTCACTGCAATACATCCCGTGCTAGCTTGCGCTCATTCTGACTTGAGATGTCCTTCGCATCCTCAGCCTATCCTGGAGTCCCGTGGTCGCATCTGGCGCCAGCGTGAGGTCCATATTCCAGAACCTTATTCTATTCCTGGCTTGTCTCCATGGACTCCAGGGACTCTGGGTCTCTACCCCAACTTTTTGGGTGCGAAAAATCAGTTTCCAATCTGGAACGTGCGTATTGAGGGCGTTAAACGTCAGCAAGCTATGTTCACATTATCAGATGCGCTCTCCTCATCAGCATTTTACGTCGCAGCGGATGTATGGACCTGGGACAATGGCGGTTGGCGTTTGGGGAAAATCTTTGGTGCCTTCTACGACGCAAGCAGCTTTGCTTATCGCGCATTAATGGGAGTGCGCAGGGCCCCCACCCGCTGCTTCTACGAGATCATTCGCGAGGATCTGCCCTGTAAAGCATACTTTGACCTTGAAGCTGAACCAGGAGTAATGGACGCATCACAGGGCAAATTGCTATGCCACCAAGTCACCTCTGCGTGGGCAGATAGGATACGCGCCAAGTGGCCACATGCGGAACAACAATGCTCCAGTTGCCTTCAAGTGCTGATTCTGGACGGCAGTCGCAAGACGAAAGACGGCTGGAAGGTTAGCTACCACTTGGTCTACCCATGGCTGACGTTTCCCTGTAACAACTCTACCCTGAAAGTTGAAGTAGATGCCCTAGCAGTCTTGCCCCAGTTCCAATACACAACCAGTGATGGAACCAGGAAGAGCTTCATTGACTTGTCAGTATACACTCGTAACAGACAGTTTCGCCTGGCACTCTCGCACAAACTCTCCGATCCCACGCGTACGCCGCTGAGCTTGCCAACTAAACCGACACTCTCCATGTTTCTGTTATCATGCATTACTCGTATCGAGTCTGATTCGTGGAAAGTGCCAGTAGAAAAGCCAAACCAGATGCATTGTGGAGCTAGTCAGTTTAAGACAGTGCCTCACCATCCAGCACGTGGATCTTTGCTACAACCAAACACCGTGCCTGTGTCGCAGGATATTACCACCTCAATCAACATTCTCCTGCGCCAGCATGAGCTGCCGGAAGGGCGGCTCACTGGTCAAAGAGGCAACAGCCAGAAGTTGGCTTTCCGTTGGGGTGCTTTTAAGGGCGTAAAATGGCCCTGCTTGATAGCACAGATCTGGCGGCCTGCTGATCCCTCACATGATAGCAATGGTGGAATCGTTTCTCTTTACAGATCACATGCCGTCTTCTTTCAATGTCTTCATCCAGATTGCCAACGGTGGAGTCGAAACCCCGGAATCTTTATGGGCTATGCCCCAAGATACAATGTAGTGCCCAGCACTTTACTCGACGCCAGCCCTCTGGGTCCAACTGGACGTGGCACAAAGCGGTCTCTGGTAGCCAGCTCAGGTTGCAGAACGAAAGTAGGAACCAGACGAAACACGAAATCTCAGTCTGAGGAGAAAGAACAACCTATCCATTCAGAGCCTGTTTCTCCACATCAAGCACCTGCTGTAGTTGCGAGTCCCCCGCCTCTGTTGCCATCGGGAAGGCCAGGGGTGCTGAACCCCCTGAATGAGCGGCCAAGACCTTTTGTGTCGTCTCCCTCGCCCCCTCCACTCTCTCGTGAGCAAAGTCTTCGATGTGTTTACGCTATAAACCAAGCGTCTACAGATGACTCGTTCGCTGCGCAGCATATGCCTAACGGTGCTTGGGGGGGCAGGGTAGAAATGACTTCCCCGGATCTGATCAATCCAGAATCTCACCCAAATCAGAATCAGGACTCCGTGGAAATCAATAACTCTATCCAAAATTGGGCTACCCTGGTGGTTGAGGCCCCCTTCTTTGCACCACCTCCAGATGGACTGATTCCTCTCCTTGTGGAACAACTTGAGATTGCTAATCAGGAACATTCTAAGGAATGTAGGGGGGTTCTTCCCGGTCTAGAGACCCTGCTGCAGCCGGAATCTACTCCAGGCTCCCCTTCTCATACAGGGAAGGAGGATACGGATCCAAGGTGGTTAGTGCGGCCGCCAACGGCTTGGTTCGAGCCCCCTCTCGGCAAGAGGCTACCTATTGGACACAACCTTCTAGCGCAGGCTCTTGTGCGGGCGGAGACAGCACAAGACGAGTGCGCTGCTGCCTCGCACATTGACCCGCCTGATGTCTGGAGCAGTCCTTTCACGGTGGCCTTCATCAGTGTCGGATTCAGGCGTCTACGCTTCTCAATGCCTGGGGTGCTTGGCCTCCTGGAGCAGCAAAGACCAGACATACTGATTCTTGGGGATCTTGGCGTGGCCAACAACCGTATTGGTCGGCTGAAGCTTCAGCTGGAAGCGTCTGTTGACGAAGAATGGGTCTTCCTCAAAAACATTAGCAACTCGCCAGGGTATCCAGTAGGGATAGGAGCAATGGTGCATGTCTCAGCGGCCAAATTCATTACTCAACTGGAGGTCTCCTGCCCGCCAGGCCTGGACCAACAGGAATGGGCTCTAGCGGTTGGCGGTCGTATCCTTCACTTAGAATTAAATCGCCCGGATGCAGACGGGAGAATCTGGTTTGTGGGTCTTAACCAACATGTAGCAGCCAACGGCCGGGACCAATCTCGCGAACATGTACTGTCAACCCTGGCGCATATCGCAAACCTGGCCAAGACACACGGTTGGAAGCTTGTCATATTGGGGGATGCCAATGCAGCCCCTCCAGGAGGAAGATGGGGCTATTCGTACAATACCAGGACTGGTGCCGCTGACAAACGGATGAATGATTGGCAAGCGCACACAGAGCTGTGCGAGATATGCAGCACGCCTCTTCAGCCTACTTGGAAGGCCTGCCTTCTCCCCAAGAAAGCTACACTGGATCGAGCGTGGGTCTACCCTGTTGATCTTCCTGTCTCCAAGTTGCTCGTGAAATGGGCAGTCGCTCAACCGGTCTTTGATCATGCTATGATTATGTTACAGCTTCCCCATACTGTGGCAGGATTGGGCTTTGCAGCAGCCTGCCGTCCATTAAACCCAACCATCCAGGCCCAGCGCTGTCGTGTGAATGTGCGCAAATTCAGGGAGCCTGCCATACGTGCTGAATGGAGCAAGCTACTACAACTCGCGTTAACTAACATCCCTGACGGCTCAGTGGCAGAGCAACAAAGAGGCTTGGACCCAGGGGAGCTGCAAAGAGCAGTATTGGCAAGTGAAAATGGCTCTGCTGCAGTCAGTGGTTCGAATATGCAAGGCTGCAGTGAGTCCATCACCGGTGCAGCTGCGGACGGTGACACGGACATGGAACCCAGAGGTGACCTCAAGGAAGTGGCTGGTGACAGTACTGATGTCCCAGTGGAGATGGCTGGCTGCGATTCTGACCTGCTTAACGGTGGCAATTCTGATGCTGCGGCGGAACAAGACGATGATGGGGTACCTGTTGGCAGATCGGCAGAAGTGGTGGAACAGGACCCCTTGGACCCATTCCAAGCCCTGCAATATGCAGAGATGATAGCTGGTCAGATAGCACAATCACTAGCACCTCGCCGTCAGCGGAAACAGGGGGAATTTTGTCGCTCATTTGCCTTCTCAGGTCATCGCGCCATTTTTCGCGAAATCAATCTATTGAATGCCGCCCGCACACTGGTCAAGAAGATTCAACTACGCAGCCCGGATATCGTTCACTGTGCCCACCGTGACATGCTCTGGAACTTAAAAATAAGACGGTTATATGTTAGCATTGCACGAAGTGGACATTATCGTCCCTCACAGCTGAATTACTCCACTTCTTGGTACTTTGGGGATGCTGCCAACATGGTACTGAGCAGTTGGCTAGACCAGGCAAAAACGGCCTTGGATGTTCGATGGGCTGCAGTACGGGAAGACTTTGCCAAAGCAAAATATATAAATGAATGCAAAGCCCGGAACATGCTGATCCGTAGTGGTGGGAAGCTGGATACCAGACTGCTTGCCAACGCTCTTGGCAAAAGGCAGCCACGTCCAAGGATGTGGGGAGTAGCCGGTCAAATTAGTCTTGGCATCAGTTTCCACCTCAGCCGCGAGAATCCGGCGCCGCTGCTTGCATATCTCCTCGCCTTGCCAGAAACCGAAGGGGTTGTTAGTGTGGAAGGAGCTGATAGCACCTTGAAGATTTGGTTTAGGGGCCCACGGCAAATGGGTGACTTTATTGCCTGCTGGTGTTCTCTGACACCTCCCTTCGATAAACCAATTGTTCACACAATGGTGCCATCGCAGACATACGTAGCAATTATTCCGGACGACATACTGGCAGTGCAGGAATTGCATCTGGCTGGCGAAGGTATGGACTCCGAGTCCATCTGCCCTAGCTGTCAAAAGACGGGAATCCAGCCAATTGTGACCTCTGCTACGGCCCAGCCCTTCGGCAACCCGAAGCGTGCTGTGCGTTTCTTCTGTCCCCACTGTTCCTCGGTCCATGACGATGTGACTCTAGCTCAGCTCCCGCCCTGTCCCATCCCGTGGCAAGTGTGGAAAGACATGCGCAAAATTCCTTCAGGAAATGCACCACTCATCTGTCGTCAAGTAGATATGGACACACTGGAAACAATTGTACGACGCTTGAGCAACGACTTAAGCATGGGAATCGATGGCATACCGCGAGAATTCTACAAATATGGCCCGTTGGTGTTCCTTGAATTCCTCCGCTCAGCCATCAATGCGTACATGAATGGCATGTCCCCAACTACGGGCGTCCATGAGTGGCAAGGAGCCATCTTTAGTCTGATTTCAAAGACCCTTGCCCCCCTGTCCATGCATGATCAGCGGCCTATCGCCAGTGAATGCACAAAGTATAGCATATTCACAACTGTCGTCAACAGCTTGCTCGATCAGGCAACTGAAGACCACTGCCTGATTGATGATGCACAAGAGGGTTTCCGTCGACATCGCAGCACAAGGCGGCAGCTCTCCAAGCTCCGAACTATCCTGGAGCAGCACAGCAAAGAAAAAAGTCAATCAGTGGTCCTTTACCTGGACATCAAGAATGCATTCAACGCAGTCAACCATCGAGCAGTACTTGCTCTCCTAGAAGGATACGGTTTTCACCCTGCTGATGTCGATTTGTTTCGCCGCATGTATAACGGCAGGTTTATATCAGTTGGAAATGCCTTCGGTGAAACTGCTGCTTGTTTCCTTCGACGTGGTGTCTTCCAAGGTGATGCTCCTAGTCCCAAGATTTTTACCCTGGCGTTTGATCCAGTCCACAAGATGGTGCGAGCCAGTGGCAGGGGATGCACAGTTGCTGGCTTGAAGCATCCAGCGGGCTCCAGTGGGTTTGCTGATGACACTATCCTTCACACTGGTGGCGCTGATGCGATTCCCGCTATGCGAGTTCTGGTCGATACCATCTCGCCATTCTCTACTTGGTTGGGCATGTTCTTCAACCTGAAAAAATCCCTCATATCTGCCATTGATTATTCCACTGGCCACGCTATGCCTACGGACAGTATTACATTTCACGGGGCGCCATTCACAGTCTTGTTGCCAACTGTGGCCCACAAGCATCTTGGTGTGCGTATGTCCCTGACACTGAACTTTGGAACTGAAAAAGCACACGTGATTGATGAAATGCAGCGCAGGCTCAATGAGCTGCAGAAGGAAGAAGTCCTATCCCCCTCCTTGAAAGAACTAACGATCAAGATTGGAGTAACGTCGGTCTTTCGCTACAGCGCTGGGGTAGTTCCATGGTTGCAGTCAGAGTTGGATACCATCTCAACAATGTGGATTAGAGGGTACAAGCGTGCTTGGTTCAAATCTGGAGCTCGTAGTATGGACAGTTCTCCAATAGTTCTCGATCTGGAGGATGGAGGTCGCGGTTGTCCCTCAGCGCCAGAGGTTTGGATGCACGAGGTACTCGCCACTATAGACCAATGTCTGACCCTACCGGGTGAAATCGCTCAGATTATCCTGCAGCACCTCTGTTGTGAATGCCATGCGCATGGCTGCGCTGCCCTAAACCAAATGCAATTGCTCTTACGACTCGGGGGCAGGGCAGAATCAGGCTCGCTACTTGGCCAGATTCTCCTGCGACTAGATGAACAGGGACTCTCTGTCACTAGCCCGTGGCCGCAGCTTACAGGGATACTAATAACTGAAGTCGTGTGGCCTCAGCTGCATCAAGCATGGCGAGCTAAAGAGCTAACGTCGGCTATTGACCGTTCAGCCCCCTTGTTCAGTGATGGTGAAGCTCAGGCAGTATGGGAACAAGCAAAGCTGTGCTTACAAGCGCTTAGAAAACTTGGCGCAGGGGGCATCCTTGAACTCTCAAAGCTCTACGGCCAAGCAGGGCGATGGCTAGCTTGGAGGGAGGGGCACCTACGGGACTGTGGACTTACTCAAGTCGAGCATGCCACTCTCCTCTCCTGGCTGGACAGTGCCCAATCATCAGCAAACAAGGAGCCTGAGAAATCAGGGGCTGATTGCAGTGAGCAACCTCCTGCAGTATCCCAACGAGTTGAAAGAATCAAGGAGCAGGACCCAGATAATGCCCCATGTGTGGAACTGCCGCCATGCATTTGTGGTCTGGCCCGATCCAATGCGTCGCACGATCGGATTGTTCTGGAGTGCTCGCCCAATCCTCTTGTCGGTACTAGACTTGGTGACGTCTCTGATCTGCACTGCATCTCAGACATTGATCTAGCATGGGTGTTGTGTCGATCAAGAGCAGTCTTTTCTTTTGCTGTGAGTGACTCAAAAATGACTACTGTTGAATGCCTACTTCCCCTCCGAGCAGTCTTATCACTGGTTCCAGTGTTTGCACCACCCGAATGTATCCTTGTCCAAAACACTGCTGCTAAGCGTCTCAGCAGGCAGTTTACTGTTCTTACAGTGCCCTTTATCCGAGATTGCTTGCTAGCTTGTGGAGCCGAAACACTGCAAGTGGCCTGCCGGCGCGACGCGTGGATGGTACCCTGCTCTGATTTGCGGCGCTGGTACACTTACAGCCACCACTCATCCTCATCCTCGCAGTGGGTGCTGGGTTCAAGCGGCCCTGACGGGCAACAAGTTCTTGGTGGAATAGAGCGGAGTCTCTGCCTGCGACGCGTGGTTCAGGGGCAGCGTGTTCCTTCTCTTCTCCACCCGTGGCAGCTCGACCCGCCGCTACCACCATCTGTTCGTATTGACCTCTCAAACCATTTCCCTCAGTTTTTGCCCTCTCCTGAGGGTTGGAATGTGTGTAAGCGGAATGGTAGGATCACTATTACTGGGCCTGAGCACATTGCAGTGGGCATGGACGCAGCACAGTATGGCATGCTGTTCGATCAGAAGGGTCATGCTTGCCATGAGGCATTCCTAAACCATGTTGTTTCCTGCTGTCGTTCGCAAGACACTGCTGATGGGGAATATCATGTGCCCTGGAGCCGCCACTTACTGGCCTGTCTACGTGGTGTCCTAGAGACCGACGTGTTGGTGGGAGCCCGTGCAGTAACGTACCACCCCCACTTCGCACACTTTTGCTCCCCTGAGGCTACGGATGCTGCATTAGGAGCGGACATGGACTGGGAGCCGCTAGCAACACTGCTCCTACTAGACTCCTTTGCTCCAGAGAATCGACTTACCATACTGGACCAAGCCCTGCAACATGTCTTGCAGCATGACAAGGCTGTCTGGATCTTGAGGTCTGATCAACCATCAGCATGGGCTCCCAATGATAACAAGAAACTACGCGAACTTAAGGCACGCATTGTGGCGATCCTCCCTGCCAAGAGCTTGATCCTCCACGACATTGAATGCTGGAGCTATGCCAAGTGGGACTCCAAACCTTCCCGCTACAACGCCCATCTCTGGCTGCTCTGCCCGGCCTCAATGCAGGCCAAGTCTCCTGCCGATCTCCAGCGTGTCCAGACGTCGCTAGGCGATTGGGACGCTCGACGCTACGACTTTCATCACAGTGTAGCACCAATCACACTGCGCCTTCAGGCGCACCGCAGTCACCAGCAAGATGCTCTCCGGTTCTCTGTATTGGGGACCTCAGACTACTTTGCAGGTACTGATGGCAGTGGCCAGAGACAATATGAGCGACAAGGATCCGGATTTGTAGTCACCCACGGTGACATTCTTGCTCCTGTTCTACAATTTTTTACTCCAGTGGGGGGTCCGTTTGCTTCTACCAGGGTAGAAGCTGTGGCTCTCCTCTGCCTCTTGGAACAAATTCGGGCAAATATCTTACCCCTCACTCGCCTGATAGTGTTCACTGATAGCCTGTGCTTGCTTGACATCCTATCCAAATGGGGAAGAAACAATTTTTGGCCAGGGCCAAAAGACGTCATTCACTTTGATGTCTTACTTCCTCTCCTGAAGATCTTGCGGGGATGGGCCACTGAACTAGTGCTTGTAAAAGTGAAAGGTCACACTGGCTGCTTTCACAACGAGCTGGCTGATGAGCAAGCGGACAAGGGTTGTGCAGCGGATGCACCAAGACTGTATAATGGCCCTCAGAAGTATGGCACTCTACATTTGAGGATTCAACCTTTTCTGCGTGAGCTGATCTCAACAGAACATGCCAGGGCAGCGCTTCCTTCAGATCTCGTGCCTAATAAGTTAATCCTGCGACAGACTGTACGGGCTAACCAGTGGCGATCAGTGCGACTCCGTAGCACAATCTTTGCACGCGACCTGGTACAGACAGAGTATGGCCTGACTGTTGCAAGCATCATCTCAAAGCAGAAAGACTCTGAAATTCGTTGCTGGATGCAATCTATGACGGGGACATACCCAGTAGCAACTTACCTGAAAAGGATTGGGAAAGTGCCTACAAATGTGTGTCCACACTGCTCCTCTCAGCAAATTGAGACCTTTACCCACTTCATGAGCATCTGTCCTCGATTTCACGATGCCCGCGTAGCAGCCCACAATCAGATCCGGGAGTGTCTATCCACAGCACTCTACAAGGCTCTGCCAAAGGGATGGGTCCTACATGAGGAGACCCCTATGTCTAAAACCGGTCTACGGCTGACCCCAGTGCCCACCGTGCTTGTCCAGAACTCGGGTCGATCTGTCCAGGAATCTGACATAGAGGCTGGCAGCATGCACCTAGGGCGTTGGCAGCCAGATCTTCTGTTGGTCTCATATACTCGCCGCAAAATTGCTATTATGGATGTCATTCGGCCCTCGGATATTCGGCGGGAGCGACTGCAAACAGCACACCTAGATAAACTGCGCACCTATGAGCCACTTTGTCAAGCTCTCAGTGTTTATGCAGACTCTAACTGGGAAGTACAAGTACTACCATGGGTGGTTGGTACCCGCGGGCTGGTGCAGTACCGTGCACTGGCCAGTGCCCTAGAATTCTTGGAAGCGCCTAGATGTACTTGGAAACAAGTGATTGAGAGCACTGTACAAGCAGCAGTTGCCGCTCTGGTCTTCATGCACAGGGTCCGCTTCTCGCAGTCCCTACTGAACCACACCTCTGTGCCCAAGCTTGATGAAGTACTTCTGCGGAGAGGCACCAAGAGAAAGGCCTCAAGCACTGGTGGGGAGTTTGCAGCAGACATGATGCGCTGTAAGCGGATGGCTGTCGACACTTGGAGGCGACAATGATCACTGGGCGGCTGTGGACGGGGACGAGGAGATGAGGCCAAGAGTGCTCTTGGAATTGTCTGTCCTAGCTGACAGCCTGGTTGTGATGTGCTGATGGTAGATGGAGATAACTATAGGTTGGCTCAGAGGGTGCGAAGCAGCATGGGTGGATAGTAAGACAATGCAAGGATAGGAGAACATATGTAAGGAATGATACAGGAGTAGTGATGAACTGATGGGAGAAGCTGTAATGGTAGGGGTAGGTCAATCAGTAACGGAAAACAGGATGGGACAGAGGAAACTGGAAGGTAAATTGGCTATGTATGGGTGATCTAAACAGGGACAGTGTGTCAGTCACCTTGAAATGGTTCTGATGAACAAGGTCGGCGCAAATGGATGGCACAGGACAGAAGACTAGGACTGAGTGTAACTATCTGTGCATGCTGCTGCATGTGTGTGTGTGTGTGTGTGTGTGTGTGTGTTTGATTCAGGAGCATGCCCAAATGGGTGTGCTCCACATCCCCGACGCAGATATCTGCCTTTTATGAAATTTCATTAAAGCTAGTAAGTGTGTGTGCTCCTCGCCGGCGAATTCCGGCCCGGTCGTCCGGTCGTTGTTCGGCCCGGTCGTCTCCAGTACCTGAACCATCTGT
>JACCDV010839783.1_pt1 | contig 18345 bp, 15 predicted proteins | sample 7446131 | NCBI WGS metagenome assembly JACCDV01 (sample SAMN15323448, study PRJNA562643) | freshwater metagenome | isolation source: river surface water | place: USA:Blue River Watershed | collected 2017-08-17 | reverse complement strand
AAATCAAAACTTTTGTTATAATTTCATCAATATTTGCTAAGTCATTTGAATATTCTATATTTTTGCATCATTAAATAACACACACAATGAGAGTAGCCGTAGTAGGCGCTACCGGTATGGTAGGCGAAATAATGCTTCAAATATTAGCAGAACGTAATTTTCCTGTAACGGATTTAATTCCAGTTGCTTCTGAAAAATCAGTTGGAAAAGAAATCGAATGGAAAGGAAAAACCTATAAAGTAGTAGGTTTACAAACCGCTGTAGATATGAAACCTGAGATTGCTTTGTTTTCGGCAGGTGGAGAAACTTCTTTAGAATGGGCTCCAAAATTTGCTGCTGCAGGAACAACCGTAATCGATAATTCTTCTGCTTGGCGCATGGATGCTACAAAAAAATTAGTCGTTCCAGAAATCAATGCATCGGTTTTAACTAAGGAAGACAAAATTATTGCGAATCCAAACTGTTCTACGATTCAAATGGTAATGGCTTTAGCGCCTTTACATGCAAAATATGACATCAAACGTATTGTAGTTTCTACTTACCAATCCATCACAGGAACTGGAGTAAAGGCAGTAAGTCAGTTAGAAAACGAGTATGCAGGAATTCAAGGCGATATGGCATACAAATATCCAATTCACCGAAATGCGATTCCTCAATGTGATAGTTTTGAAGAAAACGGATACACCAAAGAAGAAATGAAATTGGTTCGTGAAACACAAAAAATCTTAAACGACAAAACTATTGCGGTTACTGCAACTGCAATTCGTATTCCAGTTGTTGGCGGACACAGTGAAGCGGTTAACGTTCAGTTTGAAAATGACTTTGATGTGAATGAAGTACGTCAAATTTTAAGTAACACGCCAGGTGTAACGGTTCAAGATAATTTAGAAACATACTCCTATCCAATGCCAATTTACGCACAAGGAAAAGATGATGTTTTTGTTGGCAGAATCAGAAGAGACGAAAGCCAACCAAACACAATTAACATGTGGATTGTAGCGGATAACTTAAGAAAAGGAGCCGCAACAAATACGATTCAAATTGCGGAATATTTGGTTGCAAATTATCTAGTATAAATTTTAGCCACAGATTACACAGATTTGCAAGGATTGAATCCTTTTGAATCCTTTAATCCGTGGCATGAAGAATTTCTTTGAATTCAATTCTAAATATTTGGTTGCGAATCATTTAGTATAATTTTAGCCACAGATTACACAGATTTGCAAGGATTGAATCCTTTTGAATCCTTAAATCCGTGGCAAAAAAACAATGAACCACGAAATAACGAAATAAGTCATCAAAACTTAAAAAATCGTTAATTCAAGGTTTGTTTTTTGGCTTTGTTCTAAATACAGTATATTTGTAGTTGTGAAAAAGAAATTATTACATATGAATTTGTTTTTGATGCTTGCAGTATTATTTGCTGTAATTTATCAATCTATTCACACTTTTTCGCACGATCATCATGTAAAATCGGAATGTTGTGACGATTCGCATCATTTGACTTTTAAAACTTCTGAAAAAACGTTTACGGAAAGTGATGACTGTCCGGTTTGTGATTTCAAATTCGCGGCTTTTCTTTCACCAGAAGTTTTCCAATTTGATTTTATTCCTGCGTTTTACGAAATTCCATATCAATTCAACAGTAATGAATCTTGCATTACGTATGAAGGAAATTCATTTCATCTTCGCGGTCCACCTGCTTTAGTTTAAAAATATATTTCGATATCATTACCAAAAATAATGATACGTTGTTGTTGTTTCATTTAAACTAAAAGAAATGCGATTCTTATCGATATTATTTTTCTTTTTGGTTGGCTTTTTCGGATATGCCCAAGTTACAATTACGGGTGTTATTTCGGATGAAAATGGCTTACCATTAAGAGATGCTCACGTACACATTGCCAATAAAACTACTGCTACCGATGCAAACGGAAATTATGTTTTATCGGGCATTCCAAAAGGAAAACAAAAACTCTATATTTCGTTTATAGGCTATCATGCTATTGCCGAAACTATCGAAATTTCAAGCGATTTGACTATCAATCGTCAATTGAAATTAGATGTTACCAAATTAGACGAAATCACCATTCAACAAATTTCAAATTCTAAAAGTGAAAGTAGTAACGAACAAGTTTTGAAAAGCGCTACCATTGAAAAGTTTAGCAATCAAACTTTGGGTGAAGCCTTGAAAGAAGTTTCTGGAGTTTCCATTTTAAAGACCGGAAGTACAATTGTAAAACCGGTAATCAATGGTTTGCATAGTAATCGTGTACCGATTATCAACAATAATGTTCGATTAGAAGACCAACAGTGGGGAGCCGAACACGCACCCAATTTCGACATCAATGCAGCTGGAAAAATCACAGTGATTAAAGGCGCTTCAGCTTTGCAATATGGCGGTGATGCTATTGGTGGAATTGTCATTATCGAACCCGAAATAATTAAAAAAGACACTCTGGTTGGAAAAACAATTCTCAACTTAGCCTCAAACGGAATGGGCGGAAGCTTAAGTTCAAGTATTCAAAAAGGAAATCGTCATGGTTGGAGTTGGAATGCTTTGGGAACTTTCAAATACTTAGGCGATAGAGAAACGCCTGATTATGTGCTGTCGAATTCTGGAAATCGCGAACAAAATTTTTCGGGCGGTATTCGTTATACTCAGGAAAAGTATAATTTCAATGCGATTTACAGTTTTTACAATGCGCAAATCGGAATAATTAAAGCATCTCACATTGGAAATGTAAATGATTTATACAATTCCATCAACAACCAACAACCCAGCGTAATTGAACCTTTTACCTATTCGATTGATGCGCCAAAACAAGAAGTGCAACATCATTTAGCTAAAATCAATTACCAAAGATGGCTTAATGAAAACACGTCTATCGATTTTCAATATGCATTTCAATTTAATAATCGTTTAGAATTTGATGTGAGAAGAAGTAGTGCCAACAATGATAAAGCCGCATTAGATTTACAACTGGCAACGCATACTTTTTTAACGGATTACAAAACGAATATTGGAAATTGGAGATTGAAATCAGGTTTGAATTTGGGTTACCAAAACAATTTTGCGAATCCAAAAACAGGTGTTCGTCCATTAATTCCGAGTTATGAGAAATTAGATGCCGGTTTGTACGGAATTGCCGTTTATAAATTCGATAGTGCTACTTTACTAGAATCGGGAATTCGTTATGATTTTTCGACTATTGAAGCAACAAAATATTATTTGAAATCGAGATGGACTGAACGAGGTTATGATGCCAAATTTTCTCATTTTATTGTGGGCGAAGAAGGCAATCAATGGCTAACAAAACCAACTTTTGATTATCATAATATTACGGCAAACATTGGATTTAGAAAGCAATTTCATCATGAAATGGAATGGTTAGTGAATGTGAGTTTGGCTTCTCACAATCCAAATCCGTCTGAATTATTTAGCGACGGATTACATCATTCTACTGGTCAAGTAGAACTGGGTGATTTGCGTTTGGAAAAAGAACAAGCGTATAAATTCAATACTACTTTTAATAAAGATTGGAAATCGTTTCGCATCCAAATTAATCCTTTTATAAACCGAATTTCAAATTTCATTTATTTGCAACCCACTGGTTTTGAAACTACTATTCGTGGCGCTTTCCCTGTTTGGGAATTCAAACAAACAGAAGTTTTGTTGACTGGTTTTGATATCAATGCCAAATGGACAATTTCAGAGCATTTTTCACACGAATTAGGATTAGCTTATGTGAACGGACAAAATCTAAGTACTGACACCTATTTAATTGATATGCCGCCATTTGTCATCAATAATAAAATTCAGTATAAAAATGAATCTTGGTTCCATTTTGTTTCCGAATTAAGAAGTGAAGTGGTTTTTAGACAAAATCAATTCCCTAATTACAATTTTGAAACTAACATTGTGGTAAATAATACACTAACTCCAGTAATAGTTGATATAAGTTCGTCACCAAATGGCTATCATTTATTACATTTGTATAGCGAAATGACGTTTAAAATTAATAAAAAAAATAGCTTAACCACCTCTTTTAGTATTCAAAACATAATGAATACAACGTATCGAGATTACCTAAATCGTCAACGTTTTTATGCCGATGAAATGGGTAGAAATATTCAAATTCAATTAAAATTTAATTATTAAAACAAAAATTTAAAATCATGAAAAATTTAAAACTTATAGCACTATTAGTAATTCCTACATTATTTTTAACTTCCTGTTCAAATGAAGATGAAGTTGTAAACGAAGAAGAGGTTATAACAACAGTAACTACAACCTTAACTGGCGGAGGACGGGTAATTACATTAACATCAAGAGATTTAGATGGTGATGGTCCGAATGCTCCAGTAGTAACCGTTTCTGGAAATTTAACAGCTGGCACAACTTATCAAGGTTCCACTACCTTCTCTAACGAATTAGCAGATCCAATCGAAGATATAACTGCAGAAATTGAAGAAGAAAATTTAGATCACCAAGTATTTTATATTTTAAGTGGTACATTAGGAAATATAACGTATAGTGCTACTGATTTAGATTCAGAAGGAAATCCTCTAGGTTTACATTTTACTTTTGTTGCAGGAGCTTCGGGAACAACAGGAACACTAACTGTTACTTTAAGACACTTACCAAATAAAACCGCAGTTGGTGTTGCAGAAGGAGATATTACAAACGCTGCAGGAAATACAGATGCCGAAGTTTATTTCCCGTTAACTATTAACTAATAAACTCATTTTAAGATAAAAAACGACTGAAAATTCAGTCGTTTTTCTTTTTTAACAAATCTTTAGAATTCAATTGAATATCTTTGTTTTAATCAACAAACACAATATGAAAAAAACAATAACAGTATCCGCTATTGTTTGTACACTTGTTATGAACGCACAAACAAAAATTAATTATCCTGAAACTAAAAAAATCGACCACGTTGACACGTATTTTGGCGAAAATGTAAACGACCCTTATCGTTGGCTAGAAGATGACCGAAGCGCTGAAACAGAAGCTTGGGTAAAAGCTCAAAATGTGGTAACTTATGATTATCTAGAAAAGATTCCGTATAGAAATCAGCTAAAAACTAGAATGGAACAATTATGGAATTACGAGAAAATTGGTGCTCCATTCAAAGAAGGTGATTTTACGTATTACTACAAAAACAACGGCCTTCAAAATCAATCGGTGTTGTACCGAAAAGATAACTCAGGTAAAGAAGAAATCTTTTTAGACCCAAACACCTTTTCTAAAGATGGTACGACTTCATTAGGCGGAATTAACTTTTCAAAAGATGGAAGTTTAGTTGCTTATGCCATTTCAGAAGGCGGAAGCGATTGGAGAAAAGTAATTGTAATGGAAGCTAAAACTAAGAAAATCATTGGCGATACAATTGTAGATGTGAAATTCAGTGGCGTTTCTTGGTATAAGAATGAAGGTTTCTATTATTCAAGCTACGACAAACCTGTTGGAAGCGAATTATCGGCAAAAACAGACCAACACAAATTGTACTATCACAAATTAAACACGCCTCAAAAAACAGATAAATTAATTTTTGGTGGCGATGTAAAAAGAAGATATGTTGGTGGTTATGTTTCGGAAGATGAGAAGTATTTGTTTATTTCTGCTGCGAATTCAACGTCTGGAAATGAATTATATTATTTGGATTTATCAAAACCAAATAGCAAAATTGCAACCTTAATTGACAATTACGAAAATGACAATGATGTTTTAGATAATAAAGGTTCAAAAATTTATTTGGTAACAAATTACAAAGCGCCAAACAAACGCGTTGTGACTTTTGATTTATCAAATCCGGCAAAAGAAAACTGGAAAGATTGCATCGCAGAAACAGAAAATGTATTGTCGCCAAATACGGGTGGTGGTTATATTTTTGCAAGTTACATGAAAGATGCGGTTTCGTTTATTAAACAATATGATTACAACGGAAAATTAGTACGTGATATTCAATTGCCGGGTGTGGGAACCGCTGGAGGATTTGGTGGAAAAGAAAAAGAAACTACTTTATACTTTTCATTTACGAATTATGTAACACCAGGAACAACCTACACTTATGATCCAAAAACTGGAAAATCAGCAGTGTATCAAAAACCAAAAGTTGACTTCAATTCGGCAGATTACGAATCAAAACAAGTATTTTATACTTCAAAAGATGGTACAAAAGTTCCAATGATTATCACTTATAAAAAAGGAACCAAGTTAAACGGAAAAAATCCAACTATACTTTATGGTTACGGAGGATTTAATGTAAGTTTAACGCCTTCTTTCAGTATTGCAAATGCAGTTTGGTTAGAAAACGGTGGAGTTTACGCTGTTGCGAATTTACGCGGTGGTGGAGAATACGGTAAAAAATGGCATGATGCAGGAACACAAATGAAAAAACAAAATGTATTTGATGATTTCATTGCAGCAGCTGAATATCTAATTAAAGAAAATTACACTTCATCTGATTATTTAGCGATAAAAGGAGGTTCTAATGGTGGTTTATTAGTAGGGGCTGTTATGACACAACGCCCTGATTTAGTAAAAGTGGCATTACCAGCAGTTGGCGTTTTAGATATGTTACGTTACCACACGTTTACAGCGGGTGCAGGATGGGCTTACGATTATGGAACATCGGAACAAAGCAAAGAAATGTTTGAATACATCAAAGGATATTCACCAGTTCACAATGTAAAACAGGGAACAAAATATCCAGCCACAATGGTAACTACAGGCGATCATGATGATCGAGTAGTTCCAGCTCATAGTTTCAAATTTGCCGCAGAATTACAAGCAAAACAATCAGGAGATAATCCCGTTTTAATTCGAATTGATGTAAATGCAGGTCACGGAGCTGGAAAATCAGTAGCCGCTACCATCCAAGAAAACGTGGATATGCAAGTGTTTACATTGTATAATATGGGAATTAAAGGACTATAATAAATACAAATCCATTCAAAAAAAATCCCGCAAACTTAGATGTTTGCGGGATTTTCACATTTTTATATGATTTAAAATCTATTATCACCATCTAGCATTCGACCTAAACCTCCAAGTAAACTTTCTTCTTCTCTACTTCCTCCGTTTTGAGGAGCGCTTGCGTAAATTCTACCTGCTAATCTACTAAATGGTAACGATTGAATATAAACCGTTCCAGGTCCGCGAAGCGTTGCAAAGAAAACACCTTCTCCACCGAAAATTGTGTTTTTAATTCCGCCAACAAACTCAATATCATAATCTACATCTTTGGTAAACCCAACTAAACAACCCGTATCAACACGAAGTAATTCTCCAGATTGCAATTCTTTTCTAGCTAAAGTTCCTCCTGAATGCACAAAAGCCATTCCGTCTCCTTCAACTTTTTGCATGATAAAACCTTCTCCACCAAATAATCCAGTTCCAATTTTTTTAGTGAATTCGATTCCTACCGAAACGCCTTTTGCAGCGCATAAAAACGAATCTTTCTGACAAATAAATTTACCTCCAAATTGTTGTAAATCGATTGGTACAATTTTACCTGGATAAGGTGACGCAAATGATACTTTTCGTTTTCCAAAATCTTGATTTTGATAGGCCGTCATGAATAAACTTTCTCCAGTTAAAACTCGTTTTCCTGCTGATAATAACTTACTAAAAATTCCACCTTCTTGTTGACTTCCATCTCCAAAAATAGTTTCCATTTTAATACCGTTTTCCATCATCATGAAACTTCCTGCCTCAGCTACAACAACTTCTTGAGGATCCAGTTCTATTTCAACATATTGCATTTCTTCACCATAAATATGGTAATCAATTTCGTGTGCTTGCATAATTTTCATTTTTAGTAATTAGTCGAGAAGAGAAATAAAATGTTACTATAAAAACAAAAAACCGAAAACAATATTGCTTTCGGTTTTTTAGTAAAGTTATTTATACCAAATCTAGTAATCCAATTTCACGTAACCAATTTCTCTGCTGATTTTAGCTTTTCTTCTATTAATGTAAGAAGAAGAGTTAGAGGCTTTGTATTTTCTTGGATTTGGTAAAATAGCAGCAATTCCGGCAGCTTCATAACGGGTTAAACTCGAAGCGTCTTTTCTGTACCAATGTTTGGCTGCAGCTTCAGCTCCGTAAACACCATTGCCCATTTCGATACTATTTAGATAAACTTCCATGATCCGTTTTTTACCCCAAATTAATTCGATTAAAACGGTGTAATAAGCTTCTAAACCTTTACGAACATAACTTCTACCTTGCCACAGAAAAACATTTTTTGCGGTTTGTTGTGATATGGTACTTCCTCCTTTTAAGCGTTTTCCTTTCTGATTGTTTTTGAATGCTTTTTGCATGGCTTCAAAATCAAAACCCCAATGCTCTAAAAAACGACCATCTTCACTGGCAATAACCGCTTTTTGAAGGTTTAATGAAATTTCGTCTATTGGCACCCAATCGTGACTACAAACCATATCTTTTCCAGCTGCATTATGTTCTAAAGCACGGATTCCCATCAATGGTGTAAACGGAACCGGAACAAATTTAAAAAGCAGCACTACAGAAAAACTAATGATATTAAACCATAAAAACAGGAACCAAAAGAAACGTATAATCTTTTGACCTGTTGTTCTTTTTTTAGCTGGTACTTTTGGTGATTTATTTTTTGTAGTAGTTTTTTTTGCCATATATAAAAACTTTGCTTTTTAGTTTCAGGTTTAAAGTTTCAAGTTAAAGATTGAAACAAATTATACTAAATCTGCTAATTCTTGTCCGACTAAACTGCCTATGGCAACTCCCATTCCTCCCATGCGAACTCCGCAATACACATTATTTGAAAGTTGTTCCACTATAGGTTTTTTATGTGTTCCCACGCCCATAGTACCGCTCCATCGGTGTTCAATTTCGAACGCTTGATGTGGCAAAATTACTGTTTTTAATAACGCTACCAAACGATTTTGAATCAATTCTGTGGTATCGTGAGAAGTGGTGGTTTCGCCTTCAAAATCTAAGTTTCTTCCGCCACCAAAAAGAATTCTATCGTTTATATTTCTGAAATAAAAATAACCTCTATCTAAATGAAAGGTGCCTTTGATATCTAAATTAGGAATTGGTTTTGTGATTAAAACTTGTGCACGTGCCGGCTTAACCTGATTATTAGTTAATTGCGATGCAAAACCGTTTGTAGTGAATAATAATTTATTGGTTTTGAATGTAATTCCATTCGTTTCCACCTCAACACCATCATTTAGTTCTTGAAAACTTGTTACCGTTTGAGAATTTAAAATCAGGATGTCATTTTGATGTGCTTTTTTTAGTAAAGCTTGCATCATATTTCCCGTATCGATTTGTGCTTCAAATGGATTGAAAATCAAATGTTCAAAAATACCTCCAAAATTAAACCGATCTACTTCTTTAGAAAAAACATCGGTTTTAAAAAGCGGTTTGATGATATCGTTGATAAATGAAATTTTCTGAATGCATTCATTATAAAACGATTCATCTTCTTTTAAAAATAATTCGTAACCACCATAAGGTTTTAAATCAATTACCGAATCGCCGAGATTTTTTCGAAGCAATTGCAATCCTGCATATCGTTTTTGAATCAGTTGAATAACTTCTTCTTCAGTATGTGTTTTTAAATCGTCTATGATTTCGGAAATACTTCCAAAGCATGCAAAACCAGCATTTTTCGTACTTGCACCTTGAGGCAAAACACCTTTTTCGAGAATTAAAATTTTGGACAAAGGAAATCGTTCGCGCAAAGCTAAAGCGGTATGTAAACCTACAATTCCACTACCTACAATAGTAAAATCAACGTTTGAAAACCAATTTTTTATTTCCCAATAACTGAGTTGCATTGTTCTAAATTTAAAAAGTAAATGTAAGAATTTGTTTTTAGTTACACACTAAAACTCGTTATTTGCGTTATTATATAAAATCTGAAAAAATGAGAATTTGTTTACTTTTTACAACGTTGTTTTTTACCTTACTTAGTTTTGCACAAAATTCCTCAAAAAACATAACCCTAATTTTCAAAAAAAGTAATTACCATTTTGAGGAAACTTTTGGATTTAAAAGAATGAATTCGCTAATAAATTATTCAGAATACAATTCGTATAAAGAAACTTATCTTTCACCAAATAACAAAGAAAAAAACGACACGATACAATTAAATATTGAATCGGATAAGGTTTTTTTAATCCACAATTGGAAAGAATTGAATAAAAGTTCAAGAGTCATTTTACATACAAATGATGTAGTAGAAATTGATTACGAAAAAGGATTTCCTAATTTCAAAATTCAAAACAGAGAAGTAAAACCATTTGATTTGAATTTAGAACACCAACTAAATTTAAGTTTTCCAATTGATAATTTTGTCTTTTTTCAAAACAACAAGAGAAGTCGAAATTCAAAAGAAGAAAAAGAATATAAAGCGGAATTAGCTAACTTTATTCAAAGTTCTAAAGTAGCATTAGATGAACTTTTAAATTCAGATAAAATTTCGAAAGAAACGTATGATTCGCAATTGAATTACATCACTTTTTACAGCCTAAATAATGATTCAAAAACAAATTTTTCTGATTATAAAAACAAACTTAAAAACGAAGAATTAATTTGGTTAAAATCGTATCGCTATTTCTTAGAATTATATGTAAAAAACGAGTTTAAAATTAAGAAGTACTCGAAAGAATTAAAAGATGTTGAACTAAAAACTGCAAACAACAAAACCAAAACAAGAGATATTAGCATGCAATATGAAGATAACGAAAATAGTTTTCTTCAACTTGAAGAATCGGAATTGTTTTCTGCTAAAGCAAAAGAATATTTATTATATGTTTATTTGAACCGAATTGCAAAATCAGATTCTCAAAAGTTATCAAATTACATTACGCTATTTAAAAAATATTCAACCGATAAAAAATTAATTGAAGGCTTTGAAAATGCCTTTTTAGTTGACATTGAAGCTTTAAAGCAAAATACTTCTGAAGTTGTTTTATATGACGAAAACAAAAAGGCAACTACATTATCCGCAATTATTGAAGCTAATAAAGGTAAAATAATTTATATTGATTTTTGGGCAAGTTGGTGTGCACCTTGTAGAGCAGCACTTCCAAGTTCGAGAAAGTTACACGAAGAATTCAAAGAAAAAGAAATAGTGTTCTTATACTTATCTACAGATGCTAACTTTGAAGCTTGGAAAAAAGCAAATCAATATGAAAAACTAACCGAAAACAGCTATTTGATAATTAATCCAAAAACTTCAGAATACTTAAAAAAACTAGCTATTGATTTTATCCCGAGATATGTTTTACTAAATTCTAACGGTGAAATTTCAAATCCAAAAGCACCTTCACCTGATTCTGAAAAAATCAAGCAAGAATTGAATAGCTTGTTACAAAGTAACTAATTAATTAGTAGTCTTTTTTCTAGATTTAATTGCTTTCATTATCAATGGAAATGAAGTTACTGCAATTAAAATTAAGATAATAGTTTCGATGTGTTTCTTTAAATCGATACCAAATTCTTCATTGAAGAATCCGTACAAATAATGTCCCGCAAAGACTAAAAGAAAAGACCATAAAATAGAACTCAACACGTTATAAAACATGAATTTGCTTTTCTCCATATGCACAATTCCTGCAATAATAGGCACGAAAGTTCTCACAATTGGAAGAAAACGAGCAAAAATAATGGCTTTACCTCCGTGTTTTTCGAAGAAAGCTTGCGATTCATATAAATATTTCTTTTTGAAAAAGAAACTATCTTGTTTGTTGTATAAGAACTGACCACTAGTGGCACCAAACCAATATCCGAAGATATTTCCTAAAGTTGCCGCTGATGCAATTAATAGCGCCAAAATCGTAACATTAGACAAATCACTTGGAATCATGAAAAAAGTTTCAACCAACTCACGACTATAAATTCCAGATAAAAATAAGAGACTATCACCTGGTAAAAAGAATCCAGCAAATAAACCTGTTTCAGCAAAAACTATGAATAAGACCATATAAATCCCTATAGGAATCCCACCGACTTCCATAGTGATGTAGAATTCGGGATTAAATAGTTTGGTCCAATGAAAATTATCCATGATGTTCCTCAGGTTTAGATTCCCATTTATCAATTGCTGCTGTAGACAATGCATTCCCTAAAACATTTGTCATACTTCTTGCCATATCACAAAAATGGTCGATAGGTAAAATTAATGCAATTCCTTCAGGCGGAATTCCAAACATAGCACAAGTAGCAACTACTACAATTAAAGAAGCTCTTGGTACACCAGCAACTCCTTTACTAGTTAACATTAACACCAACAACATAGTCAATTGTTCACCTATTGACATATCGATTCCGTACACTTGAGCAATAAAAATACTAGCAAATGTCATATACATCATACTTCCATCTAAGTTAAACGAATAACCTAAAGGCAATGTAAATGATACGATTTTTGGTTGACAACCGAAACGTTCTAATTCTTCAACCATTTTAGGAAAAACCGCCTCACTACTAGTTGTCGAAAAAGCAATTAACAATGGGCTTTTGATTCTTTCTAACAAAACAAACAATCGCTTTCCTAAAATTAAATATCCTACTAACAATAGTAACAACCAAAGTAGTAGTATACCAACGAAAAATGCTCCTAGATATTTAGCATAAAGTGTAAAAACTTCAAAACCATGTTTGGCGATAGCTCCTGCAACTGCACCTAAAACTCCAAGAGGTGCTGTCCACATGATATAAGTAACCATTTTTAAAACCACATGTGAAACCGTATCTAATAATTTTAAAATAGGTTTAGCTTCTTTTTTAGAAAAAGCTGACAATGCAACACCAAATAAAATGGAAAAAATCACAATTTGTAAAATTTCATTAGTTGCTAAAGCCTCAAATAAACTTTTTGGAATTACATGCTTCACAAATTCTTCTAATGAAAATCCTTTTGAATTTTCTAACAATTCAGATGCACTAGAAGTATCTTCTAATTTAATCGAAGTTCCTTTACCTGGAGCAAAAAAGTTCACTAAAAGCATCCCTAATAAAAGTGAAATCAATGAAGCAGAAATAAACCACGCCATTGCTTTAGCCCCTACTCGCCCAACCATTTTCATATCTCCCATTTTTGCAATCCCAACTACTAAAGTTGAAAAAACCAATGGGGCTATAATCATTTGAACTAAACGAATAAATATAGTCCCAAGTAATTTTATATTTTTAGAAAATACATCTACAGAATCAGGAAACTTATAATGTACAATTCCACCTATTGCAACACCAATTATCAGTGAAATAATGATTAAAACAAATAATTTATTATTCTTCACAATCTTTATAATTTTAAGATTGTGAAAATAAGTATATTTTTTGAAAAAATTGCTACATTTAGCTTCGTTTTAAACATAACAAATATGAAAAACTACATTTTTCTCATTTTCAGCATGATAAGCATGAGTACATTAGCACAGCAAAATCTAACTCCCGAAACCTTATGGCAACTAGGAAGAGTTACACCTTTAGGAATTTCGAAAGATGGAAAACTTTTAGTTTACAAAGTGGGAACGCCTTCTATTGAAGAAAATAAAATCAATTCAAAATATTATACGATTCCGGTTCAAGGAGGTAATGCTACTTTAGTGGAAGATTACAAATCATTATTAGCTGATAAAAATGTTTCTCCTGACGGAAAATTTCTGTTATTTTCAAAAGAAGTTAAGGTAGAAAAATTATTGGGAAAAGACCTTTATCCAGAATTATCAAAAACCACAGCTCAAGTTTATACTGGACTAGATTATCGTCATTGGGATACTTGGAATGACGGAACACACAACCACGTTTTCTATTCGGAAAATAAAAAAGATGCGGTTGGAATTGACATTATGCCTAACGAACCACATGATGCACCCCAAAAACCTTTTGGTGGAGATGAAGATTATATTTGGTCGACTGATGGAACCAAAATCATCTATGTTTGTAAAAAGAAAGCTGGAACTACTTATGCAACAAGCACCAACACCGATTTATACGAATACGATTTAACAACCAAAACCACAAAAAACCTTACCGAAAGTAATTTAGGTTACGATACGCATCCGATATTTTCTCCAAAAGGCGATTTATCTTGGTTACAAATGAAACGCGATGGTTATGAAGCGGATAAAAACGATATTATCGTTCGTCACAAAGGGCAAGATTTAAATATCACTTCAAATTGGGACGGAACAGTAGATAGTTTTATATGGAGTAAAGATGGAAAAAGAGTTTATTTCGTTGCACCGATTAAAGGAACAAAACAGTTATTTTTTATAGAATTTCAAGGATATAAAAAGATTTCATTTGAGGTAAATCAAATTACTGATGGCGATTTTGATGTGAATGCGATAGTTGGTCTTTCAGGAACTTCTGTTTTAGTTACTAGAAACGATATGAACCATGCTCCGGAAGTATATTCTTATGATTTAGCTAAGAAAACTTGGAAACAAATTACTAAAGTAAACGATGAAGCTTACGCTAAAATAGCTTCTTGTAAAACAGAAAAACGTTGGGTTACGACTACCGATGGCAAAAAAATGTTGGTTTGGGTAATTTTACCTCCAAATTTCGATAAAACTAAAAAATATCCAGCGCTTTTATACTGCCAAGGCGGACCTCAAAGTGCGTTGACACAATCGTATTCTTTCCGATGGAACTTCCAATTAATGGCTTCGCAAGGTTATGTAATTGTAGCGCCAAACAGAAGAGGAATGCCAGGACACGGAACGGCTTGGAACGAACAAATTTCAGGCGATTGGGGCGGTCAAGTGATGGATGATTACTTAGCAGCAATTGATGATGTAGCAAAAGAATCATACGTAGACAAAACACGTTTAGGTGCGGTTGGTGCGAGTTATGGAGGTTACTCTGTATTTCAATTAGCTGGAATTCACAAAAATCGTTTCAAAACCTTCATTTCACATTGTGGAATTTTCAATACGGAAAGTATGTATGGAACTACGGAAGAAGTGTTCTTTACGAATTGGGATTCTGGTGGCGCTTATTGGGAAAAAGATAATGCTACTGCTCAAAAAACGTATAACGAATTCAATCCAATTAAGTTAATCAACAACTGGAATACACCAATTTTAATTATCCAAGGCGGAAAAGATTACCGTGTGCCAATTGGACAAGGACAAGAAGCTTTTCAAGCGGCACAATTAAAAGGAATTAAAAGCAAATTCTTATTATTTCCAGATGAAAACCATTGGGTATTAAAACCTCAAAATGCTTTAGTTTGGCAAAGAGAATTTTTTGGTTGGTTGAAAGAAACGCTTTAAAAGTTCAAGGGCAAGTTCAAAAAACAAATCAACACAAAAAAAGCGATTTCAATTGAAATCGCTTTTTATTTTATTATTCTTGAGGATCTTTCATTACAAAAGATTCCATGAATTTTGTAGTGTAATTTCCAGCTACATAATCGGGTTCGTCCATTAATTGTCTGTGAAATGGAATGGTAGTTTTGATTCCTTCGATTACGAACTCATCTAAAGCGCGCTTCATTTTATTGATAGCCTCTTCTCTCGATTGAGCAGTTGTAATCAACTTAGCAATCATAGAGTCATAATTTGGTGGAATTGTATATCCAGCGTAAACGTGCGTATCTAAACGTACTCCGTGACCTCCTGGCGCGTGTAAAACAGTAATTTTACCTGGTGAAGGACGGAAATCATTATAAGGATCTTCAGCGTTAATACGACATTCGATTGAGTGTAATTGTGGATAATAGTTTTTACCAGAAATTGGCACACCAGCCGCAACTAAAATTTGCTCACGAATTAAATCGTAATCAATTACTTGCTCAGTAATTGGGTGCTCTACTTGGATACGTGTATTCATTTCCATGAAGTAGAAATTTCTGTGTTTGTCAACTAAGAATTCAACTGTTCCAGCACCTTCATATTTGATATATTCTGCTGCCTTAACTGCTGCTGTACCCATTTTTTCACGCAATTCATCTGTCATGAATGGCGAAGGAGTTTCTTCAGTTAATTTTTGGTGACGACGTTGAACTGAACAATCTCTTTCTGATAAGTGACATGCTTTTCCAAAAGAATCTCCAACAACTTGAATTTCAATATGACGTGGCTCTTCAATCAGTTTTTCCATATACATACCGTCATTTCCAAAGGCCGCAGCTGCTTCTTGACGTGCGCTTTCCCAAGCTTTTTCAAGTTCTTCTTCTTTCCAAATAGCACGCATTCCTTTACCACCACCACCAGCGGTAGCTTTCATCATTACAGGGTAACCAATTTCTTTAGCTACTTTTTTAGCTTGTTCAAAAGATTCTAAAATTCCTTCAGAACCTGGAACACATGGAACACCAGCTTCAATCATCGTTGATTTTGCTGTAGCTTTATCTCCCATTTTTTCAATCATTTCTGGAGAAGCACCAATAAATTTGATACCGTGCTCTTGACAAATTTTTGAAAATTTAGCATTCTCGGATAAGAATCCATATCCTGGGTGAATAGCATCAGCATTAGTAATTTCTGCTGCTGCTATAATGTTTGACATTTTTAAGTAAGATAAATTACTTGGAGGAGGTCCAATACAAACTGCTTCATCAGCAAATTTTACGTGCAAACTATCCGCGTCAGCCGTAGAATAAACCGCAACAGTCTTAATGCCCATTTCTCTACAAGTTCTAATTACACGTAGTGCAATTTCTCCTCTATTGGCAATTAATATTTTTTTAAACATGTTCTTTTAATTAGATAATTAGACAATGTGTCAATTAGACAATTATAAAGATAGATGTTCTACCTTCTTGTCATCCTGAGCTACGTCGAAGGGCTAACTTCTAACTTTATTATGATGGATCAACTAAGAATAATGGTTGATCGAATTCTACTGGAGAAGCATCATCAACTAAAATTTTCACGATTTTACCTGATACTTCAGATTCGATTTCATTGAATAATTTCATTGCTTCGATTACACAAAGAACATCACCTTTACCAATTGTAGAACCTACTTCAACAAACATTGGCTTATCTGGAGCTGGTTTTCTATAGAAAGTACCAATAATTGGCGATTTAACTGTTACATATTTTGAATTGTCATCTACTGCTGGAGCTGCTGCTGGAGCCGCTGGACTAGCTACAACTTGTGGAGCCGCAACCTGAGGAGCTGCTGCCATTGGCATATGTTGTACATAAGTAGTTGTACTTTCTGTGCCTTCTGCAGTAGTTTTTATGGTGATTTTAAAATCGTCCATTTCTAATTTTACTTCTGTAGCACCTGATTTAGCTACAAATTTGATTAGGTTTTGAATCTCTCTAATATCCATAATATTTAATTTAGTTTAGTTTTGTTATTATTTAGTGTAAGCCCATTTTAAATAGATAGCACCCCATGTGAATCCCCCACCGAAAGCTGCGAAGATAATGTTATCGCCTTTTTTCAATTGGTTTTCGAAATCCGATAATAATAAAGGTAGGGTTGCCGAAGTAGTATTTCCGTATTTTTGAATGTTGATTAAAACTTTTGATTCGTCTAATCCCATTCTATTTGCAGTAGCATCAATAATTCTTCTGTTAGCTTGATGCGCTACTAACCAATTGATATCGTCGTGAGACAAATTGTTGCGTTCCATGATTTTCTCACTTACATCAGCCATTCCAGAAACAGCATATTTGAAAACGGTTTTTCCGTCTTGGAAAACAAAATGTTGTTTGTTTTTTACTGTTTCTTCTGAAGGAGGTAAAATAGACCCACCTGCTTCAATTTTTAAGAATTCTCTTCCGATTCCATCGCTTTTTAAGATTTCATCTTGAAGTCCTAATCCTTCTGTGTTAGGTTCGAACAATACCGCTCCTGCTCCATCACCAAAGATGATACAAGTAGCGCGATCTGTGTAATCGATAATCGATGACATTTTATCAGAACCTATCAATAAAACTTTTTTGTATTTTCCAGATGCGATATATGCAGAAGCCACTGACATTCCATATAAAAAACTTGAACAAGCAGCTTGCAAGTCAAAAGCAAAAGCATTTGTTGCTCCAATTTCTGTTGCTACAAAAACTCCTGTTGAAGCTACTGGCATATCTGGAGTTGCTGTTGCCATAATTACCAAATCTATCTCTTTTGGATCTAAATTGGCTTTCTCAAATAAATTTTGAGCGGCTTTGATTGCCATGAAAGAAGTTCCTTTTCCTTCTTCTTTTAATAATCTTCTTTCTTTAATCCCAGTACGAGTAGTAATCCACTCGTCATTAGTTTCTACTAACGTTTCTAACACTTGATTCGACAAAACATAGTCAGGAACATAAGCTCCAACTGCCGTAATTGCTGCTGTTATTTTATTCATCTTCGATTAATTTTTCTTT
>JACCDV010472369.1_pt1 | contig 18347 bp, 7 predicted proteins | sample 7446131 | NCBI WGS metagenome assembly JACCDV01 (sample SAMN15323448, study PRJNA562643) | freshwater metagenome | isolation source: river surface water | place: USA:Blue River Watershed | collected 2017-08-17 | reverse complement strand
CCTCGGGTTTATTCTTAATCTTGATTTTATTCTTCCTTTTTAACCCAAGAAGAAGATTTCTATTAATTTTACATCTAACCAGATTTATTTTCCTATTAGTTGTTATTATTTTATTATGTTTAATTTCCCCAAGGTTGTTTTTTTACTTAGTCTTCTTATTATTTAGGTTATTCTTCTTACTTAGGCTTCCAATTGTTATCCTTTTTTGCCCAACTCTATTTTTCTTCTTAATTTTCAATTGGTTTATTATTTCCCCAAGATGATTTCTTTTATTCAACTGGATTTTCGATTTTTGTTTGATTCTGCTCCTATTATTTATCTTTCCATGGTTTTCTTTATATTTGATTTTCCTATTAATTTTCTTATGTTGGTTCCTCTTGTTTTGTTTTCCAAGATTTCTGCTATTTATTATCATTATTCTACCAAGATTTGTTTTCATTGATTTATTATGTATTTAAGCACTCTTATTAAAGCTCATTTTATTTTTCTTATGATTTCTCTGGCTTATTTTATTTCCAGCTTTTTACCTAGTTTTAAACATCTTTTGATTGCTATCCCCAACCTTTTGTTTACTCTTTTGTTATTTACTAATCCTTTACAGATTTTTAATCCTCTTAAATTTAACTTAAATCTTGATTGATCATTAATCCTTCCAAATTAACCCCCATTAATATAGATTAATTATCCAATATAGTATTATTATCATTATCCTCTAACATATCAATAAGAATTATCTAATATTCATTTTAAGGAAATTTATTCTCCAATATTTAACTACTTATAAATGATTCAAATTATTCTATATTTTCATATTCTTAGTCATCCAATATAAATTTATCTGAAACAAAAAACTCCTTTGAACAAAATTCGACTTTTTCACCTTTAAAAATAACATTAAAAATCAAGTATTCTTTCTTTGGTCAAATAATACAGAATTTATTAATGAGCAATTTCTATGTTAAATTATCTTTAGTTATTTTATCTAAAAAATGCTAAGAAGAATATAATGATTAAATTTTACCTTTAAATATCTCTATATGATTCATTAGCTAATCTATTTATTCAAATTATCAATATGGATCTATCATGAATAATAATTTAAGATTTTCATTTTCAGAACTTTGTATTGAGATTTCCTCTTATTAAAAAACCTCATAAGCATTTTCTAGTCTAAAAATAGGAACTTCAACAATATCTTTACTTATGTTGATTCTAATAAAAAGGTTTAAAAATGAGGAGTTATTTCACAAAGAAGGAGTAAGCAAATAATCCTATTCAAAATTAAGGAGTTTCTTTCATGCTTCTTAATAGGAAAGATTGAAAAAGTTCTAATGCTGGATATTAAAATGATCAAATTGTCATTTTTAAATCATTAAGAAATTCATCTCTTTGTCACTTTTCTCTTAAGCAATTTTAAAATCTTCAAAAAAATCGTATTTTTGAAATAATTTCAAATTTTAAGCAATTTTGATTTATTCGTTAAAATTATCGCTAATTGCAATTGCGTTTATCTTAAATTAGCTTTCAATTATTTCAATAGGAATTATGCTTAAAGTTTCGTTAATTGAAAAATAATCTGATAAGATTTTGTTCTCTAAACATTTTAAATCTTTTTTCTTAATAACCACTCAGCATATATTCTTTATCTATAATATTACCAAATTTGGTTATATCTAAACAACTTATGCATTAATTGGTATCTTTTTTTTAATTTTTGTTTTATGATTTTTCTATAGTAAGTTAAAGAATTCTGAAAGTTCTTTTTATTTTGTTAAAAATAAAAACTTTGAATTTTTATCTATATAAGATAAAATACTGTTAAATATATAATATGTTAGAAAACTTTATAACTATAAATCTTAGGCTAATATTATATTGTTTAATTATTGATAAAATTAAGGCTCTTTTTTAGATATTTCATATTAGTTTTTTCTTATGTCTTAATAAAAGCCTAGTAAGTCTTTTTAGGTTATATCTGATATTTACTTAACTATTTCATCAAATGTTTATTCTGTTAATTAATTAAGATTTAGTTGATTTTTTATTGATTAAAAATATTATGAATAATCCTAAGATTAATCGCTTTTCAACAAAACTTTTATTGAGTTATTAAAAAAATAATCTATTTATGTTTTTTATGATGTTATTTAGCTTAATTAGAATTAATTAAGAAAATAATAAAATACTAAAGAATTCATTAATTGCTTCACAAGCTAAATATCAAAGGTTTTTTATGAATATTTTTTATTAAAAATATTCTCAATAGATTTTTCATTCAAATAACTAATATATGTGATAATAGGATTTTAGCTATAATAAGCAAGCTAACTTAATCTTTATTAAGTATTCTTATTTTTCTAATTTTCAAATATAAGCTAATTAGATACTATAATTAGTTAATATCTTAAAGAAACTCCTTTTTGTTTTAAAATCTCTTTAAAATCCTCAATATAATACTAAACACTGTTTACTAGTTAAGTTTCTCCAGATATTATTAAATGCATTGGATTGTTTTCTTTAATAATTCTAAAAATCTCATATTTATCAAATGATATTTCATTAGTCTTTTCACATATTCTAATTTATAGTTCTTAATATCGTATTTGTGTTTCTTATAATGTTCCTATCTCAATAATACTATCCTCTTTTCTTTCATTCATTTTTACATAGATACATACACAGTTCATATTGTTTAGGTCTTGTTTAGAGTTAGTTTAACATTTAAGAATATCATTATTGATTTCAGAGAGAAAATTAACCTATTTTTTAAATAATGAAATCTACTCAAATCTTTAAAGAAATTAAAGAAAGAAAATGATATTCACAGATTTAAGAATGTTACTTAAATCGTTAAATTTGAGTCCATTTTTATAAAGCTATTCAGAAATTAGTTTTTCATAATTTTGCTTCATGTTTAAAGTAAACAAACAGGATTGATACTAAAACGCTTTTTTCAATAATTTTGCTAATTTTCAATTAATGTTTTCTAATTTAATATTTTTTGCGTTTTTTATTAAATAAAGTTGATTTAAAACCGAAATATTATATTCCTTATAAATGCTTGAATTTAAAGTTAATGAATTTAGCTATTCAATAAGCAAATTTTAAAATTCTTGATTTCTAAAGCAATCTAAAAAATCCTAAGCTTTCATTAAATTATTATTATACGATTATAATGAGTATTTTTATTCATCAAACATAATTAATGGATTTATGCTATTTATATATTCTTAGTTTTATTTCTAAAAATATGAAAACTCTTCTTTTGATATACTTTTTTCTAAATAAGATAAAATCTAATTAACAAAAAAATCACTAATAAAACTATTAGGATTATTCTTTATGTAATTTAAGTCAATTTATAAGTTATTTTTTTACTTCAAATAATTTAGATTTTAAATAAAGTTACTATAGTTTATATATCTATTAAATATGATTATCAATATTTATAGGTCCAATATCGATATATAATATATTTAATTATTTTCTAATAATACTTGTGTTTACCAACACTATTGAAACTCAAATATAATCTAATTACAATAAATCCAATTATTTAAATTGAATATCAAATCTAATAAACAACCAATTTTATTAGTTTTTAACAAGATTAATATTTTTGTTGAAATTTTACTCGAATTGAAATAATCATCCATTTTCGATAAAAAATATTTAAAATTCTCTTTTTCAATATTAATTTGTTTATTTTATAGGTAGTTTTTGGCTTTTATGTGAAAAGTATTTTATGGAAATTAAAGATTCTCTTTATTCAAATCTTCAAAACAATTTTGCATATTCATTATAAAGATTATATCCAATAATAAATGCTCCAATCATTAGAGAACTTTTGGATATTAAATTTATTAAAATTATAATGGAGCAAAATTTAACTTTAAAGCCCGGGACTAAGAGTGTTTGATGAATTCCCTATACTATCTAGCAGCCATAAAATGAAACAATGCATTAAACGTTGGAATCGAATTTTTATACATAATAAGTATAGAATAATATACCATAACCTTGAACCAGAGTAATTACCTTAAGAGAAAGCTATAAATCCAAAGAGTAGAACCTAATATAACCGAATTTATAGAAGAAAGAAGCCGACATACATAAAGAATGTAACGAGTAAATATAATTACTATCAGCATAGATAAATACCTATAAGAACAGTTGAAGTCAAACTCAATTGGAAATCGAACTTTCAAATCAAATTTCAGCAAATTTAAAAATCATAAAAGATCTCTGATAACAGCTGTAATAAATATCTTAAAATCAATGAAGCTAAAACCTTGATCAGGATGAAAAAGATTAAAAAATTCAATTGTTAGAAAATTAAGTTTTTTCATTATTATAACAGCTAAATGTTAAACCTAAATTCATTAAAGTTGAAACAATATAAAAGACTGAAACTACAATAGAGCCTGATGATTTGAAAAAATAGATAAATTCCCTATAAACCCAAATATAAGACTAAAGGCTCAAAATTGAAACATAAGAATAGATTATTTCATAATTTAATAAAATTAAAGGGTTTGATGATAATACAACCGGATTAATAAATTTAATTAAGAAATAATTAGAAGATAAAAACAAAGAACTCAGTTAAGTAAACTAGCAGCTTTAAGAAATGAATGAAATAAAAAAGAATTTAAAAAATCAATAAGAAATGGAAAGTAAAATTTCTTAGTTTTAAGAAGAGCTTTAGAACTAAAACTTTCAAATTGAACTTTACAAGAAAAACTAAATTACATTAGAGAAAATGACAGAAAAGTTAAGACATGAAAAATCCGCTTTATAATAGGGGATTATTGAAAGTGAAATATAATAATTAAAAATTGCTTAGTTAGAATAAGACTTGATAAATCTTTAAAATCAAATATATATTAAAGATAAGGAAGTCTAGTCTTTAAGATTTGATTATTAAACCTTGTAAATAAATAGCTAAAAAGTAACAACAGAAGAATATGATAAATTGAAATAGCAATTTTAATAAGCAAAAGATTAACTTAATATTTTTTCCTAAAAATATGATGAATTGGTAAAAAAGCTTGAAAATAAAAATAACAGTCCAGATAAGAAAGATAAAACTATACAAGGTTTATAAGGTTAAATATAGAATTTGTAAGAAGAAATACAAAAATATAAAAATTAGTCTTAAAACACTTAATCTAAAGAAAATACAATTTGAACAGAATTTATTAAGGAAATTATAAAAGAAAGTTCTTAAAAAGATCTTGAACCTCTTTTGCTAAAAATATTCGAAAGTATAAATAATCTGGAAGGATAGAATGACTCTGGGTTAAAAGTATAAATAGAACTTTTATAGTAAAAAATTAATGATTTAAAATAAGAAAATTAGAAGCAAAAAGAAGAGATAATAAAAAGTACTAATTCTCAATAGAAAGAAAAAACATATGAAAGCAACAATACTAAAGAGATTATATGAGAAGTATCAGACCCAAAGGATAAGGAAATCATCAATAAACTAACATTAGAACTAGAAAAATAAAAGGAAACGATAATTTAACTATAAAAAGCTTACGAGAATTTGGAAAACTAACTTAAAAGAAAGAAACGTGCTTTGATTTAGGAATTAAGAAATCTAGGAGACAGTAAAAATACATTTGAATAGTCATTTTTATAAGGATTATCAACTGTAGAATAAAAAAATTATTTAACATTTTTATAATTTTTATAAAGATGGACTAAGAGTCTAAAAATATCTACGATTTAGTTAAAAACGTTCTTAATACAGAATAAATTGTTATTAAAGAAAGCGTATATAGAGAGCTGCTTTTATAATAGAAATATTCAAAACAAAGTCTAGTGTTTGGAGAGTTATATGGATGTTAATAACCTGAGCAAAATACTTTGTATGTTAATGAAATATATGAATTGGCGGGTGTTGATAATATACAAGAATAATCTCTATCGATGATATAGAACCATATATGATTAAGTTATTAGTAAAGATTTGCTGGTGTTTATCTAATAGGAGATTTCGCTTAATAATATCACTATTTAATGTTTGAATATTTGGTTAATAAATAGTAGTTCTAAGGACCTTTGGTATTGATAACTCTAGATTGATAATGAGAGTTATAAGGAAAACAACCATTATAAGGTTTTATTATAAACAAAAATGCAATTTTATTCTTAAAAAACATTTCAAACTCTTTGGATTAAATACAAATAAGACTAAATACATAGATTATTAACATTCATTTAGAAAATAAAGAAAAAATTAATTTATTTAAAGAAATAGAGCTTTCAATCAATGATAAATAAAACATTTTAAATAACAGAGTCGCACAGTGATAATTGAATGAAAATGATTTTTGAATATTTTAAAACGAGATAAAATCTTTATAAGATATTTAATCACCAAAAAATATATTAGAGAAATACTTGAAACAAAGTAAATCTGATTTCCTTTAACAATATAAATAGTTTCTATTAGAAAATTAATAAAGTTTTTATAATTATAATGGAAAACGAACGCTATTTAGATGATTAGACAAATTATTCAGAGGATTTTTACACTTTGTTAAATATTCACGAATTTGAACTTTAAGATTTAAAATAGAAAGTAAATTTATATGAAAATTTCATAGAATAAATTATCGATAAAATATAGAATTTTAATTAAGAGGATTTTTAGGATTTTATTATTGATTAAAGTTAAAATGAATAAGTTTAACAGTAAATTAATCAATGGTAAATTTAAATTAATAACTCCTTATAAAGACTCGTAAATGAATAAAGTAAGCAAAAAATTGACAATTTTAAAGAAAACCCATTTAATGATGAGATTTATAATAAAATAACAAAAATTGAAAATTATATTCAAAGCTCATAAAAGAAATAAAATGAAAAATATTCAAGCTTATAATATTAAAATCAGAATTTAAATTGCGTATAAAGTAAACTAGTTTAAAGCCTTTTTTAATAACTTTCTATCAATAATGAAAATGATAAAAATGTTAGTTAATATAATAGAACTCTGCTTTGATAGTTATAATAAAGTTTAAATCAAGAAGATATTGTTGATATTAGAATTTCTGAAAAAGTGAAAGGCTTAATGAATGACTTTTAACATATTTACTATAGTGGTATGATTTAAATGATTTAATGTTGTGTTATTTGTTATAAACAAACCTTGAATTGATAAGACATAGAAATTAAAAATCTTTTAGAAAATACATAATAAAATATCATAAATTAATAAAAAACTTTTTAGGAGTAAATAGATTAAATTAACAACGATGGTATTACTTTTACTAAAAGCTTTATAAATGTTATAGATAACATATAAGATGTCTTTATAATGAAAAATGATATAATAAGATAATTTGAGTAAGATTTTATTAAAATATTAAATAATTAAATATAATGTTAATATAGGAAATCTATTAGTTAAAGTAGGATATTTTGCACTTTATAAAATAATGCAAATATTAATCCCATAAAGAACAATTATAAAATTTAATAAAAGAAATTGACCAAATTTTCATTAGTAATTAATCATATTAATATATAGAAAAAGATAATGATTATTTTAATTTTTAAATTGCTGAATTAGAATAGGGAATTTAAAGTATTGAAAACTTAATTCAATTCATCTAATCAAAGAAATCTAATGAATTTAGCATATTTTAAATTAATGAAAATTTAGAATTGCTTTAATCATATAACAATAACTTTCCTTAAAATTTATGATTATTATCCTGCTAATTGGATGGGAAAATTGCAAACCTAAAATCATAATAATTTATTTAAAAAGATAAATAATACTTAAAAAAAGCATTATTGTTATTTATTTAAGAATTATAAAAATAAAATATTAAAGAAATTCATATAAACCTTTTAAAAGACTAACAAGAGAAATTTGCACTTTAATAAATATCAAGAATATATCAAGATTAATCATTTATTGAGGAAAATATTCACTCTATTTTAAAAGCCAATGAAACAATATAAAAATCATTACAGAGAATAACAAATTAAAATAAGTAATTTTTATATAATAAATTAATAGACTGTTTTACTAAAGGAAAAATTATCCAAAATTTAATGAAATTAATAAATGATTTCTAATTGTCCAAAATTTCAAATAAAAAAAATCCTTGGCAAAGGAGTATTCGGTTATGTCTTTTAAATTGAGAGAAAAAAAGATAATAAAATTTACGCTTTAAAAAGATAAATAAGAATAACATTAACTTTAGCTAATGAAATTGCGATTTTAGAATAATTAAAGAATTGTATGCAAATCATTAGAATTGAAAAAGTATTTTTCTCTGTAAATAATTAGTAAAAAATGATTTAAAATATTTTACTCGAAATCGGAGAAATTGATTTGGAAAATGTTGTTATAAAATTAAAGCAAAATTAAATAAAATTGTCATATGAAAAGATTAAGTAGATTTTCTATTAGATTTTATTAGGATTGGAGTAGTTAGAACTAAGATAGATTTTACATAGAGATATTAAGCCTGATAATTTTATGCTTGTTTAGGGAATTGTTAAGTTAAACGACTTTGGCTCATCTAAATATAAAAGCTAAATCAATAATCCCTATGTAGTTTCTTAGCTATATTGAGCCCCTGAGTTATTATTAGGCGTAAAAAACTATAATGAAAGTATTGATTTATGGTCTGCTGCTGTAATTTTTTATGAATTTTTATTTAGGAAACTTCCATTTTAAGCCAAACTTGAAGGCGAGCAGATTTTTGAAATTGTTTCTAAACTTGGAAAGTTTTCTTATGAAGTTTAAGAGCTTTATATTAAAAACTCAATTTGCACGTATAAATCATTTAATCTAATTCATGAATGTTGATAAAAAAGAAAGTTCGAGTTTTTCTAAGATTTTTAAAAATTACAAATTTCAAGTTCAGAGTGCAAAAACTTGATTGGATTTTTTTAATGATGCTGGGATTTTGATTATCAAAACAGAATTAAAGCAACCGAGGCACTTTAAGATATTCTTTTTAAGAATATGAAAGTTGAGAAAATCATTATTGAATAATTATTATAAATTATAATTTTATATTCTATGGATGAGATTGATTAATTATTTAACTAACAGGATATATTAAGTAATACAAAAGGTGTAGATTTTTTAAGAAAATATTTATAAACAAAAAATGAATCAAATATGATAATAATGAGTTAGGAGTTAAAATCAAGTAGTTTTTTAATATAAAATTTGCTTTAATTTATTAATAGAGAATATTAATGCGAGATAATTAACTCTAATAAGAATTATATAATTAGTATATAAAATGTTTAATAAGTAAAGTAAATATAAAACTTAATTTAATAAATTGTTCATAAAGGCTAACATTTGCGTTAAAGATAAAGAAAGTTGAAAGTCTAAAATAAAAAGAAAATATAAGAAAATCTAAAATAAAACAAAAAACCAGATTAAAAAGTATAAATTTAAACTTGGTAAGGTTTTAATGAAAAATTGTAACAAGAAAATTAATATAAATTAGGCTATTAATGCTATTTGGAAACTAATTGATTTCTTTTGTCTTCAAAAAAATAAGAAAAAGAATGGTCTGATCATCTTTTTATAATTGCTCTTGAGCATAGTAAAAACATGGCAAATATGAAGGTGTAATTTGGTCATTGTGGTTTTAAATAAAGAGCGAAAAGAATAATGCAAATATATAAATCTGCAAGAGAGAATGTGGCATATCATACAAACGATGACTAAATATCAAAAATTATAGTAGAAATGTGGATTAATTCTCCTGGGCATTTCAAAAATATCATAAGTAATTGTAAGTATACTGCAGTTGCTGCATATTATAGAGAGTAAAACAATGCATATTATTTCACATAGCTTTTTGCTTCTTAATAAATTATAATTTAATTAATAATTAAAAATAAAGTTTATAAAGAGCAATATACAATGATTAGTATTTAATTAAATTATAAAATTATAATATGTAAATTCATCAATTTTTATATTTTATATCTTTTTTGCATTCAAAAATAACTTTTTAAAACCCTATAAAATCTCTTAAAAAAGAAAACACTCTATATAATCCTTTTTAAAGATATAATTAAAAATTATCTTAAAATATTTTCAGTTTTAACTAGAAAATTTAAAAGAATAATTAAGAAAGCAAACATAATAAGCTTTAAGAATAATAGTTTGTTATAAAGATACTTTCGCCTTAAAATAAAAATGTTTCAAATAATGATGAAACAAGAATAATAAAAAAGTAAATTTGAAAAGCATTATTAGATTCCAGTAAATTGAAATTTAAGAATTAAACTTTATAACTTATTTTTAAAAATTAAAATTTTTATTTAAAGAAAATTATAAAAGCTTTTCCTACAGTAGATTAAATAAAGAGTTATCTTAAAGACTTGCCTATAAAGAATATGTTTAATACTAATAATATTCAATACATAAATCTATAGTTTTTAATGTAAAAATTCAATATACAAATATTTGATAATATTGAGTATTTTGTTTATTTTACTAAATTATAATAGGAAATAATTAATCAAAATATAAATACAAATATTTAATCTTTTTTGATATTCGCTAATTAAGAAGATAAAGCTGATTTTATTAAATAATAATCTTTTATATTTAAAATTGATGAATAAAGTTTGTATTTTTACAATTAAACATAATCTTTCTAATCTCAATTACTTTTGGTTAATAAATAATTGGAGTAAATATTGGATAATTTATAATAACTTTAATCTATTAACAACGATAACTTGATTAATTAATCTATTATTAGTGACTATAATAGTTTTGTATAATATTTTAACTTTTAAATAAATTAAATGCATAGCAAATACCAATAGTTACAAGTTACTTTATAAATTGTTGAAACTTATAAAACATCAATAAACACATTAAATTGAATAGAAAAAGAGTCGATTGATTTAATAAACAAATAAGTTTAAAATTTATAAAAAATGAACTTAGAATTTTACAAATTTATTACATTGATTTTCTTATTATTTCAATTTTTTTAATAATTTAATTTATAATGCTAAATTCCAAATATGAAATTATCAAAAGTTAAAAAATATAAAAAATTTGTTTTTGATTAGAAAAAAACATCAAAAACGGAAAACTTTTATAAGATAAAATCCTTATAGGAAAATACTCTATAAATAATAATAAATTAGATAGAAACATAATGTCGAATAAAGTAGGATTTCTTAAAATACTTGTTGAGACAGATAATGATGGATATATTAAGTTTAGCAATTAAGAAAATGAAAAAATTAAAATTTTGGAATTCACGCCTTGTGAGCATACAATTGTTTATCAAAACTAATGTACTCAGTGTTATCAATTCGTTTAACAATAACAGGATTACAAAGTCTTCAATACAATTGAAAATCTATAAATTTCATAATAATTGATGAATGAAGTTGTCTAAGATATAATTGATAAAAAGAAATGCCTTTTTATATTAGATTTGGATAATACTGTTATACATGCTGCATAAGTTGACAATTATTAAGAAAACTCTGTAAATTCATTATTGTAAGAAAAAGATGTTTTTTCATTTAAAATCAGCAATAAGTTTTTCATATTCAAAATTCGGCCATTTTTTTAAGAGTTTCTTTCATTGGTAGAAAATCATTATTAAATCTTTATTTATACTTTTGGAACAAGAGACTATGCAGAGCAGATAATAAAAATTCTGGATCCAACAGAAACAATCATTAACGTAAATTAATCAGTAAAAAAACCTTCTTACAAGAGAAGATAATGATGACTGTTATAAAAGTCTTAATAAAATAATTCCTTCGTAATTTCATAATATGATTCTTACTTTAGACGATTCAAATGTTGTCTGGAAAAATCATGAAGAAAATTAAATAAAAGCATTGATTTATCTAGCCTTTAATGATGATCAGTTTTATTGACTATTCGGATGAGATCGTTAAAGTTAGGAATTAAAACTAATGAATACAAATGACTGTTATTTATTCTTTACTTAGTTTTTATTAAAATATTGTTCAGTTTTTTACTATAAATTAGAATAGAAAATTGAATTATCAAAAATAAAGAGTATTTTAATGTAGAATGTATTTTATCAACAATAATTCTATATTAAAGAATTACAAGATTAGTAATATAAAAATACAGAAAAACTAATAAATTAACTCAATGGAAAAATATAAGAGAATATTACTAATGATGTCTATGTAATTGTAAATGTATATAATGATTAGCTTAGAGAATTTTAATAAATATCATATCTCTATATAATTTATTCATAAATACTAAATTATAAACTTGATATTTTAAACTTTTTATTATCAGACACTAGAAAAGAGCTTTTAAACAACTCAGAAACAATATTAAAAGAAATAATGGAAATCAATAAGAAAGAATAAATTGAGTAACATTTTAAGTCTCTATTTACAACTTTATAAAATTAATAAATTTATAATTTTTAAATCTTTTCTTTTTCTTTATTGATCATTACGCTAATTATCATAGATCCAAGCATTAAGTATTTTAATATTGGATAATCATTAATAAGAATTGTCAAATAACCAACATAAGGCATATATCCTCTAATTTTACCTATAAAATGCTCTCTTTTTAGCCATACAATATTGTTAGGATAAAGTCCTCGGTCATCCCCTGAGTTATTATCTCCTTTTGTTAACATAGTGAATTCGTCATCAATTGGATTTTTTAATAAAAACCTTAAACTCTCAGGAACTTGTATTAGGATTTCCTCTTCTTTAGCATTTTTCTCACTTATTTATAAAACTATTGCTCTATGAACTATTGGAATACTTTAATTAGGAATTTTAAATATTACGATATCTCCGACTGAAATCTCTTCTTTCCAATGTGTTGCTAATAGTAAATCTCCTCTTTAAAAAGCAGGTTCCATTGAACCTGTCATTACAACAACAATAGGAGACTCTGTATTCGTAACAAGCTTACCTACATTCCATATAAAAAACGCTGAACTTATCATAAGGATAAATGTTATTACATCCTTAGGAACTTATAACTTTTATTTAATTTCTTCATACGTACTTTCTTTCTACATTTATAATTTAATATTAACAATTTATTATTATAGAATTTCTAACTCAGTAATTTTTTGATCATTTGATATAAGTATTTTTTGCAGTTGATAAGTTCCTATTAATTATTCAAATTATTAATAATCGCATTAAGAGACATAAAAAAGAATTTAGTTTTTAATACTTTATTATTATTCGAGGTTTTATATTAAAGTTTCAAAAATCTCTAATAAACTTGGTAAACTATAGAAAAATACTGAAGAATATTTCTTTGGCATTGAAGACTAGAAATATATAGCTCTTTCAGTTATACAAATAAATTTATATTCTTTATTATTAAACCTTGCAAAAATGCTTTATACTTTATTAGGGGCTGTATTTTCATGAATAAAAGCACATGGTGCGTTGAGATTTTCTAAAACTTTCTTTAGCTTAATAAACTCAAAAATCGTTCTAACAAATATAAGGCATTGTTGCATTGATGTGTTTTATCAAATTTTCTACCAAAGAGAGTTTTATAAAAAATTTAGTTTTTCCTCATTTGAAATTCATAAATTTTATGCTTTTATCAATACTGCTTTAATTTAGGTATTTTTTAATTCTATTTTTTCTATCTGATTTTAATAGAAAACTTCATTAAAAATAATTCCCCTGAAGTTATAGGAATTATTCATCATTATATTCTAAAACTCAATACTATGGATTTATCCATATGAAATGGTTTATAAAAAATATTTTGCTTTATTTTCCAAGAAAATGCTTTTTATATTATTAAAGTCATGTAAAACATAGTCTAATTTAGGTATATGATTTATTTATAAAAACAATTCTCTAATTTTTAATAAATCTCCCATAATGAAATTCTCAGAATTATGAAAATATAGAATTTCTATTGAGGATAGCAAATCTTTAATATCTTTTTTTTATAATATATCTTCTAAAGTAGTAAAATACATATATGATTTATTAGTGTTTTTTTATATGAAAAATTTATTTCATTAAAAACCAAGTCCTAATTACCCATCTTACTCCATTCCTTTTTCTTCACTATCTAATTAGTCTATTTTTTCTTATATTTAATTTATTGTTTATTCATCTTTTATGAATTAAACAAATTATTATAAAATCTCTGCTAATTCATGATTAAAACTTGTTATGACTAAAATTTTTAAATTATTAAACCCTTAAATATTAATATTGTTTTCTAATAAGATTTTATTTTGTTTTTTCAACTTATCTTATATTTTCAAATGTTTTATTAAGTGTGTAAAAACTGCTTTTAAAAATTCATCCTTCTTATTCTATTAATCTTTATAATGAAAATCAAAATATTAATTTAATATAAATTACACAGGATCGTCTAAACAGGCCTTTTGTTTAATTATTTTTGAAATTTTTTATTTTTTGCATTTATTTCTTTATCTTTCTGATTTGAAAAAAATTTAAGTAGATTTTCTATAATAAAAACTGAAAACTTCCTCTTTCATATAGAAGTTCAATTTACTTAATAAATCCTTATAGTTATATGTAAACAAATGTTCAGATTTTTAAAGTGTTTATTCATATAACTATAAATCTTCTTAGTTTTCTTATTCAGTTTTATTAAGACATTTTCATATAAAAACATTACAGTTCAAATCATAGTAAACTTTATATATACAAAAACTAATTTAAGAAGAAGGAATAGGTTAAAAGTTAAAATTTTAAATCCATTCTTTATACTATAAATCATTGCTAATATTTTAAGACAATTTCTATTGATTCTGCTTTTAACCAATATTTTCTATTATGTCTTTTAATTTAATTTCTTTTTAGATTTTTACAATTTCTTATTTATTAACTTTTTCTTTATTAAAATATTCATGCAAAATAGTCTTTTCCATTTTTATAAAAACTTTTATTTTTTAATTTTATTCAAGAATTAATTTATTAAATTTTTTATAAACATGATATCTGCTTAAGATTTCTAAAATTGCCTTTAAAAACTTTTATCACCAAACAACCAAGAAAGAGGTTTGGCAGAGAAAACTCTCCATTCTTTCTCTACAACCCATCCTTCTGAATATGTCTAAGCTTCTTTAGATATTTTATCAAACCAATAAGCCACTGAAAGCTAAAAAGTTTCCAGTTTGGTATTAATGAAGAAAACCATTCCTATTGGAAAACTCAAACAAAGAGTATTTTTATAACTACCTAAAGAGATTAGAACAAATTTACAAATTTTCTTACTTAAAAATTTAAATGAAAATTAGAGTGAAAAGCAAAGAAATATGATTTGCGATTTACTTGCGGAAATTGCTTCTTCTTTATATAACGATAATTAAGGTCTTTTACCAGAAGGTGAAAAATGGGAAAATCTTTTCTAGTTTTTGAAAGAGCTTTTTACAACAGGATAAAAACATAATTTGATTTCTGTATATAAAATCATTCAATCAATTATTGAGCAAACTGAAGATTATATGTAAAGACATAAAGATGATTTAATTAAACTTTTAGAGTATGGATTCAAATAAGAAGATTTTGAGATAAAGTTCATTTGTTATTTGACTCTTTCCAAACTAGTTCAGTTTTTCAAGCCTCAAATTGTAAAGCAATTCAAGCTATTTTAATATCCATTTTTACAGTTCGTTGAAACCACCTTTTTAAAAAACGATGAATAAATTCTAAAGAAAGTTTTGGCTGAAATATTTGATATTTGCGCATATTCTCCAAATTTCATTAAAAAATACTATAAATAAGTATTTATAATAATGAGCAAAGTAAGAGATATGAAGTTGGACGATGACCAAAATATTAAAATGGAATCCGTGGAATGTTTGGTTAACTTTGTGGAACAATATCCAGACTTAGCAAAGACTCAAGAGTAAATCACACCTTTGGTTGAAATCATATTCAAAAACATGCTTGAAATTGAAGATGAAATTTCAGCTGAATGGTGTTCTCCGCCAGACGGCTTTAATGATGACCTTGTTGAAGGCGATGATTAAAGGGTAATCAAAGCAGCAATGCACTGTCTTGACACAATGTTTAAATTTATTAACGAATAAACCCTTCTTCCAATCATCTTTAGTTATCTTGAGAAAATGTTAGCTGCTAATAACTGGAAATATACTCACGCTGCAATTATGTCAATTTCATAAATTGCTGAGTACATTGAAGATGATGATGAAAAACTTAAGAAAATGGTTGAAATTTTATTATCGTAAAAAGACCACTAAAATCCAAGAATAAGATATTCAATATGTCATGCCCTTGGATAGTTATCAACAGATTAGTCTCCATATTTCTAAGACGAATATTACGAGAGTTATTTTAAGATAATTGTTCCTTATTTAAATGATCCAATCCCATGAGTTGTTGCCCATGCTATGGCCTCATTAACAAATTTCTTAGAATCAGCTGATGAAGAGTAAATTAAAAGCTACTATGAAGTTCTACTATAAGCATTCTTATATCATTTGGAAAAATCTATAGTTTTTGTTAAAGAAGGAGTTTTGTCTGCTTTAGGGGCTTTTGCTGAATGCTTTGAAGAATCATTTGCCGGTCAGTACGAAAGTGTTATAAATTTGATTTTTAACATTTTCGCTTATTCAACAAAGAAAGAATTCAGATAATTGATTTCTAATGCAATGGAGACTTTAACAATAATTTGCACTGTTTATCAATATGAGAAATTCAAGCCTTATGAGTAAAGAGTTATTGCAGAGTTGGTCAAAGTTTAATAAATTAGAAAATCTGAAGAATCAACTGAACAAGATACTCAAATGGGATATCTTATTTCTGCATGGCAAAGAGTTATCATGTTATGTGAGTAAAATCTTGTTCCTTATTTGGACCAAATCCTTCCAGGTCTATTAGACAACATTAAAAAACCCTTAGAAGAAACTAAAGAAGATGAGGCTGAAGCAAAGACTTCCATGACAGATGAAATGGAACTCGCTTTGCAATTGTTGAGTTTGTTTATGAAAAATTACTCAAAACACATTGGAAAATATCTATAAGAAATTTACATCATTTTAAACCTAATGAATATAAAGATCAAAAACAAAGACATTTAAATATCAGCATTTTCTTTATTGCCAAATTTGATTAAAGTTTCTAAAGAAATTCAAGGATTCGATTATAAAACTCTTTCTAAGTAAATTTTTACAAATTTATGGGAGAAATTCATAGATGAAAAAGACTCAACATCAAAATCTGAATATTGTTATTTTATGCAAGATGTGTTGATTTTTGGTGGTGAGATTTTCACTTAAGACGAAATGAAACAATTTGTATTAAAAGTTGAACAAGAATTATAAAAGTCAGAATAAAGAAGAAAGGACTTCCTATTAAACATAGATGAAGAAGAGGAGGAAGATACCTAGGTTGTAGAGCAATAAAAATAACTTGAAAACGAATATGAAGATCAGTTCAAACTTGAAGTTGCTAATTTATTTGGAAAAATGTTCTAATCTCATAAACAGAACTCAATTTCTTTATTCGAGTATCTTTATAATCATCACGTAACTCCATGTTTGGCAAATCCAACAGACGTAAATTTAGAATATGCAATTTTTATAATTGTTGATGCTGTTGATTTCCTAGGAGAGTTTTTACCTTAATAAACATTAGTTTAATTCTAAAAAATACTTGTTGGATACATCAATTATGGAAACTATGAAATTGCTTAAAGCGCTGTTTATGGTGTTGGACTTTTGTCTAAGAAAATATAAAGTGAATCCTTCAAGCCTTTAATGCCAATTGTTGTAAATGGAATTACAGAGTTTCTTAAAAAAGACAAATAAGACTATAAAGGAGCAAGTTCTTACTAATCCTGTAGAGACAATTTTATATCCAGTTTGGGTAAGCTAATGAACGCACATTGGCAGAGTATAAATAACGAAGAAAGAAAATAGGTTTTCAACATTTGGATTGATGAGTTGCCATTAACAAGTGATAAAAAAGAGGGATTGGAAATGAATAGAATATTAGTCGATATGGTTTATAGCAAATAAGAAATTGCCATAGGAGCAGATTTCAGTAATCTAGTAAAAGTAATTGAAATTTATAGATAAGTTTATGAAACCAAAAAATTATCCGACGACGCAATAAATTAATAAATAAAAACATAAGTTCATTCCTTGGTTAACAATTAGCAAGTTTTAGCATTTTTATAATAATAAAATCTTACAGATAATCAAAAGAAATTCTTAGAAAAACTTTCTAAAAATTAATAAAATTTAAATTAATAATTTTTTCTATTTTTTAATTAATAAAAAAATAATATGGGGTTGGGGTTTGGGGTTTGGGGTTTGGGGTTTGGG